>Ga0164296_1003345_pt1 | contig 15189 bp, 14 predicted proteins | sample GEODES057metaG_FD_113533 | JGI IMG/M metagenome (GOLD analysis project Ga0164296, IMG submission 113533) | Dystrophic lake water microbial communities from Trout Bog Lake, Wisconsin, USA - GEODES057 metaG | ecosystem: Environmental > Aquatic > Freshwater > Lake | place: USA: Trout Bog Lake... | reverse complement strand
TACAACGGCGCCAATCAGGATGGCGTGTGCTGGTATCAAACCACCATCCGCAACGGTCGCCGCTGCTCGGCTGCCGTCGCCTTTCTTCGCCCGGCGATGAAGCGGAAAAACCTGCAAGTCATCACCCACGCCCAGGCCGAGCGGGTGCTGCTCGCCGGGCGGCGGGCGGTCGGCGTCGCCTATCGCCAGCACGGCCAAAGTGCGACCGTGAAAGCGCGGCGCGAGGTCATTTTATGCGGCGGCGCCATCAACTCGCCGCAACTTCTGCTGCTCTCCGGTATCGGCCCGGCGGCGCAGTTGCAGGAGCAGGGGATTGAGGTGGTGCACGATCTGCCCGGCGTCGGGCAGAACCTGCAGGATCATTTCAATATCCGTATGGTCTATAAATGCACCCGGCCGCTGACCATCAACGATATTATGATGTCGCCGACCAAAATGGCGAAAATGGGCCTGCAATATTTGCTGTTCCGCAATGGCCCGCTCACCGCCAGCGCCGGCCAGGTTGGCATTTTCACCCGCACCCGGCCGGAACTGCCAACCCCGGATGTGCAGTTCCATTTCATCGGCTTTTCCGCTGACCGTCCGGCGGAAGGGCTGCATAAATTCTCCGGCTTCACCCAGCATGTCTGCCAGATGCGGCCGGAAAGCCGTGGCGAAATAACCCTGAAATCCGCCGACCCGATGGCCGCCCCGGCCATCCGGCCTAACTACCTTTCCACCGAGTTGGACCGCGCCACCATGCTGGCCGGGCTGAAACTCGGCCGCCGCATCGCCGATCAGCCGGCCATGCGCGCCATGATCGAAAGCGAGTATCTGCCCGGCGCCGCCATCACCAGCGATGACGATATGATGCAGTATATCCGCAACTACGGTGCCACCGTGTATCACCCGGTTGGCACCGCCAAAATGGGCCGCGACGCGATGGCGGTGGTGGATGATCAGTTGCGCCTGCATGGGATTGGCGGCCTGCGGGTCGCCGATGCGTCGATCATGCCGACTTTGGTCTCCGGCAACACTAACGCCGCCTGCATTATGATCGGCGAGAAATGCGCCGATCTGCTGCGGGGCCAAACCCTGGCCCGCCTGGACGAGGAGGTGGCGGCATGATGCTCGACGGTAAAACCAAAGGCATTCCCGGCGGCGTCGCTCCGTTTCCGCTGTCGGAGATCGCCGCCAAAGGCTGGAACCTGCTGCGGGAGGATTTGTCGCTCCCGGTGGCGGTGCTGAAAAACAGTGCCATTGGGCATAATTCCGCCTGGATGCGCGATTTCGTCGCCCGCAGCGGCGCGGTGATCGCGCCGCACGGCAAAACCACCATGGCGCCGGCACTGTTCTCGCGCCAGATCGAAGATGGCGCATGGGCGATCACGCTGGCCACCGCGCAGCAAATCGCGGTGGCGCGCGCATTTGGCTTTTCCCGCATCATTCTGGCCAACCAACTGATTGGCAAGCAAGCGATCCGCTACGTGTTCGATGAACTCAAGCGCGATCCGGACCTCGATTTTTATTGTATCGTCGATAGCCTGGACAACGTCGCCCAACTGGTCGCCGCGGCACGGGAAGCCGGTTTGGGCCGGCCGTTGCAGGTTCTGCTGGAAGGTGGCTATCGCGGCGGCCGCACCGGGGTGCGCGATGTCGCCACCGGCTTGGCCGTCGCCCGCGCCGTGCGCGCCGGATTCCCCTATCTGGCGCTACGCGGGGTGGAAGGCTTCGAAGGCCTGACCAGCGGCACCCGCGCGGAGGCAGAAGCGCAGGTGCGCGGCTTCCTCGATCTGCTCATCGGCCTGGCGCAAGGCTGCGCGCAGGAAAATCTATTCGCCGCCGGGGAAATCATTCTCTCCGCCGGCGGATCGGCGTTTTATGACATGGTCATCGCCCGCTTCCACCATGCCGGCCTGTCCCAGCCCACCCGTGTCGTCACCCGCAGCGGCTGCTACCTCACCCATGACAGCCAGATGTATCGTCGTTTCTTCAGCGATATCGTTGACCGCACCCCCGATGCTGCCGCCGATGGCGGGCTGCGTCCGGCGCTGGAGGTCTGGGCCTATGTCCAGTCGCGCCCAGAGCCGGGCAAGGTCATCTTGGCAATGGGCAAACGCGACATCGGCGCCGATGAAATGCCGCTGCCGCAAAGCTGGTTCCGCCCCGGCATCCTCGCCCCTCTGCCAATGCCCGCCGACCATCGCGTCGTTGGTTTTAACGACCAGCATTGCCACATGCTGGTGGCGGAAACCTCGCCGCTTCAAGTCGGGGACATGGTCAGCTTCGGCGTCTCGCACCCCTGCCTGACCTTCGACAAATGGCGGGTGCTGCTGGTCGTGGACGACGAGTACGACGTCGTCTCGGCAGTCGAAACGTTTTTTTAGCCGGGGTCGGCTCTGAGTTGGCGGCTTACCGCCAACCCGGCGCCGGCACCTTCTTCACCCGCGCGTTCACATCTTCGAGCGATGTCACCGTGCCGTCCCACACATCGTCGATCAGATCGCGATTGGCCATCGCCCAGGCCGATACGCGCTCGAAATCACGCTGATACAACCCGCCGCTGATCTGCACCACGATCGGCTCGAGCGCCAGTTGGGTCACGTTATCGGCATCGTAACGATAACCCGGTGTTACCTCGATGATAAGATCATCCTGGCCCTGGCCTTTGCGCAGCCAGATCACCTGCGTCAGTCCGGTCAGTTGGGTTTTCAAGCCAATCGCCCCGCCACCGCCACGCACGCTGGGTTCGGAATGCGGGGCAGGGCGCTCCACCATCGCCGGGCGCTCCTGCATCACCCGCGGTTCCGGTGCCGGCCGTTCCACCGGGCGACGCTCCACCGGGGCCACGACCTGGGTCACGACCGGGGCTGCAACCGCCACCGGCTCGGCCGCCCGCATCTGCGGCTTGAGCACCATTTCGTCGCTGAGGCGGCTATCAGTGCGGGCCGGCGCCGCCGCGGGTGCCGGCGCGGGCGCCACTGGCGCCGGGCGCACGCGCGGCAAGGACTGGCGCACCTGCACGCCGGTCTCGCCCACCACCAACGACAGATCCGGGCACACCGCGGACACTTCCCGCAGCGCATCCTCAAAGATCGGCCGGAAATCCGCTTCGGCCTGGCCGGGCACGCCAAAGGCGGACACCAACGCTTCCCATTCCGTCATCGGCGCCGGCACGTCCGGCCCGGCCAGCGCGCCCTGGGCGAGCATATGCGCCACCCAGCCATAGGCATCCAGCGCCAGCGGAAACTTGTCCAACCGGCCGACCACGGCGCGATCCAGTTTCACGTTGTGCTGTTCCAGATTGGCCAGGAACCGCGCGCCAAGCCGCACGCTGCCGCGCCATTCCGCCGTCGCCGCTTTCGGCCGGCCGCGCGCATCAAACACGCTCAACGCCGCCCCGCCGCCAAAACCGATCATCGGCTTGGCCGCCAGCAGCCGGTCGCATTCGGTGGCCAAATCAGCCAGTTCGGCCTCGGTCGCCCCCAAGCGTGCGCCCAGATCGGCCAGATCGCTGCCAAGTTCCACCGTGGTGGAATTGTCCCGCAACGCGGTATCGCAAATATGGATCATCAACCGGCGCAGCCAGCGCCCGGATGGCAACGGCGCATCGCCCGCCGCCGTCAGGCCAATTTCAGCCTCCGGCACCACCCGCCGCCACGTATCGGCTTCCGGCGCGCTCGGCAGCCCGGCAAGGCATAATGCGGCATGGGTCGAAAAAACGGTCTCCGCCTGGGAGGGCGACAGATCAGCCGCCACCGTCGAACGCGGATCGGAAATAGTATTCATATAAGTCAGGACCTGAGTGTCGGACTGGATGGGTCAAGCGCGCCGCTGGGCCAGAGTTTAGAGTCGCTTGCAGCCACTTGTGGCACTGCGATAGCCGCTCTGGCGCGGCGCGGCAACCCCTGGGCCGGCTTCAGCCCACCGGTTTGCGGAAAAACACCCGCGCCAGCCCGGCCTGCTCACCCCGCCCGGTTTCCTCCCAGCCGAGCTTTTTATACAATTCGATATTCCGCAGCATCCGCTGATGCGTATACAGCCGCAATTCCCGATACCCGCGCCGCAGCGCCTCGGCATCGGCAAATTCCATCAACGCCCGCCCCACCCCGGTGCCTTGGGCGGCCGGATCGACGGCGATATTATCCAGCAGTAAATGGTCGGGGTAATCCAACAGCACCAACGCCCCCATCACCGGATCGCCCACCACCCAGGCCTGCCCGGCGGCCACACGCGCGGGGTAATCATCCAACAGCGGCCCCGGCACCGCGCCGATGCTGGCGACGTAGCCGCGATACGCCAGTTCAACAATTTCCGCGATGCGCGCAGCATCGTTGCCATCGGCCAGGCGGATCATCGGAGCCCCTTTCGTGTTGGTGCAGCTTCAGGCACCATTGCTGTAACATAATTGTGGAGGATACCGCCGTGTGGGAGCAGAGCCCCCGTTACCCGGACCCGCGCGTTGCCGTGCTGGACCCGAGCTTTCTGAAATACCGCATCGTGCTGGCCTCCGTCGAGCAACTCGCCACCGGCTGCCGCTGGTCGGAAGGGCCGGTCTGGTTCGGCGAACATCGTTGCCTGCTGTGGTCGGATATCCCGAACAACCGCATTCTGCGTTGGGATGAAGAAACCGGCGCCACCACAGTGTTCCGCAAACCCTCCAACAACGCCAACGGCAACACCCGGGACCGGCAAGGCCGGCTGGTCACCTGCGAACACGACAGCCGCCGCGTCACCCGCACCGAATACGATGGCGCGATCACCGTTCTGGCCGACAGCTATAACGGCAAACCCTTAAACTCCCCGAACGACGTTATCGTCGCCCGCGATGGCGCGGTTTGGTTCACAGACCCGACTTTCGGCATTCTCGGCAATTACGAAGGCCATGTCGCCGCGGCCGAACTGCCGATGTGTGTCTACCGGCTCGATCCCGATGGCCGGCTGGATATGGTGTGCGACACGGTGGCCGGCCCGAACGGGCTGGCGTTTTCGCCAGATGAAAGCATCCTCTATGTCGTCGCCTCCCGCGCCGAGCCGACACGACAGATCCATGCCTTCGATGTGGCCGATGGCCGCCGCCTGACCCATCAGCGGGTGTTTATCGATGCCGCCGGCGGTACGCCGGATGGCTTCCGGCTGGATGTGGATGGTAATTTATGGTGCGGCTGGGGCATGGGCACCGCGGAGTTGGACGGCGTGCGCATTTTCAATGCGGATGGCATGCCGATCGGCCATATCCACCTGCCCGAGCGCGCAGCCAATCTGTGCTGGGGTGGCCGCTACCGCAACCGTCTGTTCATGGCCGCCAGCCACGGCCTCTATTCGCTCTACACCAACGCCCAAGGCGTCGCCGGCGCCTAACGCACGCCGCCGCTTGACCGAAGCGGCCGCAGCGCCCGACACTTGCGGCAATCATTGAGGGGAAACGCCATTATGGTCCTGCACGAAGACGCCCAACGCCTGCTGGCGATGATCAAAGCTTCCGGCCGCCCGCCGTTGACGGAACTGAGCGTGGAAGATGCGCGCAAAGTGTTCACCGCCGGCCGCACCGTCACCCAGCCAGATCCGCCGGACTGCGCCGAGGTGCGCAACCTCAGCGCCCCCGGCCCGCTGGGCGATATTCCGCTGCGGCTCTATCGCGGCCTGGGCACAGAAGCCGGCACCGCGTTGCCGACGCTGATTTATTATCACGGCGGCGGCTGGGTGATCGGCGACCTCGACAGCCACGATCAGGTTTGCCGGCAGATGGCGAACGAGGCGAAATGCTGCGTCGTCGCGGTGGATTACCGCATGGCGCCGGAACATAAATTTCCGGCCGCGGTGAACGATGCGGCGGCGGCCACGCGCTGGATCATCGAACAGGGCGCGGCGCTCGGCGTCGATGCTGGCCGCATCGCGGTCGGTGGCGATAGCGCCGGCGGCAATCTCGCCGCGGTGATGGCAATCATGGCGCGCGACGGCTATCTGCCGAAAATCTGCTTTCAGATGCTGATCTACCCCGCCACCGACATGGCTATGCAAACCCCCTCGGTCGCTCGGGTAAAGGAAGGCGTGCCGCTGACCGCCGGCACCATGCGCTGGTTCATCGACCATTATCTGGCAGGTGAGCGCGATGTGATGGACTGGCGTGCCTCGCCCGCCCGGGTGGTGGATTTGTCCGGCGTCGCCCCGGCCTTCGTGCTGACCTGCTCGCATGATCCGCTGAACGACGAGGGCCGCGAATACGCCCAGCGCCTGGAGCGGGAAGGGGTGTCCACCATCTACGTCCACTTTGCCGACCAGATGCACGGCTTTCTCACCTCCGGCCGCATCACCCGCGCTTCGGCAACCGCCGTGACGATGGCGCTGGCGGCGTTGCAGGCGGCGTGGTCATAAAAATAAAATACGGGAGAGCGCGATGACAGGTATTTTGGCGGGCAAAGCCGGTCTGGTGACCGGCGGCGGCTCTGGTCTCGGCCGGGCGACGGCGTTGGCGATGGCGCGAGAAGGTGCGCGCGTGGCGGTGGCCGATCTGACCGAGGAGGCCGCGTCCAGCACGGTGGCGCTGATCAACGCGTCCGGCGGCCAGGCCATCGGTCTCGGCGGCAATGTGGCGGTGGAAGCCGATGTGGCCGGCATGGTCGCGCGCACCGTCGCAGCCTTTGGGCGGATCGACTGCGCCTACAACAACGCCGGCATTTCGCCGCGCAATGTCGGCCCGGTCGGCCAACGCACGCATGAGATGTCACGCCAGTCGTTCGATGACATGCTGGCGGTGAACCTGACGGGCGTGTTCATGTGCATGAAATACGAAATCATTGAAATGCTGAAACAAGGGGGCGGCGCCATCGTCAATACCGCCTCCATCGCCGGCCTCGTCGGCCTGCCCACCGCTACCAACTACGTCGCCGCCAAACACGGCGTCGTCGGCATCACCAAAACCGCCGCGATGGAATATGCGCAGGACAATATCCGGGTGAACTGCGTCAACCCCGGCTACATCAAAACCCCGATGACCGACCCGACGATGGCGGTGCGGCTGGATATGCTGATGGACAAAGTGCCGATGAAACGCCTCGGCGTGCCTGAGGAAATTGCCGAAGCGGTGGTATGGATGCTGTCCGACAAGGCCAGCTTCATGACCGGCGCCTCCCACATCATCGATGGCGGCTACTACGCCGCCTGAGCCAGGAATACCCATGCGCATTGAGATCCTTTGCACCGGCGACGAGGTGCTGACCGGCAAGATCGTCAACTCCAACTTCAGCTATGTCAGCCAGAAGCTGGAAGATGTCGGCCTGTCCGTCATCTGGGGCACCACGGTCGGCGACGACCGCGGCATGCTGCTTGAGGCGTTCCGGTTGGCCAGCGCGCGGGCGGATATCGTCATCGTCAATGGCGGCCTTGGCCCGACGGTGGATGATCTCAGCCAGGAAATCGCCGCCGAGGCCGCCGGTGTCGGTCTGGTGCTTAATGCGGACTGGCTGGCGACGATGGAGGGGTTTTTTACCCGCCGTGGCCGCACCATGCCGCCGAACAACCGCAAGCAGGCGATGCTGCCCGAAGGGTCCGAGGTGCTGGATAATCCGATCGGCACCGCTTGCGGCTTCGCGCTGGATATCGGCAAAGCGCGCTTCTTCTTCACCCCCGGCGTGCCGCGCGAGTTGCGCCGGATGTTGGAGGAACAGATCATCCCGCGCCTGCTGGCCCGCGCCGGCACGCCGGGAATTATCCACCTCAAGCGCTTCCATTCCTACGGATTGGGCGAGTCGCATGTGGACCAACTGCTGGATGGGGTGGAGGCTTTGGTCCCCGATGGCAGCGTCAAGCTCGGCTTTCGCGCCCACTATCCGCAATTGGAAACCAAGCTGCTGGTGCGCGCGGTGGACCGCGCCGAGGTCGAGCTCAAACTCGCCCCGGTGATGGCCGAAGTGCGCCGCCGGATGGGCAATTTCATCCTGGCCGAAGACGATCAAACGTTGGAGGGCGTGCTGCTCGCCGCGTTGCAACGGGCCGATAAATCCCTCGCCGTGGTGGAAACCTACACCGCCGGCGGCATTGTCGCCCGTATGGCGCATTTGCCTGGGGCGGAAGGCGTGTTCCGCCGCGGCGTCGTCTCCCGCGCCGAAACCCGAGACGCCGCCACCGTGGCGCTGGAAGCGGCCAGGCAGGCGGACGCCACCACGGCGCTCGCGGTCATCATCAGCGTCGATGACGGGCCGGACCGGATGGATCTCGGCGGCAGCATCGATATCGGCATCGCCGATGGCGGCACGGCGGTCTCCCGCCAGGCCCGCATCCTCGGCGGGCGGGAATGGATCCGGCTCGGCGCGATTGAAATGGCGATGGATTGCCTGCGCCGCTTCCTGCAAGGCCTGCCGATTGATGAGCGGTCAGATTTCGAGCGGAGATAATCATGCAGATCGGCGCCGCCATTTTTTTCACCGACTATTCCATCGCGCCGGCTGAATTGGGGCGGGAGCTGGAGGCGCGCGGCTTCGAATCCTGCTGGGCACCGGAGCATTCGCATATCCCGGTTGGGCGGGAGAGTGGTTTCCCCGCTGGAGGCGAATTGCCGAAAGCCTATTACGACACGCTCGATCCCTTCGTGGCGCTGACCGCGGTGGCGGCGGCGACGACGCGGTTGAAGATCGGCACCGGCGTGTGCCTGATTGCCCAGCGGGACCCGATCCAGACCGCGAAAGCGGTGGCCTCGTTGGATCAGGTCTCCGGCGGGCGCTTCCTGTTCGGCGTCGGCAATGGCTGGAACCGGGAGGAGATGGAAAATCACGGCACCACCTTCGCCACCCGGCACAAATTGGCCCGTGAACGCATTGAGGCCATGCAGGCGATCTGGACCCAGTCCAAGGCCGAGTATCACGGCGATCTGGTGAATTTCGACCCGATTTACGCCTGGCCCAAGCCGGTGCAACGCCCGTATCCGCCCATTCTGGTCGGCGGCGCCTTTCCCTACGGCGCCCGCCGCGCCATCCGCTATGGCGATGGCTGGATGCCGCATCGCACCCGGCCGCAATATGCCGATGTGGTGGAGAAATTGCCGGAATTCCGCGCCTTGCTCGTCGAATCCGGCCGCGCGCCGGATAGCCTGCCGGTCTCGGTCTGGGGCGGCAAACCGGATCGGGACGCTCTGCAACGCGACCGTGATGCCGGGGTGGTGCGGGTGATCATGAACCTGCCCTCGGCCGGGCGCGATGAGGTGCTGCCGCGCCTCGATCGCTGGGCTGCGATGATCGCGGCACTTTAATTTCGATTTGCTAAGCAGAACGAAATCGTTACACTCCCGGCGGTAACCACCGCAGGGATACGCCGATGCCAGACGCCGCCGCGCCAGCCTCTCCGGCAGTTCCCCGCGCTTACCCGGGCCCGGCGGACCTGCCGACGCAATCCGGGCCGCACGGCATTCGTTTCGACTTTAATCTTGGCGCCCGCGTGTCCCTGCCGGCGCGGGAGAGCGGGGCGTGGCGTATCCGGCTGCGCGATCTCGATAGCGGCAATATTTTGTTTGAGAGCACCAACCAGGGCGCCTTCGTCAATTCCGCCAAACGCTGGTACGTGCGCTTCAACCTCGAAGTCTGGTCGCAGGCGGAGGGGGGCGAGCCGGTTTCGGTGCTGGTGCACGACTATGATGCGACGGATCGGGATGTGCTGATCCAGTTCCCGGTCGGCACGCTCGGCGATATTCTGGCCTGGTTCCCCTATGCCGAGCGCTTCGCCGCCGCCCATCCCGGTGTGCGCGTGACCTGCGCGCTTTCCGCCCTGCTGATCCCGCTCCTGCGCGACGCCTATCCGGATTTGCAGTTGATCCCGCATGAGGCCGTGGTGGCCGAGCAGTTTTACGCCACGTATTCCATCGGGCTGTTTTTCGACGATACCGCCTGCGACTGGCAGCCGACCGATTTCCGCCAGGTCGGCCTGCACCGCACCGCCGGCTTTATTCTCGGCGTTGACCCGTCCGAGGTGCCGCCCCGTCTGGCGTTGCCGGCCGCCGCCCGGACCATCGCGGAGCCGTATGTCTGCATCGCCGTGCAATCGAGCAGCGGCTGCAAATACTGGAATAATCCGGATGGCTGGCGCGAGGTGGTGGCCTTCCTGAAGGCCGCCGGCTACCGGGTGATCTGCATCGACCAGAAACCGGTGCACGGGTATGGGCTGATGTGGACGCAAATCCCGCACGGTGCCGAGGACGCGACCGGCGACCGGCCGCTGACCGAGCGGGCGCAGATGTTGCGCCACGCCGATTTTTTCATCGGCCTGTCCAGCGGGCTGGCCTGGCTGGCCTGGGCGGCCGGCACGCCGGTGGTGTTGATCAGCGGCTTCACCCATCCCAGCAACGAGTTCGCCACGCCCTACCGGGTCAATAACTGGCACGCCTGCAATTCCTGCTGGAATGACCCGAAGGAACGCTTCGACCACCATGATTTTCTCTGGTGCCCGCGCCATGCCGGCACCGCGCGCCAGTTTGAATGCTCGCGGCTGATCACCGCTGATGCGGTGATGCAGGCCATCGCCCGCATCCCCGGCTTTCGCGGCTAGCCGAGCGTGGCGACCGCCTCCATGCACAGCGCGCCGCTCTCGTCCTGCGCCCACAATGCGACCGTCCCATCGGCATTCGGGATGCCGCAGACAGCGAAGCGGGTGATGTCGAAAATCGGCTTCACCGCGCGAAAGCGGAAGCCGGTCACGGCTAGCGCGGTGTTTCGGCGCACGAGATCAACCAACAAGGTGGCGATCAATGGGCCGTGCACGATCAGGCCAGGATAGCCCTCAACCTCGGTCACGTATCGCCGGTCGTAATGGATGCGGTGGCCGTTGAAGGTCAGCGCCGAGTAGCGGAACAGCAGGACGTCATCCGGTGCAATGTCGCGCTGCCAAACGGCACCGGTGGGGGCAGGGCGGGGGGCGGCGGGTGTTGCATCGGCGCCGGGGGCGTCGCGGTAGACGATGTCGTGCTCCTCGGTCAGCGCCAGCCCGGCCTCGCCATGCACTTCGTGCCGCACCAGCACGAACACCATCTTGCCGCTACGCCCGGCCTTCAGCGTCACATCCTGGATGGTGGACACGCGACGGAGTTTCTCGCCCAGCCGGATCGGCGCCAGAAACTCTAGCCGCCCGCCCGCCCACATGCGGCGCGGCAGCGGCACCGGCGGCAGAAAGCCACCGCGCTTGGGGTGGCCATCCGGGCCGAGGCCGGATTGTGGCGCAGTGGGCAGAAAATACAGCCAGTGCCACATCGCCGGCAGCACATCGCCCTCGGCCGGGGCCGGATCATCGCGGTCCAACGTGGCCGACAGCGCCGAGACCGGAAACAGCGTCGCTCGGTCGTGCAGGGTTTCCTGCCGGCCGATCCAGGATCGCAGCAGATCGATATCAGGCATCACTTCGGCTCCCGCGCCAGAACGCGATCGACCATTTCACCGGACAGGCCGACATAATTCGCCGGATCGAGGAAGCCGGCGAGTTGGTCGCGGGTCAGATGCGGGGCGATTTGCGGATGGTTGGTCAGCAGGTCGAGGAAGGTGCCCTTGCCGGCGATCACCTCGCGGCAAATGTCGTACACCAGATCATGCGCCAACTGCCGCCCCAGCGCCGGCCCGAGGCCCATCATCACCGCTTCGGACTGGGTCAGCCCCTTGGTCAGGTCCAGATTGGCGCGCATCCGCACCGGGTCCACCTGCAATCCTTCGACGATGTTGCGGGCGTGGTTCAGCGCCCCGGCGGTCAGGCAGAATATCTCCGGCACCGCGATCCACTCAATCTCCCACGGGCCGGTGGAGCGTTCATGGTCTTCCACCATTGCATCCAACAGCGCGGCGACATGCTGGCGCACCATGGAAATGCAGGCATGGATATAGTTCGACGCAATCGGGTTGCGCTTTTGCGGCATCGTGCTGGACGATCCGCGCCCTTCGTGGAACGGCTCGTAGACCTCCTCCACCTCGGTTTGCATCATCAGCTTCACATCCATGCTGATCTTGCCCAGCGTGCCGGTCACGAGGCCGAGGAAGCAGCCAGCTTCGGCAATGCGGTCGCGCATGGTGTGCCAGGCGATTTCCGGCTGGCCGAGGCCAAGTTCGACCATCAACGCTTCCTGCACCGCCAGCCCTTCCGCCCCCAGCGAGGCCAAGGTGCCGGTGGCGCCGGAAAATTCGCCAACCAACACACGCGGGCGCAATTCGCGCAGCCGCTCCAGATGGCGTTGGAACCCGGCCAGCAGCACCGCGCATTTATAGCCGAAGGTGATCGGGGTGGCCTGCTGCAAATTGCTGCGCCCGGCCATCGGCGTATCACGGTATTTTTTCGCCAGCCCGGCCAGAGCGACGGAAATCGCCTTTAGGTCCGCCTCGATCAAATCCAGCGCGGCGCGGATTTGCATCACGGTGGCGGTGTCGGTGATGTCCTGCGTGGTCGCGCCCCAATGGCACCATTCCCCCAAGCCATCGCGGCACAGGCCCACCAGTTGCTGCACCACCGGCAATACCGGATAGCCAATGCGCTCGGTGGCGGTCTTCAGCTTTTGCATATCGAACTGCCCGGCATGGCAGTGGGCGATAATTTCCTCCGCCGCTTCGGCCGGGATAATGCCCATCCGGCCCTGCACCTTGGCCAAAGCCGCCTCGATATCCAGGTAATACTGCACCCGCTGTTCGTCGGAAAACACCTGGCGCATCGCCTCGGTGCTGAAGATATGGCGAAAGACCTGGGAATCGATCATCGAGGCGGTCATGGCGTGTCTCCGAAACTGTTGGCGGCGTGCTAACAGACGCCACCGGGAAAGCAAAGCAGAGGGACCACGATGCAGGCGCCAGCGGCACTATTATGGGACTGGGACAATACGCTGGCGGATAATTGGGCGTCCATGACAGCGGCCATGAACGTGGCGTTCCACGCGTTCGGCCTGCCGGAATGGACCGAGGCGCAGATGCGCGGTGGGGCGAAATTGTCGATCCGTGATGCTTTCCCAACCCTGTTCGGGCCGGACTGGAAGCGCGCCCGCGACATCTTTCTCCATCGCTTCGACAGCATCCATCTGGATGGCCTGCGTGCCATGCCCGGGGCGGCTGCGGTGCTGCAAGCGGCGGCGCATCTGCCGCAGGCCATCGTCTCCAACAAATCCGGCGCCCCGCTGCGCAAAGAAGTTACCCGGCTGGGCTGGGATGGCTATTTCGGCGCCATCATCGGCGCGGACGATGCCGCCCATGCCAAACCGCACCCGGCGCCACTCTGGCATGCGCTGGAGTTGATTGGCGTAAAATCAGGCGCTTGCGTCTGGTATATCGGTGATACAGGGGTGGACATGCAGGCAGCTCATGCGTCATGCTGCACTGCAATATTAATCGGTGACGCCACGCATGATGGCGGGCCGGCTGGTATCGCCGCACAGGGCTGGGGGCCGCATTTGCATCTCACGGACCTGACGGAACTTGAAACAGTGCTGCGGCGGCTTGCGCCGGCGGAGCGCTAACCTACATCTGGCTTCACTTGGCCCGCGCTCGATCGCGGTCCGCAGACGATGTTCACCACGAATCACAAGAAGGAAATCAATCGTGGCAACCGAAAAAACCCAAAACGTGCAGGATGTGTTCCTGAACCACGTGCGCAAAGCGAAAACCCCGGTTACGGTGTTCCTGGTCAACGGCGTCAAGCTTCAGGGCATCATCACTTGGTTCGACAATTTCTCCATGCTGCTCCGTCGCGACGGGCACACCCAGCTGGTCTACAAGCACGCCATCAGCACCGTGATGCCGGGCGCGCCGATCCAGTTGTTCGATGGGGTGCCGACGCCGCCATCCCCGAACACGCTGACCCTTGCACCGCGGGGACAGGAACCTGACGCCAACTGATTTTCCCGCAGACCGTAAGGCTGCGGCGAACGACGACCGCGACGCGCCCACGCGCGCCGCGGTCATTTTGCCCTGGGAGAAAACCTACGGCAGCGACGCGCACCGCTCAGCGGAAGCGCGGCTGGCGGAGGCCGTGGGGCTGGCGGCTTCCATCGAGTTGATCGTCGTGCACAGCGTTGTGGTGCCGTTGCGCGAACGCCGCTCCTCCAGCCTGCTCGGCTCCGGCCAGATCGAAATCCAGCAGAAAATCCTCGCCACCCAGCATGTCGATGTGGTGGTGGTGGATGCGCAACTCACACCGGTGCAGCAGCGAAATCTGGAAAAAGCCTGGGGCTGCAAGGTGATCGACCGCACCGGCCTGATCCTGGATATTTTCGGCGCCCGCGCCCGCACCAAGGAAGGCTCGCTGCAAGTCGAACTCGCTCATCTCGACTACCAGCGCAGCCGGCTGGTGCGCTCCTGGACCCATCTAGAGCGCCAGCGCGGCGGCTTCGGCTTTCTCGGCGGCCCGGGCGAAACGCAGATCGAGGCGGATCGCCGGCTCATCGGCGACCGGATCGTCCGGCTGAAAAAGGAACTCGAACAGGTCCGCCGTACCCGCGGCCTGCATCGCTCCGCCCGCAAGCGGGTGCCGTTCCCGGTGGTGGCGCTGGTTGGCTACACCAATGCCGGCAAATCCACCTTGTTCAACGCGCTCACCGGGGCGGAGGTGATGGCGAAAGACCAGCTCTTCGCCACGCTGGACCCGACCATGCGCGGGCTGAAGCTGCCCTCAGGCCGGCAGGTGATCCTGTCGGATACGGTGGGCTTCATTTCCGAACTGCCAACCGAATTGGTCGAAGCCTTCCGCGCCACGCTGGAAGAAGTGTCGGAAGCCGATGTCATCCTGCATGTCCGCGACGCCGCCCATCCGGATAGCGACGGCCAACGCACCGATGTGCTGAACGTGCTGTCCGGCATGGTTAAGGATGGCACGCTGGACGAGGCGTGGCCGGACCGCACGCTGGAAGTGCTGAACAAGGCCGATCTGCTCGGCGGCGTGGATCAGGTGCCGATCAGCAAGGGGGTCATTGCCGTCTCTGCCATCGATGGCGAAGGGCTGGAGCGGCTGAAAGCGGCGATCGATGCCCGCATCGGCGAGGGGATGCAGGTCGTCACCTTCACCCTATCCCCCAGCGACGGCGCTGGGCAGGCCTGGCTTTATCAGCACGGTGAAGTCGTTGTCCGTGAAGACGAGGCGGACGCGATCCGCATGACTGTCCGGCTGCGCCCGGCGGACCGGATGCGCTTTGAGGCCGAACGTGCTTAGCAGTCTGCGCAGCGGCGCCTGGCTCACGCCGACGCGGCTGCGGGCCTATCCGGTGCTGCT
>Ga0164296_1003340_pt1 | contig 15209 bp, 17 predicted proteins | sample GEODES057metaG_FD_113533 | JGI IMG/M metagenome (GOLD analysis project Ga0164296, IMG submission 113533) | Dystrophic lake water microbial communities from Trout Bog Lake, Wisconsin, USA - GEODES057 metaG | ecosystem: Environmental > Aquatic > Freshwater > Lake | place: USA: Trout Bog Lake... | reverse complement strand
GGCGTCGGTGGTTGCATCACCGGGCTGCTTGACCACACACGCCTTGATCTCCTCGCCATGCTCTGGGTCCGGGACTCCAATGACGGCAGCAAGTGATACTGCCGGGTGCTTCATGAGCACCTCCTCGATCTCGCGTGGGTACACGTTGAACCCGCCGCGAATGATCATGTCCTTGGCACGATCGACGATGAAGAAGTACCCCTGATCATCCTGGCGGGCCAGATCGCCGGTGCGAAACCAGCCATCGTGCATGACCGCTGCGGTGGCTTCGGGACGATTGAGGTAGCCCTTCATGACGTTGTATCCCCGAACCGCGATCTCCCCGATCGAGTCCTCCCCGCTGACCGTGTGCCAATCCTCATCGATCAAACGCACTTGCACTCCCCATAGCGCTTGGCCAATGGATCCGGCCTTGGTGGGGCGGCCAAGGTGGTTGAACGTGGCCACCGGGCTGGTTTCGGACAACCCATAGCCCTCCAGGATGTTCACCCCGAATCGGCTGGCGAAATCGGTCAGGATCTGCAGGGGCAACGCGGCGCCCCCGCTCATTGCGATACGCAGATTGGTGGCCAGCTTGGTCACGTTCACTTGATCGGTCAGGGCGTTCAGCAGTGCCCAGTACATGGTCGGAACACCGGCAAAGATCGTCACCTCGTGGGCATCCATGAGCTCCAAGGCAGCCTCACCGGTGAATCGTGGCACCAACACCAGCGTGGATGCCGACGCGAATCCGCCGTTCATCAGCACCGTGGCGCCAAAGGTGTGAAACAGCGGCAAGCAGACGAGCATCGTGTCGTGGCGATCCGCGTGAGTGTCGAAGAGGCGATTGCAGCCAAGTGCGTTGAGCACCAGGTTCGAATGCGACAGTTCGGCGCCTTTGGCCACTCCTGTCGTTCCGGAGGTGTACAGAATCACGGCGGTATCGGTCTCCACCGTGCTCACTGACTCGTAGGTGGGATTTGCCGCTGCCAGCAACTGCTCGTAGGACTCCCCCTCAACCCCATCTGCGGTTCCGATCAGGATGAAATGCTTGCAACTGGCCACCCGATCGAAGCCACCTCGGCCCTGGGCGCCAAGATCCAACTGTGGTGTTCCCGCGAAGCAGAAAAAGGCCGTGGCTCCGGAGTCATTGAGGTAGTACTCGATTTCCTCGGCTTTCAACAAGACGTTCAGGGGCACAACCGTCGCACCGGCCTTGAGGATGCCGAAGTAGATAATCGGAAACTCGGCGATGTTCGGACAGGCCAGCGCGACGGTGTCTCCGATCCCGATGCCACGTTCGGCCAGCACATCGGCCACACGCCGTGCTGCAGCGTCGGTTTCCCGGTAGGTGATGGAACGATCACCCTGAATCAGTGCAATGCGGTCGGGGTAGTTGTGCGCAGCGTCTTCGAGCAACATTGCCAAGGACAACATGATGACTCCTCCCGCACTGAAGGCTCCATTGTGCGGCACCGGCACATGCGGTGTGGGGGAAATTGCCAAGGAAAGTCACGTCCTGGTCCGAAACGAACACCACGATCCATTGCCTCCCCACCATGGCGCGTGAGAGCCCATCATGTGCAGCTCACTGAATGCCCAGCGGGCTCGATGGCCTGTGGACTTCATGCCTGCTGATCGTGCCGGGCAGTGAGCCTTGTGCCCAAACGTTGCCAGCCCCGTGTGGGAACGCGGCTTCAGTTCGTCACGTGCCCGACCGTGTTCGAATCATCGTCAGTGCCTGCTGACGAAGGAGCACCGTGGCGCTTTGCTGTGCCCGACGGGGCGCTACTCATCAGTCAAGCCAGGACGTGGCTCAGCCGTTGGCTGCTACGAGGACTGCTTGGCGCGCCGGTAGTACTGCCGCCAAATCAGCTTGTGCACCGGGATCCAGCGGGGAATATCCCGCAGGCCTGGGATGAACGGGATGAGGAAGTGGAGCAGCATGATGATCGAGATGATCGCAAGGACGTAGACGTCCCCATTTGCCGTCATCGTGGCCGACAGACCGCTGGTCGCATCGGAGTTCACGAACGGCATCTGGTACCAGAAACTGAATGGCATCAGCCATTGCTGCCCCGGCCAATCACCGATCTCGTTCATCATGCCCCACTGATTGCCACTCAGGTGATTGGCATCACCGAAGCCAGGTAGATACGAGCCGTCCCCCATGAACAGGATCTGCTTGGTGTTGTTGGAGTTATAGAAGTCGCCCGGTGCGGGCAGGATGCCATCCAGCGCGCCGGAACTGGCCATGGCCAACAGGCCCGATGCCAGCAGCGGCGTTGGACCGTAGTCACCATTCGGGACCTTGCTCGGATCCCCGTTGGCGCCCTTGGGATCCTGGATGGCGTTATCCAGGTTGGTCGCCCAGGTTGCCTGCTGTGCCGGGCTTGCCTTGAGCCAGGTCACCACGGCGTTCTGCACAATCTGTGCCTGCTGCTGGTGAATAAGCGGATTGATCACGAAATCATTGGCTGTGTGGATCGGCTCATGCACGCCAATCCACTTCTGCATGGTGATCGGGCCCAAGGCCTGTCCATCGCCGTTAGCGTTATAGGGCGGACCATAGGTGGCCGAGTCCGATGTGCCAGCCAACTCCTTGATCGTGGTGGCGAAGAAGTCCTTCGGCATCGCGGTCGCCCAGCCACGAAAGGTCAGGGCCTTGTCGTCGGGGGAGCTAAACAGTGCCGACAAGCCGATGACCAGTGCGGCCACGACAATGCAGGCGATGATGCCCTCTTTGACGATGTCGTAGCGGCGCAGTGGGCCGGTCCAATGGGTACGCTCGATTTCCTTCTGACGGGCCTTGAGATCCATCATGCACCAGCCTGCGTCGATGCGGCATGCTCGGCGATCGCGGCTTCCACCTTGGCTGCATCAATCGGCGGCACCACCCCCTTGATACGCACCCAGACCACGTGGGCAAGCACGACCAGGGAGATGATGCCGGGGAACAAGAAGATGTGGAACATCATCATCTGACCGAAGTTGGCGATATCGAACATCGCCCCCACGCCGGTTGCGTTGATCCCATCCTTGGCTTGGAAAGCGATCCACTGGGAGTCCACGTTGGTCTGAATCGCGTAGCCACTCAGGCCGGCGCCGATGGATACCGCGAATGCCACAAGGCCCGATATCCAGGTTTTCCAGCGACCACCTCGCCACGCCGCCATCCAGAAATTGCCCCAGAGATGGACGACCATGAAGATGAAGAACAGCTGCACGGACCAAAAGTGCAAGCTGTTGACGAAATGCCCCGAAGCCGAGGTGTGCCACCAGGTCGGACCTTTGAAGGTCAAGATAACCCCCGAGCCGATGATCCCTGCCAGCGCCGCGATGGTCAGCACGCCGGCGACATAGATCCAGGACACGACGTACGCGGGCTGGGTGTCCGGCATCAACCGGTCGTAGGGCAGGTTCTTCTCCGCACGGTCGCGGATGCGACCCGTCCAAGTGATCTTGACTTCCTCAACCTGATCGCTCATGCCCGATCCTGCTCTCGCTGGATGGGCGTGACGTCATGCTCCTTGGGGAAGGGCACCACGATTGCCAGGACCAGAAGGGCAACGACTGCTGAGATCGTGGCGATGTTGCCGATGGACACCGAGAACCAGCCCCACTGGAAGAGATGCGCTCCCAGCGGTGTGGTGATGAACCCCATGATCACTCCTCTACCCGACGGCATCGGTGTGGCGCCGCTTTCCTGCTGACGGTATCGGCGCGATGGGGTGAATCAGGGGAACCAGAGGTAAAACGGGCCTAAAGTCCCATATGGACCGAACTGAAATCGAACAGGGACTGGTCACCGCCTGAAGAGACCGGACTGGGCCGGTGTCTGGGCGCCGTTGTGCTCAGGATCAGGATTTGCGGGGCCGACGATCCCGGGCACGCATGTCCAGCAACGTGGAGATACCCAAGGCGACGATGGCGATGATCAACAGCCAGATCGTGGTGTGGAAGCCATGCTTGACCAGGTCAATGATGAAGTACAGGACCAGGGCCGCCAGACCGATGACTTCCATGAAATAGCGCACTGCAGACGGGCTGTTCGTTGCCATGGGGACACGGTAGCCGATTCAGTGATCAATATCGTGGTTATCGAGCTCATCAGGCGATCGCCGTTTGCGCCGCGCTGACCAGTGCCACGTCGTCAAGACTGCGATGAGCGCTATCACGGTGATGGTCCCGATGATGACGATGGCAAGGAGGCCTTGCCTGACCGGAGCTGCTCCCGTCGCCGAGAAACCGTCTTGTGGCTCGGGAACCGCTTGCACTGCAGACCGAGTCCGCACGGAAAAGCTGAATCCGAACTCCACCGGATGACCATCTTGGGAAACGACGCGAAAGGCTGCGTGATACGTGCCCGCACCCTGATTCGGTTGGAGCGTGACCCAAATCGTTGGCCCACTGACATGCACCGGACCCAGCGGGACCGGCTCGTGACGGGGATCGAGCACAACGAAGGCATCCCCGGCGGTGATCAAGGGTTGGTTGAAGGTGGCAGACACTTGGAGCGGCGACTGCGCCAGGAGCGCACCGTCGGAAGGAGCGGTGCTCAGCAAGATGGCGTGAGCCCATGCTGGCGGGGTCAAGACCAGGGTAAGCCAAGCGACCACCGCGAAGCACGTGATCCCTGCGCGCATCAGTTTCCTCATGAAAAAAGCTCCTGACCGATGTACCCACCTGGCTGAACCCCCGGCGGGATGAAGTACGTCGACGACCCAACGGTGCGAGTCCATCGATTCAGCGCATCACTTTCGGACAGTCGTTGCTGCACCGGAATGAAGGATTTGCCCGGATCTGCGGTGTAGGCCGCAAACAACAGGCCCGCATCGGTCTGATCCTGCTGGGTTTCGAAATAGGAAAAGGGTCGGCGCAAGAAGACTTCCTGGGGACTGGTTGCATGGGCCCGACGCACGTGCGCATCCGGACTAATCACAGGTAGCCCCAGGGAATCGGTTGCTGCCAATGGCAGTTGATCCCGCTCATGCGTGGCCCCCAACGGCGCCCCCGTGTCGAGCTTGCGGCCAATGACGATTTCCTTGGCATCAGGATCAAGCTGGTCCCAGGTGTCCAGCAGCATCCTGATGCGTCGCAGGACCAGCACGGTTCCGCCCGCAGGCCAGCTGGTTTCGGCGGGCATCCAGACCGTCTGAGCGAAGGCGCTGGTGCCCGGCTGCGGATTCACAGTGCTATCGACCTGACCCATCAGGTTTCTGGGGGTTTGTCCCGCTGAACCGGCCGCGGGTCGGAAACCCTGCTGGGTCCAGGCGATAACTGCCACGCCGGCGATCTCCGAGCCGATCAGTCGCATGATGTGAGCCATTTGCATCGGATCGTTGCTATTGACCGACACCAGCAGGTCAGTCTGTTCCCAGCCAGGCTCGATGTGGTCGGTGCCAAATTGTGGAATGTCGCGCAACTGCGGTGGCTTGGATGCTGCCACGCCACTGAACGAGAACACTGGGGCTCCAAGGCCGAAAGTGATCGTCAGTCCACGCGGCTGGGCAGTCAGTATCGATTCCGGATCGGCCAGCGCGGGCTGACCGGCCATCAGTCGCGCACTGTCGTCACTGAGCAATCGCAGAACAGCCTGCAGGTCATTGCCGGACTTGCTCGGGATATTGATGCCGATGAAGGATCCCAGCAGCGTCGGGGGCGTCTCCACGCCGGCTTGGCGCGTGCCGTAGAACGGCCAGGACTGGGTGCCACCCCCCTGCTGAGTCTGCGCAGGCTGCCCCTGAGCAGCCGGTGCCGTGGCGCGTCCGATCGCCATGCCCCCGACAGCACCGATGAGTCCCGCACCGCCGGCTGTGAGTAATCCGCGGCGGGTCAGTCCCCCGGATCGCTCCGGGGGACTGACTGCCTGATCAGATGTCACTGTCCATTCCCTGACATGCCCGACATGCCAGACATGCCCGAACCTGAGGTTGCGGAGTTTCCGTACTGCTCCTGCGCGCCCTTGAAGTTCTTGCCCAAAGCCGTGAAGGACACTTGCCCACCAGCGGATGTGGTCACGGTGACCGGGACGAGCGATCCTGGCTTGACTGGCTTGACCAGGTTCATGAGCATGATGTGATACCCGCCCGGTGACAGGTGAAGAGTTGCTTTCGGCGGGATGACAAATCCGCCTTGCTTTTGCTGCATGCTGGAAACACCGTTCCTGGTGACGACTTCATGCAACTGATCCCACGGCGCATATGACGTGTAGGCGCCCACAACGGTGATTGCTTGGTTCGTTGGATTGTGAATATCGCCGAAAACTGCCGACATTCCCGTTGCCTGGGTCTTGACCCAAGCGTTGGACACCTGCAGCGGCGAGGACGAAACCCTCAGGCCGGTGCTCCACTTCGCCGCCTTGCCTGACCCTTGGCAGATGTAGGTCATGCTCGCAACGGTGGAAGTCATGCCAGGCATGCCACAGGTCATGCCTGGCATCGGGTCCATCGCTGCCTGCGCTGGTGACACAACGCCAAGGGCGGCGAGGGCGATGGCTGAGAGGGTGAGAACTGGCCGTGCAAACTTCATTTCGTGCTCCTGTCCGTCTTGGGGTGAGATGTGGTCCTACTAGTTGGTGATGGTGGATCCAGTGATCTGCGACAGCGCTTCCTGCACCTGTTCAGTGGTCCACGAGGGGTCCTGCGGATGCTTGTGGTTGGCCTGACCCTCATCGCTGAGAAATGCATCCAGCGTTGCCGGCAACTTCGTGCCAACAGCGTTCGGAGTGCCGGTCGTCACCCACTTCAGGTGCTGATCCGGACCAATGATCATCACGAGGTCCTGATGATCAACGTCATACGTCAGCTTCTTGCCGGTGTACCAGTCCGTGGCAGCAGGGGAGTCCTCAGCGACCTTCTTGTAGTACACACCGAGCGACTTCCACAGCGGTGCGGTCCCCTGCTGCCCCGCCGTGAACAAGGTCCAATCAGCATTGGTGCCAAACAACTGCTTGTAGGCAGCCAATCGTGCGGGGGTATCCCGCGCCGGGTCCACGGTTCCTTCGAGCACGACAATGTCCCCTGACTTGCCTGATGCCTTGACTGCTTGCGCAATCTGGTTCATGTTGGCGCTGGTCATTGGGCAGGTTTCCTGGCACGTGGTCAAGAAGTCCGTCAAGACGATCGTCTTGCCCTTCAGGTCACCCAAGGTGAATGACCGTCCGGTTTGGTCGGTCAACGGAATGCTCTGCGCCGTTGAACTCAATGGCTGGTCCAATCGCGTTCCTCCGGCCAACGTTGAGGTCGAGGCACCTGTCATTGCTGCCGCAGTCGAGCTTCCTTGAGTAAAGCCAGAGGAAGCCGACTGGGCACCGCCAGCCGAACACGCAGCCGTACTCAGGACTGTCAAGAGCGACAAAGCGGCAACTGCCGCCTTCGCCGAAGCTTGAAATCGGGCGTGCAGGAATTGACTGCGCACGCGGGTTTGTGCAAATACGAACACCATATGAATGTCTCCAGATTGAAGTGACCACTCGATCGAGGTTGAATTAGCCTGCGCAGCCGGGCATGGCCGGTCAAACGCTGATGACCCGTGGCGACACAGCGCCATCAGGTGTGAAAGTGAACCTCTAGCTGAGCGCCGGCGGCGAGACGCCCGCCAGATACCGCTGTATGAATTGAAGTCGGGGCAGCCCTGGCTCGGCAAACGAGTAGTCGCACAAGCGCATCGGCTGAATCGCTGGCTCCCAGACGCCGTCAAGCAGCGTCTTGACATACCGCCACAGCACCTGCACCCGTGCCCTTGTCCAACACGTCACTTCGTTGAATCGCAAGAGCAGGCCGGCGATCACCGCGGCGCCAGCGTGGTAAGCAACCATGTGCAGGCCACTGATGTGCGTCGGGGCCGTCGTGCAGGCCATCGCGGTGAGGTGGACCAGGAGCTGAGAGGCGACCATCAGCCCAATGAATGTCAGCGACCCTCGCTCACGCCTGGCCGCCAGCCAAGAAAAGGCCACGATCGGGACGGCCGCCAAGATCGTGGTGAGCGGCTGAACAGACCCCCCGGCCAGACGATGTCCGACAACGCCAAGAAACAACCCCACCGAGGCCACCACGATCACCCGACGCCGGTGATTCGGGGCCTGCTTGGGCTTCCAGCGGTCAATGGGCGCCGAGCGGTCTCGCCTGGGTCCCGGTGCGCCGACGCTCATAGCCGCAACTGTAGTGAATGGGGCACCGCGGGTGCCCCAAGGTCGCCAGACGGCCCCGCGGGGCGCACTGCCCATCTTCGCCACGGTGGGCTACTGTCCTGGCAAGCATTCCGGCAAAGGAGCTCGGATGAGCAAGTGGGCGGTCCGACACCCGTTCTGGGGGCTGGTCACCTGGGTCGTGCTCCTGGTCATCATCGGTGCCACGGCGGTTGCCACCGCCGGCAAGTTCAACGACACCTTCGCCCTGCCCGGCGCGCAGTCCACCATCGCCCAGGATTTGCTGGAGCGTCTGCCCGCCTCATCGAGCCCGCATGCCTCGGTCACTGTGGTGTGGAAGGCCACCTCGGGCTCGGTTACCGATGCCTCAGTGCAGCAGGCCATCGCGCCGACATTGGAGAAGTTGGCCGCACTGCAGGCCACCGCATGCGTCGCTGGCCCGTACGGGCGCAATTACGGGACCCAATGCCCGACCTTGCACCCGCGCAGCGTGCGGCAGACGATCACCAACGCGATCAACACGCAATTCACGAAATACACCGGGCTGCCGGCGTCGGATATCGCCAAGATCGGGCCGCTCCTGCAACAACTGGCACCCCTGGGCCGCGCCAATCCCAAAGACCTGGGCGCACTTGCCGCAGAGCTCCCCACGCTCGCTGCCCTGGCAAAGAACCCGAGCTGGCATTGGAGCCAATGGGCACAGGTCACCGCGACGCAGTGGGCGAAGGTGCCCGGCGTCAGCCCCGCTGCCGCCAAGGAACTGGCGGATGGCTTTGCGCTGCTGGACTCCTTGTCCAAGCTGCCGCAGGCCACATTGTCAGCACTGGCCAAGAGCAAGAGTCCGGCGCTGCAGGCGGCAGCGGAGAGAATCCCGGCACAGGTATCTGCACTAGAACGAGACTGGGCAAGCGCTCAGTCCACCGTTGCCTCGATCATGGCAGCCGCAGATGCTGCCGACGCTGCAGGCAGCCAAGTCGCCGCTGATCACTCAATCGCCTACGCAACGGTGAATTTGAACACCAACGCACCATCGGCCGCCACGGTCTCCCAGATCTACGACATCGTGCACACCGCGTCCACGTCAGCCATCACCGTCGGGGCCCAAGGATCCATCCTGGAGGGCGCGGGGGCTGAGCAGACGAACTCCGACGCTGTCGGCTTGCTGGCCGCCATCCTGATCTTGCTCATCGCCTTCGGCTCGATCATCGCCGCCGGGCTGCCCATCTTCGTCGCCATCACCGGCCTGATCGGCGGGCAGCTGGCCATCGTGATCGCTGCCCACTTCATGTCCGTTGCCACGTTCGCCCCGACGCTGGCCGCCATGATCGGACTTGGCGTGGGTATCGATTACGCCTTGTTCATCATGAACCGATTTCGTCAAGGACTCCAGGAGGGACTGGAGCCTCACGCTGCGGCGAGCAAGGCAGTGGGCACGGCGGGGCGGGCCGTGCTGTTCGCCGGGAGCACCGTCATCGTGGCGCTGCTGGGCATGTTCGTCCTCGGCATCGGATTCTTCAATGGCTTGGCTGTGGCCGCCGGGCTGGCCGTGCTGCTGGTGATGGCCTCGGCGTTGTGGTTCCTGCCGGCCTTGCTGTCACTGTTGGGAACCCATGCCCTTGGCCTGCGACTTCCCTGGGCTCGCAGGCTCAAGCCCGCCGATCCCCACACCAGTTCCTGGAACGCCTATGGGCGCCTGCTGCAAAGAGCCCCGCTGATTCCGATCATCATCGTGCTGGTGCTGATCGGCGTCCTGGCCGCTCCGGCCTTGAAGATGACGACCGGATTCCCCGACGACGGAACGCAGAAGGTTGGCACCCCCTTGCGCACGGGCTTTGACCTGATGGCCAAGGGCTTTGGCGCAGGGGTCAACGGCCCGTTCTTTGTCGCCATCCAAGACAGCAGGGTCAATAACGTCCAGGGTCTGGGCCAGGCGATCACTGCACTGCAGTCCACACCCGGTGTCGCCCGCACGCTGCCCACAGCCGCGATGCTCCCCCTGCTCACATACGACACGAGCATCTTTGGCGATAACGGCACCGTCACCTCGGTCATCGTGTATCCCACGACCGACCCGCAATCACCGGCGACGGCGGCGTTGCTGACACGCATTCGGAACACCACGGCTCCGCAACTGAAGGCCGCGCACGGGGTGGACATCTACGTCGGCGGATCACAGGCCGTGTCCACCGACTTCACCAGCGTGCTGAACAAGGCACTTCCGATCTTCCTCATCTTGGTCATCGGCCTGGGCTTCATTGCCCTGGTGCTGCTGTTTCACTCGTTGGTGATTCCCTTGACAGCGGCCATAACCAGTCTGCTGTCATTCGCCGCCGCCTTGGGTATCACGGTGGCGGTCTTCCAGAACGGATTCGCCGATACCCTGCTGGGCGTCACCGGGACCGGGCCGATCCTGCCGTTCTTGCCGCTGATGGTGTTTGCCATCTTGTTCGGTCTGTCCATGGACTACCAGGTCTTCTTAGTCTCGCGGATGAAGGAAAGCTGGGAGCATTCGCATGACAGCTCCCTGTCTGTTCGGCTGGGCCTGGCCGGATCCGGACGAGTTGTCGTCATTGCCGCATCGATCATGACCTTCGTGTTCGGTGCCTTCATTCCCACGCCCAATGACACGATCAAATTATTCGGCGTGGCACTGGCGTCGGCTGTGGTCATCGACGCCTTCTTGGTGCGCTTGATCCTGGTGCCATCACTGATGTCCCTGCTGGGCCGGGCGAACTGGTGGATGCCGGCGTGGCTTGGCAAGGTCGTGCCCACCATTACCTTGGACTGACCCACGCAAGTGGTCTCACGAGACCACATTGCAGGGCCTAGCCCACGACGCGTCGCTCCATCGTCGGGATACCCGGAGTGGTGTCGTTGATCGCCCAACTGATGATCACCTCGGGGCGGATGCGAAATCGCTCTCCCCCTCCGTGGCTCTCCACGACGCATGAGCCAATGACCTTGATGCCGCGAGGAGACCACGGATCCATTGCAGCCAGGTCGTCAACCACGACGGTCGCCCGAGGATTGGACTGGACGTTCTTGTATCGAACGGTCTTGGGGATGTCGAATCCAGCGGTGAGGATGTCATCGCCGTCCAATTCGAAGACCACCGGTGCGACATCAGGTCGACCGGTCAGTGATGCGCTGGCAAAGCGCATGAGCGGCTGGGTGCGCAGGTACTGGATCTCAGCAGGGGTAAAGGCACTCATGGGTGACTCCTTCACTCACCGTTGAACAGGGGCGTTGATCGGATAGATATCCAGGTCCCACCACCGCGCCATCGGCAAGGACGTCACGATCGAGCGCGCGGCCTCTGCCTCCTCGGCAAAGATCTCCAGGAAGACCGTGCCACGTTCCAGTGTCGACAGGTAGACAGCACCAATCTCACCGGCAGCCTTCAACTCGGCGACCTTTGCCTGCTCATCGGCAACGACGGCCATCACCTCAGTCATGTCGGTACCCGGGGCGAATGAGCAGACAACCATAAACGAGTTCATGCGTTTTCCTCACCAGGTCACAGTGCGCGGTAACGCCAGTTAAGACCTGAACGGTACGCGCGGTCAAGTGCCGCACTCGGACACCCACTGTTCGAAACAGCCCATCCGCGTCGAGCCGGCTGTTCCGGCACGAACCATGACCGAGTGTTTGGAGCTTGCCTGTTCGCGGTTGCGTTCCCGGGACGCGCCGGTGACACAGGTGGCGGCTGACGCGTGCGCCGTTGCCCGATGTGCGGTCGTGCGTTCTACGATGGCGGTACATCTTCGCGCACACAGCCGCGAAGTCCGCCTTGGTCAACGTCACCCTGGAGCCCAGATGCACGCACTCAATTCCTTCAATGCCGGCCTGGCCCGCAAGATCACCGGATTCGTCGGCACCATGTGGTGCGCCTACCTGTTTGCCGCGATCGCCCTGATCAGCCTGCCGGCTGCTATCCGGACCCATGACCCGATCATCATCGTTGCCTGGGTGGCACAAACATTCCTGCAGCTGGTCCTGCTGTCCATCATCATGGTTGGCCAGGACCAGCAAGCCATGGGTGTGGCACAGAAGATCGATGAGACCCATGATGCCTCGCTCGCGGAATTTGAGCTGGCCAAGACCCAGCGAGCCTCGCACATGGAGGAGATGAAAGCCATCAAGCAGTTGCTTCTTGAGTTACATCACCAGCAGCCGAACCAGTAGACGCCAACCCCTGCCGGCACGGCCAGGTCAACGACATCGCGGTGTGACACAGCGCCGATCTTGGCCACGAACAGCAGCGGACTGCGCCTGGTCACCCATCACGGCCATGCCCGAGCACTGCAGTGCTCATGCATTCCGATGTGAACCTGGCGCTAGCCCGCACGCACGGCCGATTACCACCAGGCGACCGGATACGTCTCGTCACCGAGAATCTTGTGCGCCGCCCAGGCCATGAACAGCACCAGGACCACGGTTCCCAGCAGCAAGGGAAACGCACGTATCGCGTCCTGCCATGTCGGCTCTCCCAGTACTGAGGCCATGGACACCGCAATGGCTGGTGCGTGAAAGGCCCCGATGCCATGCATGGCGAACAGGGTCAGCGCGGCGGCAATGACCGCATCGACCACGCGCGGGCCCGGAATGGCGGCCATGCCCAGTCCGAATATGGCCGCGATGACGTAGGACGTGAAGACGCGAAGGGGGCGTGATGCCGGAGTGTGCGCCGTGGCGAAGACCAGGACAAAGCTCACGATCGGCGGGATGACGATCGGTGCTAACACCGATCCGGAAACGTGGAGTAGCCGATACAGGGCAAACAACATTGCCAGGCCAGCAGTCTCGACCACGACCAGCGGCACCAGCCGGGTCGCCTGAAGACGTTGGGCCGGGTCCACCGGTTTCACGCGCTGGAACAGTGATGCCCGTGGCGGTTCCTCACTCATCACGCGCCCTTGCCTGGGGGTCGAGCATGCAATCCTTGACCGATCTCACTGTGAGCACCCCTGGTGCCAGTGGAAGGTTAGTCGACGCTCACTAACGCCAACGCATATGCGCCAATGGCGATGGCCCAGCCGACTGCCATCGTGAACGAGGCGCCGTTGTTGCTGACTTCGGACAGGAAGGAAGTGCCGCCGGCGAAGGCGATGATGATGCCGATGATGCCGGCCAGGTTCCACAGGTTCCACTTCGCGATCTTGTTGCGCCAGGCCAGGACGGCAATCCAGATCGCCAGGAACAAGATTGCCAGGCCCCAGATCATGTGCAAGGACACCAACCACATCGGTGTCGCGCTGCTCCACCCGGATCCCGTGTCGGGCAGTTTCAGCCACAGCGCATTGGCCGTGCCCAGCAGCATCTCGATGATCAGCGAACCGATCATCATTGCCCCCAGTCGACGCAGGCGAGCATGAACGGCGATGTGGTCAGTGGGAGAGGTCATGGCCTCAGCCTACGGCGTTGGGCTCTCGGCGGTGGTGATCACGCGATCATCGACGCACGTGTTGGGGGGCTTCGGGTGGCACTGCGGTCGCTAGCATTGCCGCATGGCTGAATATCCGACTGTCTACGTGGCCACAGATGAGCCGCGCCAGTATTCCACGACGATCCAGGTCATCGCCGTGATCGTGGCGATCGTGACCGGTGGCTACATGCTCCCGTGGACCATCGCGATCTTTCGCGGGCTCCGGAACAGCACGGCAATCTTCTGGATCGACCTTCTGCTGGGCTGGACGCTGATCGGCTGGGTCGTGGCCTTGGTGATGAGCCTGCGGCGGATCGTCCGCTAGCGCGGCTTGGCTCGTGGCTCACGTGCGCCATGGTGCCCGGTGCCCGGTGCCCGGTGCCCGGTGCTGAGGGCACCTACGGGATCGGCAGGTAATCCTGCAAGGCCGCCACGCGCAATCCTTGTGCCTTGATCTGTGCAACCGCCCCGGCGATGTCTCTGGCCATATTTGGTCGCCAGTGCACCAGGAGAATGTCACCGGCACGGAAATGGTCCCCTGCCGCAAATCGCACGATGGCGTGCGGCAAGGACGCATCCCACATCACCAATGCCCGCATCCCACATGCGGCTGCTGCTCGCTGGGTATCGGCATTGAAATCACCGAACGGGGGACGAAATAGCCAGGGCCGAGTGCCGTAGTACCGCAACTCCTCATCAGCGGCCTGGCAAATCTGCGCCTTCTGCTGGCTGTAGGACAGCTTGGACAAGAACGGGTGCGTCATGGAATGGTCTTGGGGAACCTGGCCAGTCACCCCCTGAATGACATTGAAATAGTGAGGATCGCTGGTGATAGCGTTCATGGCCAGAAACGGCGTCACCGGAATCTTGTTGGCGGCCAAAAATTCCGCGACAGCCGGTGACTTGTAGTACCCGTCATCAATGGTGATGAAGACCACCGGATCGGTGGTGTCGACCTGGTGGATGACCGGAGCCAGACCGCCCTGTGTCGCCGGGATCCTCACCGTGACACCCGATGCGGGCGCACCCGATGGCACTGCTCCAGGCGGCAGGGTTGACGGGATGCCGGTTGGTAGTGGCGCTGCCGACTGGCTCGCCCCTGCCGTGGGAACGGCCGTGTCCATCTGTGCGCCCATGCTCGACATCTCGCCGGCGCCCGCCTCTCCAGCAGCTGCCTCGCCGGCCATCGCGCTTGCTGCGGGCATGGACGGCGGCGCCAACGTGGGTACCGGACTGGTCACCGCTGCCGATGGGGCAGGAATTGGCGCCAGCGCCGTGGTGGATCGAGCGCAGCCCGACATGCCGATGGCCAGGATCGCTGCGACACCAGCGATCACGGGGAAGCGAACACGCACCAGACAAGTATGAGGCCACAGGTTGCCTTCGCAGACATTGGCTGAGGCGTGCCTGTCGTCAGGCCCGACCGCGCCTACTGAAAGCGGCGCTTGGATGCTGACACATCAGCCTGACGAGCGGGGCGACGCTGGTCCCTGACGGACCAGTGCCCGTTCGCCGCCTGCGTCGTTGGCCGCTGGGCACGTGGAAGATCCGATGGATCCACGTCCTTATGCGAACGGCCGAGCACGATGACGCACACCACGATCATGAGTGACCACAGCACCGTCACCGTGCCGGTACCCCAACCAAGTCCGCCGC
>Ga0164296_1003339_pt1 | contig 15211 bp, 20 predicted proteins | sample GEODES057metaG_FD_113533 | JGI IMG/M metagenome (GOLD analysis project Ga0164296, IMG submission 113533) | Dystrophic lake water microbial communities from Trout Bog Lake, Wisconsin, USA - GEODES057 metaG | ecosystem: Environmental > Aquatic > Freshwater > Lake | place: USA: Trout Bog Lake... | reverse complement strand
GTGGAATGGGTGCATAAGAATGTTATGCTCCGCTTGGAACACAAGCATGAAGTTGAATGTACCAGAGATTCCTAGAGGCATACCATCAGAGAAGCTTCCTTGTCCGATAGGATAGATTAAGAATACAGCAGATGCTGCTGCAACTGGAGCAGAGAATGCTACGAAGATCCAAGGACGCATCCCTAAACGGTAGCTAAGCTCCCATTCACGTCCTAAGTAACTAGCTACACCAATTAAGAAATGAAGAACGATAAGTTGGTAAGGTCCTCCATTGTATAGCCATTCTTCTACAGAAGCAGCTTCCCAGATTGGGTATAAGTGCATACCAATAGCGTTAGAACTAGGAATGATTGCACCAGAAATGATGTTGTTTCCGTATAATAATGATCCAGCAACTGGTTCACGGATACCGTCGATGTCAACTGGTGGAGCAGCGATAAAACCGATGATAAATACAGAAACTGCAGTTAATAAAGTAGGGATCATTAATACACCAAACCAACCAATATATAGACGGTTGTCAGTACTTGTAATCCATGAACAGAAACGTTCCCAAAGACTTGTACTTTCTCTTCTTTCTAAAGTAGCGGTCATAATAACAGACGTCGCGAATGAGCTAATAGGGAGACTTACGATCCGCTGGTAAATAAAGCTTGGTTAGCCTATTCATTAAAGATGAGGGATAACATCCGATGATTTTATTCGCTAAGATTGTAAATCTCGTTTATGATAAAGGGGGGGTTAATGGGAGAATGGACAAAACCACTATTCACTTTATCAATTTTAAACTCAAATAAAACAGAGCTTTATTGTTTTCAGTACCACTATTTATTATAGTCAGTGAGATTTTATTATCTTCTAGGTTTGTAACTTTAATTTGTATTTTAATTAAGTTGTTGCGTATTCTACTGTCTCAAACTCTTCAAATTTTGGAACATGACGTAACGGACGACTTATTAGTTCTAAGATATTATGAGCATTTTGGAATCCATGTACTTGTGCAAATGTAAATTCAACTGACCATTTTGTTCTTAAGCCTCGAGCCTCAAGTGGATTAGCATTCGCCATTCCAGTGATAACTAAATCTGGTTGTAAATCCTTTATCCGATCGATTTGATTATAATTATCAGGCTTTTCAACAATAATAGGAATAAATTGACACATTTCTAGACATGTTTTTTCAAGTAAACTTAATTCCGCAGCTTGATATCTACGATCTAAATAAGGAATACCTATTTCATAAACTGTCATTCCACAACGAATTAAAAATCGAGCTAATGAAATTTCTAATAGATTGTCACCCATGAAGAATACAGATTTATTTTCTAATGGGGCAATTAAATGTTTAAGTTGATTCCAGATTTTTTTTTCTCTTTCTTCTAAGCCTGGTGTAGGACAATTTAGAATAGAGCATATTTTTTTCACCCACGCCCCTGTTCCATCAGGACCTATTGGAAAAGGCGCACCTATTAATTTGCATTTTCTTCTACGCATTAACGTTGTAGCTGTACGACTTAAATAGGGATGTACACCACAAACAAAGTCACCTTCGGCTAATTGAGGTAATTCTGTATACCTTTTACCAGGTAACCAACCTCCAATTTTTACACCATATTGTTCTAATTCAGCACTTAATTCTTGAACGATAGAATCAGGCATGGATCCAAATAAAATTAATTTTGGATTCTCTATTTGTTGTTTAATTTCTTGTTTTTTAATACGCGAATTACATGATTGTGCTAGTGCTGCTAATACTGTATCTTCACCTTGTGTGAACGCATAATCTAATCCATTTGCTCTTGCAACAATAATAGGTATTCCCAATTCTGCTTCAAGTTTTGGAGCGATTCCTTCTAAATCCATCTTTATAATTTCTGTAGTACAAGTACCTATCCAAAAAATTACACTAGGATTTCGATCTCTTTGAATAAGCTGGCATAATCTTTTTAATTCAGCATAATCGCTTAAATGTGCAGAAATATCTGCTTCTTCAAGTTCCGCCATAGCGTATCTTGGTTCTGCAAAAATCATTACTCCTAAGGCATTCTGTAAAAAATACCCACAAGTTTTTGTTCCAATAACTAAAAAAAAGCTATCTTCTATTTTCTGATATAACCAAGATACACAACTTATAGGGCAAAAAGTATGATAATTACCCGTTTCACACTCAAAAGATAGAGGCGAATTTAATTCTAAAGGTTGAATAGACATTCTAATAAGAATACTTAGTTTGGTTAAAGTAAAATATATTAATTAGTATAGATTTGGTTAAGCTAAAACATCTAAATCAAATGAATTATCTTGTTGATTTTGAGGAGTTAAATAAAAATCTGATAGTAATGTAAATAATTCACGATCAGGTGATTCGCGTGGGATTACTCCTTCTGGCTGAGCAATTAGTTGATCTGCAATATTTAAGTAGTATTCACAGATATAAATAAGATTACAATCTACCACTGCCATTTCAAATAACGTTTTACCTTTAATTCGAGATATACGAATGTCTTCAATTAAAGGCAAAACTTCTAAAACAGGCATTGGAACAGATTGAACATATTTGTCAATCAAATCTCGTGTTGCCGTTCGATTACCTATTAAGCCTGCTAATCGTAATGAGTGTGTTCTTGCTTTTTCTCGAACAGACGCAGCTATTCGATTAGCTGCAAAGAGAGCGTCAAATCCATTATCTGTAACTATTAAGCAATAATCTGCGTAATTAAGAGGCGCAGCAAAACCCCCGCAAACTACGTCTCCTAAAACATCAAATAGAATTACATCATATTCATCAAAAGCATTTAATTCTTTTAATAATTTAACTGTTTCTCCGACAACGTAACCGCCACACCCTGCTCCTGCTGGCGGTCCACCTGCTTCAACACAGTCAACTCCACCGAACCCTTTATAAATAACATCTTCTGGCCAAATATCTTCATAGTGATAATCTTTGACCTGTAACGTGTCAATAATTGTAGGTATTAAAAATCCGGTTAATGTAAATGTACTGTCATGTTTGGGGTCACAACCAATTTGTAATACTTTTTTCCCCCTTTGAGCAAGGGCCACAGAAATATTACAACTTGTTGTTGACTTACCAATACCACCTTTACCATAAACTGCTAATTTCATTATTTTTCGCTCCTTTAAAAGAATTTGCTTTTAAATTTAAGTTATTTGTATAGATAATTTTTAAATTAATAAATAATTAATTTATTTATAAAAAATATTTAATGATAAGGAATATTATCAAAAACATTACTTATTAAATTTCCTTCTACAAAATATTGAATAGGCTCAGTAGGATTCGAACCTACATTAGAAACTTAGAAGGTTTCTGTCCTGATCCCTTAGACGATGAGCCCTATATTTGGGTAGTACAGGACTTGAACCTGTGGCCATCTGCTTGTAAGGCAGATGCTCTACCACTGAGCTAACCACCCTAAAAAATTCTATTATAAAATTAAAGTTTTCCTATTTTCAAATTGAGTGAAAATAGGAAAACTATTAGAACTCTGATTAATTTGTAATTACTATAGCTTAGCTAATTACGTACATTAGACGGGTTACGAGATGGATCATTAGAGATGAATCCAAACCAGAATAAGTAGACAAAAAAGCTAATGACTGTATAGACTGCAATTTTTAGTGCTAGCATAACTATATCTTTATATAAAAAGTATACAGATCTTATGGATCCAGTTTTTAATTTGAGACAAGTTACTAAGTCTCAAAGACAAACTAATAAAATTACTGCACGAAACATCAAAGTTAATTTTGATGACGTCATAAAAGCAGGAGAGGGTGGGATTCGAACCCACGGAACTGTAAAGTTCTTCTGATTTCAAGTCAGACGCGATAGACCACTCTGCCACCCCTCCCAGAACTTAATCTATAGTGATCAAGATCTAAGCTTATTAGAAAAATTATTAATTATTATTGGTCTTAAATTTAAGCGTTGAAGGTTCAGGGTTTCCTCCAATTGAACCATCTATTTTACCGACAGGTAGACGACCTTGGTTAACTTTTTCTGGGAAAACACCATCAAAAGGATGAAGTAATGAAATATCACGTGACGGATAAATTCTAAAAATCTTGTAGTTTAAGATTTTGAATCCTCTAAGTTGTGTACCTAATGCTAAGCATTGCTCTTTTCTTGCAAAATATGAGACATTTTTGCCAGAATTCATTTGTGCTGTCCCCCCTGTAGGTAATTCAAAGAAGAATGGTTCTTTACTTTGCCATATGATGGCATACATTTCTTCAATATAAGCACTTCTTAATAAACCACCAGTTGAGCCTTCAAATTTTATAAAATCAGTCGTTGGATTAGACACGTCTTTCTGCAACATCTTTGAGTTAATTAAATCTTGAGATACTTAGAACTATCAAGGATCTGCAGTTTAATCAAGAACCAAATACGAATCTCACTAGCGGGGAGCGGACTCGAACCACTGACCTTCGGGTTATGAGCCCGACGAGCTACCAATCTGCTCTACCCCGCCTTCTCTTTTCATTATAAATTAATAATTCTAAAACTTATGATTATTTTTTAATCTAATTAAATCTTAATTAGTTATAGCTACCAGCATTTTAAAGCCAAAACTAAAGTTAAATAAAGGCAAGTTAATACTACTACTGTAGTATCAAGTGTTTTGTTGCTGTTCGTTTCAATACGAGACATTTTTAATGGTGTTCGAATAAATATGAGTACTATCAAACTAAGGCCATTTAAAAAACAAATTTCCTCAATGATTTGCATATAGGATGTGATCCTGTTAAATATTTTCTTATTAAAATATACAGGATCACACCAATTTATGAATGTTAGATTAATTCTCCTGAATACGTAATAAACCAAATCCTAATGATAAACCAATTAATGTAACAACAAAGCCTAGAAGACCTACATTTATAATCTCTGACATCTTAATTAATTGTGACTTAGATTTCTAAAATAATTTACAGTTTTAAAAAATTTAAAAACCGTTTCTACCCCAAACTACCATAGCTAACGAAAATGTAAAAACAACTAAAATCATTGCCCAGCCAAGTGCGAGAATATCCATTCTTTTCTCCTGAAATTTTAAGAAGGGATTTGATAAAAAAATCATTTAATGTGATAAAGTTTAAACAATAAATTTAAGGCAAGGTTAATCCAGATTTTTTAAGAAAATTCCTAACCGTTTGAGTTGGTTGTGCGCCTGTTTGTATAAATTTTAAAATTTTATCAGCATTTATTTTAAGTTCATCCGTTATTGGATTGTAAAATCCTAATTCTTCGATAAATTTTCCATCTCTTCTCCATTGACTTGGAACAAGAACGATCCTATAACTTGGACGTTTTTTACGTCCACATCTTTTTAATCTAATTTTTAACATCTATATTTCTAGATATATCCTTTTTTTTTAATTCTAATAGTTTAGTCTATTTTAAATAAATTTTTAATTTAAAGTGCAAGAATTCACTTTAATCAAAAATTCAACTAATTTATTTAAATTAATACTTAATGAGGAAAGTTTTAAGATCATGCATTCTATAAACAGTTTCAAGCGGAGATGTAAGTATAGGAATGATATTAACAACTATAATCCAAGAAAGAAAGGAAGACATATATTTGTCAAATTCCCCAGTCCAATCAATAGTTATGTTTCTTAGAAATTGCTTGAATGGAGAAGAGTTTTCCCAGTTTTGTATAGGAAAAAAATCCGTCATCATTTTTAGTAAAAAAATTGCATGATAAACAGTAAGAAAATAGTATAGAAAAATTATGAGATTTGGAATCTTAAGCAAAATAGGTAAAAAGCTAAAGATGATAGGATAAACTTTTTGAAGAACTTTTTTAAACTGAAAAAATGAAAAAATAAACCTTGATCTTAGCTTAATTAAAACTTTGAATGTTAATTTTAATAATCTTTTTATATAAGTGGAAAAAGTCATTTTTTTACGTGAACTTTTACGTAAAAGTCTACCTGCGAGTTTTCTGGATCTTTTTCTGGATATCAAGATTTTCTTAATTTTCTTAAATACTAGTTGACTAAGGCAGTGAACTAAATAATAGGCGAAAGGAGGATAAAGATAAGGGCAAATATTTGAAAAAAGTAAATTAAATTCCATAAAGTAAAATATCAGTATTTACATGATAGTTATTAGTACCGGTTGAAGTATAACAGGAAAATTATAATAATAAATTTTTGAAATATTTTATTTTAAATCATATACTAAAAAATAATTAGGGCGAGCGACGGGAATCGAACCCGCGAGTGACGGAACCACAACCCATTGCCTTAACCACTTGGCTACGCTCGCCATTAAATTTTTATTTTTGATAATCACTTTAATTTATAATATTTTTTAAATATTTGACGAAATATTTTGTTCTTGGTAATCTAAAAAATGTAAAAATATTCAAACAAGTAGGAGTATTAAATTATGTCTCGATATCGTGGTCCAAGAGTAAGACTGCAAAGACGATTAGGAATCCGATTAGCTGATTTAACAAAAAAACGAATTAGAAATAGAAAACGACAAAATAGTTTACCTGGTCAACATAGTTATCCACGTCGTCGAGTACGATTATCTGAATTTCGCATGAGACTCGAAGAAAAACAAAAATTACGTTTCAATTATTCAGTGACAGAGCGACAATTGTTTAGATATATTAAAGAAGCGCGTCGAATTAAAGGATCAACAGGATTGATTATTCTTCAATTACTTGAAATGAGATTAGATACAATTGTTTATCGTCTTAACTTAGCTAGAACAATTTTAGCTGCAAGACAGTTAGTTTCTCATGGTCATATCCAAGTTAATCAAAAGGTAGTTACAATTGCGAGTTTTCAGTGTCAACCAGGTGACAGAGTATCAGTTAGTCAAAATAAAGTTTCAAAAGGGTTAGTAAAAGCGAATTTGAAAGCTAATATGAAAAGTCGTCAGCTTCGTTATCCACCAGGGCATTTAATTTTTAATAAATCGCAAATACAAGCTAGAATAAGAAAAGTTGTTGATAGACGGGCAATACGATTACCTGTAAATGAATTATTAGTTGTTGAATACTATTCACGACGATAAATCTAAAATCATTATTAAATACTTAATTATTTAGAGATTTTTCTTGTGATATTGCCGGAAAAAATTCTAAATAATTATTTAATGCGTAATAAGGATAATAATTAAAGAAATCTTGTTTTTCATAAATAGTTGAGAAAATAAATAGGCCAATAAATTTTACAGGTCTTCCAGAAGCCCACACAAAATGGCAAATATCCGCCATTCTTAATGATTTTCCTTTTTTAAGAGCCAGACCAAGAATAAAATCAGATGAATTGTTTAAAAAACTTAAATCTTCTAAATTAACTTCGATTATAGCTGTTCCAGTTGTTCCATTTTTAGATCGTGTTAAGCGAATTTGTGTTACTAATTCATATTCTTTTCCACTTTTGAGATATAAGAAAATTCCCATTTTAAATAAAGACGATGTTTGATTTTTAATTATTTTAATCTTGTTTTTTTCTATGAAGAATTATTACAGTATTATGATAATCTATGAGCTTGTAGCTCAGTGGATAGAGCATATGGCTACGAACCATAGTGTCGGGGGTTCAAATCCCTCCTAGCTCGTCCTAAAATTTGTTGCGACTTTGTCGCAACAAACTAAGGCAAATTTAAACTAGTAGTAATGGGGCGTAGCCAAGTGGTAAGGCAGCGGACTTTGACTCCGCCATTCGTAGGTTCGAATCCTTCCGCCCCAGGTTAATAAACAGTATACTACTAAGTAGTAGACTAATTAATTTTAATTTTTTCCATTTATGAGTAGAAAAAAACATTCGTTAAGAATTTCAAAAGACAAAAACCTACAAGTTAGTATATTTAATGGACTAAATGTTTTAAGCCTTTTAATTAAACAAATCTATGGCCCTAATGGCAAAAATGTAATTTTTGATTCAAATAAAATCCAAATACCTGAGTTATCAAAAGAAGGAAATTTTATAATTAAAAATTTCTTGCTCCGTAGTAAATTAAAAAGTTTAATTATTTTGCTAGTCGAAGAAGCATTTCGACCATTAAAGTCAGATGGTACAAATACATTTTTCTTAATTTCTTCCTCAATTATAGTGAAAGGAATTCGACTTTTGAGTTTGAGTCCTGACAATTTATCTTGGTGTCAGGGGATGCAAAAAACTATCTATTATATTTTTTCAAGATTAGAAACAAATAGTAAACCTCTATTGAATTCATCAGATTTACAAAAAGTAATTTCACGGTTTTTACCTGAGGAAAAACATATTACTTCGTTACTTACAGAATTATTCAGTAACGAAAATATGCATTCCAGGTTAGATATTGAAACAAATCTTGGTGGTACTACTATTTTAGAAAAAGAACAAGGAATGAGATTGAATTATGGATACTATTCACCATATTTTCTTACTGATACAAATAAAAAACTTATTGAATTTTTAAACCCATATATTCTAATTACAAATTATTGTCTAGAACTTGATGGTGAAGATTTTGCTGAATGGTTAGAACCATTTATTTACAAAAAGCAACCTCTTCTTATAATTTCCTCGGATATTAACGCGGATTTCTTAAGTACACTAATTTTAAATAAATTGAATAGTATTTTAGATATTGCTTATATACAACTAAATAATAATTCTATAGTTGGGACATCAAATTTAGATGATATTGCTATTTATACAAATGCAGAAGTTATAAAAAACGATCAGGGCTGGAAGAAAATAAAACGATCTCAATTGGGTCAAGCAAAACAGGTTCTTATAAGCAATACTAAAACTTTAATTATTTGTGATCAAAAACAAAGATCTAGACGAATAAAAAACTATTCTAACCAATTTCAATCACAAGCTTTATTAAGTCAATCTGAATATGAAATGGAAAAATTACTAGAACGACAGAAAAACTTTTTAGGAATAAGAAGTAAACTTAAATTAGGTGGTGCAACATTACTAGAAATCCAAGAGTTAAGAAAGCGACTTGAAGCATCAATAGCTTCTATTCAAAATTGCTTGGATGAAGGTATCATTGTAGGGGGTGTAACAAGTTTTATTCACATAGGGGAAGAAGTTGAAAATTGGTCTCGCTTAAATCTTGTTGGACTAGAGTTAATAGGAGGAAAAATTATTAATTTAAGTATTCAAGAGCCTATACAGGTCTTACTAGGTAACCATAATTTAACACAAACGAAAATTATACCCTCATCAATCGTAATTGAAAACATAAAAAAAACAAAAGACTATAACGTAGGTTATGATTTAAATGTGGAAAGTATAGTCAATATCAACAATAAAGGATTATTAGACTCTGTTTGTACTTTAAGAAAAGGACTTTCTACATCATTTTCATTAGCATTAATGTTACTTTCAATTGCATATATTATTTATTAAGTCATAGAATCACAATAATTTTTTAATAATTTAAAAATTATCCTTTATAATTATAAATTGTATTCATCAATTCATGGAGGCTCAAGTTATTAATGGATGTTAATTCTTTACCAGCGGTTATGGTACCTTTTTCTATATTAGTTATTCCCTTTATTGTTATACTTATCTTATACAAATATATAGAAAGTGAAATTGAAAAAAAACGTTAATTTTCCTTAACTATTATCAAATAATGACTTTTTCCCTGTTGTTGAAAAACAGGGAAAAAGTCATTTTACTTAAAGAGATGATCCTAAACCTGAGTATGAACCGTAAATGAAAATACCTAACACAGTAAATACTGCCAAACCACCAACCAACGCAATGAGCCATAATGGAACACGGCTAGCACTTGTCATAACTTCCTTTTTTCCTTAAATTCTTTTTTGGTTAATTAATCTGCTTTTAAATATTTGTTTTTCTATTTTTAAGTTAATTGAAGAAATAACTTGAGAATAAAACAGCAAGCACAAAAATTAAAAGTAAACCCCAGTAAAGGGATGTTCTATTCAATTCTACCGGACTAGAATTTGGATTTGGTGAATTTGCCATTATTATTTCTCCTAACGTTGAATAAATTGCATTGAAGTTATAGCACCAAAAAAGAAAACTGTAGGTACTGCTAAACCATGAACCGCTAACCAGCGGAAAGTGAAAATGGGATATACAACAGGTTGATTTGTATTTTGAACCATAATTAAAGTCCTTTTGTTAAATCTTCTAATTCTTGTTTTGCATTAAAACGATCGTTTACAAGTGGAACCTGCTGACGATCTTGTGAAAAGTATTCATTTGGACGAGGAGTTCCAAATACATCGTATGCTAAACCAGTACTTACAAATAACCATCCAGATACAAATAATGAAGGAATTGTAATACTGTGGATAATCCAATAACGGATACTTGTAATAATATCAGAAAAAGGACGCTCACCTGTCGAACCAGCCATATTATAGGAAACGAGTGGTAAGGGTCTACTAACTTCTTATTCATTTTTTAAGATTTTTAGATAAGCGGGTGACGGGAATCGAACCCGTATGATTAGCTTGGAAGGCTAAAGTTTTACCACTAAACTACACCCGCGAACATGGTTCTAGATTTTTGCACAAAAAATCTGAGCCATGATGGAAAATTTATTCTTCAACAGTTGAAAACCATTGGTCTTTGTAAGTTGTACTCCAGGATACATTGAGCTCTTTACAAACGTAAGCTATAAACTTCTCTGAATCTTCAAACAATTTTGGATCCGAGATTTCCCATAAAAGAGAAGAGGAAGAACCCTTATTAAATGAAGTTAGAAAGACATTTTGCTTGCGTCTGCCACTTTCTAAATTATAGACTACTCTTACTACTTGTGACTTTAAAGTGGTAACCGTAAACATATTTATGCCTGGAAATCCACGAATTACTGTTCTTACAGATGGACCTTGAGGTTCAAAACGAATTGTACGTTTTCCTAGATCCACCCATAATGAATAGAAAAGCAAGAAACCAACAGTAATTCCTAAACCACCATAAAATGCCATCGTAAATTCTTGAACAGCTCCTAAGTCGGGATTCGTTTTTAAAGTTTGAAAACAATTATAAAAAGAAGTACAACTAAGGGCTACTCCACCAAAGAAAACAATCGTACTAATAAACAGACTTGATAAATTACGGACACCTGGAAGGCAAACTTCTAAGTTTTCCTTGTAAAAAATTTTTTTTTTAAAAAGAATATTATTCATTTTGATAAGTAATGTTGGATGGCCAAAACAATTGCACAAGCTAAATTTGCAGATAATGTAAATAGTGATTGAAAATCTATAAGCCACAATAAATGGTAATCATTATTACTATAGTGCCAATTTAGTATACTAATTCCACTTATCAAGAACAATATAAGTGTATTTGAAATAAGAAGAAAAAGTATATTTTTCGTGTATATGGTGAAATTCCATATAGATTCAATAGCAAATACCCATTCAAATATACATAATTCGTGAATTTGCCAAGTAGAAAGAGAGAGAGACGCCATAATTGGTGCCAAATATTTAAATTTTGGATGTGATATTAAACATTATGAAAATTAACTAAAAATTCTCAAATATTTAGATAAGTTTAACTAATTTTAATCCTAAAAATAATGAAGTTGCAATAGAAAGTGCTGAAATTGTAAGCAAAATGTAATAAACTAAAAAAACCATAAACAATATCTCTTAAATAATTTTGATGATTTCAATTATTAATTATAACTCAAAATTTTTTACTACAACTAATAATTTAATTATTAAAGCTTAGAATCCATTAATTAGCAAAAAATTTGGTATACTTTTAGATGTAATATCTACTTTTGTCTTATGCCTATGGTAAATTTTATCAGACCTTTTTTGGATGATCCTTTTGTGGGTCACTTGGGAACAATTATTACAATCTCATTTTTCACTGGAGTACTTCTAATTTCAGTTCCAGCTTATAGACCATCTATGAGTGCTAAAGCACGTGGAACTGAAATTGGTTTTACACACGGATACTTCTTATTTGGTCCATTTTATTCTTATGGTCCATTAAGACCAGATAATGTATTCCTATCAACTGAGATTGTACCATTTGCAGCTGCTATTTTGACAACGATTACCGTAATTATTATTTTAACTATAGCTACATCAGTATATAGTGAGGTAATGTTTGAAGGATATCTACCACCAGAACCACAAGGTAAACGCGCTGAAGATATATACACACCCGACGAATTAGAACCATATACGTACTTCGACTTTGAAAGGGAAGAATGGCGAACAACGAAGGTAGTTAGACCTGACAATGAACTTACAGTTAAGAGGTATGATAGGACATCATACCCAGGACCATTTGATTATCTTGACCGTTGGAAAAAATTTGCAGGTGGCTTCTTAAGAGGAGGTATAGCAGGTAGTATAACAGCAGCCGTTTTGGTTTATGGTTACGCGTCTAACTCAGAGTTCCTACTTTCAAGCCTTTTATAAATTTTGCACTTTTCACAACTAATACTAGCTTAAAAAAAGTAAAGGGTGTTAATTATCAATGCACCCTTTACTTCGAATACTAAACTTACTAGAGTAAAGAGAGTTATGGGTCGATGCCCGAGTGGTTAAAGGGGACGGACTGTAAATCCGTTGGCATTGCCTACGTTGGTTCAAATCCAACTCGGCCTAAGATATAAATAATTTTTTTTGAACAGGGGAAGATAATGTTTCATTCGTTAGACCCAACATTTGTGAATTGCTTTTTCCTGGGGCAACCATAGGATAACAATTTTCATCTTCACGAACATCAAAGTTAATAAGAAGAGGTTTGTTATCTCTAAATAAACTTTCATCAAAATTTAACAATTGATTTATATTATTTAAACTAAAACCTTTGATCCCATAGGAATTTGCAAGTGCTACAAAATCTGGCATTCCTTTTCTCATTGAAGAATGAGAGTATCGTTCTTCATAAAATGATTGTTGCCACTGTCGAACCATACCCTGCCATTTATTATTTAAGATAAAAATTTTGATTGGTAAATTATACTGCGCAATTGTACCTAATTCTTGTAAATTCATTTGAAAACTCGCATCACCACTTATACAAACAACAGTTTCATCCTTATGAGCTAATTGCACCCCAATAGCTGCGGGTAAACCATATCCCATGGTACCTAAACCTGCGCTTGATAACCATTTGCGATGACTACAACGTAAAAATTGTGCTGCCCACATTTGATGCTGACCAACATCAGTTGTAAAATATGCATTTGGTAACAAAGTAGCGAGATGAGATATAATTTGTTGAGGTAATATGCCACTATTAATTTGCGGAATAAGAAGTGGATACTTTTCTTTCCATTTTAAAATTCTTTCACGCCAAAATTGCGTTTGAGTTTTATCATAGGATTGACTTATTTCAGAATAACGAAGCATATGCAACAATACTTTTTTGATATCACCCAATAACGCCAAGTGAGGAATTTTATTTTTTCCAATTTCTTTTCGATCAATTTCTATTTGCAAAATTTGTGCTTGGCAAGCAAAATCTTCCAATTTGCCAGTAACGCGATCATCAAATCTAGCACCAACTGCAATAAGTATATCACATTCACTAACAGCAAAATTAGCATACGCAGTTCCATGCATTCCTAACATTCCTAAATAAAGTGTATGTGTCTCTTGAAATGATCCCTTACCCATTAAAGTTGTTGTTACAGGAATTTCAAAGCGTTCAGATATTTCCGCTAATTCTTCACGAGCATTAGCTATGATAGCTCCACCTCCTACATAAAGTAAAGGTTGAGAAGACTGCCTTAATAAATTTAAAGCAATTTTAATTTGTCGACGTTGTAACTGAAAACAAAAATCACTTCGTCTATGTCGTGCTATTTGATATTGATATATTGGTTTATATTTTTCAATTTCTTCCAAACCGACATCTTTAGGAATATCTATAAGAACCGGACCTGGACGTCCATTTTTGGCTAAATAAAAAGCTTCGGAAACTACATTTAAGATTGAATTAACATCTGTAACAATATAAGAGTGTTTAACAATTGGTAAAGTTATACCATAAATGTCTACTTCTTGAAATGCATTTGTTCCGATAAACTGTCTACCTACCTGACCAGTGATTATAATCATTGGAATGGAATCAATTTCCGCAGTTGCAATTCCTGTAACTAAATTTGTTGCACCTGGACCTGACGTAGCAAAACACACCCCTATATTTCCTGTTGATCGGGAAAAAGCATCAGCTGCATGCGCTGCGCCTTGTTCATGTCTGACTAAGATGTGTTCAATTAAACCTTCTTTTTCCCATAAATATAATTCATCATAAATGGGTAAAATTGCACCACCAGGGTAGCCAAAAACAACTTTTACACCATTTCTAACTAAGCTATCTAATAATGCAAATGATCCTGTTTGACGTTTGCGCAGTTGTTTTTTTAATTCCATATTTCAAATTATTAATTTTTAATTAAAACTAAATGATTTTCGTAAAGTTACCTTTTTTTGCCTTGAAAGTTTTTTTGTTGTCTAGAAAATATCACATTATTTTTAAGATATTGTCGTAAAAAAGTATTTAAAGGCTTGTCTTTTTTTATAATATAAATTATTATAATAATAAAATTTAGTTTATAATTATAACATGATAAAACTTAAGACTCGCCATTCGGCAGTTAAACGATATCACAAGACTGCCACAGGAAAAATTCGTCGACGAAGAGCATATAAAGGTCATCTACTTACAAAGAAATCATCATCAAGAAAGCACAGGCTCGAAAAATTTTTGACTACTAGATATAGTGAAGAAAAATTAATAAAAAAAATAATATAAAATGGTACGTATAAAAAGAGGAAATGTTGCCCGTAAATTTAGAAAAAAAATATTAAATTTTGCTAAAGGATTTTCTGGGAAACATTCACGATTATTTAGAGTAGCAAATCAAAAAGTATTTCACGCTCTGTTGTATAGTTATCGTGGAAGAAAAGAAAGAAAACGATTCTTTAGAGGACTTTGGATAACGAGAATTGGGATTGCAACAAAACTTTATGGAATATCTTATAGTCACTTTATACATAACTTGAAAAAGGATAGTATTCTATTGAATCGTAAAATGTTGTCTCATTTAGCTATCTTTGATCCTCTGAGTTGGGAGAGTCTTATGGACTCTCTTAATACTAAACCTGCCTAAAAGAATAGGAGGAAGACTCATGAAATTTAATAAAAAACATCTTCTTTCAGTCTTTAACCAACCGGCAAGAGCAAATCT
>Ga0164296_1003338_pt1 | contig 15215 bp, 10 predicted proteins | sample GEODES057metaG_FD_113533 | JGI IMG/M metagenome (GOLD analysis project Ga0164296, IMG submission 113533) | Dystrophic lake water microbial communities from Trout Bog Lake, Wisconsin, USA - GEODES057 metaG | ecosystem: Environmental > Aquatic > Freshwater > Lake | place: USA: Trout Bog Lake... | reverse complement strand
CGCCGTGTTGGCCGCCGCCTCTGGCAGCGTGTTTGCCTTTGTCTCGGGAACGGCCTTGGGCCAAGTCGCACCGACGCCGCCGCCAACGGCGGCGCCCGAGGAAGTTGTGGTGACCGGCTCGCTGATTCATCGCACCGATGCCGAAACCGCAAGCCCGGTGACGGTACTCACCGCCGATGATCTCTTGAAGTCCGGCTACACCGACGTCTCGGATGTCCTTCGTAATATCAGCGCGAACGGCGCGAACAACCTGAGTCAGGGTTTTAACGGCGCCTTCGCAGGCGGTGCCTCGGGTGTGTCCTTGAGAGGTCTCACGGTCGGTGCGACGCTCACCCTGATTGACGGCCACAAGATGGTCGGCTATCCGCTTACCGATGATGGTGAGCGTAACTTTGTGGACCTGTCCGCCATTCCCTTCAATGCCGTGGAGCGCATTGAAGTGCTGAAGGATGGTGCATCCGCCGAATATGGCTCGAACGCTTTGGCGGGCGTGGTCAACATCATCCTTCGTAAGACCTATGAAGGCGCCGAGTTCTCGGTGGAAGGTGGCGACTCGTCGAACAACGACGGCAAGCTCATTCATCTGAGCGGTATGTTTGGCACCGGCAACCTCGCCGCCGATGGGTACAACTGGTATATCACCAGTGAACTACGGCATCAGGATCAGATCCTGTTGTCGAACCGCCATGGTCTTTGGACCAACTTCAACTGGACCCCGTATGGTGGTCTTAACGCCAGACCGGGCGCCGGCAGCAATCCACTTGTGAGCTTTCCTGCCAGCACCACCGGTTACATATTCGATCCGAATGGCTCCGACGTGACGTATTTGCCGGGTTGTACCCAAGCGCAGCAGGCGGCGGATCAGTGCACGTTCGTCGCGAAAGGACTGCAGATTCAGCCGTCGACCTCGAGTGCCAATATTTTGAGCAAGTTCACGAAGAACTTGAGTGGCGACTGGCAGTCGATTTCAACCGTGTCGATCTTTCAGACCACGGCGCAGCAATCGGGTCAGTACCCGGGTGTCAGCCCCAACCCGATTACTTTCATCGCCTACCCACCGAATGGTTCGCCCGCCCTCTTCAACTATCCGACCATTACCTTGCCGGCCAACTATCCCGGTAATCCGTACAACGCGCCGGCGCCGTTCGTGTACACCTTCGCCAATATGGGCTCGGCGTTGACCGATATTCGTACCGACACGTACCGGGTCGTCGAGGATCTGAACGGTCACGCGATGGGGTGGGATCTTGCGTTGTCGGCAGGTTGGATGTATTCCAAGCTGACCGAAGATATCGACGACTCCATCTCTCCGGTACTGCTGCAGAACGCACTCAACAATGGGTACATCTTGGGCTCTGGCAACGAGACCGCGCTGTTCGCGCCGGTCGGTGAGGGGACATCGTCGAGCAACCTGTACTACATCAGTGTCAACGGCTCTCGCAAACTCGCCACGCTGCCGGGCGGTGATCTGATGCTCGCCATCGGCGCTGAAATCAACGAAACGAAAGACAATGCCAACGCACCGCCGGCCTCGGTCGGCGGCACGCAAGGGTTCAACAATGCCTGGGCCTTGGGTTCGCAAACCGACCAGGCGGCCTTCACCGAGTTGAACGCACCGGTGTTGAAGGGACTCGAGGTCAATGCGGCACTACGCTACGACCACTACAACACGGGGTCGGGTGGTCAGGCGACGCCGAAATTTGGCATCAAGTACAGCCCTATGAAGGAATTGTCGTTCCGAGGTACCTGGGGCAAGGGTTTCCGTGCGCCTAGTATTCCGGAACTCAATTCCGGTCTCGCTTTCGGTGCTGGATCGATTGTTGACCCGGTGCTATGCCCCACTCCTGGTAACGTCAATGCCATCGGTAACTTTCCGGGCCAGTGCCAGGCCGCTCTGTCTGGCGTACAGCCCGGCAATCGCAGCTTGCAGCCAGAGAAGACCACCAACCTGACGCTCGGTGCGGTATTCGAGCCGACCAAGAACTTCAATGTGTCCCTCGACTACTACGACATCAAGATCAACCAGGACATCATCAGCGCCTTTGAGGCTGGCAATCTTGGCATCAATGTGGCGCAGCAGTTGGTGCGCGGCCCTTGCCAGAACCTGACCTATAATTCGGCCACTGGCCCCACGGTCGCGAGCACCTGCTCGGTATACGGTGTGGGCCCGATCGCTTATCTCACCTTCCCCTACCTCAATGGGACATCGGATGAGACCAGCGGCGTGGATCTCGATGCCCGTTACCGCTTTGACATGGGTGCCGCCGGAAGCTTGACGGCGACCGCGACCTTTACCCACATGCTGATTTACCGGCTCACGGGTGGTGGTCAAAGCTACGAGCTCGCCGGTACGCACGGTCCGTCCGGCGTGTCGGGCGACACTGGCAATCCGAAGGATCGTGGCAATGTTGCACTGACCTGGGATCGCGATGCGCTGTCACTGACCGCGACGGTCAATTATGTGAGCAGCTTCAGCGTGATCGATCCGTCGGTGCCTTATGAGCTCACCTGCGGCAATGCGATTGCCTTCGGCAACGGACGGCCCAACTTTTTGCCGAGCGGCGTACCGTCCTCCTTCTGCACCGTCGCCAGCTTTACCGATGTCGATCTCTCGGGACGGTACCAGTTGAGTGACCACCTGCAGCTCCATGCGTCGGTGTTGAATGCCTTTAACAAGGCGCCGCCGCTGGACCTCACCACTTACGGCAGCGTGGCGGCTTTCAACCCGTCCTTCCACCAGGCGGGTGCCATCGGCACGTTCTTCACGGTTGGCATGAGTTATAAGTTCAGGTAAGCGATTGATTCGCGATGAGTAGAAACGGCCTCTTCGGAGGCCGTTTCTTTTGGTGGGCTCGGTAATGGGGCTTAAGCTCGGATGGTCAGCGTGTGTTGCCCAATGGGCCCATGCTGGGTGCTTCAGTGATCTCTCGCGACCCTTCTCGACGCGGTGTCCCTATCGAACGAATGGCGTCAAGCGAACGCGCTGGGGTTGCCGACCGGGGCGCCGATCGTAGGAGTGCCGGAGGCTCAAGTGACCTACCGAGTCGTCGTTTCCTCAGTTGGTTGAGCAACCCGCGCCGCTGCACGCGCGGGGTTGGCTCGCGCGCTGTCGCATTTGCGCTGCCATTTCGGCCTCGGCGTCGATCGAGTCTGCGCTGACACAGCGCTCGGTCGGGAAGCGTGTCCCGATGACCGCATCGTTGTGACAGAACACGGTCACGCCGTTACGCACACGGGCCTGATAACCGAGCGCTTTCGCTTTCTTGTAGGTCTCTGAATCGACGGCGTTGTTGTCTTTCATTGCCGGTGTCGGTGCGTCGTGATTGGACGTGCTGCTCGCCTTGATGGCAGGTGGGGCCGCCGAGACTGCGGTGGTGGGTTGAACCGCGCATCCACAGATCAGGGCGGCGGACAGGCTCATGCCCGTGATTAAGCGAATCATTTTGACCATATCTCAACTTCCCTGTTTGCATGCGATGGAGCGACGCTGCTGTGGGCCATATTTAAGTGCATCAATCACCCACTCCTGTCGTGGCGAACACCGAAGCGACGCCAATATCTCACTATGCATATTAACCAATCGTGTGGCAAGGTCTCTTAATAAAGCCGGAACTATCGCTCGTCTGGCAGTGTGAACCAGCAGTTGAACGCGATGGTGATTCTTTCGTCGTTGCCTTCGAACGGTTTCACGTCATGCAAAATGTACGATGGGAATAGTACAAGCTGGCCGGCCTCAAACCGTACGCTTCTGAGTTGAGTGCCGAAGGGCGGAGGAATTTGCCCGTTACCCGCATCCATATGCATCGCTCCGGTCACCATTGGATTCACGAAGCACAGTGCCCCGCTTTCCGGGCGGTTGACGTCATGCGTGCCTGGCGCCACGCAGTAGACGCCGCTCCAAGAGGCATTGGGGTGGTTGTGCAGTCCAAAGAAACCCCCTCGTCGTGTGATATGAAACCACGCGTCGTTGTAGATCTGAAGACGCTCCAAGGTATTGAGCGGGTAGCCGTTGAGCGAGCCCACGAAGGCCAGTAATTGATCCCAACAAAAGGCTTTCAGTTTCTGGATCGACGGGTTTGGGTGACGAAACAGGTCGAAATTACTCTCAAATACCCCGGTGTTGCGGGTGGTAATTGGTCGTGGGTTTGAGCGCGCTGCACCAAGACGTTCCTCAGCCAACAGGAAATGACGAAGTTCTGCATTTAATGCGCCAGCATCGGGATGGCGTGAGAAGCCGAAGGGAACGGCGAACATGGGCACGATGTCGGGAGCGGCCATGGAGGTGCCTGCGTGCGGATGGCGAAGATACCGCTATTGTAGCGGTCGCCAGCAGTCCGGCCTATGGGGCGCTATACTTGAGCAATGACCACCCCCTCATCTTTGACCGCCACTGCTGATCGCGAGCAGCGTGTACTCGAGTTGATGGCATCGTGTGAGCGTGCGCTGGCCGAAGGTCGCGGATCCGAAGCGGATCGGGCGTTGCTTGAAGCCGAAACCTTGCTCCCGGAGCACCCTCGGGTGTTGCACGAACAGGCGCGTCGGCTGATGGCCGCGGGTGATGCGCGTGCCGCGCGAGCGTCTCTCGAGCGTGCCGTGGCTCAGGCCCCACGCGAAATCAGGCTGTTGCATAGCTTGGCTGCCGCGGAGCGGACGCTGGCGCTGAACGAGCACGAGCTCGCTACGCTTGAGCGCATTCTGGCGATCGAACCTCGCGATACGCTCGCGCTATTGCTGAAGGGTGCGGTCTTGGATCGAGTCGGCAAGCGTCGTACCGCCTCGCGTATTTACGGGAATGCGATACAGACGATAGCGCCTGGGGCGCGGTTCCCGAAAACGCTCGAGCCCCTGGTTCGGGAGGCGCAGAGACGCGTATCGGAAGGTATGGCTGAGCTCGGTGCTTTTATGGACCGTAATCTTCAAGTGCCCGATCTGGCGTCAGCCGGTTCCCGTGCGGTTCGATCGGTCGATCTGATGCTTGGCCGCGCACGTGCGTATGTGCCGAGACCGACCAGCCTGTATTTTCCGCATTTGAGCAACTACGAGTACTACCCGAGGTCGTTGTTTCCGTGGCTCGGCTCGTTGGAAGCCGCGACCGCTGCAATACGGGCCGAATGCATTGCGGCAATGCGTGAAGATTCGGGGCAACTGGAACCGTACATCGCGTATCGAGAGGGTGTGCCGCTTGATCAATGGCGTGAACTGAACCATTCCAGACGTTGGAGTGCCTACTTCCTCTGGAAGGAGGGAGCGGCGCTTGCATCGCATATCGACCGTTGCCCTAGAACCGCCGAGGCACTGGCTGTGGCGCCTCGAGTGGATATCCTGGGGCACGGTCCGACGGCTTTTTTCTCAATCCTGGACGCCAATACCAAGATACCCCCTCATCATGGCGTGACCAACGCCCGATTGACGGTGCATCTGCCGCTCGTGGTGCCGTCGGGCTGCAGATTCCGGGTCGGTAACGAGACGCGTCACTGGCGTGAAGGCGAAGCATGGGTGTTCGATGACACGATTGAGCACGAGGCGTGGAATGATTCGGTTGAACCGCGTGCGATCCTGATCTTCGACGTGTGGCATCCGGAGTTGACGGCGGCCGAGCGCGATTACGTGCGTCACGCCATCGTTGCGATGGCGGCCTATTTCGACGCTGAAGGCGCGCAGGACTTCGGCTTATGACCTCGCGACGGATGACCGTTGATCGCTGCGGCATAGCCCCTGGGGTCTGCCGGGCGATGCTGGTGTTCACGGGGGTACTGGTTTTATCTGCCGGGTGGTCAAGTGCGGGTATGGCCGACGACCTGGCTTCCGCCTTCGCGACATGTCGCGCCATCACCGACAATGTCGCTCGTCTGGCTTGCTTCGATCATCTGGAAGTCCCGTCCAATAATGCCGCGCGCGCGCATCGCGAACCGCGTCCGACGGAGCAGGACTTCGGTTTGGCGCCGATCGTTGCTATGCAGCGTGAAGTGCAACGTGTCGATGTCCCGGCACCCGTGGAGGCTTTGGATTCGAAGTTGATCGCGTTGACGGTTAATCCGACCGGCCGGGCCGTGTTTACGCTCGAGAATGGACAAGTGTGGCGTCAGGTCGTGCCCGGAGACGATCTTTTGCTTCGCGTTGGCGACGTGGTTCGTCTTTCGAAGGGTGCGCTCGGCTCCTATTGGCTCAAGGCGCCGAATGATCGTAATTGCAAGGTGACGCGAATACGCTGACTGTTCATCAGTCAAGAGCGATGCCGGCGGCTTCGAAACGACTCCGTGCGGGTTGCAGTTGCGTTGAGAAAGCGCGCCACTCTTCGAGTGATGACGTGTACATGGGCTGACGGACCTGAACGGCGCTGGCCGTCGTGGTCGCGTTTGGGTTTTTGTGAAAGTCGAGGCATGCGGGCTCGAAATTTAGCCCGCAATAGTCTAGCAATCGTCGGGTTTGGGCTTCCTGCGATTGGACGACGTCCTCGTAGGCAACATCAAGAATGCGGCCAGGGAGCACTCGGTGCCAGTGAGCCATCAATCGACGGTAGCCGATGATGAAGTCCGCGAGTTCCGTGAGGTCGTAGGAAAATGGAAAGGTGCGTCTGAAGCGCGTCTTGTAGATGGCATAGGTGGCCGCCATCGGGTGACGGACCAGATGAACGATGCGCGCGTTCGGGAAGGCGCGCAAGATCAGGCCGCAGTAAAAAAAATTGGTGGGCTGCTTATCCGTGAACCGGGGGCGTTGGCCGCGCCAGCTTTTGGATTCCACTAGGTAATCGCGAGCGACCTCTGCGCCCTCGACTTTCCCCAATAGCGTGGCGAAGTCAAGCCAATCAAGGTCATTAACGGATTGAATGCGATTCACCGCGGCACCGATCGCGGCCGACAATGCGGCGAGTTCGCCAGCGGAATGTACTTGCGAATGCGACCCTAAAATGCGGTCGACCAGGGTTGTCCCTGTTCGTGGTAGTCCGACGATGAAGATAGGGCTTTCGCCGGTCGTGTCATGCTGACGCGCTTCGATGTCAGGAAATGCCGCGATGATGCGGTCAAAGATGGCCTTGTCCTGATCCGGTTGATACGTGAGACGAGCGCGTTGCAAATTATTGCCTGAGCTCAAGTGCCGCCAGCTTGTGATGTACTCTCCGCGATCGCTATAGGCCTTGGCGAGTGCGAAGTGAAGCGCAATTTGTTCTTCGGGATCCGGTTGGCGACTGAGCGCGCTCTCCAGATCGGTGATGGATGAGTGCCCGGGTTGGAGCAGACGGAGTTCGCCTCTTGCCTTGAGTGCTTCGCCGTCTGCCGGGTTGTTGCTCAGAATCGCGTCATAGTCCTGTTCCGCGAGATCGAAATCTCCGAGATAGCGAAGCACCATGGCCCGTTTGGCTCTGAAATGACGTTCATGAGGAGCAGCCGTCACGCCGCGATCGAACAGGTTGAGTGCTGCTTCGTGTGCGCTGGCATGGACGAGGAACGTCGCGCTGGCATCGAGTGCGGCCAGTGGCGCCGAGGCATCGGCCACCGCAGCTTCCGCAGCCGCTAAGGCCTCGGCGCGCCGACCAAGCGCCAGAAGGCTCTCGGCACGCTGTAGTTGACATTGAAAATCCTTCGGATCGACGGCGAGTCCCCCCTCGGCCAGCGCAAGGGCTTCCTCTTTGGCGTTGGTGGCGAGCGCGATGAAACTCCCAAACAACCAGCCAAGCGGGTTGGCAGGAAAACACTCACGGCACTGTTCGGCGCTCAGCGTTGCCGCCTGCCAATGTCCGTCCGTCATCTGTTGGGCAATGATTCGCTGAAAGTCGGCTAGCGCACGGGTCATGAATGTGTTGCTCGTGAATGTTCGTGGTCAATGCGCGTCTGAGGTCGCGATCGAGCGTGGATCCTGCTGAGGAAGGGCGGGTAGCGTCAAGGGGACATTGGCATAAGCCCTTGTTGTAATAAAGATACATCAACACAAGAAAGTTAATTTATTGTTTAATTTCATATACTTATAAACAAAGCGCGTGCTCTATCGATATCTGAAACGCCACACAAGCCACTGACAATGTTGCGGTTTAGTGAAAGTTTGTTAGAATTTTTCGAGATATCAGCACGTTCCGGTGCTTAGGCGCGGGTGCTGATGAGTTGAATTCGCATCGCTGGCTAGGGCACGGGGATGGGCGGCACCTGCGACGAGGTGGTTGCCATCCTTCGAGATAGACAGCTCGAGTAGGGTTTAAGTTCCGGTTCACGTACGCGTTTTTTGATCCAGACAGCCTCAAAAGGACAAAGGCAATGACACAACGTAATCAGCAGTTGCAAACCGCGGTCCGGTTGACGCTCGCAGCGAGCGCGCTTGCGGCAGCGGGGGTCGCCTACTCGCAAACCGCACCCGCTCCGGCAGCGGCTCTCGAAGAGGTCGTCATCACGGGTTCGCGCCTCTCGACGCCCAACGAGCTGTCAATCAGTCCGGTCATCGCGGTCAGCGCAGCGGACATCCAGTCGCGCGGCGTCACGCGTATCGAGGACATGCTGACGTCCTTGCCGCAAATTTACGCGGCTCAGAACTCTGCGGTTTCCAACGGTGCCGACGGTACCGCGACGGTGAGCCTGCGCAATCTCGGTTCGCAGCGCACCCTGGTGCTGGTGAACGGGCGCCGTCTGGGTCCTGGTGACCCGGGTGGAAGCGCCGCCGACCTCAACCAGATCCCGACGGATCTGGTGGAGCGCGTGGAAGTGCTCACGGGTGGTGCGTCGTCGGTGTACGGCGCTGACGCCGTGGCGGGTGTGGTCAACTTCATCCTGAATGACCACTTCGAAGGGTTCAAACTCACCACCAACTACGGTTTCAACAACCACTCGCAGCATGACCCTGCCGGCGTTCAGGAAGTGCTTGCCAACTTCAACAAAACCTACAACCAGGACTTCCAGGCGGCGCCTTCGAATGTCAACACCGGACAGACCAAGGAGGTCTCGGCGGTATTCGGGTTCAATACCGGTGACGGCAAGGGCAATGTCACGTCCTATGCGACCTACCGAAACATTGCTGCCGTACTGCAGTCGAAGTACGACTACAGCGCCGCGACGCTGGGATCGGGTTATTGCTGCAGCAGCAGTTACGACGGCAAGTTCAGCGTTTCGGGTTCCTCGACGTCCTACCCCGGCCGTGCCCGTTTGGTGAATCAGTTCGGCGTCAATCAAGGCGGTAGCAAAGTGCTATTGCCGAACGCCGGTGATACGGCCTTGTTGTCGTGGGGATCTGGTAACGCATATCGATTCAACTACGGCCCGCTCAACTATCAGCAGCGTCCCGACGAGCAGTACACCGCGGGTGCGATGCTTCATTACGAGTTCAATGAGCACGCGAACGCCTATACCGAAATCAGCTACATCAATGATCACACCCTGGCGCAGATTGCGCCATCCGGCGCCTTCTACGGCACGGGCCCTTATGAGGTGAATTGCGCCAATCCGCTGTTCAATGCCGCTGAGGTAGGCTCGTTCTGCGGCGGTAACGTCAACGCCGGTAACATCTACCTGCTGCTCGGCCGCCGAAACGTCGAGGGTGGCGATCGTATCGACGATCTGACGCACTCGGCGTGGCGCGTTGTCCAAGGCTTGAAGGGCAAGATCAACGATGCCTGGGACTACGACGCGTACTACTCGAACAGCATCACCGAACTCAGCGAAACCTATCTCAACGATCTGTCCATCTCGCGTCTCAAGAACGCGCTGAACGTTGTGACGGATACGCGGGTCGGTAGCGCAACCTACGGCCAGCCGGTCTGTCAGTCCGTGATCTCTGGGTCGGATCCGAATTGCGTGCCGTACAACATTTGGACTCCGGGCCAAGTGACGGCCGCGGCGCTCAAGTACATCTCCACGCCGCTCGTCTCGATCGGTCGTACCACGCAGCAGATGGTATCGGCGAACGTGACCGGCGATCTCGGCAAATACGGCGTCAAGCTGCCGATGGCTGCTTCGGGTCTCAAGATCAACTTCGGTGCCGAGTGGCGTGAAGTGACGTCTGACTTTGAGCCGGACTTCGAGTACCAGTCGGGTGACGCAGCGGGTTCCGGATCGCCGACCCTGCCCGTCAAGGGTTCGGTGATATCCCGCGAGGCCTTCACGGAAGCCCGTCTGCCAATCCTGGATGATCAACCGTTTGCCAAGGCCTTGGCATTGGAAGGTGGTTATCGTTACTCCGATTACTCGCTCGGCTTCCAGACCAATAGCTACAAGTTAGGTCTTGAATGGTCGCCTGTGCAGGAACTGCGCATCCGTGGCAGTTTTGCGCGAGCGGTACGCGCGCCGAACATCAGCGAGCTCTACGCGCCGCTGCACGTTGGCCTTGATGGCAGCGCGGATCCGTGTGCGAACTCAGCAACGGGTGGCGCTCCTAGTTACACGCCGGCGCAGTGCGCGGCGCTGGGTGTTTCCGCTGGGCAATACGGTACTATCGACCCGAACCCGGCGGCGCAGTACAATGGCTACTTCGGTGGTAATCCCAACCTGAAGCCTGAAACGGCCACCACGAAGTCGTTCGGTGTGGGTTACTCGCCCACCTTCCTGCCGGGCTTCCGCGCGCAGATCGACTATTACGATATCGACATTGCGAATACGATCAGTCGTGTGGGTACGTCGACCATCATGGCGCTCTGCGCCAATGCAGCGCCGGGATCGGACGTGGCGAACACGTTCTGCCCCGAGGTGCATCGTGATGTGAACGGTTCGCTCTGGGTGTCGAATGATGGCTACGTGTCCGATCCGTTGAACAACAACGGTGCGCTGCATGAGAAGGGAATCGACTTTGACTTCTCGTACAGCTTCGACATGCGCTCGATGGGCAAGATGCGGGTGAGCTACGTGGCGACCAAGGAAAACTCCTACGTCATCACGCCGCTCCAGTCGCAGCCGCAGACCGCTTTCGATTGCGCCGGGTACTACGGCAACTCGTGCGGCGCGCCAAACTTCAAGTGGCGCCATACGATGAACGCGTTGTGGTCAACGCCGTGGCGCGGTGTTGACGTGGCGATGACGTGGCGCTATCTCGGTGCCGTGACGGTCGACTCGTTGAGCCCGAACCCGAACATCAGCATCGATGGGTCCACCAACCCGGCCGCCTGCCAGTTCGCGCCAGGGCTCTATTGTGTATCGAACACGGATGCGCACCTGAGCTCACGCAGCTACCTCGATCTGTCGGCGTCGATCAAGTTGCAGGATCACGTGAGCCTGCGTCTTGGCATCAACAACCTGTTCGATAAGGATCCGCCGGTCGTCGGCGCCTCCAACATCGGCCCGGGTAACGGCAACACCTTCCCGTCGCAGTACGATGCCCTCGGTCGCTACATCTTCGGGACCGTGACGGTCCAGTTCTAAGCGACGCGCTTAGTCGACGAAAGGACGGCGGGCTTGATGCCCGCCGTTTTTTTTGCCTCCCGAGCAGTCGATGCGACTTCCTAGCGAACCGCGGCCGTGCCGACGCCGTGCGTCCTTCGACAGTTCGCCGTGGTTTAGGGCGAGGCGTCCGGGTAGTGATACTTGAGCACCCAGGGCTTTAGCGTTTCGAGTACCGGTTGAAGTTCCGCCGAATAGCGACGCCATTGTCCGACGGTGCCGGCATCGAGCCCACGTGCGAGTTGGGCGGTGCTTGGCGTCGCACTTCGGCGCACGCGCGCGCGCTCGGCAAATTGAGCCATCTCGTCGTGGCGAGGTAAATTCAGGAACGTGCATAACGATTCGAGGGTGTGCTCGAAATCCGTGACCAGCGCCTCGTGGCGGATCACAAGCGTCTCCAAGGGATAATGATCGCGGCATGCCTCGGCAAGCTGCATCACCGCGTTGTAATAGCGCGCGGTGCCTTGCAGTGAAAGCATCTCGAACATCGGAGCACTCATCCGGAACTGCCGTCGAAAACAGCTCAGTACGACATCCCGTGGGTCGCGTAGGCAAAATACGATTTTTGCCTTCGGGAAGAGTCTGGCAATCACGGGCCATTTCAGGGTGTTGAGCGGGTATTTGTCGACGAAAACCTTGCCGGCTACGGATACGCCCGCCGCGGCGACAGCGTTCCAATAACGGCGCCGATACTCGTCAAGTTCCGCGTCTGCCGCGTTGGCCAGTCGATCCAGATCGTCGGTGGTGCGCATGAAGGCCCGGACGGAATCGATCAGCAACTCTTTTTCCTCAAGGCTGACTACCTTCGGATGCCCCTCGAGCATCATCTCAAGCAAGGTCGTTCCCGAGCGCGGGAACCCAATGAGGAATACGTGTTCGGCGGTGGGCCCATCGACGGGCTGCGTCAGCTTGCAGGGCGTCCTTTGTCGACGGATGTAGTCGTTTAGGCCTTCCGCGTAAGCCAGCGCGGTGATGTCGTCCGTGTAGTTGCGCGCGTAATGCGCTTTCAGACGCTCATTGGCACGGGTGTAAAGCGCAAAGGCCTGATCACAGGATCCCTGAGCATCCAGAATATCGGCCAGTAGCGTTTCAGCGCGACTTCGATCCAGGGTCTGTAGCGAATCCGTGGAAAGTAAGGATTTGAGTTTGGCGTGCGCCGCAAACGCGTCTCCGGCGGCGAGTAGGGCACCCGCGACGCTGATGACGGCATCGGGCAGTTGTTTGTCGATTTGCAGAGCGGCTTCGCCGAATGACAGTGCGCGCTCATGGTCGCCGCGCATGCTCGACAGCATGGCGATACCGGCGAGTGCGATCTGATGCTGCGGGTGAATTTCAAGGGCAACCTGGTAGCTGGCGTCGGCCTCATTGAGTTCACCCATCACGAGTAGCGCGTTACCGCGGTTGACGTGACCGAACGGTGTCTTCGGGTCGATCGCGATGACTCGATCGAACAGCGGGAGTGCCGCAACAGGACGCTCGAGGCGCATCAGTAGCAAGCCCAGCGCGTTCGCCGATGACAGATCCTGAGGAGCGAGTTGCACCGCTTGTTCGAGTAGTGCGCGCGCCTCTTCTAGCCGTCCGTCGCGCTCGCGTTGCAGCGCGACCAGATTGAGGATGAGCGGATGCACAAGCCCGCGCGCCAACGCCGTATCTGCCATCCGTGCGGCTTCATCGACGTTTCCGCGCGAGGCCATTGCATGCAGATTCAGAATCGTCGCGCGATCTTGCTCCGTGAATGTGGCCATTGATGTGCCTTCCTGGGTCTTTTCTGACAGTGCGTGCGACAGTCTGCACGGCGCTGTCGGCTTCGGTTGTTGTGTTCAGACCGATGCCAACAGTCTCGCGTGGTTGCGGGCTCGTATGGATTTAGTGCGCCGGCGCGGCGCTTGGATCGGAATGCTTGATTCGGGCGCCTGCCACAATGCCAAGGTTGTGGCTCACGCCGCCGGCAAGTTCCAGCACTTCGGACGCGATACCCATCGATTGGATGGTCTCAAGTGACATCGGTTTTGCATTTTCAGCGATCCGGATCACACGCCCGTCGGGTGCAATGAACAGGATGTCGAGCGGGATCAGCGTGTTCTTCATCCAAAACGCCTGCGGTTGCGGCTGATCAAACACAAACAGCATGCCGCGGTTGGCGGCGAGCGAGTTCACATACATCAGTCCTTGCTCGTGGCGTGAGGGCGTTGCCGCAAGCCAGGCCTTGAACGTATGGGTGTGGCCTTGGGATTCCACAGTGACATCAATCACCGGAAAATTCGTGAGCGGCTCCCGCGGGGGGTCGTCGTATGCACGGGCTGTCAGACCGCTGAGTGAGAGCCAGGTCAGCGTCAGTGCGCCGATCAGCTGTCGTATCAGGGCGTAGACGGGCTTGGGGCAGCGAGAGGCTCGGGTAGTGCGTCGGGTTCCCATAGGATCATTCCGCGGAAGTCGAAGTGCGCCATCAGTATCGCATCTCGGCCGTCGCTGAGTGCGCGCACGGGATCCAGGCAGTACCCGCGCGCGTCGATCTGCCACCGGCGGGGTGGTCGATCGCCCTCCGGGGTCGGCAACGCCACCTGATGGACCTCATCCAGTGCGCATTGCTGTGTGCCCTGGGTGCTGTAGATGCCGCGGCCCTCACGGATCAGTGTCACGTTGGTCGGGACGTTGCCGCGGTTCGCGCCTTCCGGCAAATCAGGCATGCCAAACACGAGCGTGAGAGTTTCGCCGGCCGTCGTGCCCTGAAAACTGACCCGCAGGCCCTTTCGGTCCGGACGGTTCATTCCCTCGCAGGTGAGATCGGCGGCCTCCCAATGAATCGTCGTGTCGAGTGCGCCCTGCAGGCGGGCGTCGACGTAGGCCGAAGGTGGTTCGAGGCAGCTCACGTGCTCCCCTTGGCGGCCAGCGCCATGGTCACGAAATCTCGCGTCGCCTCCCATTGCTTTCGCCACTCAACGAGTGTCCTGTGACCCAAATCCGTCATGCGGTAGTAGCGACGCGGCGGGCCGGCGTAGGACGGCACGATCCGACTGGTGAGCAACCCCTCGGCAGCGAGCTGTCGCAATACGGGATAGAGACTGCCGGGCGTGATGGCGTGGTCGCGATGGCTCAAGGTCGCTAAGCGTTTGGCGATCTGGTAGCCGTAAAGGTCCTCAGTCGCTTGATCGAGTACCCCTAGCAGTACCAAGCTTGCGAGGCCCGAGTTCAGTTCCTTTTGAAATTTGCGACTCAAGCGCTCGGCTGGAGGTCTCTCCGACGTGACACTGCCGGGGCTCGATGGACTTGTAATCATAGTAATATAGTATAGTAATTATTATCATATGATTACTACTATTGATAAGTCCGTATTAGTCATATCGGTCGAATATCTCCGGTCACCGCGGGGTGTTAGACTGTTTACGATGCGGTTTTACAATCGTTTGCATGGCGTTTGACCGATGAAAAACCAGACCTTTTCGCTTGAAGTCAATCCGTCGATCCCGGCTGCGCTCGCGCGCCTGCCGGAACTGGCCGGTAACTTGCGTTTTAGCTGGCATCGCCCGACCCGCCGTTTGTTCGAACGCTTGGATGAACGCCTTTGGATCAGCGTCAGCGGGAATCCGCGGCTCTTTCTGCGCGGCGTCGATCAGACGACGCTGGATCGGGCGGCGCGTTCGGCACAGTTTCTCGAGCTCTATCATCAGGTACTGACGAGTTTCGATGCCTATCAGCGCGAGCCGCGTCAGCACTCGGTGGGGCTTGATCTCGAGGCGGGCGACTTGGTGGCCTACTTTTGTGCCGAGTACGGGTTCCACGAGAGTTTTCCGATCTATTCCGGGGGTCTAGGCATTCTCGCCGCCGATCACTGCAAGACCGCGAGCGACATGGGACTCAACTTCGTCG
>Ga0164296_1003337_pt1 | contig 15215 bp, 10 predicted proteins | sample GEODES057metaG_FD_113533 | JGI IMG/M metagenome (GOLD analysis project Ga0164296, IMG submission 113533) | Dystrophic lake water microbial communities from Trout Bog Lake, Wisconsin, USA - GEODES057 metaG | ecosystem: Environmental > Aquatic > Freshwater > Lake | place: USA: Trout Bog Lake... | reverse complement strand
CTGCGGATGTCTAGCTCCTCCTCCTCCTCCTCCTCTGTCGTCGTCAAAACCTCCACATCGCTACGCCCCGCCGCCAGCTGCTGAATTACTAGCTCATGGTAGGCGCCCTTGCGAGCCAGCAGCTCCGCGTGGTTGCCAGACTCAACCACGCAGCCGTGTCGCATGACAACGATCGTGTTGCACCCGCGCACAGTGGACAGGCGGTGCGCAACAACAAGCACCGTTCTGCCAACGTACGCATTGTCAAGGGCCGCTTGCACATCAGCTTCACTGGCTGCATCCAGTGCGGAAGTGGCCTCGTCCAGCAACAGCAGCCGCGGATTGCGTGCCATGGCCCGCGCGATGGCCACCCTCTGTTTCTGTCCGCCACTCAGCTGCACGCCTTTGGGGCCGACCAGCGTGTTATACCCCTCCGGCAATGCGCTCACGAAGCTGGTGGCGCATGCTAATTGCGCGGCGGCAACGACCTCCTCATCAGTGCACGCACACGCGTATGCTATGTTATCGCGTATGCTACCATTGAACAGTGGCGGCTCTTGGCCGACAACGGCGGTGAGACTGCGCACCCATCGTGCACTCGCGGCGCCAATGTCGTGGCCGTTGACGGTGATTGTGCCAGCGCTTGGCCGGTAGAAGCGAAGGAGGAGGGAGATGCATGTGCTCTTGCCGCTTCCGCTGCCTCCAACAAGCGCCAAGCGCGCACCCGGCGGGACATTAAAGCTGACATCTATGAGAACAGGGCTCGTGCATCTGCCCGGGTAGCTGAAGGACACATTGCTGAACTCGACGGAGGCGCCGCTGACCTGCGTGATGCCTGTTCCGCAAGCAGGGCGGCACACGGCGTGACTGCAACCCGCGGGCGGCGCCATCACGTCCCGTGCCTCATCGACTGCATCTGCCGTGAGCGGCGCCTCCAGAAGATTGAACACCTCCTCTGACGCACCGATGGCACGGAATGTGTCGCCAATCATGTCTGCTGTTGACTGGATGCTGCTGCTCATCACTCCGGTATAAAAGATGAACTTCGAGAGCACGGGGCCAGACACAGCCCCGCTCCCGTACAGGCTGCCGCCTAGCGTGAGCAGAAGCACCGCTTGCGCGTTATCCAGCAGCGTCTGTGTGACCGTGTAACCGCTATACACGCGAGCGAGACGCTCTTGCACCTCCAGCCTGCGCTGCAACGCGCCCTGGAAGCGCCCCTCCTCGTGGTGCTCTGCATGGAACGCGCGCACTGTGCGCAGCAGCGATAACGACTGTTCCGCGCACCCACTACTATCCGCTGTCGCTTCCTGCGTCGCCTTGGCTGCGATGCGCTGGTATTGGCTGAACACAGCGGTGGCTGCAAAGAACAGAAGCGCAGTGGCGACAGCAAGCAACGTGAGCGGCACGCTCAGCGTTGCCAAGTACAGTGTTGTGAGCAGCAGGTGCAAGATGGATCGAAGCGCGACGTTGACGTTCAGCCCAAGCACATCAGCCACGAGGCTGGTGTCTGTTGTCAGCCGTGACAGAGCTTTGCCGACAGGCAGCCCATCTGCAGCAGCCATATCTCTTCGGATAAGAGTGCCGAACAAGCTGCTTTGAAGTCGCGCAACAAGGCGCGCGTTGCAAACAGACAACAGGCCGCCACGCGCACCAGCAAATGCGCCTGCGCCTAATGACGCAAATGCAAGGGACAGCACGGCTCTTCCGAACGCATCCAGGCCTCCGTTGTTTGAGACTCCGGTCACCATACTGATGTGATGCGACAAGATTGCGCTCAGCGCATCCGCCTTGAAGCTTGGGATGGCGACATCGCAGATGACAGCCAGGATCAAACAGGTGAATGCGACCACCATCTTGCCTGCGTCAGGACGACTGAGTAGCAGCAAACGGCGCAGCGTGGTGGCGCCCCGCCGCCTCAGTGCTGGCATGTCGTTTGACAGGCCCTGCTCCTCCTCGTCATTCAGGAGCGGCTCGTGCAAGCCGCCTGCAGGAGCTGGTCTCCATCGCGAGTCACGCTGGCGCCGAGCTACTCCGTGGCAGTGAACCACCACAGCGAGCGTCGCTACGCTTCCGACAACTGCCTGGAAGAGAGCCAGCCACAACCTGGTTGCCTCTGACGGCACACGGTGGCTCGCTGCACCTTCGCAAGCTTTTCCAAATACCAACAGAGTGTAGAATGCAGGCGAGACAGCCAGTGCAAAGACGAGGACACCCACCGCGTCTCTGCTGACAGTCTCCCGCATATCACTCCACACGTGCTGCAGCTCCTCCACAGCTGTGGCATACTCGACGCTGCGCTTGGGCGACCGTGGGAATGCCCATGGCGCGAGAGCTGCGCAAAAATGTGGGGCGTCAGAGAGCAAGAAAGGCACAGGTGTGGGCAACCGGTGGGTGCACACCCAACCGCCGTATTGCACTTCGCGCGTCGTTGCACGAGCTCGACACGCACCATTCGCTGAAGTGCGCAATGTGAGCAACAAAACCAGGTCTGAGCCGTGCTCAGCGTGTGGTAACTCTCGCGACCAGGTGCGTAGTAACGATGCCAGAGACTGTGGCTCGTGCGCCGCTGCGTAGCAGACGACAGCTGTGCAGCAGTCGACTATTGCGACAAGCAGCGCTGCAAAGACGGCTTTCCGTCGGGGCTGGAGCGCATCCATGGCACCCAGACTGAGTCTGCTCGCCCTCAGCCGCGAGGTGGACGCGGCACCGTGCTTCGCGTCACATCTGACGTATGCCAATCGAAGCAGCCATACGTGCACTGACGATGGGGGCTGACAAGACGCATTTTGGTTTGCGCCGGCACAAAACGTGCCTCGACGAGGTCACGGTAAAGCCCTCCGCCGGCAGCGCTTGCGCGATGACGAGCGGTGCTTTTGAGCTGGGCGCCCCGCTGCCGCCTGAGCTGGACACAGAGCACTGCCCGTGCTGGTCCTTCGACCAGACGGAGCTCAGCCCACGCACCAGTTGGCGCGAGCTTGGCGAGGGCTCCTTCGGCTGCGTGTACCTCGCGCATTGGCTCGGTACGGAAGTGGCGGTGAAGATGAACGCCAGCGACAAGGCGAACCGCTACGAGGGCATCTTCAGGGACGTGCGCTACTTGAGGTGCGCCCTGCGTCTTGGTCTTGGTCTTGGTCTTGGACTCTTGCGCCCCTAAAGTCAAGGCAATACTCTATAGGATTTGACTTTTGTTCTATCTTGCGCACACGCAGCAACAATCCGCATCCGAACGTGGTGCAGATCTTCGGCGCGTTCCAGACTCGCAGCAAGCTGTGCGTTGTTATGGAGTACGTTCCCCGAAGCCTGCGCGACCGGCGGGTGGTGAACAGGGTGGACATAGTCACTGTCTTGGCAGACGTGGCGCGCGCTTTGGTGCGGCTACACAGCACCGGCGTCATCCACAGAGATGTGAAGGCAAGGAATGTGTTGATCACCTCGGACTACAGAGTCGCGAAGCTTGCAGACTTCGGGCTCGCGCGGCCACTCGTCCGGACACGCGCTCCGACAGCGCCAGCAGAAGCAGCAGCAGAAGCAGCAGCGGCGGCAGCCCCAGAAGGGCATGCGCCTCTGACAGACGACGACAACAAAGAGGACAGTGAATCACGGCGAGCTGCGCAATGTGCAATGACGCCCCGGGTGGGGCCGCGGAAGTACCGTGCGCCGGAGGTTGAGGATGGCTTGCCCTATGGATGCCCGTGCGACATGTACAGCTTTGGTGTGATGGTGCGCGAGCTGTTGGACCAGTTGAAACGCCGCGTGGTGCGCCGTTACGGGGTTACCATCGACTTCCTCCGGGAGCTTTCGTTGCTGTGCATGCGCGACAACCCTGGCCAGCGACCGAGCGCTCTGGAGGTGCTCACAGTGCTTCAGGTCCACCTCAGAGAAGGTCATCTCCCTCTCATCTCGCGCACCGCGCCAGCCGGTGTGCTGCGCACTCGCCTGTTTGGCGACCCTGCAGACGGAGGCGGAGAACACGGGGGCCACAAGCGCGGCCGTGATGGCGGTGAGCACAGGCACTCGCACAAGAAGAGGCGCTCGAGTCGGGAGCCGAGTCGAAGCAGGACGGGCACGAGCGACGCGGTTCTGCGGCTTGCCGCAGAGCAAGGGGGGCCGTCGCCACTAGAGGACCTTGATTCGAGCGACAGCAAGAGCGCGGATCATTGACTCACAAGGTGTTGCATTCACAAGGTCACAACCTCACTCACAAAGCTCTTAGTCCATTGCTCTCGCTAATCCAAATATCTCAAGAAGGCGCAGGAAGATGTTCAGGATGTCGAGGTACAAGCCGACGCTGGCCCACACGTAGTCGTCCACGCTGTAGCGCTTGATGAGCAGAGAAGTGTCGTACACGAGGTAGGCGCAAAACAATGCCGCCCCAAAGCCGGAGAGCACCAGTTGCGCGCCATTGCCGAGCGGAATGAACAGCGCCAGAATGCTGAAAGCCACCAAGCCAAACAACATGGAGAACAGCCACGGTCCCATGAAGTCAAAGTCCTTTCCATTGGCCACGGCGTAGAATGTGTACGCCGTCAACCCAATGGTCAGGGCTGCCGTCAGGATCAGGGCTTGAAGCACCACTACACTCGGGAACGACGCGCACATGATGCCGACGCCCACGCTGAGCGTCGCCGTCCACACGCCGAGCAGCACAAGATTCAGAGGATGGCTGTGTCTGTAGATGTAGAGCGGGCAGAGCATGATGAGCGGTGTGATGAGCGACAGAATCTGAATGGCTGGATGCGCGAACAGGTACTCTGCCACTTGCGTGTCAAACATGATGGTGCTGCACACTGCAGTTGTCAGGCACATCTGCACGCAGAGGATGCCATAGACCTGCAGAGCGCATAGTGGCGTGTGTCAGGCTCGCGACCCTTGCTATGCATGTCTTGCGCGCGCGCGTCGCGGCGTTTGCTCGGTCGGGACGCAACCACCCCGAGAAAGTGCACTTGGCTCCTGCCACCAGCGCCCCCGCACCTTCTGGATGAAACCCCAGCGCAGCCCCTGCTCGGAGACTGTTATGCGCGGGTACAGAGGCTCGTCAAGCCCGCTCTCAACGTCTGTGTATCCTTTTGTACTCTTCATTGGTCCACCACCCACAGGTCCTGTTTGTGGGAAGCCTCCCAGGTACATCGGCGATGCCGCAAACGCGACGAGTATCAACCGCTGTGCGCTTAGGCGGTCGTACAGTCGAACGAGAAGCGCTCCAGCGAGGGAAAAGGACGTTTTGAGCCTCCGCCTACGTGGAGTGTAACGCGTCTAGAGTCCTTCGCCAGGGCGCTGTATGTCTGATAAGGGCGATGACGAGACGGCGCTGGATGATTCCTGCGCGCAGCTAGCCACACAGCTCGCACTCGCACAAGCAAGGGCCGCAGAGCTGGCTGACCTGCTAGAGGCTTCGCGCCGCACAGAGGAGGCGTTGCGAGACACGGAGGCGCAGCTGAGGAGCAAGCTCGCTGAAGTGACTGCAGACTTGCGACTGAGCAGACTGGAGTCGAGCAGGCTCCGCGGCTGCGTGCTAGCGGAGCCTCAAGCACTGTTTGCCGCGGACGCGAGCAACGTGCAAGTTCGTGTTCAGGCTGCTGTTCAGGCATCGCTGCGAGCAGAGCGGTGGGCGACGAGCCAGCGCTTAGTTTGCGCGGTCTGTCTTGAGCGTGAGAAGGACTGCGCGCTCGGCTGCGGGCATGTCTTTTGCGGCCAGTGCGCATGGAGGCTGACAAGTTGCGCTCTATGCAGGGCCGGCGTTGCTGTACGCATCCACTTGTATTAGATGTTGTATGCTATCAATATATGTTGTCTCATTGAACGGAACACGACTTCGCTCCGTCTGCAGTGTCGGCCCCTGCCGGTCCCCTCATGCTTTCCATAGCGTTTGCCACCTCCTCCGCAGCCATGGGCGATGTTTTGGCGAGAGCGGCGAGGGCGGATCCAGCTGCAGCCCGCAGAGCATCGCCTGCTGGGCCAGGCGAAGGGTCCCTGCAACACAGGGCTAACCGGTGCGCTGTGTGCGCGTTCTGCGCGTGAGCAGACACCAGGAGCGGGGACGCCCCACACAGCGCCTGGAATGCACTGGCAGCAGCTTCGCGCCCCGCGGGTGGTTGGTCCTTGCCGCTGAGCACATCGGACAGGGCCGTCACGACATCGCATCGCAGGAGATCATCCACCGCTTGCGGGAACGCCGCGAGGTGCTTGATGCTCTTCGCCGCTGTGCGTGCAAAGTCAGGCATAGCAAGGAGCCGCACGAGCGGGGTCAGCATGTCGGCGGCTACGAGAGCCTTTGCCCGAACTTCATCAGCGCCAACGCACAAATTGCACACGCATCCCGCAGCCGCGACTGCTGTCCGAGGCTCGTTGCGTGCAGTGCGCAATGCCGCTGCCAGCGCCGCAAGTGGGCCAGGCTGTGTGAGCTGCGTTTGCACTGAGGGCGCACGCACAGCCAGGTTGCACAGCGCGCCAGCAGCAGCTGCCCGTGCTTCCGGGCTGCGCGCCGGCGATGTGCTTGCAAGCATGGTGACAAGCGGCGCTAAGCAGCCAGCTGCCACGGCCGCGTCTCGATTGCCTGGATGAGCAGCCACAAGCGCTTGCAGGGAGACCGCCGCTGCAATGGCGTCTGCATCGCTGCTTCCTCCTTGAGCAGTGGGACCCACGTTATTGTCCACGACGACGCCTTTGCGGGAGCGCTGGCGTTCTGGTATCCCGGTGCCGGTCATCATGCGTACCAGTGGCGCGAATGCAGCACTGCAGGCGTCCCGTGCGCCGGGCACAGACGCGAGGTTGCCTAATGCCCCCGCAGCTGCCTCACGGCCTTTGTATGACCCGAATTTTAGGAGCTGCAGCAGTGGCGGAACTGCGCCTGCGTGCACCAGCGCAGCGGCAACGTCTCCGCAGCCCGCAGCCATGTTACGGACCGCACGCGCCGCGGCTTCCCGACTCCCGTCAGCAGCTACAATGTTGCCTGATGGTGCACTCCACGGATGGCTATTGCTGCTCGCCCCGGCGGCAAGGACTCGAACAAGTGGGCCCACAGCACCGGCCCGAGCCACCTTCCTCGCCAGGTCAGTCCCACCGGCAGCTACGTTCGCCAGCGCCGCGGCAGCCGCTTCGCGGCAGCTGGCGTGATTGCTGCGCAGCAATGCAACGAGTGGCGGAAGCGCGCCGGACTCCGCGATGGCTTCAGCCGAGAGGGCCTCCAGGGCGAGAATGGACACCACGCCTGCCGCGACTTCCTGTGCCGCAGATCGTGTTGTTGCGGTCGCTAGCAGATGGACGAGTGGGCCCAAGCTGGCGGCCACGCGCTGCACTTCACCGTGCGGCCGTGCGTCTGGCGTCGCCGTCTGGGGAGCAGACTCCATGCTGCTGGGCGCCGGGGCAAGAGACGCCGAGGAGGTGATAGGCGACGGCGATGGCAACGTGACGGCGGCGGTGGCAGTAGTGACAGCTGCAGCAAGAGGGCCGGAGGGTGAAGACAAGCGCAGTGGGGCTGTCAAGTCGTCGAAGGCTGTTCCGACCGCTCTCAGCATTTCACCGAGTGGAGAGCCCCGCATGTGGGGCAGTGGCGCTCCACATGCTAACCCCCTACGTGAGGCTGTGACACGCCGTGACGAGCTTCGTCGCCGACCGGAACGACTGCGATGGAGGGCAGTGAGGAGGAGTTGCTTGCCGCTGCGCGATGGCGTGGCTTGCAACTCCGCCGCCGCGATGTACTCGCTCGACGTGTCTGAACCATCATCGTCGTTGCCGTTGTCACGGGCGGGACCCCACAACCAGTGCTCCGTGTTATCATCCGACCCGTCCGTGCCAAAAGCTGCTGCTGTCTCAGGTGAGCCGCACAGCGGACACAGTCCCGGCGTCTGCTGCGTCGGCGGCGGGCCGACACACTTGGCGCACAAAATGACGTGCCCGCACTCCAATCGGGGCGCCTCTAAACAGGCCACGCACAACTGCAGGTCCTCGGGGGGCTGCTCGACGCCACCGTTTGAAGGGGACGTTGGCGGCAACTTCTCCGACGCAGCTGCTGTAACATCGAAATTGAATACGGGCGGTGCTAGAGGCCGCGCCAGGGGTGCAAGTTGATCAGCTAATGCCTGGGCGCTGGGTCGGGATGCTCCGTCTGGGTGCACGCACGCCACCGCAAGACGCGCGAAGGCCTCCACCACGTCTGGCCTCCACGACACGGATGCGTCTGCCATCACAGCGCCCACAGCCTCATGCTTGCCCGGCGTCTCAAGCAGGCGAACCACCAGTGGGGGCACCGATGGACCGGAGGGTGCGGCTGCTGCTTTCTCGCCATTCGGCGACCCGTGTGGTGGCTGCGCAGCCGCTGTGGGCCTGCTCACTTGGCCCGTGAGGAGCTCGAGGAGGACAACACCGAAGGAGAAGATGTCGACTGCGGCTTGAAGGACGCCCGTGCTGTGGTATGTGGGGTCGAGGTACCCCAGGGTGCCTTTCACCGTGCGTGTGGTCATACTCGCCGCATTTGGCGCAAGCACGCGTGCAATGCCACAATCCGACAGCACTGGCGTGATGACCTCGTCTTCAGCAGCGGCATTGGCGTCCGCAGCGGGCGTGTGCGTTGGTGGATGACTGCCTGCTGGCACGTTGATGAGCAACACGTTTGAGCTCTTCACGTCGCGATGGACTCGCCGACAGGCGTGTAATGAGGCGAGTGCGCTGGCGACGCCGAAGGCGACGTCCACGCGCTGCTGGCAGCTCAAAGGCTGTGCTGCTGCCTCTGTGTGCTCTTTGTTGGAACGAAGCCGCGACTCCAGCGCGCCACCCGGACAGAGCGGGTACACCAAGCACCGCTCTTTATCATCCACCGCCTGGGGAGCAGCAGACGGGAGGTGCAACCAGAGTGCGTGTCAGCGCTCTTGTCGTTTGACTCACCCTCGACCCGCACAAGGACGACGAAGGTTGGGCGGCACGCACAATGCCGAGGACGGGCAGCAAGTTCGGGTGCTGCACCAGCGTGCTGACTGCAAGTTCGGTGAGGAACGACGTGTCGCCCTGTGCGGAGACACCAAGAGGGCGGCGGGTGAGAGGACCCTTTGGGCGTCACAGGACGGCTGCACAGTGGCGCCCCATGCAGCTCGGTCCCAGAGCGGGGCGACCGCCGCAGCAGGTGCGGTGTCGTACCTGTGCGTTATGAGGGTCGTCGCCTAGGCGGAGGCGCTTGACGGCGACGTCGCCGCGACCAGGCACGGCCGCCTTGAACACAGTGCCGTACCCACCGCGGCCAAGCTTGTTCTCGGCCACAAAGCTCGGTTTCAGCTCCTCCAGCGAGAAGACTTCTAGGACGCGGGTCGCGCCTCCGTTTGGCCGACTCATTGCGCCCGCTTGGCGGGAGTGAGACGGCAGCAGTCCAGCGCAGTGGCGCTGCTCAAGCGCCAGAGGCGGTCATAGTGACGCAGATAGACGCACGTATGCGTGACCTAGTGGCGCGCATTGCGCCCAGTGTGCGCAGCCGGGAATTGCAACTCGGTGAAGCGTTTAGCCTTGGCTTCCACGTCAGCGCCGCCGAGCAAACGGCTCCGCTCTGCTGCGCTGTAATAGTCACATCAAGGGCGTCGACGTGCACATCTGCTTCATGCACTCCCACCTGTGAGGGCCCCACTGCAGACTGCCGCACCATCTATGGAAACGAGGACCGTGTAGCCCCGTCTGCTGCTAGCAGCAGTGGGGACATGGCGCTGTGGCCACGTTTCGATCGCCTCGTGGACCAGGCGCCGAATGCAGTGGCGTTGTGCGGTGCAGAGGTGGTGAGTAGAGTCCACCTGCAGAGGGCTGCACTGCACATAGCTGCGCGCCTGAGCCAACAGCCTGGGAACGCGCTACCGGACAAGCTACCTGTGGTGGTTGTGGCACTTCAAAGAGGCAAGAACTATGCCGCCGCAGTGTTGGGCGCCTTGGCAGCAGCGGTTCCTTGGTCACCTGTTGACTGTGACTGGCCTGTTTGGCGACTCACAGAAGTGCTGAAAGCGACGCGTCCTGTGGCTGTGCTCGTCGACGACGGTGCATCCAAAGAGAAAATGCAGGAAGCCCTGCGCGCAGCTGATTTGCCAGACTCTTTACTCTGGTGTCCCTCTAACAGACTCTGGGAGCCGTCTGCCACGGCGCCGACAGTGCATCTTCCACCGGCAAATGACGTCGCGTACATCATGTTCACTTCTGGATCAAGTGGAGTACCCAAAGGGGTGCTTGGAACGACAGCAGGTCTCCTCGAGCGATGCGCATGGGCATCGGCCGCCTTCCCTGCATGTGACGCCGGCGATGAGGTTGCCGCTCTGAGGACGAACCCAGTATTTGTAGACGCGGCTGCTGAGCTGCTAGCACCACTGTTGAGCGGCATTCCTATAGCAGTAATGCCACCAGGGATAGATGGCGACCCATTGGCTCTGGCTTCACAGCTTGCCGTGCACCGCGTCACGCGGCTAACATGCGTGCCAAGCATCCTCGCGGCTGCGCTGCCTGCGCTTCGGTCAGCTGGAGGCCTGAAATTACGTGTCGTCCTGTGCAGTGGTGAACCCCTTTTCGTGTGGCTATTTACCGCCCTCAAAGCAGCACTGCCGCCTGGTGCGCGCATTCTCAACGTGTACGGCAGCACCGAGACGGGAGCCGACTGTCTCGCATTCGACCCAACAATGGAGCGATGGCTGGTGCCGCCACACACAAGCGGTGAGCCACACCAAGTACCCATCGGCCGGCCTCTACCCGGTTTTTGGGTTGCGGTCGTTGACCAGCGTAGTGGACTGCCAGTGTCAGAGGCGGGGCAGCCAGGTGAATTGCTGATTGGCGGACCTGGAGTGGCGTTGGGCTACCTGAATGACGAGGAGCTAACAGCGCAGCGCTTTCCTCTTGTCAAGCGGGGCGAAAGCGATGCACCATGTCGCGCTCACCGTACTGGCGATCTTGCCGTATGGGCACCGGACGGCACATTGCGCCTCCTTGGCCGACTCCGCATCGGCCAGTGCGCGGATGATGTCGACATTGCGTGCGCCACACAAGTCAAGGTCCGCGGCGTGCGTGTTGACCTTATGGAGGTGGAAGCACATCTGCAAGAGCACTCAGACGTCCTGCTGGCAGCTGCCGCCTGCTGGCCACGACACGCTGGCGATGCTGATCCTCGCATCGTGGGCTACGCGGTGCTTCGTCCTGGCCAGGCAACAGCCTGCGGAAGCATTACCGACGCACTGAAGTCTTTCCTTGCGCAGCGCCTGCCAGCAGCTGCCGTGCCTGTGGTTGTGATCGTGCTGCCAGACTTCCCTCGCACCAGCTCTCTCAAGATTGACCGAACCGCGCTGCCAGAGCCAGATTGGATCGCATTGCTTGCTGGCAGTCACCAGGAGCAGACTGCCGTTTGCAGCAAGCAGCAGCTCTCTTCAGTTGTCGAGTCTTGCATTGCCGGGTTCGCGGGTGTTCTGGAGCTGCCATCATTACACGGGCTGGGTTCGGACACGAACTTCTGGCATGCTGGAGGCACATCTCTCAGCGCCGCTTTACTCTGTGGGCGCCTAGGCATCAGCGTCCAGACACTCATCGATCACCCAACGCCGGCAAGCTTGGTGCCTCACATGCCTGCATCTGGCCACGTCTTTGCCGTGCCCGCTGCCGTGCACGTTGGCGATGAAGCAGCGGAGGCGCAGCCCAGAGCGAAGCGACTCCGCGTCACCGCAGCAATGGGTGTACCCTCCGTTTCAGGGCGTAGACCTGCGGTTACTGACTGGCCTCCCGCACGAGCGCTGTCTTTCGGGGGACGCATGGAAGTACTGGTTGCGGGGGCTGACCTACACAAATCCAGCGATGTTGTCCGCAACGGAAGCGCTGCCACGATACGCAGCCTTACCAACGCACCCTCCTCAACAAACACCTCTCTTGGGACGGTGTCGTCGCTGCTTGATGCTACTGCTGGGCCCGCGCATGACGAGCAAGTGCAGCGCAGCGAGCTTGATATAGATGCAATGTGGAGTGTGCCGCTGGGCGCATGCGTGGATGCAGCACCTCTTGTTCTGTTGTCAGAACATGAGACAGCCCCCTGGCGATGCATCGTGGGCTCGCACGCGGGTGTCGTTTCCTGCATCAAGTGCGCATCTCCGCAAGCTAGCCAGCCGCAAGCGCCAAGCATGGTATGGTCTACACAACTGGATGGCCGCGTAGAGGCCTCTGCATTTACCTATCGCACGATGAATTATGGTGAGTCGTGCTTTGTACTCGTTGGCACGCTTGCTGGCACGCTTTACCTCATTGATGCAGCGGATGGCGTCGTGGGCGCGACTTACAGAATGGCGGGCGCCATAAAGGCTGCGCCTGTGTTCGACGACCGCACACTTCTTGTATGGCTGGCCTGTCACGGCCGCACAGCATGTGCGCTTTCAATCTTCCGCACAGAGTATGGTAAGGCCGTACCGGAGTCCTTCAAGATGGTATCAGCATGGGATTGCGAGCTTGATGGTGCTGTCTCTGCCCCTGCATGTGTTGATGATGACCGCTCACGAATCCTCTTCGCCACGCTTGCTGGCACCGTGTATGCCGTCCACAGACACCCCACAGGATCGCGCACTCGAACTGAAGCTGCTTTCTGTTGGCACTCGAAACAAGTGGGTGCTGCTGTGTTTGCTGCTCCGGTCGTGCTGCAGCTGTCTGGTGATGTCGTTCTCTGCTGCGCTGATGGCACTTTCAAATGTCTGCAGTCTTGCGACGGGGTGCTCCTGTGGAGCATCACACCGCCCGGAAGACCTGGGCCTCTATTCGCAGCGCCGCTGATGTTGGGCCCGCACGAGCTGATCCTTGCAACAGCTGGTGGCTATCTCGCAGCCTACCGCTTTGAGCACGACTCACGGCCGCCAGTGCTCACATGGGACATGCCAGTCTGCGCATCGTCACGCCTAGTGGCCACACCTACGGTGGACCATGCGCCGCCGCCATGGCTCGGTCTGCATAGAGCACTGCTCGTAGCTGTTGCGGCCAGTGGAGAAGTTGTGCTTGTATCCGTGCCGTCGACTCACAACGCTGATGCTGAGGCCCCTGAAGTCGCTGCGCTGCCTGCTGTGCTCGCGCGCGGGATGTTACCGGCTGAGTCATTTAGCCCGCCAGTCGCACACGGCGGCGCCATCGTCCTGGGCTGCAGAGATGACCACGTGTACGGGTTGCGTGTGAGGACAACCGCTTGAGAGGTGCATCTTGACGTGCAGATGCTGGCGTCTGAGACCGTCCAGTACCGCGACGAAGTCTCTGAGTTCTCTGAGGACTTCCAGCAGCGTGTTCGACGCGCCTATGTCCGCTTCCGATGCAGCATCTCATTTGCCCTCGCCAAGGGCCTGGGGATGCAGGTGTCCATCTATGCCCTCGAGCGCCGCCTCCCTGGCGGACTCAAGCAATTTGTCCAGCGTCACCGTGAAGCCCTCCCTCCACCAATTCTTGATTGGACCAGCCTCGAGACGTTACCAGCAGTTGCACAGGCCCACCGGTGCCCCCGAGCGGGCGGGCCTGTGCGACATTGATGCTGCTAGCGCTCGCATTTAATCCCATCTACCCCCCCCTCCGGTGCATCGTGACCCAAAAATCGTCCCGTCGCGAATTCTGTGTCACATTCTGTGTCACGTCCACTTGCCATGCAAATCATCACGTCGCGTGTGATGGTAGGCCGCCAGGCGGCCCCGCTGCGCAGAGGAGCTCGTTGTGGTGGTTTGTATCAGAGCTCATGCTCAAGGGCGGGCCCCGCTGCGCTCAGACCTTCCGCAGTGCAGCCCTTTCGTCGCCGAGTTATCGTCGCTGCTCATGATGAAAACGAAGAGCCAGAGCGAGAATATGACGAGGACGGCCTTTGGATAGGTGCTAACCAACTAACTCTTGCGCTGCGACACGGCCTCCCCACAAATACCAGTGAGCAAATTTCCACGCTCACGCTCTTCTCCTGGCCGCGCACCACAGGCACTTACAGCACGTTCTGGACGGACCCAGCGCAACTCAAAGGAGTGGCTATCTTCTGCGCTGTTCTCGCCTCTTTCTTCTCGCTCGGCAACTTGGGCGCTGCCATCGTTCTGCCGCTACTGTATAATAAACCAATCGAGCTGTGCGCGCCTGCCATCCTGCTTGGTTATCCATGCTAAGAAAGAGTCTCGCTTCGCTCCAGATTTCAATACAGTTGGCGCTTTGACTGCTCTGACGCATTATTGGCGCTGGGTGGCTGTGTGGCTGCTGTCGCTGCTGACATCGATCGATTCGCATTCGCCGATTGGCATCCGGTTCCGTCGAGTCGACTGCCCCATCAATCTAAAGCTGTGTGAGCGACGCTCAACCGCATCCGCAAGAGCCAAACACGCAGACGGATGTGGCAGGCGGTTGTTTCACCGCACAGCGAGCAGGAGACGACGCAAGGTGACGCGGATTTGAGCCAAACGCTGTGTTGCAATACAAGCAGCGAATTGCGCGGTCCAGACGTGGTGTTTGTCTGTGTGTAGTAGAACCCCCAGAGCGGTGTCGCTCATCGGTCTGCGTTGCGAGAAGAGACACGCGTCAGAGCACAGGCAAAAGACAGAAACGCAAAAGAGGCATCGACGCACATGACTTCTGGTACTTGGCGCGCGCTGCACGGCCGCCGAACTTCTTGGGCTCGCAGCGGCGGGGGTCAGCGACGAGGAGGGTGCGGTCGTAGGACAGCAGGAGGTCCTTGATCTCCTTCTTCGTCGCCTCATCCACAAACTTCTGGTAGAACGCAACCAGTGACTTGGCAATCGCTTGCCGGATAGCTGGAAGGTCAGACAAGCGCGTGCGGGTGTCAGGAGCGCGTGTGGTCGGGGAGAAGGGCAGTTGCGCCGGCTGCCCCAACAGCAAGCTGTTGCATGGCGGGCCCCGGGAGGCCTTCAAGGAGCGTTGATGCGGTCGCGCACCGTACACCTGGCTCACGTGTCCGCCGCCCTTTACGCGGACGCGCATGTCGACGCCGGCGAAGCGAGCACGGCCCAGCAGGAGTATGGGCTCAAAGACCTTGAAGCGCAGGATCTCGGGCTGCACCAGCTCCAGCGGGATGCCGTTCACCTTGATCAGGCCCTTGCCGCGCTTGCAGTGGGACACAGCAACCGCGTTTTTCTGGGCGAGTGGACGACAGGACGTCAGAACAGATCATCACCCTAGGGTTATACGACAGAGCACAGTCTCCGTGCGCACCTTGCGTCCGAAGGACTGCACCGCCTCGGCCATGTTCGAATGGACTGGCGGGTGTGCAGCTCCTCGAGTGCGCTCCT
>Ga0164296_1003336_pt1 | contig 15217 bp, 14 predicted proteins | sample GEODES057metaG_FD_113533 | JGI IMG/M metagenome (GOLD analysis project Ga0164296, IMG submission 113533) | Dystrophic lake water microbial communities from Trout Bog Lake, Wisconsin, USA - GEODES057 metaG | ecosystem: Environmental > Aquatic > Freshwater > Lake | place: USA: Trout Bog Lake... | reverse complement strand
CTTTAATTCGAGCCCTACACGCACGCGGCCCACAGCATCACTTGGTGCATATTATGACCTCTCTCATGCCGAACGCGTAAGCATAGAGGCGGGCATCAATAAATCGGCCTTTCAATCTCAGAGTACATCTTCGGTGCTCATGAGTTATGCCATGGGATTTTAGAAATAATCCCAGATCTCAACTTATGCTGCTAAAAAATCAATTGATGTGATGATTATCTCGTCCATACCTCCGACATCAACATTGAGTAAATCAACTCTCTGCTTGCCCGCTATGTCGGGCGTAAGACATCAGCTTAAACATAAGCATTTACTATCTATCTTATTGTTTTAATTGCTAAATTAATTGGCCTCTAAATTGCAATCTGAATTTTGAGAATAATCTCACCCCGACTGGATTTATCTTTTAAAGCCCTGCTTTAATCCATGTCCTGCCGAGGCTTAACGCTCGAAATAAGGTTCAGATTATGGGAATGCAGATCAATGGCTCATCAGCCAATAATGTTTATCAGACATCATCATCGTCGTCGGCTTGGGCCCAGCGTCGTCAATCCTTTGATGCGCTTGCGCAGGCATTGATGAGTGGCGATCTAACTTCAGCTAATAATGCCTATGCAAATATCAGCAATGCTCTGCCAGCCGGTAAAGAGATTAATCCAAATTCTCCATTGGGGCAGATTGGCGCGGCATTGCAGTCAGGTAATCTTTCGCAGGCGCAATCCTTGCTGCCTGCACGCTATCAGAATGCAAATAACTCTTCTGCTCAGCCTAATACAATTGTTGCTGCAAATGCAACGCAAGCGACAACAGCGATATCGGCGACATCTTCATCTTCTGGCGTTGGATCAGTCGGCCGCGGACATCATGGTCATCGCCATCACGGCGGGGGCGGTGCAGGTGGTCCTGTGACAGAGTTGAGCAATGCCATTCAAAGCGGTGATGCGACGACAGCTCAATCCTCAATGACAAATATTGTCGATGAATTGACCACGCTTGCGCAATTGCAGACATCACTCAACGCAGGCACATCAAGCACAGCATCGGGTGGTTTATCCTCTGGTTCGCCCCTGAGTGCCGCCTCTACAGCGGCGCAAAATTTACTGAACAACCCTGATTTTCAAAATCTTGAAACAGCCGTCAGCGGTGGTGATACCTCAGCAATGCAAGCAGCATGGCAGCAATTTATCAATGGCGCATCGGCTGCAAATGCAAGTACATCAGCGTCGTCAAGCGCAGCAGCAGCAACGCCTGCAGTCTCCGGCTAATATAAATCCCCCCTCATGCCTTCATGAGGGGGCCTCACTTCTGCTAAAGCGAGATATGCAATGTTTCATTGGGGTCCTATTTCATCCGTCTCAAGCAATAAACATTATATTGCAACAGCGGGTTATGATAATCAGTTGATATTATGGGACCCGCTAAGCCACAAAAGTCTTGCGCGCAGTGTGCATGATCACCTCATCAATCATTGTGCTTTTAGTCATAATGGACACTATATTGTTACCGCAAGCAGTGATTATTCAGCGCGCGTTTGGCACGTTCCTTCATTACAGCTAAAGACCTGTTTAACAGGGCATCACGATGATGTGGATATGGCCTCTTTTTCGCCTGATGACCAATTAATCGCGACCTGCGCTCTTGATCGACTTATCCGCATTTTTGATATGAATGGCGCCTGCCTTCAGACTTTATCAGGCCATACCGGCAATATCATTAGTGTCGAATGGTCACATGATGGATCAAAACTTATTTCATCGTCTGTTGATGGAACAGTACGGGAATGGTGCGTCAAAACAGGGGCTGAGCTTATCTGTCACAACATGGACAATGTTCGGACTGATACGCTTGAAATTGCTGGTGATGGAACTATTTATGCAGGTGATGATGAGGGCCGCATTGCCATTATCAGAGATACAACATTAAATTATATCAATGCACATAAGGCCGGCATTAAAAAAATTGCGCTTGATGAGCAAGGTCAATTTCTTATCTCCCTTTCATATGATCGGCATATTGCTGTTTGGGAAATTGATGGTGATAGCCTCATTGAAAAAAGACGTTGTGAATATCCACACAATGTCTGGGCCCGAGCAGCCGCCATCATTGATGATCATAAAATTGCGCTGGGAACATTTGGTTCAACCTATATAACTTATGATTGGATTGAGAATCGCTGGAATGATCATAACGTCACCGCTGATAAGAGCCTGAATGCGATTACAGTGCATGATGGTGATTTTTACAGCGTAGGTGATGCCGGCATCATTTTTAAGAACAATATGAAAATTGCTGATGTGAAGTCATTATGCAATTTTATCATCTGTGTTGAAGATAGACTTTATTGCGGCGGACAGCTCGGCATTATCTATGATGCTTATTCACAGACCGAAATTTATCAGCATCACTCACCCCTCAATTGTGCAATTTCATATCGCCGCAATGACGATCTTTATGTGGTTTTCGGAAGCTATACGGGCGATCTCATTATTTTTAAAAAATGGCAAAATATTTTAATTTTTCAACATACGCTGAAAATCTTTGATAATGCGGTCAAAGGTCTGTGCATCAACGACCATATATTATTTGCTGTATGCGCCAATACGCGCATAACATGGCTTGAGAGTGCCACTTTTTCAGTTTTGCGTACATTAGATCGCGCGCATCAAAAAATCATTAATGGGTGCTGTGCTCTGAGCCCTAATTCATTTGCAACCATTAGCCGAGATCTTAATCTATCTATTTGGACGGGCGAGGATAAACAAACCTATCCAACACCCCATCCCAATTCCATCAAATGTATTTCGGTGAGTACGGATAAAAAACGCATTATGACTGGCGCCTATACAGGCACTCTTGCCGGCTTTGATGTGGAGAAGCGCGAATGGTATAAAGTTGAGCGTCCGACCTCATCAGGTATTTCGTCACTCGCTTATGATGATGTCTTAGATATATTTTATGCTGCCTCATATGACGGACAGGTCTATAGGATTAAATAAATGACACATCATCCATTCGCCAAGGACCCGAGTTGGCATTGGCCTATTTTTTCACAGACCTTATGCGGCACAATGACTGATCGTGAGCGGCTGGGACTACCATCCCACCAGATCGTGCAACGTTTTGATGATTTGTCACCCCATTATAAACATTATATGTCGCACAGCTCAGCAATGTTGCGTGAACTTTGTGAACAAAAAGATGTGCCTCTCGCTCATCGTATTGCCATTGGTAATATTTTGGCATTATCTGGTGATGATCGTCTCATGACATTAGACCCAGTGATGATTAAAATTGATGCAGCCTCCGCATCAATTGGTCTTAAACCCTCAGAGCTCGATCACATCACAACACATTATAAAGAGCTGGGGATTGACCGTTCATGGATCGAAAAAGAATGTCCAAGCCACACAATTCATCTCTCCTCTTATGCTCTGTCTAAATACCCCGTCACAAATAAAAATTATTATGAATTTTTATTAGCGAGTGGACATGATGATATTCCCACAAGCTGGCATTTTGGTCGCTATCCCCAAGAGAAATCAAATCATCCCGTTTATACTATACGTCCCAGCTCTGCCGAACTTTATTGCCATTGGCTGAGTGAGAAAACAGACCTCACATATCGCCTACCCAGTGAATATGAATGGGAATATGCGGCTTGCGGTGGGCAGGATATCGAATTTCCCTGGGGTGATGAATTTAACGCTGATTACGCAAATACGGCTGAAACGGGTTTGTTTGATACATCAGCTGTTGGCGTCTTTGCAGCAGGCAACGCCCGCTGGGGATTTGCAGATATGGCGGGCAATGTCGAAGAATATGTCAGCGATCACTATAAACCCTATCCAAACGGCACTTTTATTAGTGATCATTTAGTGGATATTCACGGACAGTATAAAGTTGCACGTGGTGGAAGTTTCGCACGCTTTCGTGATCTTGCACGTGTGAAAAGACGTCATGGCCACAATCCCAAATCGCCAACCTATGCAATGGGATTTAGATTAGCCCTGTCATTAGAATAAATGAAAACTGGCCACATCAGGTGATGTGACCAGTCTTATTATTTTACGCTGAGATTGAGAATGGTTCCGACATTACCATCTTTTGCCAGAGGTAATGATTGAACATTGCCAGCTTTTGCATCTGCAGCAGGTGCTGATGGAGCGGGAGCCGCAGGTGCTTGAACACTTACTGGCTGAGCCACAACAGGCATTGCTGCGCGCGCTGATGAAATTGCCATACCCATAAGGGATTCCCTTCATCACTGTTCATTCGATGATCAAATGAACACTATTTGGACGCATGGCTTTTGCGATACGCCCTCAGGAATAAGAACGGCTGTTTCTATATTTTTAATTATAAGATTTCAACAGATGACATGGCAATATAATGCTCGGCAATATCAGATGCCTCTTTGGCTGTCGGTGCCGCAGCCATAACATAGGCAATGCGATCACCATTGCTGAGGGGTGGTTGCACCTCATCGCCATCTCTTTTGAAGATCGTCACACGGCGAATGGCAGGGTCAATTTCATCTGGTAAATGCAATGCTTTCATATGGCCTTTGCGATCAGCCGTAATCCAGCGAATAGCGCAGACCTGCGTTTCTGCAAATGGCCCAAAAGATGATAAGGGCACACCCAAATGTAGATCAATCAAATCAATATAAAGTGAGCGGTTGAGTGCATAAGCCATTTGAAATGGTATTTGGGCACTCACAAGACGCGCATTGATTTCAACTAAATAAGGCAGATTGTCGCACACCATCATTTCAATATGCGCAGCACCTATATGAAACCCGACATGATCCAGAATGGAAAATGCATATTCTTTTATAATGTCTTGATCAAATGAATGAGAAGGAAAATGCCCACCCCTTATTGCAAAGGAGGGAAGAGGATACATTAATTTTTCATTTATCCCGATAAGTGTGCGCTCGCGTCCATCTGAAAAGACATCGCAGCCAATGAGATGTCCTTGCATATAGCGCTCTATAAAAAATTCATGACGCGCCGTAACACCCAGACCATAATCGCGTGGCTGTGCTGCATTCTGTTTATATTGATCAGTGAAAGCCTTAAAATCCTCCAGCGATTTCACAATCGTAATATCTTGCGAGCCATAGCCATCAACCGGTTTAATGACAACAGGCAAGCCAATCTCTGCAATGGCTCGCTCCATCTCTGTTAACGTATGGGCGATGGCAAATAATGGCTGGCGCACGCCACTATCCCTGAGTTTTTGTCGGACGCGACTTTTATCACGAAGCAATATTGCTGTATCAGGCGACATAAAAGGCAGGCCAAAACGTTGCGCAATTCGGGCTGCATCAATCAATCGAATATCAATGAGGCATATGACAGCATGTATCGGTGATAATTCATGAAGAGCAGCTAATTGCTTCTCTAAATATTCATAAGTGTAAGGCTTAATTTCAACAATATGAGCACAGCGCGCCAGTGTATTTGCCGCGCCCTCGCCTTGCGCGTGATAATGGCTCAGATCACTTGTCACAAATGTCACGTCATGGCCAATGGTGCAGGCATCTTCAATGATGGTAAAATCATTGCCGCCGGGAATATCGAAGACTAATATATGGGTCATAAGAATCTGCTGTGCGTGAAAGTTAATATAATCTGGCTTTGCAATTTTGATGCCAGAATTATTTTATTTTGAACTCAGCCGCCAATCGCCCTATTTGTCATATTTGTGGCTTGTCATTTCCATATGAAATGCTAGGTGGACTCCAAGACTAGGCAATTACTTTAAAGGACCTCCATCATGACACTTTTGCAAAAGTTAAATTGGCGCTATGCTACTAAGAAAATGGACCCAAGCAAAAAAATATCTCCCGATGCGCTCGAGCGTATTTTGGAGGCGATCCGCCTCACACCGACATCAAGCGGACTTCAGCCCTACAAAGTTTTGGTGATCACCAATCAAGCGCTCAAAGATAAGATCTGCGCCGTGTCATGGAATCAATCACAAGTGGCTGAATGCTCGCATCTCCTCGTTTTCGCAGCGTGGGATAATTATACGCCCGAGCGTATCAATGCGTCATTTGATTTCACCATTGCGGAACGTGGTGTTGGCACAAATGAGCGAACAGAAAATTATCGCAAAAATCTCATTGCAAATTATCCACCACGTGGGCCTGAGGTTAATTTTCAACACACCGCTAAGCAAACCTATATTGCCTTGGGCTTTGCACTCATTGCAGCGGCAGAAGAGCATATTGATGCAACACCGATGGAGGGTTTTGATCCCGATGCCGTTGACGCCATTTTGGGCTTGCGCGATCAAGGTCTGAGGTCAGTAACCCTATTGCCTCTGGGTTATCGTGATGAGGCCAATGATTGGCTCTTGCCTCTCAAAAAAGTGCGCTGGCCACGTAAAGATTTTATTATTGAACGTGCCTGAGTGAAATCATTCTCACTTTTGGGCGCATGCGTGTTTATATGAAGTGCGCATGCGCCAAATGCTCCTTTTTATGACAAACCATGTCATCTGAGGCAGCCCATGCGTTTCTTTTTGACATTCGTGATCAAATAGGCCATAGATGACACGTCCGTTAATTAAATGTGCGGACGTTGGCATTCCGGCCGCGTGAACGGATGTGATGATCCGGCCTCCGAAGTCCCTTCTTCCCAGACATAAATGAGGATTCGCTCACGCAGAACCTCTTGATTTGCGCACCCATTTTGCTCGCGAAGCAAGATGCGATGCCTTATACCATGAAAAGATGTATCTCACGTGACTCATTTTACGACTTTCGGTTTTGCACCAAGCTTTCTTCATACATTAACAAAACTTGGTTATACGACACCCACACCTATACAATCACAGGCCATACCGCATGTGCTTGCGGGTAAAGATTTGCTTGGTATTGCTCAGACAGGCACAGGCAAAACAGCCGCTTTTGCTTTGCCTTTATTGCAATTATTAGTCAAAAATCCACGCCGCGCACCACACAGGGGGTGCCGCATTTTAGTGTTAAGTCCCACGCGCGAATTAGCAACGCAGATTGCAGATAGTTTTAAAATCTACAGTCAGGGATTAGGGCTCCGTATCGCCGTCATTTTTGGGGGTGTTGGGCACACGCCACAAATCAAAGCGCTTGAAGCTGGCCTTGATGTTTTGGTTGCAACCCCTGGCCGCTTGCTTGAGCACATGGGGACGCGCGTTGCGCAATTGGCCAATACTGAGTTTTTGGTTTTAGATGAAGTTGATCAAATGTTGGATCTTGGCTTCGTTAAACCTATTCGTCAGATTGTCGCCCAATTACCAAAACAACGGCAAAATCTGTTTTTCTCGGCCACCATGCCACCTCATATTCAGCAATTGGCAGCTGAACTCTTGCGTAACCCCGTTACAGTGTCTGTTGCCCCCGCTGCAACAACAGCTGAGCGTATTGCGCAAAAAGTGCTGCTGGTTGAGACAGCGCGAAAACGCGACATGCTCGTGAGCCTATTTGATGAAACGCAGATGGTGCGCACGATTGTTTTCACGCGGACCAAACATGGCGCGGATAAAGTGGCGCGCCATCTTGAAGCATCAAAAATTTCCGCAGCTGCCATTCATGGAAATAAAAGCCAGAACCAACGAGAGCGTTCACTCGATGCATTTCGTATTGGTAAAGTGCGTGTTCTCGTCGCCACCGATATTGCCGCACGCGGTATTGATATTGAAGGCGTCACCCATGTTGTTAATTATGATCTTCCTGAGGTTGCTGAAAATTATGTGCATCGTATAGGCCGTACGGGCCGTGCTGGTGCTGAGGGAATTGCTATTTCATTATGCGATAGTGAGGAAATCTCACTTCTCAAAAATATTGAAAAAACCACTAAGCTTAAAATTGAAACGATTGATCGGCGTCAACCCGGTTCAAAGCCAGCTCCTTCACCTGCCCAGCAGCCCAAAGTGAAGAGCAATCATAATCAAACTCAGGCGAAGAATAGACAAGCAGGTCATCGTGATCACAATGCGCCTGCCTCTCATCCACGGTTTGCGCAAGGCAATAAGCCGTCACATGGCGCTTCGCAAAAGACAACGGATCAAGCGCGTTCATCCCATAGGCCTAAAAATCATCAAGGCGATAAAAAGCTGACCTATGCGTAAGCTTTGTGGTGCGCGCTCATCAGTTGGCTTTGTGGGGCAGGGCAGCGATGCGGCTTGTGTGATTATTTCAAAACAATGGTGGGCGCGACAGGGATCGAACCTGTGACCTCTCCCGTGTGAAGGGAACGCACTACCGCTGTGCTACGCGCCCTTAGCGCTCATGGCTAAAGTGTCTTTCAATTAGGGCCTTGCTGGCTGATCGTCAAGCGCTGTGCGCATGAGACCCTTCGGGCCCCTGATTTACGGGTGTTTTAGCGCTTCATCAGGCTTTGGGCGGCGTCCCACAGCTCGTCAAAATGGTCGATGACGCAATTGGGAGTGAAATGGCTGACATGCTGATCTGTATAGCCAAAACTTACGGCCACCACGGGCACACCCGCGGCTTTGGCCGTATCAATGTCAGTGCGGGAGTCACCCACCATGATCGTGCGCTCGCGCACACCCTGACAGGCGTTTATTGTGTCCCATAATGTGCGTGGATCAGGTTTGCAATAAGCAAACGTATTTTGCCCGCAAATGAAACGCATACGCTCTTTAATACCCAAGGCGCTCAGCAAAAGCTGTGATGATTTTTCAATTTTATTGGTGCAAACGGCAAGGCTCCATCCCGCTTGTTCAAAGCAATCAAGGCTGTTTTCGACGCCTTCGAACAAGTGGCTGTGCACGCAAATATTCTCTTCATAATAGGCCAAAAAGTCATGAAACAAGGCCTCAAGACGTGCAGGCGATAATGTCTTATTATGCGCCCCATAAGCGCGTTGCAACAATGCGCGAGCGCCTGCACCGACCATGCGACGCAGATCTGCATTGGCAATGGGGCTGAGCTGATCGCGCGCCAATAGCGCATTGACTGTGGCCACAAGATCATCCGCCGTATCGGCTAATGTGCCGTCGAGATCAAAGACGATAAGTGGCTGTGAACAGGTGGGCAGATTTTCAGCAGGCATCGTCATAATCGGCGACCTTTGCTTTGGGGATGGGGGATAAGATAACCCACTATGGGGTCAAATCCTTATTTTCTCAGTATTTTAGGTGAGATAGAGAGAATAGGCCAGTCGCAAATTTTCTCTTTTTTAAGCCACAATTGAGCCGTCCCTTCGAGTAAAATAGGGAATGTTTGATTCGGACTGGACTTATCATTTCATTTTAGGCGGTCGTATGTCTTTTGGTATCGGGGTTGATTTTTGGCGTAAAGCTCTGGGCTTAGGTGCTTTTGCCATCGCCTTATCTGCGGGGCCACTTTATGCTGCGTCCTCTTATGATTTTCTGGCTGCTCCTCAAACCGATCTTAATCGCGTCTATCGTATTGATCGTGCAACAGGTGAAGTGGGGGCCTGTCAATATGGCCTGCGCGAAAATGCCGTAGGTGTCACCTTGTGCTATCCATCAGGTGAAGGTGCGGGGCCGCAAGCACCCAGCGAATATGCGCTTATTGCTTCACGCCATGAGCGCGAAGCGGGTGTGTTTCGTGTTGATTTACGCACAGGCGTCATGTCTATCTGTTATGTGCTTAATGATTCAGTTGTATGCACACCGCCTGCTAAATAAGTTATAATGATTGCACATGTGCTGCGTTGTTGATGTGGAGATGAGATGACTAATGCTGTTGAAGACGCCAAAAAGCTTGCCGCGCAAAAAGCAGCTGATCTCGTCTCCTCTCATATGCGCTTAGGCTTAGGTACAGGATCGACAGCCAAGCATTTTGTGGATTTTATTGGCGCTAAAGTCAGAGATGGCTTGAATGTTATATGTGTGCCCACCTCACAAGCGACACATGATCAAGCCAAAAGTCTTGGCATTCCCTTAACAACTCTTGATGAAACCCCAGAGCTTGATCTGACTGTTGATGGGGCCGATGAATTTGATCCCTCTCTGCGCCTTATCAAAGGTGGTGGCGGGGCTTTATTGCGTGAAAAAATAGTTGCGAGCGCTTCACGCCGCATGGTGGTGATTACCGATCGCTCCAAAGAAGTCAGCCAACTCGGCCGCTTTCCCTTGCCCATTGAAGTCGTCAGTTTTGGTCTTGAGGCCACGCGACGTCAGATTACAAAAGTTTTGGCTGCACAGGGCTGTCATGGCACCATCACTTTGCGCATGACTTCAGCAGGTGCGCCTTTTGTCAGTGATGGCGGGCATTATATTTTGGATTGCGCTTTGGGTGTCATACCAAAAGCAGAGGATGTGGCAGCCGCTCTCGTGACCATACCTGGGGTCGTCGAGCACGGGCTGTTTTTGGGTTTAGCAAGCGCTGTTTTTGTGGCTGATGCCACAGGCGTTCAAATTATTGGCGATCCCCTGCGGGAACGCTCGATCTAATCGAATCTTATTCAAGGAGAAGTCTGATGTTAAAGTTATCGTTGCGTTGTGCAGCTTTTATCGCCTGTTTGTCGCTCGTCCCAGCTTTGGCGCAAACCCCAAAACAAGCCGCTGCCCCCACTCAAGCGCAAATTGATTTGGCGCGTAAAGTTGTCATTGATTCCGGTCTGTCGCGCAGTTTTGCAACTATCGTCTTGCAGACAATGGGTCAGATAAATTCAACAGTGACAGCGACTCGTCCAGAATTAATTAATGATATGCGCACCACCTTAAATGACCTGCAGCCAGAATTTATGAAGGCGACTGATCCCATCATCAATGGTGCAGCTAATATCTTTGCAGCTCTCATGACCGAGCAAGAATTGAAAGACCAAGATGCATTTTTTACCAGCACAGCCGGCAAAAAATACGTCGATGCACAGCCAGCTCTTTTGGCAAATGTGACGCCAATGATGACCAATTGGTCGCATGATATCTCAATCTCATTCATGTCGCGCGTGCGTGATGAAATGAAGAAAAAAGGCCATGACATCTAATTTCATGTCTTAAAGAGCTAAAGCAGGGTGCACCATGTCTTATGATGTTGATTTATTTGTTATCGGCGCGGGATCAGGTGGTGTCAGAGCTGCTCGTATTGCCGCGGGTTATGGTGCAAAAGTTGCTGTGGCTGAAGAGTTTCGTATTGGGGGCACATGTGTCATTCGTGGCTGTGTGCCCAAAAAACTTTATGTTTATGCTGGTCGCTTCAAAGATGAATTTGAAGATGCCAAAGGTTTTGGCTGGCATATTCCCGCCACTCCCAGCTTTGATTGGTCTGCTTTGGTAGGTGTCAAAGAAAAAGAGATTACGCGTCTGTCAGGTCTTTATGCGGCCAATCTTGAACGCTCTGATGTTCGCATGATCGCGCAGCGCGCGCATGTGAAAGATGCGCATCACGTCCAATTGGCAGATGGGTCGCTCATAAGTGCGCGCTATATTTTGATTGCCACGGGCGCTACTCCTTCGCAAGAGCCACGTATTGCGGGCATAGAGCATACAATATCATCTAATGAGATTTTTGATCTGCCACAGCAACCCAAACGTCTTTTGGTTGTTGGAAGTGGTTATATTGCAATCGAATTTGCTTCTTTGTTCCAGCGTTTAGGCACTCAGGTCATTTTGGCATTTCGCGCTGATAAGGTGTTGCGCGGCTTTGATGAAGAGCTGCGCACTCATCTCACACAAGCCTTGGCCGACAGTGGTATTGATGTGCGTGCTGGCGTCTTGCCAACATCCATCACAAAGACGGGACAAGGCTATGACGTGAGCCTTTCCACTGGCGGGTCATGCGATGTGGATCAGATTTTACTTGCCACAGGCCGCACGCCCAAGACACAGGGGCTTGGTCTTGAAGAGGTTGGTGTTGAACTCGCACGTAATGGTGCCATTAAGGTGAATGCCCTGTCGCAGACGTCAATTCCCTCCATTCATGCTGTGGGGGATGTGACGGATCGCGTCAGTTTAACGCCGGTTGCTATTCGTGAAGGACATGGATTTGCCGATCATATCTTTGGTGGCAAGGACGTCAGTGTTGATCATTCTTCTATTCCCACAGCTGTGTTCACCACCCCCGAGGTCGGCACATTAGGATTGAGTGAAGAAGCTGCTGTTGCGGCTTATGATGTCGTAGATATCTATGCCACCTCATTCCGTCCGATGAAGGCAACCTTGTCGGGCCGCAATGAGAAAGTATTTATGAAACTTGTAGTTGATGGCGTGAGTGATCGTGTTCTTGGTGTGCATATCATTGGTCATGAGGCCGGTGAGATGATCCAGCTTTTGGGAATAGCTCTTCGTATGGGCGCAACAAAAGCTGATTTTGATGCGACAATGGCGGTTCACCCGACTGCAGCCGAGGAATTGGTGACGATGCGCACCCGCACGCGTCGCATTGAGCGCTCGAAATCCTGAGGCTTTTGCCTTAAAGGCAGTTTATGCCAATTTCAGCAACATTCTTTTGTCACTTTTTGACCCTTACTGTTCTTTTGACTTATCGCCACTTAAGAGCTGTTGGTGTATAAGCCGGCATCTTGAACGGGCAGGGCGCGATCGCCGGCCATTGGAGTGATGATATGAGCGCTGAGACTTGGAGCCCGAGAAGTTGGAGACATAAGCCAATTGAGCAGGCTCCCGTCTATCCTGATGCCGCGGCATTAGCAGAGGTTGAGCAGCAATTGGCGGGCTTTCCGCCTCTGGTTTTTGCTGGTGAAGCCCGTAAGTTGAAAAAAGCCTTGGCGAAAGTCGCTCAAGGCGAAGCGTTTTTGCTGCAAGGTGGTGATTGCGCTGAATCATTCTCTGAACATTCGGCTGATAATATTCGCGATTTTTTCCGCGTATTTCTGCAAATGGCTGTTGTGTTGACCTTTGCTGCGGCCTCACCCGTGGTGAAAGTTGGTCGCATTGCAGGTCAATTTGCCAAACCACGCACCAATCCCACGGAGAAGAAGGGCGATCTTGAATTGCCGATCTATCGTGGTGACATCATCAATGACACTGATTTTAACGTCAAGAGCCGCACACCTGACCCTATGCGCCAATTGCAGGCCTATCGTCAGTCTGCCGCGACACTAAATCTCATCCGTGCTTTTGCATGGGGTGGTTATGCCAATTTGGAAAATGCGCATCGCTGGATGCTCGGCTTTGTGAATGATAGCCCTCAATCCGGTCGTTATCAGGAATTGGCAGATCGAATTACCCAAGCGCTCGATTTCATGCGCGCAATCGGTCTTGATCCCGAGCAGCATCAGGAATTAAGCCGCACAGATTTTTATACTTCACATGAGGCGCTGTTGCTGGGTTATGAGCAGGCCTTGACTCGTGTGGACTCAACGACAGGCGATCATTACGCCACCTCTGGTCACATGATCTGGATCGGTGATCGCACGCGGCAAATTGACCATGCCCATATTGAATATTGCCGTGGGGTGCATAATCCCTTGGGTCTTAAATGCGGACCTTCGCTTGCTGTCGATGATTTGCTGCGGTTAATAGATGTGCTCAACCCCAAAAATGAAGCGGGGCGGCTCACACTCATTGGTCGCTTTGGCTCTGACAAAATAGGCAATCATTTACCCCAGCTCATCAGAGCGGTTGAACGTGAAGGGCGCAAAGTCGTTTGGTCCTGTGATCCCATGCATGGCAACACTATTAGTGCTGCGGGTTATAAGACGCGCCCCTTTGATCGCATTATGTCTGAAATTCGCTCTTTCTTTGATATTCATCAAGCCGAGGGCACTTATGCGGGCGGTGTGCATCTTGAGATGACGGGCAAGAATGTGACGGAATGCACGGGCGGGGCGCGTGCGATTTCTGAGCAGGAATTGAGTGATCGCTATCACACTTATTGTGATCCGCGTCTCAATGCCGAGCAATCAATTGAAGTGGCGTTTCTTGTGGCTGAGCGCTTGAAGCAAGAGCGTGCTGGCTCAAAACATGCCTCAAACATAGGTTAAGTGGTTCAATGCTGCCAACTGTGTTCGTCTCTCATGGTTCGCCCATGATTATGCTGCAGCAAACCAAAGCGCATGAGTTTTTGACCCATTTTGGGCAGCAGCTCGGCCGCCCTGAGGCGATTATTGTGGCTTCCGCGCATTATGAGAGTGATATGCCCACAGTTACGTCTGATGCGCAGCCTCGCATGATCTATGATTTTGGAGGCTTTCCAAAACCACTTTATGAGATGACATATTCTGCTCCTGGCGCGCCTGATTTGGCTGAGCGCATTGTGGCTATGTTGGGCCAAAAGGGCGTTAACGCACGGACGCAAGCTGATAGAGGTTATGATAACGGCACATGGGTGCCGCTTAAACTTATGTATCCCGATGCCTCCATTCCCGTCGTTCAAATCTCCGTGCAATCGCGTCAGTCCGCTAGTGCGCACATAGAGCTTGCGCAGGCTTTAGCACCATTGAGGCATGAAAATATATTGATCATGGGCTCAGGTAGTCTCACGCATAATTTGTATGAACTTATCCGCTCAGGCATGCAGCTTGATGGTAAAGCCCCTGAATGGGTTGAGGCTTTTGCCTCATGGGCGCATGAGAAGGCGAGCGCGGGTGATCTTGATGCCTTGAGCCATTATCTTGAGCGCGCGCCATTTGCGCGTGAAAATCATCCAAGCCCCGAACATTATTTGCCCCTGCCTTTTGCATTGGCAGCCGCAGGTGAGGGCGCAAAGGGTGAGCGTGTGCACACGAGCTGCGAATATGGTGTGCTGATGATGGATACCTATATCTTTAACTAGGACCTTGGCGATAGGCCTCCGCGCAAAACTCGTGATTGCGCTGAGCGGCAGGCTGTTCTAGACAATGGGCTTATGACTGAGCTTCCGGTTAATCAACTCAAAATCGCTTTGGCGCAAATCGACTCCTGCGTTGGGGATGTCGCGGGAAATGCCGCGCGTATTCGCAATGCCCGCGCCCACGCAGGGCGAGATGGCGCGGATCTCGTCATGTTCAGCGAATTATTTTTAGCTGGCTATCCTCCTGAGGATTTGGTCCTCAAGCCCGCTTTTCAGGAAACATGCCGCAGTGAGATTGAAGCTCTTGCGCGTGAGACGGCAGATGGTGGCCCCGCGCTTTTAGTCGGCCTGCCATGGGTGGAAGAGGGCGCTTGCTATAACGCCTATGCCCTTCTTGCGAATGGCCGCATTGAGGCTGTGCGGTTTAAAGTTGATTTGCCTAATTATGGCGTCTTTGATGAAAAGCGTGTCTTTACCGCAGGGCGTCCTTCCGGTCCGGTTGTG
>Ga0164296_1003334_pt1 | contig 15219 bp, 14 predicted proteins | sample GEODES057metaG_FD_113533 | JGI IMG/M metagenome (GOLD analysis project Ga0164296, IMG submission 113533) | Dystrophic lake water microbial communities from Trout Bog Lake, Wisconsin, USA - GEODES057 metaG | ecosystem: Environmental > Aquatic > Freshwater > Lake | place: USA: Trout Bog Lake... | reverse complement strand
GGGCTTTCATCGAACGCTGCGCGTCGCCCGCACCCTCGCCGACCTCGACGGCGAACCGCAGGTGCGCCGGCTGCACCTCGCCGAGGCCTTGTCCTACCGGGGCCGGGGCGACAGCGCGGCGGCGGCCGCTTGAGCGCGGAACCGGTCCGCGCCCTCACGGTCACGATCGGCCAGCACAGTGCGGCCGGCCGCAAGGCCGAGAACCAGGATTTCCACGGCTCGCTGGTGCCGGCGCCGCCAGCCCTAGGCCTGAAGGGCATCGCGGTGGCACTGGCCGACGGCATCAGTAGCAGCGCGGCCGGCGCGGCGGCCAGCCAGACCGCGGTCAAGAGTTTCCTCAGCGACTACTACGCCACCCCCGACACGTGGTCGGTGAAGAACGCCGCGCAGCGGGTGATCGCGGCGGCCGATTCCTGGCTCTACGCCCAGACCCGGCGCGGCCGCGATCCCAACGATGCCGACCGGGGCCACGTCACCACCTTCGACGCCCTGATCCTGAAGGGGCGAACCGCCCACATCTTCCACGTCGGCGATGGCCGGATCTGGCGCGTCTCGGGGCGGTCCCTGGAACAGCTCACCGAGGATCACCGCGTGGTGGTCTCGGCGGCGGAATCCTATCTCGGCCGGGCGCTCGGCGTGACCGGCCGGGCGGAGATCGACTACCAGAGCGTCGCAATCGCGGCCGGCGACATCTTCGTGCTCACGACGGATGGCGTCCACGAGCACGTCCGCCCCCGGGAGATCGTGGCCGCGATCCTGTCGGCGGACGATCTCGATGCCGCGGCCCGATCCATCGTCGAGGCGGCGCACGCGGCCGGCAGCCCGGACAACCTGACGATCCAGATCGTCCGGGTCGATGCCGTGCCGGAGGGCGAGGCCGCCGACCTGCTCGGGGATGTCGGGGGGCTCGATCCCGCGCCGCTCCTCGACCCGCCGGCCGAATTCGACGGCTACCAACTCCTGCGCGTCCTCCATTCCGGCCCGCGCAGCCGCGTCTATCTCGCGGTCGAGGCGGAGACCGGGGCGCGGGTCGCCCTGAAGGTGCTGTCCCTCGATCTGCGCGACGACCCCGCCCAGCGCAAACGCTTCGCCCTGGAAGAGTGGATTGCCCGGCGGATCGACAATCCGCACGTGATGAAGGCCCAGCCGCCGACGCGTCGCCGCAGCCACCTCTATACGGTGATGCGCTACGTCGAGGGCCAGACCCTCACCCAGTGGATGCGCGACCACGCGACGCCTGAGCTGGAGACGGTGCGCGGCCTCGTGGAGCAGCTCGCCCGGGGCGTGCAGGCCTTCCACCGCCGGGAGATGGTCCATCAGGATCTGCGACCCGACAACGTCCTGATCGACACGAATGGAAGCGTGCAGGTGATTGATTTCGGCGCCACCAAGGTCGCGGGCGTCGTCGAGGGCGATCCCCGGATCGATCCCACCGAGATCCTTGGCACGATTCAGTACACAGCGCCCGAATGCTTCCTCGGCGCGCCCTCGACCGCTGCCTCCGACGTGTTCTCGGTCGGCGTCATCGCCCATCAGATGCTGACGGGGCGGCTGCCCTACGGCGATGCCGTGCCGCGGGCGCGCACGGCCGCAGCCCAGCGCCGGCTGCGTTACGCTTCGGCCCTAACCGTGCGCCCGCTACTCCCGGTGTGGGTCGATGGCGCGCTGCGGAAAGCGGTGCATCCGGATCCGCTCAAGCGCTACCAAGCGCTGTCGGAATTCGTCCACGATCTGCGGCATCCGAACCCGGCCTTCACCGACGTCCGCCGGCCGGCCCTGCTGGAGCGCGATCCGCTCCTGTTCTGGCGGCTGCTGTCGCTGGTTTTGGGTCTGATAGCGGTAACGCTGGCTGGGATGCTGATCGCACACCCGCCGCGTTGAGCTGCGTTTCCCCTCCCCCTTGCGGGGAGGGGTCAGGGGTGGGGGTGGCTCAGGATCGAGCGTCCCGGTGCCGTCTGCACCACCCCCACCTCCAACGCCTCCCCGCAAGGGGGAGGAGAGAGTGCGGCGGCTAGCGATTCGTGAACCTTGAGGCCGCAAGTGAGGCGGCCACGCGGGCCGCCCTCGTCGCCGCTCAGGCCGCGATTGCCTGCGCGGTCGGCCCGGCGGCGCGCACGTCGGCGTCGACGTGGCCCTCGAACCGCTTGAAGTTGTCGTCGAACATCTTCACCAGCCGCGCCGCCGTTTCCACGAAGGCGCTCTTGTTGCCCCAGGTCTTGACCGGGGTCAGGATATGCGGCTCGACGCCCGGCACCGAGACCGGCACCGCGAAACCGAAATACGGATCCCGCCGGAACTCGGCCTGCGACAGCGAGCCATCGAGCGCCGCGGAGAGCAGGCGACGCGTGACGCGGATCGGCATCCGCCGCCCGGTGCCGACACCGCCGCCGGTCCAGCCGGTGTTGACCAGCCAGCAATCGACATCGTGCTTGGCGATCAGGTCGCGCAGCAGGTTGCCGTAGGTGCTCGGGTGCCGCGGCATGAACGGAGCGCCGAAGCAGGTCGAGAACGTCGCCTCCGGTCCGGTCAAACCACGCTCGGTGCCCGCCACCTTGGCGGTGTAGCCCGAGAGGAAGTGGTACATCGCCTCGGCGCCGGTGAGCTTGGCGATCGGCGGCATCACCCCGAAGGCGTCGCAGGTCAGCATCACGATATTCTTCGGATGCCCGGCCCGGCCGGTGGCGCTGGCATTCGCGATGAAGTCCAGCGGGTAGGCGCAGCGGGTGTTCTCGGTGAGCGACGCGTCGTCGAAATCGGGCGCCCGGGTCACCGGATCGATTACCACGTTCTCCATCACCGTGCCGAAGCGCTCGGTGGTGGCGTAGATCTCGGGCTCAGCGTTCCGCGAGAGCCGGATCGTCTTGGCGTAGCAGCCGCCCTCGAAGTTGAAGATGCCCTCCGGCGACCAGCCGTGCTCGTCGTCGCCCAGCAGCTGGCGGGAAGAGTCGTTCGACAAGGTCGTCTTGCCGGTGCCCGACAATCCAAAGAAAATCGCCGAGCCGCCCTCTGCGTCGAGCGCCGCGTTGGCTGAGCAGTGCATCGGCATCACGCCCTGGCCGGGCAGGATGTAGTTCAGGTAGGTGAAGACCGACTTCTTCATTTCGCCCGCGTAGGCCGAGCCGCCGATCAGCACGAGCTTCTTGGCGAAGTCGATGGCGATCACGGTCTTGGAGCGACAACCGTGCCGGGCGGGGTCGGCCACGAAGCTCGGCAGGTCGATGATCGTCATGTCGGGCACGTAGGAGGCGATTTCCGAACGGTCCGGCCGGATCAGCAGGTTGCGGATGAACAGTGAGTGCCACGCGAACTCGGTGAACACCCGAGCCTTCACCCGGTGGGCCGGATCGGCGCCGCCGTAGAGGTCCTGGGCGAACAGCTCCTTGCCCTCGGCGTGCTTCAGGAAGTCCTGACGCAGGGTCTCGAACTGGTCCGGCGTGATCGCGCCGTTATTGTCCCACCAGACCTCGTTCTCGGTGGCGGCGTCGCGCACCACGAACTTGTCCTTGGGCGAGCGGCCGGTATGGCTGCCGGTTGTCGCCACCAGCGCGCCGCCGCGGGCGAGCTGCGCCTCCTTGCGGGACAAAGCTTCCTCGTAGAGGCGCGGGGCCTCGAAATTCCAATGGACGGCCTTGAGGTCGCGGAAGCCGGCCGCCTCGGCGCCATGGGCCGCGTTGTGATCACCGATGTTGGTCAAGATCGTATCTCCCGGGCCCCTGTTCGACCGTCGACGCGACTGTGCCGGACGCGATCCGCGTCCGGGATTGCCCGGGGGACGTCCGTGCGGTCGTACAGGTCCGCCGCACGCAGGATCTCCGCTCCCCGGCCGCTTCCCCTTCAACTGAGTAGGCGGCGAAGCTTCGCTGTCCTTATGGACTCCATCCGAAGCCCGCAACGTGGACAAACAGGTTAGATCACAGTTGCGGAGGCAGGAACCCCCGTCTGTAAGCAGTCACCCGTATCGTGCAGCCATTCAGGACGGGCAGAACGGCTCTGGAATACCCAGATACCAGTGATACGTCCGCACGCCCTTGCATGCTGATCGGCGACCGTTATGCCGGAGCTGGGCGGCATGCCCGTCCCACGATCGAAACCCCTGTCAGAGGCACGATGCCCCAAGCCGTCGCCGGCCCCGAGATCGAACGCCTGATCCAGCTCCTCGCCCGCATGCCCGGTCTCGGCCCGCGCTCGGCGCGGCGCGCCGCGCTTCAGCTGATCAAGCGGCGCGACACGCTGCTCGGGCCGCTCGCCGACGCGATGCGGGTCGCGGCCGAACGCATCGTGGTCTGCTCGAGCTGCGGCAACGTCGATACCTCAGAGCCCTGCACGATCTGCCGCGACGCCGAACGCGATCCTACGACCCTGGTGGTGGTGGAGGACGTTTCCGATCTCTGGGCGCTGGAACGCTCCGGGGCCGTGAAGGCGCGCTACCACGTGCTGGGCGGCGTCCTCTCGGCGCTGGACGGCGTGCGGCCGGAGCATCTGAACCTCGCGAGCCTCGTGGAGCGCGTGGCCGACCCGGTGGTCACGGAGGTGATCCTGGCGCTCAACGCCACCGTCGATGGCCAGACGACGGCCCATTACGTCACCGAATCGATCCGCCATTGCGCGGTGAAGGTCACACGCCTCGCCCACGGCGTGCCGGTCGGTGGCGAACTCGACTATCTCGACGAGGGCACGCTCACGGCGGCGATCCGGAGCCGCACCGCGTTCTGAGGCAATGGCGCGGTATTTGACCGGTCTCGACCCGCATCTTATTCGACGGAAAAGCCCGGATCCGACCCGGCGCTGTCCCTGCCGGTTTCTGCCATGACCATTCGCCCGCTCGTCATCCTTCCCGATCCCGTCCTGCGCCGCATCTCCGACCCGGTCGGCCCGATCACCGGCGAGATCCGGACCCTCGTGGCCGACATGCTCGAGACCATGTACGACGCGCCGGGCGTCGGCCTCGCAGCGATCCAGGTCGGCGTGCCGAAGCGTGTCGTGACCATCGACACCTCCAAGGAAGAGGGCGTGCGCAAGCCGCAGGTCTTCATCGACCCGGAGATCGTCTGGTCCTCCGAGGAGAAGCGGGTCTACGACGAAGGCTGCCTGTCGATCCCCGAATATTACGGTGAGGTCGAGCGGCCGGACCGGGTCCGCGTGAAGTTCCGCGACCTCGACGGCAAGGAGCAGGAGCTCGAAGCCGACGGCCTGCTCGCCACCTGCATCCAGCATGAGATCGACCATCTGAACGGCGTGCTATTCATCGACCACCTGTCGAAGCTGAAGCGCGACCGCGTGCTGAAGAAGTTCGCTAAGGCGGCCAAGCGCGACGCGGCCTGAGCCCGGCGATGCGCGTCGTGTTCATGGGCACCCCGGATTTCGCGGTGCCGACGCTGGCTCAGCTCGCGGAGGACGGCCACGAGATCGCCGCGGTCTACACCCGCGCGCCCGCGAAGGCGGGACGCGGCATGAGCCTGCGCGCGTCCCCGGTCCACGTGTTGGCCGAAAAGCTCGGCGTGCCGGTGCTCACCCCCGCGACCCTGCGCACGCCGGAAGCCCCGGAGACGTTCGCCGCGCACCGGGCGGACGTCGCCGTGGTGGTGGCCTACGGGATGCTGCTGCCCCAGGCGATCCTCGACGTGCCGAAGCACGGCTGCCTGAACCTCCACGGCTCCCTGCTGCCGCGCTGGCGCGGGGCCGCGCCGATTCAGCGCGCCGTGATGGCGGGCGATGCCGAGAGCGGCGTCGGCGTGATGCGCATGGAAGCCGGGCTCGATACCGGGCCGGTCGCCCTGGAGGCGAGGGTCCCGATCACCCCCGGCATGACAGCGGGCGAACTGCACGACGCGCTCATGCCGGTCGGCGCAGACCTGATGGCCCGCGCCCTGGGCCTTCTCGATCAGGGCGCACTGACCTTCACACCGCAGCCGGACGAGGGCGTCGTCTACGCCCACAAGATTACCAACGACGAGGCGCGGATCGACTGGTCGCGCCCGGCCCCGGAGGTCGCCAACCACATCAACGGCCTGTCGCCGTTTCCAGGCGCCTTTGTCGAGGTCGATCTGGGCAAGGGTTCGGAGCGGGTGAAAGTCCTGCGCGCCGTCGCGAAGGACGGATCGGGCGCGGCGGGCACGCTGCTCGACGCGGAGGGAACTGTCGCCTGCGGAACCGGCGGCGTTCAACTCCTGGAACTGCGCCGGGCGGGCAAGGGCGGCAGCGCGAGCGGGGCCGATTTCGTTCGCGGCGCTCGGCTGACGCCGGGCATGCGCCTCGGCTGATGCCCCGCTACAAGCTCGTCATCGAGTACGACGGCGGCCCCTTCTGCGGTTGGCAGCGGCAGGCCGAGGATCCCACCGTCCAGGGCGCCATCGAGGCGGCGGTCACGCGCTTTTCCGGTGAGGCGGTCCGGCTCACCTGCGCCGGGCGAACCGATGCCGGGGTCCACGCCATCCACCAAGTGGCCCATCTCGATCTCGCCAAACCCTGGCGGACCGACACCGTCCGCGATGCTCTGAACGCGCATCTGCGGCCGCAGCCTGTCGCCGTCCTCTCGGCCGAGATCGTGCCGGAGAGTTTCGACGCCCGCCACTCCGCGATCCGCCGCCACTACCGCTATCGGATCCTGAACCGGCGCAGCCCCGCGGCGCTGACGCGGGCCCAGGTCTGGCACGTGCCCTGGCCCCTCGACGCGAGCCTGATGCGCACGGCGGCCCAGCGGCTCGTGGGCCGCCACGACTTCTCGGCCTTCCGCGCCGCGGAATGCCAAGCCAACAGCCCGATCCGCACGCTGGAACAGCTCGACGTCGCCCGCACCACGATGGCGCTGCACGAGGAGATCGTGGTGGTGACCTCGGCGCGGTCGTTCCTGCACCATCAGGTGCGGGCGATGGTCGGCACGCTGATGCTCGCCGGTTGCGGGCGGCTCTCGGCCGACGATGTCGCCGACATCCTCGCCTCGGGCGACAAGAGCCGGTGCGGCCCCCTGGCGCCGGCCGCGGGGCTCACCTTCGTCGGCGTCGATTACGACGTCGGGAAATAGGCCTCCAGCACCCGCTCGTAGATCGCGGTCAGCCGCTCCAGATCGGCGACCGCTACGCATTCGTCGGTCTGGTGCATGGTCTCGCCCACGAGGCCGAATTCGATGACCGGGCAGGCATCCTTGATGAAGCGGGCATCCGAGGTGCCCCCCGTGGTCGACAGGACGGGCGTCAGTCCGGTCTCGGCGCGGATCGCCGCGGAGACGAGATCCACGAAGGCGTCCGGCTGGGTCAGGAAGGCCGGCGCGTTCGAGGGCTGAAGATCGAGAGTAAAGCGCACGGCGTTGCCGGCCGCCTGCTCCAGCCGCCGACGGATCTCGGCGCCCAGGCTCTCAGCCGTCCAATCGTCGTTGAAGCGGATGTTGAACGTCGCCCGGGCGGTCGCGGGAATCACGTTGGTGGCGGGGTTGCCCACGTCGATCGTGGTGAATTCGAGGTTCGAGGCGTCGAAATGGGCGGTCCCGCCGTCGAGCGGTTCGGCCATCAGGGCGGAGGCGAGGCGCAAAAGACCCGGGATCGGGTTCTCGGCCTTGTGCGGATAGGCGACGTGGCCCTGCCGGCCGACAACCGTGAGCTTGCCGGTGAGCGAGCCCCGCCGGCCGATCTTGATCATCTCGCCAAGCCGGCCGGGATTGGTCGGCTCGCCGAGCACGCAATGGTCGAAGCGCTCGCCCCGATCACGCGCCCAGTCGAGCAGCTTCACGGTGCCGTTGACCGCCGGCCCCTCCTCGTCGCCGGTGATCAGGAAGGCGATGGAGCCGCGAAAATCAGAGCCGCGGCGCTCCAGGAAGGCCAGGGTCGCGGCGAGCATGCAGGCGATGCCGCCCTTCATGTCGGCGGAGCCCCTTCCGTACAGCATACCGTCGGCCACCGCGCCTTCGAACGGATCGTGGCGCCAAGCCCCCTCCCCCTCGGGCACGACATCGGTGTGGCCGGCAAAAACCAGGCAGGGCGCGCGGTCGCCGAGGCGCGCAAACAGATTCGGCGTTTCGGGTAAGCCTGGCTCAGCGAAGGTCGGCCGCTCGATCGTGAAGCCCGCTTGCCGCAACGCGTCGGCCACCACGTCGAGGGCGCCGCGATCCTCCGGAGTGACCGAGGGGCAGCGGATCAGGGCCTGCGCGAAGCGCAGAGCCGCGTGCGGGGCGTCGTGGTCAACCGGCATCAACGCGTCCTCGGCGGCGAAAAGCGCCGCGCGGCCCGCTTACCCTGAAGCGGGCCGCCGTAGGGAGCCTTTTGAGAGGAGCCCCTACTTGGTGACCACCACCTGCACGTCCCCGTGCCGGCGCTGGACCGAGACGGTGACGTCGTCGTCGTAGCGCTGGAAGCGGATGTCGAGATGCGAGCCGCCGAGCCGGACGTTGTACAGCGTCACCCCGTCGAGGAAGCCCGGCAGGATCGGGTTCTTCAGACGGACGCTGTTGCCCGCGTGGTCGAGTTCGAGCCCGAGGCACGCCGCCAGGAACGCGAAGGGCGCAGCCGCCGCCCAGGCCTGCGGGCTGCACGCCACCGGGTAGGAGACCGGCCCGCGCTGCTTGCGCCGCATGAAGCCACAGAACAGCTCCGGCAGCCGCTTCTGGTCCTGGTAGAGCGAGGTGTCGAACATCCCCTGGAAGATGCGCGCGGCCTCGTGCTTCCGGTCGTAGCGGGCAAGGCCCATGGCGATGAGCGCATTGTCGTGCGGCCAGATCGAGCCGTTGTGGTACGACATCGGGTTATAGCGCGCCTCGCCCTTGGCGATCGTGCGCACGCCCCAGCCGTTGAACCCGTCTTTGCCGAGGAGCGTCTCGGCGACCCGCGCGGCGCGCTCCGGCTTGGCGATGCCGGTGAACAGGGCGTGACCGGCATTGGACGAGCGGACGGCGCATTGCTTCTTGGCGCCGTCGAGGGCCAGCGCGTAGGTGCCGATCTCCTCGTTCCAGAAGGCCTCGTCGAACCGCTCGCGCAGGGCGGCGGCCTGCTGCATCAGGCGCTCGGCCATCGGATCGTGCCCGAGCAGGGCGGCGAGCTTCGCCATGCCGTGCTTGGCCGCATAGACGTAGCCCTGCACCTCGCAGAGCGCGATTGGCCCCTTGGCGAGCTGGCCGTCGGTGTGGAAAATCGAATCGTGGCTGTCCTTCCAGCCCTGATTTTCCAGGCCCTTCTCGGTATCGCGGGCATATTCGACGAAGCCATCGCCGTCCCGGTCACCGTAGCGGTCCATCCACTCGAGGGCGAGTTCAAGCGCCGGCCAGATCGCCCGGACGGTCTCCAGATCGCCCGTGACGGCGTAGTATTCCCAGGCCAGCATCACGAAGAGCGGCGTACCGTCGATCGTGCCGTAATAGTGCCGGAACGGGACCTCGCCGAGCATCGCCATCTCGCCGCGCCGGGTCTCGTGCAGAACCTTGCCGGGCTGGGCGTCGGCGGCCGGATCGACCGCCTTGGCCTGGGTCGAGGCGAGGTAGCGCAACACGCCCCGGGCGAATTTCGGGTCGATCCAGAGCGCCATCATCGCCGTGATGATGCCGTCGCGGCCGAAGACCGTGGAGTACCAGGGGATGCCGGCGAACGGGTAAATCCCCTCCGGCGTCCGGCTCGCCAGCATGTAGAGGTCGGCCGTAGCCCGGCACAGACCCTCGTTGAATTGGTCGTTCGACGAGATGATCGTGGTGATGCCGGCGGTCAGCGTCCGCAGGTCGCGGCGGGAATCGCGGTAGGCGCGGGCGAAGATCATGCCCTCGCCGAGATCCTTCGGCTCCCGGCGGGCGCCACCGGCATTGGCCGCGAGGGTCAGCCGGGCGGCCGCGTCCTCGCCGACCATCGTGTCGGTCGGCGGCTTGGTGAAGGCGCGATGGGCCTCGAAGGTCACGCGGATGAACAGGGAGGTCTTGCCGCCCGGGGGCAGCGACACGTCGAACAGCACGCGACCCGGCTCGATCGTATCGGGTTTCGGGCCGAAATGCAGGGCGGTGGTCCGCACGATCTCGTCCAGGCCGACATAGCGGAACTGGACCTCCCGGTCGCTCGCCACCTGGACGCCGCGCTTGCCACGCTCCTTCCGGTCGGTGCCGCGCACCTCGAACAGGTCGCGGAAATCCGCGTCGAAGGTGACGGCGATGCGCAGGCGGCGATGCTTCGAGTCGAAGGAGCGCAGGCCGATCCGGTCGTAGCAGGCGCCTCGGAACAGGAACTTGGTGCGCTCGATCGCGATCGTCTCGCGGGGGATCGAGGTCTCGTCGTGGGCGTCGATCCGGATATCGGGCGTCGTCATGTCGACGCTGAGTGCGCCGTTGTCGTCCTGCATCACCGAGGAAAGCATCAGCGGGCGCTGACCCTCGACGGTTACCTCCAGGCGCGACAGGTAGCGCGTATCCTGGAAGTACAGACCCTCCGGTCCGGGCTGGACGCCGATATCCCCGTAGGAATCGAGGACCCCGAACGCCTCACCGAATTTCAGCGCGCGCAGCGGCCGCTCTACCAGGGAGGTCTGCGCCTCGATGTGGTAGGGCGGCAGCACGTCATCCGCGTCCTGGAAGCCGCGCGCCAAACCTGCGGGCGCCGCATTCTGGGCCGTTGCCGCGTGTTTCATCGCCGTCTGATTCGTCGCCTCTTGGGCCGCTGCCGTGTTGTCTGCCATGCAGGGCATCTCCGGGTGTTGTGAGGGTAGGAATCGAAAGGGCCGCCGCATCAATGCTGATGCCGCGGCCCTTGTTCACCTGAGGGATGAGTCGCCTTCAAGACGCTAGGCCGGTCGTGACCGACCTCGCAAGCCCGGTGCCGCCGCTAGGCCGGCATGGCGGCGACCGGGATCGCCAGCCGCGCCGAGCCGTTCAGCTCGCTGTATTGCGGCTTGAAGCTGGAGCTCGGCAGCTTGATCACGTCGGCGCCGCGGCTCAGCAGTTCCTCGTAGGCAGCCACATACTTTTTGACCATGCACTCAGCCGTGAAGGCGCTCTCGAAATGGCGGCGAACGCCCTCGCGGCTCATGGCCTTCACCTTGGCGACGGCCGCCACGGCATCATCCATGGTCTCGCAGAGCACACCGCTCACGCCGTCCTTGATCACCTCCGGCACGGAGCCGTTCCGGAAGGCGATGACTGGCGTCCCGGCCGACATCGCCTCGATCATCACGAGGCCGAAGGGCTCCGGCCAGTCGATCGGGAAGGCAAGCGCCAGGGCATTACCCAGGAAGTCCTTCTTCTGCTCCTCGTTGATCTCACCGATGAACTCCACCAGCGGATGGTGGATCATCGGCTCGATCTTCTCGTTCCAGTAATCCTGGTCGGCCTTGTCGACCTTCGCGGCGATCTTGATCGGCGTGCCGGAGCGGATCGCCATCTCGATTGCCCGGTCGGGCCGCTTCTCAGGGGAAATCCGGCCGAGGAAGGCGAGGTATCCGCCCTTGGCCTCAGCGTAGTACGGGCAGTTCTGCGCCGGCAGACCGTGATGGATGGTCGCCAGCCAGTTCGAGGTCGGTGGCATCGGCAGGCGCTGGTTGTCGGAGATCGAGACCAGCGGCATGCCCGTGAAGGTGCGATAGACCGGCATGAAGTCCGGCACGTCCAGGCGACCGTGCATCGTGGTGAGGCACTTGTGGTTCAAGTCCTCGAACATCGGGTACTGCAGCAGATCGATGTGGAAGTGCAGGATATCGAACTCGTGGGCGCGTCGATGAACCTGATGCAGCATCGCCAGATGGCTGGCCGTGTGATCCCGGTAACCGAGAAGGCGCAGGCCTTCCGGCGTGCAGGACGCCAGTTTGGCGGATGTCTGCGAATCACCGCTTGCGAAGAGTGTGACGTCGTGGCCCTGGCGGACCAGTTCTTCCGTAATCCAGCTGACGACACGCTCGGTGCCACCGTAGAACTTCGGAGGAACGGCCTCCGATAACGGAGCGATCTGGGCAATGCGCACGAAGTGTCTCCTGAGTGGCCGTATTTGACGGGGGGTCTAACCCTGCCGGCCTGAGCGGGACATGAATGAAACTGACGGCTAAGGTTATGGTTCCTGGCGCCCCCGCTGTCGCGCACCGTTTTGTGCGGTGCGCGCGCTGTCCCCGGATTCCTCCGAATCACCACCGCGGTCAGGCCGCTCCGAAACAGCTTGGGGGCCTTACCGTTCCACCATCACGGTGATGTGGGCGCCGATGACCACCGGGCCGCCCCGCGGGGCGGGCGTTGCCGCCGCGTCAGCTTTCTGTCATAAGCCGCACCGCGTCGAACCGCCCGGCCGATAGGGCTGCCGTGGCGGCTCGTGCTGCTCCACCAGAAGCATCTTTGCGCGCTCCCCCTCCGACCTTCACGGGTCGGCCGGACGGAGTTTCGCCAACGGAGAGCCAAATGCCCAAGCTGAAGACCAAATCGGGCGCCAAGAAGCGCTTCAAGATCACCGGCACCGGCAAGGTGATGTACGCCCAGGCCGGTAAGCGCCACGGGATGATCAAGCGGACGACCAAGCAGATCCGCAACCTGCGCGGCACCACGACCCTGTTCGAGGGCGATGCCGCCAACGTGAAGAAGTACTTCCTGCCGAACGCGCGGTAAGTCCTTCCACACCCGTTGCCACTGTCTTTCGTCGAATCCAGGAGATAACCGATGGCCCGCGTCAAACGCGGCGTGACCAGTCACGCGAAGCACAAGAAGGTTCTGAAGGCCGCCAAGGGCTATTACGGCCGGCGCAAGAATACGATCCGCATCGCCAAGCAGGCGGTCGAGAAGGGCATGCAGTATGCCTACCGCGACCGCAAGAACAAGAAGCGCACGTTCCGCGCCCTCTGGATCCAGCGCCTCAACGCGGCGGTCCGCGAGCACGGCCTGACCTACTCGCGCTTCATCGATGGCCTGGCGAAGTCCGGCATCGTCGTCGACCGCAAGGCCCTGTAGGAGCTGGCGATCCACGAGCCGGCGAGCTTTGCCGCCGTTGTCGAGAAGGCCAAGGCCGCGCTGCCCCAGAACACCGCCCAGACCACCGACAAGGCCGCCTGATCCAGGCCCACGGCGAACGCACGGAAGGCGCGGTTCCCCCGGGAGCCGCGCCTTCGTCGTTTGAGACGGCCCGCGCTTGCGCCGGGCCGCACAACGCGCGAGAGCACGCCGCAAAGGCCTTCTCCGCCAACCCTGTTTGATGACAGCGATGACCGATCTCGACAGCCTCGAACGCGATCTCCTGACCCAGGTGTCGGCGGCCTCCGACGAGGCCGGCCTCGACGCCGTCCGCGTGGCTGCACTGGGCAAGAAGGGCAGCGTCTCGGATCTGCTCAAGACCCTGGGCTCGATGACGCCCGAGGAGCGCAAGGAGCGCGGGCCTCTGATCAACGGCCTGCGCGACCGGGTCCAGGGCGCCGTCACCGCACGCAAGACCGAACTCGCCGAGGCCGCGCTCGAGGCCCGCTTGGCCTCCGAGCGGGTCGACGTCACCCTGCCGGTCCGCGAGGCGCCGGAGGTGCGCGGCCGGATCCACCCGATCTCCCAGGTGATCGACGAGATCACCGCGATCTTCGCCGATATGGGCTTCGCGGTGGCCGAGGGGCCGGACATCGAGACCGATGAGCTGAACTTCACCGCCCTCAACTTCCCGCCCGGCCACCCGGCCCGGGAGATGCACGACACCTTCTTCCTGGCGCCTGATCAGGACGGAAAGCGCAAGGTGCTGCGTACCCACACCTCCCCCGTGCAGGTGCGGACGATGCGGGCGCAGACGCCGCCGATCCGGGTAATCATCCCGGGCCGGACCTATCGGCACGATTCCGACCAGACCCACACGCCGATGTTCCATCAGGTCGAGGGTCTGGTGATCGACACGAGCGCCAACATCGCCAACCTGAAATGGGTGCTGGAAGAATTCTGCAAGGCGTTCTTCGAGGTCGAGGGCGTAAAGATGCGCTTCCGCCCGTCCTTCTTCCCGTTCACCGAGCCGTCGGCGGAGGTGGACATTCAGTGTTCCCGCAAGGGCGGCGAGATCCGCTTCGGCGAGGGTGACGACTGGTTGGAGATCCTGGGTTGCGGGATGGTCCACCCGAACGTCCTGCGGAATTGCGGGCTCGATCCGGACGCCGTGCAGGGCTTCGCCTTCGGGGTCGGCATCGACCGCATCGCGATGCTCAAATACGGCATGCCGGACCTGCGCCCGTTCTTCGAGGCGGATGTCCGCTGGCTCGACCATTACGGGTTCCGGCCGCTGGATGTGCCGAGCCTGGTGGGTGGGCTGACGGGTTAAGGCGGGACACGCGCTTCGACTCAGGGGACGAACGATGTTGAAGGATACCGACGTCCGGTCCGTCGCCAACGAGATCTTCGCGCGCGCCCTGGGGCCTGACCGTTTCGACCACCTCGATGTCGAAGTCGGGTCGGACCATTACGGTGATCCGTCGTTCTTCGTGGCGCTGTATTTCCGACCGGGCGTCGATCCGCGCGACGTCGCCGACGTATCGAACGCGCATGCCGATCTGCGGCAATGCCTTCTCGACCTCGATGAAGAGCGCTTCCCCTACCTTCGGAAGCACTTCGCGGACGACGAGATCCTCGGAGACGATGGGTCGGAAACACCCTGATGGCGCGTTCGAAGAACACGCTTGTGGCCGATCTGCTCGACATCGCCGATCAGCTGGCGGCTCAGAAAGGGCGGCCAAGCCTTCGTAAGGCCGCGATGCGCCGGGCGGTGAGCAGCGCCTACTATGCGGTGTTCCACGAGCTTTGCTATGTCTGCGCGGACCAGATGGGTGTGTGGACGAAGGCGAACGATCTGCGCGAGCCTGTCTATCGCCTGCTGGACCACGGGATCGCGCGAAGCCGCCTCATCGGCAAGGAAGCGGCTGCGATCTCGTCTGACATTCTGCAGATCGGTACGCTCTTCAGGGATCTTCAGGAAGCGCGCCATAGCGCCGACTATAGATCTTCCGCCATGACGGTGAGCCAGAACTGGGCGCTCAGCCGGATCGCGGAGGCCCGGCGAACCGTCGAGCTCATCGAAGCGCTCACGCCGGACGACAGACTGAAACTTGCGATCCTTCTGGTCACGAAGGCACGCTGACGAATGCGACAAGAACGGCTCCGATGAAATTCACCCTCTCCTGGCTCAAGGACCACCTCGACACCGAGGCGTCCCTCGACACCATCGCCGAGACGCTGACGCGGATCGGCCTGGAGGTGGAGGGCGTCGAGGACAAGGCCGCCGCGCTCAAACCCTACGTCGTCGCGAAGATCCTGACGGCCGAGCAGCATCC
>Ga0164296_1003330_pt1 | contig 15229 bp, 11 predicted proteins | sample GEODES057metaG_FD_113533 | JGI IMG/M metagenome (GOLD analysis project Ga0164296, IMG submission 113533) | Dystrophic lake water microbial communities from Trout Bog Lake, Wisconsin, USA - GEODES057 metaG | ecosystem: Environmental > Aquatic > Freshwater > Lake | place: USA: Trout Bog Lake... | reverse complement strand
GATCGACTCGTCGCTGATGGTCGTGTACAGCGACCTCGGCTTGCAGCTGGCCAAGTCCCTGGCGCCGGGCAGGCAGAAGGCCACGCCGGGCGAGCTGGTGTCCCACCTTCGTGGACGCTTCGCTCCCTCCTTTGCCGCCGCAGACGCAGACGCGCAGGCGCCGCTGCCCGCGACTGCGTTCGACTGGCAGGCGCTGGGCGTGGCTGTGAGCAAGTACTTCAGAACAGCGCACTCGTCGGCGCCGCACATGTGCGTCGCACCCCAGCCCAGCCCAGAACCAGCTGTCGACCTCCTCCTATCCTTCTGCGCTCTCACTCACGCACGTCTGCTCGCATCGCGTGCCGCTCCTCACCACGCGCAGGCTGGGTCCCATCAGCGTGGAGCCCAAGGCGCGGAAGGCCACTCAGCGCGCGGCAAAGACGAAGGACCCCGTTGCGCCGGTCGTGCGCCCCGAGGAGGTTGAGGACGCGGGCGCGCAGACGCACAGCATGGTCGCCGAGACTGAACGCAACATCAAGGTCATGCGCAGGGCGCTCACGAAGCTGGGCGTGGTGGATGCGATGGAGCTGGTGTACAACGGGGAGAGCTTTGCGCAGACTGTTGAGAACCTGTTCACGCTCTCTTTCATGGTCAAGGACGGCCTCGTGAAGCTCACTCGCGGCGCACGCGGCGAGAGCGTGCAGGCGCAGCTCGTGGAGCGGCCCACCGCCGGCGACTTTGCATCGAGAGCAGCAGAGGCAAGCCAGTTCATGCTGCGCTTCACCTTCGCAGATTGGCAGGCTGCTCAGGCGCGCATGCCACGGGAGCCGCGCATCAGCACGCGGCCGAACATCCAGGAGCAGCAGCGCAATGCCGCAGCGGCGGCAGCGGTTGCAGAGCCAGAGGAAGGAGGTCATGGTGGTGCACGCTCCAAGGATGCTCCGCGACCATCGTCCAAGCGCATACGGTTTCAGGGGGAAGAGGAGGAGCTAGATGAAGACGCTGAGGATGAGGAGGACGAGCCTGTGGCGAAGAAACGGCGATGACCCTGAGGTGAGGTGATCGCGATGATTGTCCTTTCCCTTTGAAGTGGTCTGTCTATTGCGCGCGTCTGGAGCGTCAACTCTGCATTGGCTCTGGCCCGCCGCCCGCTTTTCTGCTTTTCTTGGCCGCCGCTGAGCCGTCTCCCCCTCCACGGCCTCGCTTGGCTCCGCCCCCACCGCCACCGTCTCCGGCAGCGGTCGTGTGCTTGCGCGGCGGCGGTGGCTTGCCCGCCTTCACCGCCTCCTCATAGTCTTTGTCCTCGAGCTCGCGCTCCACCAGTTTGACGAGCGTTTCCACTCTGCGCCCAATTTCTTGGGGCGTGCGGCTCTTGAAGAACCAGTCGAAGCGGAAGAGCCAGTGCTTCCGGATCTGCGCCTTGAGGTCATCCCAGTTGCCCCAGCCGACGTGCAGGAGGCTGCACAGCAAGAAGCGGTCCTCCTCCTCCGTGTACGCCTTGCCCTTGTGGCTGCCGTACGTCACCCGCAGCTCACGCCCCGGGTTCGCGTACTGCTCCAGCTTGCGCGTCACCGCCGCGGTGATTTCCTTCGCGCGCTTGATCTTCTCTTCGCCTTTCTCCACCTTGTCCACATATTGCCCCCCGCCAGGGAGCGAGCCCACCTGCGCCCAGAAGGCGGCGCTGTAGGTTCTCACCTCCTCCAGAGTCTTGCCCTCCACCTTCTTGGCGATGTTGACGATGTCGTGCCGCCCGACTTCAGCGGCCGCGTCAAGGAAGCTCTTGAAATCCTTTTTCTGCCAGCTTGAAAACCCCTGGGACAGCAGCAGCGTGCGCTCCTCCAGCTCCGCCTGGCTCGGCTCCGGCGCCTCGTCGGGGTCGGGCTCCAGCACAGAGATGTCGACGCCAGCCTCCTTGGCCTTGTGCTCGCGATCCCACACCCACTTCAGGCGCCGCTCCTCCTTGTCCTGGATTTGCTGTATGCGCGCCACGTTATAGAGCTGGAAATCGTGCATCTTCGGCAGCGCCGGCATCTTGGGACCCGACTTGACGACGCGCGGCGCCTGCTGCAGGCGGTCGCGGTAATACTCGTTCTCGTTGTAGTTGCCCCGTTTCTTGTCCCGCCGACCAGTTGGGTCCACCCAGTTCTGCGCCGCCAGTCGGCGCAGGTCCTGCCCAGTCATGTCGCCGCCCTCTCTGGGCTCAGCCAGCAGCGCCGGCTGCTCCGCCTGCTGCTCGAAATCGTACAGCGTCTTGTCGCCCTCCAGGCTGAACTTCATGGCTGCATCCTTGAACACCGCCATCTTCTCGGACAGCATGCGCGTCGCCTCCTCGCCCTTGGCCAGGATGCTGTCGATATCCATGTCCGTCAGCTCGGCGCCGGCGCCGGCGCTGAACATCTTCTCGGCGCCGAAGCGGGCCATCTGGAGGAGCTCGTCTTTGCCAACCTGAGCCTTGGCCTCTTGCAGCCGCCCCTGCTGGATGACCAGCGCATCCAGCGCCAGCTTCTTGTACGCCTTCTCAATGACCTTCACCTCCACGGAGTTGTCCGTCATGAACCGGAACACCTGCACCTCCTTCTTCTGGCCGATGCGATGCGCCCTGTCCATGGCCTGCAAATCCATCTGCGGGTTCCAGTCGCTGTCGTACAGCACCACCGTGTCCGCAGTGGCGAGGTTGATGCCCAGGCCGCCGGCGCGGGTGCTCAGCAGGAAGCAGAACTTAGTGCTGTCGGGCGCGTTGAACGAGTCAATGGCAAGCTCGCGGTCGTCGCCCTGCGTGTTGCCGTCGATGCGGCAGTACTCGTAGCCGCGGTAGTGCATGTAATCCTCCAGGATGTCTAGCATGCGCGTCATCTGGCTGAAAATCAGAACGCGCGACTGGCGGCTGCGCAGGCGGGGCAGCAGTTTGTCGAGGAGAATCATCTTGCCTGCATTCTCAACCAGGTGCTCGCCCGTGATGTACGGCGGCCCCGGCTCCGCGCCCTGGAACAGGTACGGGTGGTTGCAGCACTTGCGCAGCTGCATGACCAGATTCATCAGTCGCCCTCGGTCGCCCACGCCGCTGAGCAATGTGTCAAGGTTCTGGTGCTGCAGCTGCTGATAGAACTTGGCCTGCATCTCGCTGAGCCCCACCTTCAGGATGGTCTCCTTCTTGGGCGGCAGCCCCTTCTCCACATCCGCTTTGAGGCGGCGGAGCAGGAAGGGGCGCAGCACTTTGTGGAGCTGCGCCACGACCTCCTTCTGCTTCCCCTCCGCACTGCCGTCGCCGGCGGCTGCGAACCACTCGTCGAACTTGGCGGCGTCGGCAAACACCTCGGGCAGCAGGAAATTGAGCAGCGCCCAGAGCTCGTGCAGGTTGTTCTGCAGAGGCGTGCCTGTGATGAGCAGCCGGTTGTTGCAGTTGAATGACCGCAGCACGGTGGCCAGCACGCTGTTCTCGTTCTTCATGCGGTGCGCCTCGTCGATGATGATGTAGCGCCACCGGAAGCGCTTCAGGTGCGACTTTTCCTTGATCACCATCTCGTACGTGGTGGCGCACACATCGAACGCGTTCGGCTGCAAACCCGCCCTCTGCGCCATCCGCTCCTCCGCGTTGCCGTGGAACTTGACCACACGCAGGCTGGGGCACCAGCGGCGGAACTCGTTGCACCAGTTCCCCAGCGTGCTCTTGGGCACAATCACGATGTGCGGCCCGCTAATGCCGCGCTGCTCAGCTAGGTAACCCAGCAGGCTGATGGTCTGCAGCGTCTTGCCGAGGCCCATCTCGTCCGCCAGAATGCCGTTGATGCCGTTGTCGTAGAGGCGGATGAGCCAGTTCAGTCCTGCCAGCTGATACTCGCGCATTGTGCCGCCCTTGATACCTGGATGCATCGCACACGTGGCGATGTGTCAGATGCATTGAGCCGGGACTCTCTACGAGCGCGAGCTAGACCAAGGAGCGCTGGGCAAACGCACACGCTGGTTGCACCGTCAACCGCACTTGGCGCGCTTCGTGCGCCGCTGCCTCAGCCATGGCCCGGTCCTCCTCCTCCTCTGTCATCTTCTGCGACTTTGCCCGCCTGTAGATGCCGTCAAGGAGGCGCCAGCGTCAGTTCCCGGGCTCTTTCTTCAAAAGCTGGGCACACCACAACGTGCCGCCTGGCCGCGCAAACCGCGGCTGGGCGCGCGACAAGCACGCAGGGCAGCATCCGATATGCACACGCGCAGGCCAGGGCGCTTCGCGTGCGCTTTACAGCCCGGGGCGCCGCACTTTTTGCCGTCGGCCTTGTCACGGCCTCCAGAGCTGAGGAAGTGGGCGAAGATCTCCGTCTGTGCGAGCAGGAAAGCGAACTTGTCCTTGGCGGCAGCAGCCTGGGCAGTGCAGGGGGGGCGTCAAAGGCGACTCGCTCGCGTGGACACGCAGCACCAAGGCCACGCACCCCCTCGGCGCTGATAGTCGCGTTCTGCGCCTCCCGGATACGCTCCAGCTCCTCCTCCTGGCGCTGCTTCAGCTCGCGTAGTCGCCGCTTCTCGGCACGGGCGACATCACGCTTAGTGTTCGTCTTGGGCTGTTGCCAACCAAAGGGAAAGCAGGAGAGTTGTCAAGTCGGTGTGTGAACACGCGTGCCGCCGCAAGCACGTAGAGCGTCGTACCCCAGCACCGCCGCCCTCCTCATCCTCGTCTTCCTCGTCCTCGTCGCTTCCAGGCGCTTCCTCTCCTCCGTCGTCGTCTGCAGCACCACCCTCCTCCTCCTTTTCCAAGATTGCGACCTCCTCGTCATCCAGCTCCACGCGCTCCTCCTCGCCTTCAGACTCCACACCCATAGCGGTGCGACAGAGAGGGGCCTGCAGAAACACTCGCTCGCTCGCCCGAGGGGGCGTCCAACTGGACGGAGGTGGGCTCCTGGAAGACACGGTCGTGTCCTTCGCCAGTGCGCGCGTGCCAACTGCAGGGGCAAGCGTGTTTGCTAAGCCACACCAGGCACTTTGCGCCAGTATCGCTTCTAGCTTCCTGCCACAACCACGAGCACCTATGTCGTACCTCCTGCCTCACCTGCACAGTGGCTGGGCGGTGGACCAGGCTATCCTGTCCGAGGAGGTGCGTACTGAGAGCCTCGCTGTCTCGCATCGTGGCGCCAGGGCGTGTGTACTTTGCTGCCCCGCGCCTGACAAACTGTGCTGCTCGACAACAGGACCGGGTAGTTGTCATCCGCTTCGGACACGACTACGAGGAGACGTGCATGCAGATGGACGAGGTGCGCGTTCCGGCTGCAGAGTCGCCGACGCGCTGCTGTGGCGAGAGGGAGGCCTCTGTGGGGGGGGGAAGAACAGCCTTCTGACGCGCACCTGTTGTCCTTGCGAATCACGCAGTCGTTGGCGAGCATCCAGGACACAGTGAAGAACTTCGCCGTCATCTACGTGGTGGACACCACAGAGGCGCGCCTGGTGGAAGGGGCGGAGCGCGGGGGAGCAGCAACGTCGTTGCTGTTGTCTGTTGCCTGTGTACTGACACGTGCGCGGTGTTGTTTACGCTGCTTCGCAGGTGCCAGACTTCAACACGATGTACGAGCTGTACGACCCGTGCAGCGTCATGTTTTTCTTCAGGAACAAGCATATCATGGTTGACCTGGGCACGGGCAACAACAACAAAATCAATTGGGCCTTCAGCGACAAGCAGGAACTCGTCGACATCATCGAGGTAGTCTTCAGGTGCGCGTCAGGAGGGATGTATTTGGGGGCCACATCGTTCGTTCAACCATTCCTGTGACTAAGTGGGCCCTCATCTTGCTGTTGCGCGTGCTGCAGAGGCGGGCGCAAGGGCCGCGGTCTGGTGGTCTCACCCAAGGACTACTCCACCAAATACCGCTACTGAAAACGGCCCAGGTGCCTGCATCCCAATGGTCAAAAGGGGCCCCTTGGACAGGGGCCTTGACTTTCCCTTCTGCTTCGCGATGCTTGTTTCGCTACATCGCCCAGCCGCTCCGCCGACAAGCGGCACCCTGCGCCACAGCCGCGGTCGTCGCGCGTTCTCTGCACACCGGGTCCGCGCAAGCGAGCAACCTTCGTCGCCCACAATCCCTGAGCGCATTCGCTCAGATGCAGAGTTCAGCAAGCTCAACGAGCTGCTCGAGAAGTCACAGCTGGTGAAGCGCCTTTCGGATGGCTCAAGCTGGACTCTGTTTGCGTTCAGCAATAGCGCCCTAGATCGCACGCTATCTGCTATTGGGATGTCCCAAAGCATGCTGATGGCCAACCGCGACGTTCTGGAGGCTCTTCTCGCGCGTCATGTGGTCCCAGCAAAAGTGATGAGTGCGTCGCTTCAGCCTGGAACGGACGTGAAAACGCTGTTGGGCGCATCTCTGCGCGTGAAGCGCCTCCCCAGCAACGATCTAGCTGTTGGTGGCTCGAAGATCAGCATCATGGACATACCCACGTCGCGAGGCGTCATTCACATCGTCGATGACTTGATCCTGTCTCCTGAGCTGGCAGCCAAGCGCTACGCGTGGAACTTGCCGGGCAAAGCGATGGGCAGCGTCTTCTTCGACCCGCTGGGATTCACACGGAACCAGACGCGTGGAGAAATCCAGCGCCTTCGCGAGGCTGAGGTTACGCATGCGCGTGTGGCTATGGCAGCCTGTGCGGGCATGGTGCTTCAAGAGATGTGGTCCCCGCTCCTCCCTGAAGTGGTGAACCCGGCCATCATCCACCTGCAGCAAGTGCCCGCGCCGTTCTGGCAGCTCACAGGGGCGCTCATCGCAGCCATCGAGCTCACACGTGCGCGACTTGGCTGGGAGCCTCCAGTGGAGGGGCTCTTCACGCTGCGTGAGCAGTACACCCCAGGCAACCTCCAATTTGATCCGTTGGGACTTCGCTCCCTGTTCAAGGATGGCCTCACGGGTGCGCGAGCTGCGGAACTGCAGTGGGGCCGCCTGGCCATGCTAGCGTCGGTTGTCATCGTGTCTGAGGAGGCAGTGTATGGGCGCACTGCGCTGTGGTTTTGAGGGGCGCGTAAAGAGACCCCGCAATGTAGTCATCACACAATTGCGTGCTTTCACAGAGTGCGTCGAGGCATGCCGATCAAGGCATCCAGCAGCGGGTCTGCGCTTCCTTGCTGCGCCTCTGGCACCGTCGGCAGCCGACCCGTTGCACTCCACCGCATCGGCGTCAGCCCTCCTTCAGGCGCGACACCAGCCATGCTTGCTGGCTCTCCCGGTACATACGTCTCGCGCAGAAGATCGCCCATCTCCTCGAGCAGAGTCGCGCGCGTGCCAGGGCTCGCTGGCACCGTGGACGGTGACTGAAAGACGGTGTAGTCAACGACGCCTCCTCCCGCTGGCATGGAGGGCTGCTGGACATACGCCTGACGAGATGCTGGCGGCGGCGGCAAGCTGCCGAATTGGTAGGCAGCCGCGCCGCTCAGCGGCAACGGCTGCGCCAGCGTGGCGAGCGTGTCCTTGATGCGTCGGAGGTGGACATCGACATCGTCTAGGGAGGACGCGCCGCTGGTGCCAGCACCGACTGTGTCTACGGCATTTGCTGATCCACGCGGTGTACGGGGCGATCTGCCCACTTCCGCGCTGCCGCTGGTGCGCAGACTGGCGTCCAAGGAGGCAATTTTGTCCGAGAGAGAAGCCAGGAGATCACTCAGCGGTTGGCTCACAGGAGCACTGTGAGCGTCCGGTACGTGCACCGCATCAGGTGGCACCACCTGCGCAAGCTGAGCAGCGGCGTGACGCATAGCCTCCAGTGCTGCCTGGGCATCGGCATCGCCACCACTGCTGCTGCTTGCTGGCGGCGGCGCGCGTCGGGCATTGCGGGCTGCCTGAGCAGCGCGCTCCAGCACCTCTTCACTGCCACCAAGCAGGCCTGCGTCCAGGAGCGCTGCGATGGCCTCATCAGTAAGCATTGCGGCTCGCGCCGCGTCCGTCGGAGCAGAGCTCCAGGGCTGGATGGAATCCAAGGCATCGCCTTGCCAGCCGGTAGGGGCCTCGCTCTTTCCAGGTGCTACCATGCTGGCAGGCGCAGCGAACGACGCAGCAGGCGGCGCTGGCACCGCTTCGGGCGCCATGCCGGAGGAAGCTTCGATCATGGCGTCCATGGCAGCCTGCGCTCCGGCTGCTGCGGCTGCTGCAATCAGCTGATCGCGCTCACTCAGGCTCATGGCCGCAGTCGTGGAGGCGTCAGCGCGCCTTCGACGTCTGCGCATCGCACCACCAGCAGCACGCCGCTGAGCGTCTGCAGCAGCGCCCCGTGCGGCGGCTGCTTGCCCAAAGAGGCGCTCCTCGAGTCGAGCAAGCACCTCAAATGTGTTCCCCCGAATCGCATCTGCCGCGTCAAGTGCTGCGCTGCGCAGCGGCTGAATCGGTGGAGAGGACGACTGCTGTCGGCCGAAGGAGCGACGGGAAGCCGCAGGCTGCGGCTGATGGGGCTCTGAGGCACTGGCATCTTGTGTGCGTGATGGCCCTACAAAACGGTTGAACGCCGGCCGTTTTCGCACTGAACTGCGCGCGCCAGGTTCCGGGGAAGCAGGCCGCGGCGGCAATCCTGACCTCGCGTTGGCGGAGCCCACTCGAATGGAAGGAGCTGCTGTTCGCTGCCAGGCACGCCGCTGCGCGCGCTCGGCGTCCAAGCGGGCATCCGCGACTGCTGCCAGCGAGCGGCGTGCGTATTCTGGCGGCGGCGGCACTGCACCTAGGCGGGCCGCTATGGCGACGTTGTGAGCGCGGGTGCGTCGATACATGCGCTCAGCAGCTTCCAACTCAGCCTCGAAAGCGGCGCGCGCGCGTTCAAGAGCGGCTACACCGTCAGGATGGTCTGGCACAACGCCCACCTGCGGCACTGGCTGAAAGCCATTGTCACCAACTGGGGGCGGAACATCCCAATCACGAGCCATGAAAGGTGGCACACTGCCATCACCGCCAGCATTCTGCGTGCCTGCCAAGTCCGCATCTGTGACAGGCGGCATGAGTGATGCGTGGCCTGGCGCCAAACCATCGGACATGGGCTGAGCTGCCTGGCCAGCATAGAATGCCTCAACCTCACGCGCGTCAAGCGCCTCCTGATCCTTCCGAGCCTGCTCCCGAGCAAGACGCAGTGCCGCCCGTGACATTTCAGCGAGGACATCCGTCCGGCGACGCACTTCCCGTGCCTGGCGTTCACCCGCATGAGCTTCCCGAGCAGCCGCCAGCGCCTTCGCCAGAGCTTGCTTGCCACGATGCTGCGCTTGCACCGTAGCGGTCGCGCTGTGCTCCATGCTAGCGCTGACGAGCGCGCCCTGCGCGTGTGTTGAACGTAAGTCAACGGAAAAATGGTCTCTGCTGCCTTGCTCAAGAGCTTGTCGGCGCTGCACGACCACACGAACTAGGCATGTCGCACCTGCGCCTGCTGCTCCTCCGCCGCAGCCGCAGCCGCGGCGCCGACGTGGGCGACAGCTGCGGCCACTGCTCCTCGAAGCTGTCCAGTCTCACCAAAGTGTTGCTGTGTGTGCACGTGCGACCAGTTGCGTGTGTCAGGTCGACGGAACAAGGTCGTGCACATGCGTGAGTCGCCTGTGTGCCTACGGGCGGCGCGCACCTTGAAGAAGCGCAGAAGTTGAGTGTGCGACACCCTCTGCCGACTTGAGGAGGAGAGGCCCTTGTGGCGCAGCGGCTGGCGCTGCAGCCTGGCGCGGGCGAGGATATGAGCCCGGGCATTCGCCGCGGCCTCGCTGAGCACCGGCGCAGGCTCGTCCTGCAGGCAGACGGCGCAGGAGTGAGGCGTGCTGTGCTTTGAACACACAGCTGGGGAAAGACCGACCACGCCAACAACGGGGCTGGTCTCCGCGGACTTTCTGCCCATGCAGCTTCGACCGTGCAGTGCCGCGCTGTACGTGTGCCGCGCCGCGAGTGCGTGACTGCCGCCGCACCTGGGGCACCACAGCCTTGGCTGCCTCCTCAGCAGCTCGCCGAAGCAGCAGTCGCTGGCGCGCCCTCTCTGCCGCAACAGCCGGCAGTTCCGCGCCCAGCACACTGCCCGTCATCTGCAGATGCCGACAAGCGAGCAAGCGGACTGGCGACGCGCAAAGCTTGCGCCTCACACGACACGTCACTGTACTCTATGGCTGGCTTCGCCAAAGCGCCGCAAATTCACGATGAACGTTCAAACACTAGCCTCGCGTCTGGGCGTGCCGCCCCGCACAGTGTCTCGCGCGCAGGAGCTCTTCAAGCTTGCCGCAGCAAAGCTGGGCTCTGGCGGGCCTGGCATAAACTGCCGCGCCGCAGTCTGCCTCGAGCTCGCCTGTGCAGCGTGCGTTACTGCCATTGTGTTGGCAACCATGCCGCGTGCGCCAACTGCGCTGACACCACCACCACGTGCAGGACGAAGCACTTTGTGGACCGAGAGCAGCTCATCCGTCTATCTGGCGCCAATAAGAAGGTGGGTGTGCACCCGGGTTCCGCGCTCTGCGTCTTCATATCGACTTGCGCCTGACTACGCGTTCGAGTTGCAGGCATATCTGTCGCAACTGGGCGCACTCGGTGGTGCTCTGGACGTCCGCCCGGTGGTCACCGTCGCGGAGCTGGCCCTCAAGTTCGGTTGCACGCTCATCGTGCCCTCAGCGGAGCGGTGTTTGGCCACGTGCGTCCCTGCGAGCGCCTGTTCGGCTGCGTGTGTGCCCAAGGCGTGGCGGAAATTGGAAGACACAGGCAGTGCTTTCTGACAAGGCCCCGCCCCGCGCGCGCGACCTACCGCGCCTCACACAAGGTACAAGGCCCGCCTGGTAGCGCCACTCGGTGCACGCGCAGTGGCAACAGATTTCAGCCGCCCTGTGTTCCCGGCAGCTGCCTTTTACCTGGTTGCGCGCTCTCAGAAGGTTCCGATCAGCAAACCGCAGCTCTGCGCTGCCGTGGGCATCGACTCTAGCGACTTGGGATCCGTGCTTGCTGCGATGGAGGACCTGTGCAAGGACCTTGTGGGCACGCGGACGCCAGCTACGGCGGGCAGGAAACGGCAGCGTCCAGATGGCATGGATTCGACATGTCATGGTGACGCCGCCGTGACTGTGACTCCCCCCGCACACGGTGAGGCGCCGTGCACATCACCACCGAGGCGGTCACCGCGGCTGCTGTTTGGCACCACATGAGCCGTCATGCGTACGAATTAAGACTGCTGTCACCAGCGGCTTGCTCGCCTCATCCGCACGAAGCACCGCAGCACGAGGCGCCGCCATGACCGCGTCGCTGGACTCTGCTGTCATCTTCATGCTTCCGGCGCTGCTGTCGCCATCACGCTGCTCCTCCTCATCGGATGGTTGCCCATCACCTCGCATCACCATCATCAGCATGCCAGCCTCTAGGCGGCGCGCAACTGCCAGCATTTGCATACACACCAGCGCGAGGAGGCCCTGCAACACATTCTCCCAGAGCAGCCGTGAGCAGGCAGAATTTTTGTACATCTCCGTCTTGGCAGCTTCGCAGCGCAGACCCGTTGTGTAACTCCCCACGGCCATGCCAGTAATCGCGAAGCACAGGAACACGGTGAAGAAATGGTGCAGCTTGAAGGCGTGATTCAGAGTCCGTCCTGCGGGCCTGACTGAGGTGTACACCAGGACGAACGACATGAAAAGTGCGCCACCAAAGAGACCGACTCGATTTGCGGTCACGCCTCCCTCTCCCATTAGCACAAGTGTCGCGATTGCTACAGATGCGGGCATGGCTGCGAACGTCCTTAGCTTTCGAAGCAGCTGAGCTTCCCCAAGACTCTTTGAAAGTGCAAGTGGTTGGCGGGCGCGCGGAGACCACGAGAGCTCGACGGCCGCCTCGGGATTACATGCTGCGCAGCAGCAAGCCATGGGCGACTGGGCAGAGGGACGTGTGTTGCTGAAGGGTGAAAGCGACGTGACTCGGCATTGAGGCAGTGCGTTACCCCCGATGCAAGGAGTGCATAGATCTAACACATTCAGCAAAAATAGCCAGTGCTGGGCGCATCGTCTCCTTTCTCTGACTCGGACGCCCGCGCTTCGGGCCGCCTCGGAGAGCCCCCTGACGCGACCTGCGAGCTGCCCTTTGCGGGTGGAGCCTCCAACATGGGCCACATGCTGGCCAGCACACTTGCGCTGGGAGGCTCTCCCAGCGCCGACAGGGACCACACCGCTCCGGAGGCCACGGGCGGCACCAGAACACGTTCACGCTCGTACCTCGCCCAGCAGGAAATGGATTTGTCACTGCTTCCGGTGACAACGCAGCCGTCAGACAGGAGTGCCATGCTGAAGACGCCGTCGCTGTGACCTTTCATCACTCGGTCGCAGCGCGCGGAGGCGGCGTCGATATGCCATGCTCGCACGGCGCCATCACCGCAGCCAGCCAGCACTGTTGCAGGACCCACAGCAACAAGGCAGTGCGCAACGCCACCCTTGCCCACATCCACTGCACGCTCGCAGGTGCCGGAGTCAACATCCCAGAGGCGCATCGTGGCGTCAGAGCTGCTGCTGACGACACGAGAGCCCCCGAGGGCGGCGAGTGCCAGCACCTCCTTCGTGTGCCCGCTCAGTGTGGCGGTGCACACGGGCTCTGCACCAGGCGCAAGGGTCCACACCCGCAGCGTGGAGTCCCACGCGCCGGAGACGATGCGTCGGTTGCTGCCATCAGCCACGAGCAGAAGTGCCCACACACCACCTTTGTGTCCTTCCAGCACCGCCTCGCAGCTCCCCGACGCCAGGTTCCAGACACGAAGCGTCCGATCGTCCGCGGCAGAGACGATGCGTCCATCAGGCAGAGGCAGAACCGCCCGCACCGTGTCGCTGTGGCCCAGCAGCTGGCGCTCCTGTGTTCCGTCCTGCAGGCGCCACACGCACAGACTGCTGTCCGTGCTCCCACTCACCATGCGGCTCGGATGGAGCACCGCCGCGCAGCGGATGGCGTTGCCCCAGCCGTGGCCGGTATACGTCTGGTCGCGAGAGCCTGTCACTCGCCAGAGCGCAAGGCTGCCGTCTTGCATGCCCGCCAAAAAGCGCGACGACGCCACACCCCCGCCGGCTTCGAGTGCAGGCAAGGCGCCGCGGGGGTCGTCGTCCTCGTCATTGGCCACGCCGCGGCCCCAGGGGTGCAGGATGCCTTCGGTCACGGAGTTCGTTCCTCCGAACGTGATGGCCGCCGTCAAGTTCGCGGCTAGCGTTGCGACGTGCTCGCCACATAGCGCGTCGCACGCGTCCTGCGCCGCGCGGAGGAGTGAGGGGCCGTGCCAGGGACCGGGTGGGCGTGCTTGCAGCAACGCCCCACGTCCGCCTCCCCACATCAGCAATCTTGCGCTCCACAAGAGGCGCACCTTCTCCCATTCACGCGTCTGCTTTGCCATCGCGTAAAAGCGTGATACGCCGGTGCGGCGACAGGCGTGGGGAGCTGCCGCTTGCTGTGGTGCGCAGCAGCCACAAGTGTCTTGCACAGCCCCTCAAGCTCAAGAGAGCTGACGCCTCCGCCAGTGGCAGTCCAGCCTGTGCTCGCTTCAGAAGCTCTATGCGATTGGCGATTGGCGTGCGAGGTGGTGACGCTGGCTTGAGTTACATGCGCAGTCCTCGAGTTGCCCTTTGCGACGACTGCCCCGGGTTCGCATTTGATTGCTGCGGCGCCGTATTGCTTTCAGTCGTACAAAATCGTCGTTCACATCCGCCAGTGAGTGCTCTCTGCAGTTTTGGCTCCATGAGGCGCACTGCTGCCAGCCGTGCACTGCGTTGCGCTTCGCTGGCGCGTCACTCGCTTGAGTGGCATTGCATGCTTCAGCAATACTTGCCCGTCCGAGACTCGCCCGCCTTCGCGTCAGGCAGCTGCAGGGCTGACTCGAAACAGAGGGCAGCAGCTTCTGTGCGCGGCTTTGCTGCGCAAGCTGCGCCGAACGAGGCCTTTGGCAGCGGACAGGCACCCGGGGGCGACGTTCTGCACGTCTTGCAGGTGCAGGCCCGCAGCAACCGGCCGTTCTTGACAGCTGTTCCCCGGCGCTCGCTGTGTGCGGAGACGGGGCTTACCCTGCGCGACCTCCGGGTGGTGGACCCCAGTTTTCGAGTGCAGCGCCCCGCCGTGCTGGTGCGCCGAAACGCGATAGTGGTGAACCTGGAGCACGTGAAGTGCATCATCACGGCAGACACAGTGCTCGTCTTTGACTACAACGCACCCGCGGTGAAAGCCTTCATGCCCGACCTGCAGCGAGCGCTGAACCAGCCGGCGATGGAGGCGATACCAGCCAGCGGGATGTCTTCGCCGTCCGCTGGATGGCTGGGCCCTGCAGACACCCCCTTCGAATTCCGCGCGCTCAGCGCCGCGCTGGAGAGCATTGCGGCCCGTCTGTCACTGCGCAGCCGGGCGTTAGCGCCAGAGGTGCAGTCCCTGGTGGCTGGCCTGCACGCCATTGGCGGAGATGGAAGCAGCGATGCCGGCAACGGCGGCGTCGGAGGCAGTGTTTCCGTCGCTAGCCAGGGTCTTGGTCGCGACATTCCGCTGCGCCTGGTGGGTCTGAACACCGAGCTCGCACGCTTAGAGGCGGATGTGAGCGGCGTCAGAGACACGCTCTCTGCCCTGCTGTCCAGCGACGAAGACATATCGGGTCTGTACCTCACGCAGCGCCGCTCCGAGGAGGAGCACACGGAGGCGGAGCTTCTGTTGGAGGGCTTTGCACGCACCGTGGAAGAGGTCAGCGGCGAGGTGGATGCCCTGAATGACACACTTCGCATCACAGAGAGCTATGTGCGCACCGCCCTGGATGCAAGCCGCAATGCGCTGCTGCGCCTCGACACACTGCTCACAATGGGCACGCTCGCGGTCGCCAGCGGCGGGTGCATCCTAGCGGCATTCGGCATGAACCTGCACACTGGGTTCGAGGAGGACACCCGCGTGTTCGGCGCCGCGTGCGTTGCCGCAGGCGCGATGTCGGGAGCTACTTTTGCTGCGCTGTGGGCATCCGCATGGAACACACTGAGATCGATGTAGTGCATCCGCATTCGTGCACTTGAGTCCCTCCATAGAGGGGCTCTACTAGATGGGATGTAATGTAAGGTAAGCGCCTTACAATTGAGACCCCGCCAAAACGCTTACAATAAGGCTTACAATTGACGCCGCGGCAATTGTAAGGCTCCCAGCCGTGACTGACAGCAGGGGGGTTCTCGTCACGTGGCAAACAACCGCCACCCAGCCCGTCTCGACCTCTAGCGCACCGCTGACGTGGCCCAGCGCCTTACAATTCATCTTACAATTGAACGCGCTGAAAAGGCTTATAATAAGGCTTACTTTTCACGCGGGTCGCCTTACAT
>Ga0164296_1003324_pt1 | contig 15239 bp, 13 predicted proteins | sample GEODES057metaG_FD_113533 | JGI IMG/M metagenome (GOLD analysis project Ga0164296, IMG submission 113533) | Dystrophic lake water microbial communities from Trout Bog Lake, Wisconsin, USA - GEODES057 metaG | ecosystem: Environmental > Aquatic > Freshwater > Lake | place: USA: Trout Bog Lake... | reverse complement strand
CTTCGGGGAAGTCAGGTGCGCTGCGGGCGACCAGCGGGTCGGGACGATTACTGGTCAAGCAGATCACGGGGGACCGACGGTGGCCGACGCGGCACGCCGTCACCGAGGACGTAGGTGCCCAGCAAGTAGTTCCAGCCGCATTCCACGCATACCTCCACCCGATACACCGTGAATGCCCCGTACTGCGTGGCCATCTCCTGAAGCTCGGCAGGGCTACGAACTCGCCCGGCGTATGGACCCAACTGGTCGCCGTAGACGTAGTTCAGGTGAATAAACCCATCGTCCTTGCAGATCGGGCACCTGGTGCTGGCCGGCGTGCCGTGGTACCGGGCAGCCTTCAACAGGTAGGGATCGGCATCGCAATACTCTGAGGTGAGCATCCCCCCGGAGAAGAAGTGACGGACCGCCTGGTTACGCGCTAGCAGGCGATTGACCACATGACGGGGCGCGCAGGGGTCGACCACATCTTCTGGCTCATCACGAGATGGCCCGCCAGGCTTGTACCCTTTTGCACCGCTTTCACCGCGCGCGATCGCGCCGCGAATTGCGGTCTTGCGCGGTGCAGCCATGGGAAAAGGGTACGCCGTCGCCGACTCGCCGCAGATTTTGACGCGATATATCAAGTTGCTATATCGTTTCGGCACTTCCCCGCACAGCCCACCCGGAAAGGAACCATGGCCCGCCGAGCTGACGTACTGGAATTTGCAGTGCTGGGCATGCTGGCCGATGGTCCCCTGCACGGCTACGAGCTCCGCAAGCGCCTCACCGCGGTTCTCGGGCCATTTCGGGCGCTGAGCTTTGGCTCGCTGTACCCGGCACTTCGCCGGCTGAGCGAGCGCAGCCTGATCCGCGAGTTGCAGACCACCCCGGCAACGGAGTCCGAGGCGCCGCCCCTGGCGGCAAAGCGGGCTCGGGTGGTCTACGCCTTGACCGCCGAAGGCAAAGAGGCCTTCGGCGACTGGGTGAACCAGCCAGGGCCTGAGGCATGGGAGGACGAAGGATTCGCCGCGCACCTGGCGTTCTTCTCCCAGACCGAGGCCATGGTGCGTGTTCGCATCCTGGAAGGACGCAGGTCCCGACTGGAAGAACGACTGTCCACGATGCGGGAGTCGATCAAGCGCGGGCGTGAGCGCATGGACAACTACACCCTGCAATTGCAGGAGCACGGCGTGGAGGCCACCGAGCGCGAGGTGCGGTGGCTGAACGAACTCATCAGTCTTGAACAAGTCGATCACATCCGGAAATGAGGAATGGCATGGGAGCAATTCGAGTAGCGATCGTTGGCGTGGGAAACTGCGCATCGTCGCTGGTGCAGGGCGTGGAGTACTACAAGGACGCCGACCCGTCCGCAGCAGTGCCCGGCCTGATGCACGTGCAATTCGGTCCCTACCACGTTTCCGACGTGGAATTCGTGGCGGCATTTGATGTCGATGCCAAGAAGGTCGGCACCGACTTGTCCGCGGCAATCAATGCCTCGGAGAACAACACCATCAAGATCTGCGACGTTCCGCTGACCGGTGTCACCGTGCAGCGCGGGCAGACCCTGGATGGCCTGGGCAAGTACTACCGCGAGACGATCATCGAGTCCGATGAGCCGGCCGTGGATGTGGTCCAGGCATTGAAGGACGCCAAGGTCGACGTGCTGGTCTGCTACCTGCCAGTTGGCTCGGAGTCGGCAGCCAAGTTCTACGCACAGTGCGCCATCGATGCCGGCTGCGGATTCGTCAACGCACTGCCGGTGTTCATCGCCGGCACGCCGGAGTGGGCCAAGAAGTTCGAGGATGCCGGCCTGCCCATCGTGGGTGACGACATCAAGAGCCAGGTAGGTGCCACCATCACCCACCGCGTGCTGGCCAAGTTGTTCGAGGATCGGGGCGTGATTGTCGATCGCACCTACCAGCTCAACGTCGGCGGCAACATGGACTTCAAGAATATGCTCGAGCGCGACCGCCTTGAGTCCAAGAAGATCTCAAAGACCCAATCGGTCACCAGCCAGCTGTCCCATGACCTGGGCGAGAAGAACGTGCACATCGGCCCATCGGACTACATCGCCTGGCTCGATGACCGCAAGTGGGCGTTCGTGCGCCTGGAAGGCCGCGCCTTCGGTGACGTTCCCCTGAACCTGGAGTACAAGCTGGAAGTGTGGGATTCCCCGAACTCCGCCGGTGTCATCATCGATGCCATCCGCGCAGCAAAGATCGCCAAGGATCGCGGCATCGGCGGGCCGATCCTGTCCGCATCCAGCTACTTCATGAAGTCCCCGCCGGTGCAGTACAACGACTCCGAGGCCAAGCAGGCCGTTGAGGACTTCATCGCCGGCACGATCGAGCGCTGACCGTCCTGACAATCACGAATCAATCGGGCAGGGACCACGCGGTCCCTGCCCGATTGGCATTCTCGGCGCCAACGGGTTGAGCAGCCATCCAGCGACGCCGGCCCGCAAGAAAAAGTCACCCGCACGTGCCCCAGGTGGGCTCCGAGGGCAATTGAAAGGTCCTAGGCTCTCCACCATGTCCACCGCATCCTCAGCCATCGCCGTGCCAAGCTCCAGAACTCCACGACGGGTCGGCGTGCGCTCGGTGGCGGCATTGCTGGTATTCCTCATCGCCGCCCTGATCACTCCGGTGGCCCTGGTGGGTCACTGGGGCAATCGGACGGTCACCGACACCACGCGTTTCGTGGACACGGTGGCACCGCTGGCGCAGAACCCCGCGATGCAAGATGCGGTCTCGGCCGAGTTGACCAAGGTGATCACCGAGCAGGTCAATACCAGCCAGTTGGTCAATCAGGTGCTGGGCGGGGTGATCTCCAACCCCACGCTGGAGCAGACCATTTCCGGGCCGATCACCGCCGGCATCAACAGCCTGATCGGGCAGGCAGTGCATTCATTCGTGTCATCCGATGCCTTCAACACCATCTGGCTGGCCGTCCTGACCGGTGCGCAGAAGTCACTGATGGCGGTCCTGGAAGGCCGGCCAGGCGGTCCGGTCTCCCTGCAAGGCGACCAACTGGTCTTGAACATCACCTCGTTGCTGCAAGCCGTGCAGCAACACCTGGTCACGCACGGACTATCGCTGGCATCACACGTCACGATTCCGCCCAATGCCGGTCAGGTGGTGCTCTTCAACAGCCCCGCCCTGGCCCAGTTGCGCCTGATCTACTCGTTCACCAACCCATTGCTGGCCTGGTTCCCGCTGATCTTGACCGCCCTGTTCGTGCTCGCGGTGTGGCTGGCCCGCCGCCGAGCCCGCATGGTGATGGCCACGGGTATCGCGCTGCTGGTCGGCACCGTGGCACTGGATGCGGCGTTGAACATCGGTCAGGGGGTGTTCGTTGATCAGCTGTCCAACACGTTCTTGGCCCCGGTGTCCAACATCTTCTGGAACACCTTCTTCGCCTACCTGGTGCAAGGCGTGCAGGCCATGATCGTCTTGTCCGTTGCCGTCATCATCGCCGGATGGCTTGGCTCGCGATTCATGCTGGCCACCAAGGTACGAGCTGCGCTGTCCCGTGGACTGCGTCAGATCGGCGGAGGACTTCGTGCCAATCCATTGAGCGCACTGGTTGCCCGCACGCCCGGTGCGTGGCATGTGGGCATCAGCGCGATCACGCTGCTGCTGATCGCCACCGGCGACGTGATGCACGTGTGGCACGTGCTGTGGTGCATCGCCCTGGGCGCAGGCCTGTGGACCGGCGCGGAAATCCTGCAGGGAGCCCCATCAGGGAACACCACCGGTGCACCTGCACTGACTGCCGCCTAGGTTGCGCGGATGATCATCTCCTTGGTCAGTGAGCTCTCGGCAGCAACCGACACGCGGCCATCGCTGATCGCAGCCAGATACTCGTGGTAGTCGGCCTGCACGCGCGCGGTGTACTTCGTCGCGAACACTGACACCGATTCGTCGAACTTCTCGCTCGTGGCCAGGTAGCCGGCAATGGCCACCGCATCCCCTGACCGAGCATGACCGTGCGCGAGCGTGCGGCCGCACAATTCGGCGTAGCCGACCATGACCGACGGGGTCAGCTTGGCCAAGTCCGGTGACCACTTCATGTCCCGCAACTGGCGCACGTAGTACTCACGGCCACGAAACCCAGTGATCCACCCGAGGAATGCATCACTGGCGGCCTGCATCAGTCGCTGGCCGTTGACCACGCGTTGGCCCATGTGATCGAACTGGCTCGCGCCGGTGTACGGCTCCAGGACCGAATGCACTGCCTCCTTGCCCTGCAATACCAACAGGTCATCAGGGTCGCGGCCTTGAAGGAGCACGACCCAGGCGCGCAGGCCGACACTGCCGACGCCAACCACCTTGTGGCCTAAGTCCACCATCGAATACCGACGGATCAATTCCCGTCGATCATCTTGCAGACTGTCCCGGTACTGCCGCATGAGCTCATGCATCTGTCCATCCGACTGGGGATCATCAGCCGGCAAGCTCACCAGCAGCGGCGGCTGATCCAGGAACCGACGCTTGCCATCGACCACCTCAGTGAGCTTGGACACCGCCGACCACGAATCACGCGTCCGGGCCTTGTCGATGATGCGACTGACCGACTTGATGCCCTTGTCGCCACCGGCGAGCTGCGCCCAGTTGGTCAACTCGGCCGAGCTGATGCGGTCGTACCAGATGGCCAGGTCACCCATGGACGCGAACTGCGCCATCGACTGCCGGTAGGCGCGCGCCGCGGTCTTTGCCATCAACGCGGCTTCCTCGGGGGTATAGCCGTTGTCTTGGGCTGCAAGGGTGAAACTTGCCGCCAGACGCAGCACGTCCCACTCGAATGGCCCGGGGTTGGTCTCGTCGAAGTCATTGACGTCGAACACCACCGAACGATCCTGACCGGCGAACAGTCCGAAGTTGGCAACATGCGCGTCACCGCACAGCTGGACGACCAGGCCGGTGTTGGGCATCGATCCCAGGTCAGCAGCCATGATCGCTGCCGCTCCACGGTAGAAGGCAAAGGCAGATGCCGACATCCGCTCATGGCGCACCGGCAGCAGTTCTGCGACCCGACCCACTTCCTGCTCGGCCAGCAACGTCACCGGATCCTTGCGATCTGCAGCCGGTGTCCAGTCAGCCAGCGCTGTCCTTGGACGGCGCTGGCGCGCGGCCACTCCCGCATCGATGCGCTCGGAATAGGTGGCTGTTCTGACTTCGGTTGGCAGGCTCAGTGGTTCGCTCATCTGCCAAGAGTGCCGCAAACGGCCTGACTTGTCGCATTCCTGGCCAACCTCACCACCGTCGTGTGCTGGCCTTGCGTGATTGACCTGGCCGGGCGCGGACAGTGACCACCGAACTCGGACGTGCCGTGCATTCACGTCCCGGCCTCAGCGCATGCCGGTGATCAGCGCATGCCGGTGATCAGCGCATGCCGGTGATCAGCGATTGGGGTGCGCGGCCCACCAGGACATCAGCGCCTGCGTCGCCTGTTCGGTATCCATCGGTCCGTGGTCCAGCCGGAGGTCCATCAAGAAGCGATACGCCTGGCCCACGAGCGGCCCGGGTGCGATATCGAGGATCTGCATGATTTGCGCGCCATCGAGGTCCGGCCGAATCGAGGCCAGCTCCTCGGCCTCGGCGAGTTCGGCGATCCGCGTTTCCAGCGAGTCATAGGCGCGTTGCAATGCCGCAGCGCGCTTGCGATTTCGCGTGGTGCAGTCAGCGCGTGTCAGCTTGTGCAATCGAGGAAGGAGTTCACCGGCATCGCGGACGTAGCGACGCACCGCAGAGTCGGTCCATTGGCCGGCGCCGTACCCGTGAAAACGCAGGTGCAGTTCCACTAATTGGGACACCTGGTCGATGACGTCATTCGAGAAGCGCAATGCCTGCATGCGCTTTTTCGTCATCCGGGCACCGACGACCTCGTGGTGATGGAACGACACTCGTCCGCCTTCTTCGAATCGACGCGTGCGAGGCTTGCCGATGTCATGCAGGAGCGCAGCCAGGCGCAGCACCTGATCGGGCCCGCTGATGGGTTCGTGCATCTGTTCCAACACCATCGCCTGCTCCAGGACGGTGAGGGTGTGCTCGTAGACGTCCTTGTGATGATGATGCTCGTCGGCTTCCAGACGCAGCAACGGCAGTTCGGGGAGCACGTGGGCAGCAAGTCCGGTGTCGACGAGCAACGTCAAGCCGGTGCGCGGATCCTCACTCATGATGATCTTCACCAATTCATCACGCACTCGCTCAGCCGAGACGATCGTGATGCGCGGTGCATCGTCGATCATGGCCTGTGCCACGTCCGCGGCTACGGCGAAGTGCAACTGGGAGGCAAATCGAGCCGCGCGCATCATCCGTAATGGATCATCACTGAATGACTGGTGCGCCAAGGCAGGGGTGCGCAGGATGCGATCGGCCAGGTCAGCTCGCCCGTGAAACAGATCGACCAGCGTTCCGGAGGCAAGGTCAACGGCCATGGCATTGACCGTGAAATCCCGACGCATCAGGTCCCCGGCCAGGGAGTCGCCGAAGTCCACATCTGGTTTCCGGGAATCGGGATCGTAATGCTCGGCGCGCCAGGTGGTGATCTCGCATTCAGCGCCGTCGATGCGCGCTCCGATCGTGCCGAATCGGATCCCCACATCCCAGGTGGCCTGAGCCACCGGGGACACGATCTGCAGAATCTGCTCCGGCCGGGCGCTGGTAGTGAAATCCCAGTCGGTGGCCGTGGTCTTGCCCAATAGCGCATCACGAACCGGGCCACCGACCAGCGCGATCTGATGCCCGGCCGCGGCAAACACCTCGGCCAATGTCGTCAGCAGGGGCGAAGCTGCCGCCAATGAGGGCAGCGTGGCGATCACCGGGCTGGAGGACACCTGCGCAGCGTAGTCACTTCGACCTCGGGCACGAGCACAGCAACGACCATGCCGCCGAGCACGGTGTGGCACCATCAGCGCCCTTGGACTGGTCATGGACGATACTGGGCGCGGGCTGAGCATCGGACTTCGTCACGAACCTACACCGGTGACATGACGTGCTTACTGGCGAAAGGCGTAGATCTTGGACGTTGACGAAGTCGTCGAGGCATTTCGACCCGGTCCTTTCCGCAGGCTCCTGGCACGAATCGCGCCAGGACTGGCAGCTGACCTTGAATGGACTCGACGCAATCGACTGCGCTCCGATGGCGATTACGCGCTGACCATCGCCGAGCACGCCGCCGCCATGACCGTGCTACCGGAGCAAGTCATGGCGATCCAATCAGCGGCTCTTGCGACCTCGCAGGGCCAGCTGCTGGATGTGCTTGACACTACGGCCACGGCGATTCGTGCGGAGTTCTTGACCGCTCAGACGCGTGAAGGCTTTGGGCTTCACCCAACGCAGGGTTGGCTGGAGGTCATGCGCACGTGTTCCTGCGACACGCCCACGGTGATCTTTCACCTGGTCGATGCCCCGGACTCCGGCATTACGCGCTTCAGTGAGCATCTGCTGGTCAAGTACCCCCATGCCGAACTGCGCATTCACCATCTGTCGATGCAGGCTCCGGCATGGAAGGACCGATTCGGGGGCGTTGCCTCGTGCGAGCGGCAGTCCACGAATGCACCTTCGACCAATGTCGTCGTCCTGGGCAACAACTGGGATCATGTCGAACTGGTGCGTCGGCTCAGCCTGCAGAAGATGGGAACCGATCCGAGCACTGCGCAGGGACCGTGGATCGCCTACTTGCATGATCTGACGCTGTGGTACCTCCTCGAGGGCGTCTTCGACAGGTCATTCAAGCAATTCCTTCGCCAGGATTACGGGTGTGGCATCGATCGAGCCGCCGCTGACTCCGCCCTCGTGTGGGGCATGAGCGGGGTGCGCACGCTGCTTCGCACCATTGCACTGGACGGCGTGATCACCAATTCCACCGTCGGGGCAGCGATGCTGGAGGACGAACTCCAAGGGCTGGCGCCACTGGGGGTGTGCTCGGTGCACCATCCCAGCCTGGTTCAGCCGGAACCGGACGTTGCAGAGGTCGATCGCCCGCATGAGCCGCACTGCCCGGGTATCGGCAATCTGCTGCGCGCCCAGGGTCCGTACATCGGCTCATTCGGCATTCCGGTCGACTGGAAGTTGCCTGGCGTCGTCGTCGATGCCTTCGAGGTGCTCAAGCAGCACGGCATGGCTCGCACACTGGTGTTTGCCGGATATCGGGCGCATCAAGTGCTTGCCTACGACATACGCGCACGTGCAGACGTGGTCGTCTTGAGCGACCTGTGCGAATCCTGCATGCAACAGGCGATGCAAGCCTGCCTCCTGGCACTCCAGCCACGAGCCATCCTTGGAGGCGAGGCCAGTGGCGCGGTGTCCTTGTTGATGGGATTGAACGTGCCGACCGTAGCCAGTCGGGGTTTGGGGAACGAGCCCGAAGGTCCTATGCGACTGGTGAGCGTCGATCCTGACGCCACCGAACTTGCCGTTGAAGCACTCCTTCTGGCGGAATGGTCACGCCAAGGTCACAGTGAGCGGACCGAGAATCTGCCGGACTCACCGGAAACTGCCGTTACGCAGTACCTTGCAGCGCTTGAGGATGCAGTGAACACACTGGTCAGTCATGTCTAGGCCGCTGATTGCCTCGCATGCCTTCAGCAAGCCGGACGGCAATGGTGGCCAGCAGCGCGTCTGGGCGGTTGAAGGTGCCCTGCTGGACACGTTTGGCTCCCTTGACCGACTTCTTGGCACCTGGCCCAGTTCATTTCACTGGCTCATGGAGCAGCCGGAGTACACCCATTTGCGATCGGCCTTGATCAGCACAGATGGTGAAGAACACGAATACGTGTGGTGGGCCCATGAGTACTTCCTCGCGCTCAGACTGGGAATGAACACAACGGCGCTACGCAAGGCCCGGGCGGTACTGCCGAAGGCCAGCGTGCTCGTGGTTGACCATCTGTGGCTGTGGCCACTGCTCCAGCGAACGATTCTGGAGACCGGCTGGTCCGGGCGCATCGTCTACATGAGCCACAACTCCGAGGCGCTGGCGCGCAGTGAGTACGCCAGTGCGGTCTTGAACGCACGTGCTGAGGACTGGGCGACCATTCACGCCATCGAACGGTGCGAGCTGTCGTTGGTACGTGCGTGCGATCTGGTGATTGCCTGCTCGGACTTCGATGCCCGCTGGTATCAGGAGCGATCCAGCACGCCGGTGGTCGTGGTGGAGAACGGGGCCTGGCGATCGAAGGGCGAGGTCAGCACATCGGCACACACCAAGCCATATTCCCATTTCGGAGCATCGGATTGGCACCCCAACATTGAGGGCTTCACGCAGATCATGCTTCCGGCACTTGAACAGTGCTGGGAGCCGCAGCGCATCGTGGTCACGGGCCGGGTGTCCTCCACACTTGTCGATGCGGTGCAACGCAGCAGTCTGCGATGGCCCGTTGCCCACGAGGTGGACCTTCGTGGAGATCTCCCCCAGGCACAATTCCACGACGTCGTCGCCGGAGCACAACGCGCACTCATTCCCATGCGCTTTGGGACCGGCTCGAATATCAAGACCGCGGAGGCATTGGTCAACGGCAAGCCCGCGATCTCGACCTCCAACGGTGTCAGGGGATTCGAGTCCTGGATCCCTGACGCCTCTGGCTGGGTGGTCGCTGATTCCATCGCTGATTGGGCTGCGGCACTGAGCGACTTCGGAGGGTCAACGAGCTACGAGCCGGTGACCGGCCTGGAGTGGACCGGGATTCGCGCCCGGCTCGCAGACCACCTCGCCGCGTTCATGACCAGCTGGAGGTGAACGTGAGCTCGTCAGCGTCGATGCCCGCTCCTCCGGGCTCCCTCGTGCACTTCGACATGCTTGAGCAGCTCATCGCCGGAAGCTCTCCGCACGAAACCGATTTCGAGGCGTTCAGGGTCCTTGCGCCGACCACGGTTGTTATCGATGTCGGTGCCAATATCGGCAACTCCGCCATCAGCGCTTTCAAGGTCAATCCCGCCTTGAGGGTGGTCTCCTTCGAGGCGAATGCATCGCTGGAGCCCTATCTCGCCAAGGCTTCGGCGTACATCAACGCCTCAGGCGGCAGGCACGAGTTTCACCTGTTCGGGCTCGGGCAGGTCGACGGACTTCGGACGATGTACGTCCCCAGAATTGACAATTGGTATGTCATTGGCGAGGGCTCGCTGGAGATCGAACACTTCGACGATCCAACTGTTGCTGCCCGACTGTCGAGTTATTCACGCCACGGACGATGGACGCTTGAATCAGGGCACGTCGAAGTGCGAAACGCGGACGCCGCACTTCACGCACTCGGACTCATCGACCAACCTGTCCTGGTCAAGATTGATGTCGAAGGCTTCGAGGACAGCGTCGTTGAGGGTCTCACCGGGTTCATCGAAGCCGTGCATCCAGGATTCATGGTCGAGATCTCGGAGAACCGCCGGCCCAATCGGGCTCTGCTGGAGCGTGGATACGAACCCCACGTCTTCGATGTCACCGAACAGCAATTTCAGCCGGGGTTCGATGAGGACAACCTGAATGCCTTCTACTTCACACTCGGATCGGCATGGACATGAGTCGGGAGACGATCGCCCTTCTGTGTAAGTCGTTTGCCGACGATCTGCAGCTCAGCCTGCGGTTGGCTGAATCGGTTGCGACCTGGACTGACCTGCCACTGGTCATCAGCGTCCCAGACCGTGACCGTGCGGATTTTCGATCTGCCCATGATTCAGCCGTAACCGTCGTCGCTGATGAGGACGTCGTCGGAAAGTCCTACCCGGACGGTTGGGTATTCCAGCAAGCAGTGAAACTCCACGCTCATCGGCTGGGCATTGCCGAGAACTACCTCATGCTGGACTCCGACTATGTCCTGTTTCGGTGGCTGCACGCAGACGAGTTCCTTGACGCGACCGGAAAGGCGTGTTTCGTTGCCACATCTCACCCCTACGAGTACTCGACCACCAACCAATGGCTTCTTTCGAGAATCGGTGGACAAGCAGGAGCATCTGATTTTGCGGTCAATTCCACGGATCTGCCACGTCCACCGACACCGGCGGTGCTGGAGCAACTGGCGGATCACTTCACCTCGCGCGTGAAATCCGATGCGGCAATTCGGCAACTCCTCGGCGCACCGGCAACTGCTGATCGAGGATTCCAGCCGGCACCGATCCTCAATGCACACGTGCTCGCGGGACTGGAGGACTTCGCGTCGGAACTGCCCGAGGGTGTGCTCTCCCTGGTGAAGAAGTCACCCTGGGAATACTCCTGGTACGGCGAATTCGGACTTGCGAGCGGACTGCTGACCTCACGCTCACGACAGGAGCCAGGGGTCTTCACCCTCAGCGACTGGTCGCATGTGGAGCACTTGCTGCAGACCGAGTTCGATCCTGAGGTCGCAGGCCGCTGGTTCTTCGGCTTTGCCCTGGCCGCACGCCATTTGTCCCAAGCCCAGTCGATGGCTGCCTTCCGCCAGTTGTGCTCTGTCACCGAGCTGGATCATGCGTTCACCGAAGCAGCGCCTTCGCCCACGGAGCGACTTCCATGATTCCGGCGACGCTGATCCTGTTCAGCGGCAATTGCGGGAGCAGCTGGTTCGAGACGCTGCTGCGGGCACATAGCGACCTGGCCTCCCCGGTCTATGAGCCGTTGTTCGGTGCACCACCGACTCTGCGCGCACGATTCATCCAGGAATTGTCACAGGACTCATCCGGTCCCTCGTTGAGTTGGCTGCTCGGCGACTTGTTCGCAGCCGATCGCATTGACGCGCGGCAACGGGCCAAGCTCAAGCGAGGAGCGGGCTTTGTGTGCAAAGTCCGTCCTGGGGAGTTGGCGGCTCACGACGTCGATGCGATACCGCGCCGAACCCTCATTTGGATGCGAAGAAGGAATCTGGTGAAGCAGGCACTTTCCTCCATGAAGCGTCTGGACCTGGGCATTTCCCAATTCTCCAGGGGCGAAGTCAGCGAACCAGTCGTCGTCGATCTTCAGTCCTTTGATCGCTGGCTGAACGAGGCGTACCGGGCGAATCAGCACTGCCACGAGCTATTTGCCGCGTGCCGGGCGCCGAAGTTCGTCGTGAATTACGAGGACTTGCTGGCACATCGATCTGCCGTGATGAGTTCAGTGACGCGACGACTTGGACTGGCCAATCAGCGATTGTTCTCGAACTACTACACAAAGGTCACTTCCGATAGCCTTGAGCAAGCGGTTGTCAATATTGATGAATTCCAGACCTACTGCCGACACAAGGGACTTGGGTGGGAGGACCATCACTATCCCAGCACCATTTGATCGACACGACAGCTATTCGGGTGGGACACGGTCATGACTCATGAGCACACCGAGCCTTCTCAGGTCCCGCACGGCTCCTGCCATGTGCATGTCAATGCCGCTGAGACCCTGCCTCCTGCGCAATCTGCGTGGTCGCTTCGGATCGAGAACACCCGGCTTGACTTCACGCCCGATAGCCCTTGGGCCGGCACATCGCTTCACCAGAGTGCCTCGTGGGATGCCTTGACCGCAGAGCTGGCGGTCAGCGGCGTGACCGATCACCGGGCGATCGGCTCCGAGTTTCTCGATGCCTGGCTTCATCTATTCCCAATCCTGCAGCCAGGAGGACAGTACTGGGTGAATGCGGATGTGCCCGCCGATATCGCTGACCCGGTTGATTGGCTCATCGAAGCAATCCGGCTTCACCTGGACGTGCGAGGCCCAGCCACGGTTGCTGCGTGCGTTCGCTATGTCAGCAGCGCGGTCTCGTGCATCACGCACAGTGCCGGACGCATGGTGGTGACCAAGAGTCCACAGGCGGAGTACCGCGTGACGTCCAAGGACCTCGACGAACTGGAACTCGATGTTCACCGGACCGTTGCCCCTGACCAGTACGAGCGAGTGGTTCCTCACCTTCATGCTCCCGCGTACATGCTCACCCGAATCCTTGATCACACCACAAACCTTTCCCCGCAGCGTGTCCAAGGCGCCGGGTACGTATTCCTCGATGACGTGACGGTCTACGGATACGGCCAGCTGCTCCTGGAGGATCGCTGGGTTATCGAGGAATCATTTGCTCACTTTGATACGCAGGCTCGCGGCTTCTTCTTTCGCGTACCCGACACGCAGATCCACCTGACCTCCGATGACATCCTGACTGCGGTCCAGGTGCACCAGGATCATCACTACATCATCGTGAAGCAGAACTGGGATTGGAACTACGGCCACTGGATCATCGACAATTTCGCACGACTGTCGAGCCTGTCCGAGGTCGTGGATCTTGCACGGTCGCATTTCGTGATACCGCATACGCACCTGGAGTCAATGCGTGAGGTGATGCTGGATTCATTGGCATTGCTCGGGGTGCGCTCGGAGCAGATCGTGATCGCGCATTCCTTGCCGATCAAAATTCAGCATGGCATCTACCCCACGCCCATGACCAAGGCACCATTCGTGAAGCATCCCGATGCGGTCGCCTTTCTGACCGGACTGGTTCCACGGGCTCGGGCACTGGGCGGGAGAAATCACGCCCCGGCCGGCAGAATCTACCTGTCACGCGCGAAGTTCGGGAGTCGGCGGCTGTTGAACGAGAGCGACCTGCTGCCCACATTGGAAGCCGACGGCTACTGCGTGCTGTTCCCTGAGGAACTGTCGCTCTTCGACCAGATGGCCACGTTCGCAGAGGCCACGCATGTCATCGGGGTCATGGGAGCCGCATTCTCCAATGTGGTCTTTGCCCCGCGTGGGGTCAAGCAACTGTGCCTGGGAACCCAGACGATGGGTCACGACTATTTCTACGACATCGCCTGCCTGAAGCAGGGGGTATATGTCGGCCTCCAGGGAAGTGCCGACGATGACACACCCGGAGCAGGATCGGACTTCAACGTTGACCCCACGGTCTTCTTCGACATGTACGTGTCACATGGGTTTGCCGACTGATCTCGTGCCTAGCGGACGGGGCTGCGGTGGCGTGCGGTCGGTCTTCGGAACATCACGTGTACAGTCCACGTGCCCGGTCTACTTCGACACGGTTGGTTCGACACAGTTGGGACGTCGCGCATGATCGAATCGCAGCCACCCGAGGCGGACGAACCTGGCCTTCACTTCGGCGATCATCGCGGAGAGCACTACCTGGCGGTGCTGCGGCGTCTGCAGGCGGTGCTCCGACCGCGCACCTACCTCGAGGTGGGAACGCACTCGGGAAAGTCACTGATGCAGGTCGACTGCGCCTCGATTGCCGTTGATCCCGATTTCGGCGGGCTCCTGCCGAACGTGATCACCTCCAAGCCGTCATGTCACTTCATGCAGATGACCAGCGATCGGTTTTTCGCACGTCATGATCCGACTACACTGCTGGGAGCGCCGCTTGATTTCGTGTTCCTCGATGGCATGCACCACTCAGAGTTCCTCCTTCGAGACTTCATCCATGCCGAACGGCATTGCCGCCCAAATTCCGTCATCGCCCTGCACGACTGTTTTCCCACAGATGCCCACATCGCACGTCGTCACCAACAGGACAAGTCCCGCGCAGGTGCCTCACACCATGCGCACTGGTGGGCCGGCGATGTCTGGAAGACGCTGTTCATCCTCAAGAAGTATCGCCCCGAACTCACCATCGTGTCGCTGGACGCATCACCGACTGGGCTGGCACTGATTTCGGGATTGTCCCCGTCCGACACACGCCTGCGCGACCAGTACTTTCATCTCATTCGCGAAATGCAGTCCCTGACCTTTGACCGAGATTTCTCGCGCTACGTGACGTCCATGAACATTCAGCCGACGCAGGCCGTGCACGATGCGTCCTGCATCGCAGAGCCCTTCGTCCGGTAAGCGGTACACACACGAACGCTTCGAAACGGTACCGTGAACGCCGTCATGCGCCGGACGGCGTGCAGCAGCCGATTTGGAGACCCCGGCCACGGCATTTGCCATGTACGTTGCCCAATCAGCAGTTGACCGGTCTCGCCAGGCTGCATCGCCCTGGCACCACAGGACGGATCGCACCCGGATCGGTTCCACTGATGACGTTCGGGCGACATGGCGCACGCCATGTCGCGGTAGAGGGTTCGTCGAGACACCGAAGTCCTGCGAGAACCAGCACGGCGTACAGTAATGGCAATGCAATCTTCGTCCAGGCCAAATGATCATATGGTGGTCGAGGCGCGTCCGGGGACCCTGAGAGCGGGCGTTGCTGACATTCGCGCCGGTCTGGTCGCCTGGCCGATCTGGTGGACCTTGAGCCTGCGCTCCATTCGCAGTCAATACCGGCGGACATACCTTGGTCCGTGGTGGATGACGCTGCAGATGGTCATCTTCGTCCTGGGACTGAGCTT
>Ga0164296_1003323_pt1 | contig 15243 bp, 31 predicted proteins | sample GEODES057metaG_FD_113533 | JGI IMG/M metagenome (GOLD analysis project Ga0164296, IMG submission 113533) | Dystrophic lake water microbial communities from Trout Bog Lake, Wisconsin, USA - GEODES057 metaG | ecosystem: Environmental > Aquatic > Freshwater > Lake | place: USA: Trout Bog Lake... | reverse complement strand
GCCACTCTACAGTGCTCTTGCCATCACGGAAACCTGCGTGTGTGTCTGGCATACCTCTCAATAGGCAGTTAGCGATAGCACCCATAGTCAGTCCACAACGGTGATCTTTGGTATTCTTAAACGTTTTGATGATGCTGGTATCATAACCATTACGTCCCATCCAGTCGATGACTTTGGGTTTTAGATCTCTGTTAGTGTGATTGAGATTGTAGTAGTTCATAGCATTACGGAAGTGTGCATTAAACTTTTCAGCGGTTAACAGTTCTGCGCCATCCCACTTTGGACTGTGATCACGTTTAGCGTGTTCTCTTATGCTGATGCTTTTCTTAGTCGCTGTAGCCATCTGTCTGCTCCTTTGTATCGTGCAATAGTTATATTATACGTGAAAAAACCGGATATGTCAATACCCGGTTTTACCAAATATTCTCTGGCTTATTCGGCTTTTGGTTCTACAGGAGGAGTCTGGGCATATGGATAATCCGCTGGTGTATAAGTGAATATACGCACAGGTTTCCAATATTTGCTAAAGATGTTGTTTAATAACAACACAAACATAGCGATAAAAAATACGCTGACTGATACCAAAACGGCACCTACCATAAAGTTTACTGCGGGTTCAAAGTTCATTGTTCTTCCTTTTGTTCTACTACTATCCAACCTAGTTTTTTAAAATCTTCTCTTATCTCGTCTGTGACTACACCTTCTGGGACGAAACCATTTGCTGATCCGTCTTCATGGTATTCCGGACTAATACCGCTACAATACCAATCGATGTAATCTCCCATCTCTATCATGTCAGCTACAACACCACCAGCATGCCGCCAACTGCAACTCCATGTCTCGTTTTTCAAGATAGGCATGACTGCTAGTTTCATGAACTCATTATTACACAGAGCGGCATAGATATTCTGTGAGTAGTTCTCACTGGCCTTGGCTTTATCACAGATCCATTTGTTACTACGCAGATCATATTCCAGATTATTCTTTTGCCACTTTGGATCTTTTAGATTTTCTTCATCCAGTTCACGCCAAGTTTTATACATGGCAACATAGTTGGGATTGGGCTCTTCACCCTTTTCCTCACAGCGTTTGACATACCCTTCTTTTTGGAAGGTATGTCGTTCAGGACTTGATGATATTTTTTTCTCTGAATCTTCTGACATCTTCACTGGCTTTCTTTAATGCGTAGCTATAGTTTAAGGCCACTGGTTCACTGAGTAAAGTGGTAGACTCAAACCGCACAAACCCCTTGGTTAATAGTTCCCAGATATATTTCCAACGATTAGGTGCTGTTTTTACGGTTACATAAAGAGTAACATTCACGATCGGAGTGTCGTCGTCTGCTTCTACGATTATATCATGTCTACAATCTGTGCTACCACAACTACATTCAACCAGGTAACTTTGGTAGTCTCCTAGATCTCTCGTTTTCATAATACCTTCAGCTGGCACCTGTGCCTTCATCAAATAAATCCCATTTTCTTATCAACAGCTTTATGAGACTGGGTATGGAAGATATCAGCGATGTTGTATTCTTCTTTCTCACCATCAAACTCTAGTCCTAGAGCATCGCTGGCTTTTTCAGCCTGTTCTTTGTTTAATGAACTAAACTGTAGAACACCAAAACAGCGTCCGGGACGGAGTAGTGCGCTATCTACATCTTTGATGTTTGGCAAGTTAGTAGTGAATACCATCTTCTTGTGTTTTAAACTAACGAGGCCGTCGCCCACATTTAGGAACTTGTGCATGATAGTATTACCATCGCTACGGCTCATTAAAAAGTTATCGCTATCTTCCAAGACCAATAACTTGCTATCACTTTCCATAAAGTTAGCGAATAAGAAATCTTTTTCTAGGATACTGCTGTCATAGGTCACCATGGCACTGGTCTTGCAGTGCTGTAGCAGTCCTCTGATAAAGCTAGTCTTACCTGTCCCTGGAGGACCGATTAACAATAAGACGTTGCTGTTGCTCTCCATAAAGCCATCGTAATATTCCTCTAGGGTCTCTCCGTTTAGGAAAGGATACATTTCGGAAATCGGCATGCGTTCGTCAGTGATAGGAACACGGACTGAGTGTCCATCGTTGTTATATACCCATTCTACATAACATTCCAGTTCTGAAAACTCGGATAATAATTCTTTTGAGATACGCTGGACATCATCGTGATCTCCGAATATGCTGACATTGAGATTATCTCTCCGCACATTAAACCATATGATACAGCGTGTTTGGGGATTATGTATCACTCCTAGGTCTTCACTGCACTCGTAGAATCTCCAATCTTGGAAACGCAGTTTGCTCCAACGCATCCATTCTTTGCGTGTGGCCAGTATCTTAACTGACTCGCTGAAAGTATCTACACAGTTCTCCCAACGCTCTAGCATCAAGATAGAGGTTATATGATCGGACACATCACCAGTGCTCAATACAGGACTACCTGATCCGTTAGTTGGAACATATTCTGTGCTATCTCTATATGTGTCTTTTTTCATATTTGGTTTTTTCTCAGATGGCCTTGTTCGGATTACTCGTCCGCCTATGGTTCTAAATCTTATCGGTATGCTCATTTTCTATCTGCTGACTGTTTATTAGTTCTCTTAGGGCACGGTTGACAAACTCATTAAAAGTGATATCTAACTTGTGCGCCGCTTTCATATAGTATAGCAGATCGTTATCCGATATGTCAAGTGGTATTTCTATACGGGTATCATAATCCTCGCCAGTTTGGATTGCGTGGCATTTATCTAGATAGTCCTCTACGGTTTCTAGATCGATATATGGTAGTGGAGTTCCATCTTCTAATTCCCAGGCTGTATCAGACTGCCCTTTCTCTTTGACTTCTAGTTGATGTTGTTTTACATAATCGCTATTCATCAATCTGTAGGCGCGATTGCGCTTATAGTCATAGGCTGTGGACTCATATACTACCTGTGTCTTGGTATCAAACACGATGCTAAAACTGTATCCGTCGTGCTCACCATTCCAGCTATCCATCCTATAGGCACTACGTCCATAGCAGTTCCACAAATAATCACTGCCTTCGCTGATGCGATAATCAACAGCTTCCATCCATTGTTTGAGTGTTAGCATTTTCTGGTCCTTCTTGTATTGCTTGAAATATAACTTCGATTCTATCTGGGTTTGATTCTGTCACTTCTAATAACATAGCTTTCATCTCTATCTTAACTTGTTCCTCATCGGTACGTCCAACAAAACTCATCACCCGATCTTTAACATATTTTTTAAGTTCTTCGTCTGTCATAGTCTCTCACTTAATAGTAGTCTACATAGTGTAGCATCTTTTTCGCTATCGAAGTTAAACTGCATGGCAGTTTCATCTACATGTGTTGTATATCTGCCACCCGGAGTTCCGAAGTGCTCTACCACCATAGCACAGGTTTCATTCCAAAGTATAGTAGTGTCTCCGGTTTTCCATCGAACCAAGATCTGCTTGGGGTCATTCATCTTATCTAGATATAACTTCTGTGCAGATCCAGCCTTTCGGAGTCTGTATCACTAATCCCGGAGCACAACTATCTACTAGATTATAGAGTCGATGGTTAGCCCATACGACAACTACTAATACTCCCCCAATAAGGACGCTACCTACTAGGGTTTCAAGTTTATCTGTGATTGTCATTTTGGTACAAATGGTGTTAGGTCTGGAGCTTTCCAACCTAGGGGCTTTAATACTTTACCATCTTCACGTTTGCGAACTTTACCATCTTCGCTTATCTTAGCAAAGTTGGTGCTCATGACTTCTTTCCAGGCACCTTCGGCATCGTATCCTGCGCTGTGTATCGCCCCGATAGTAACGACTAGTATATCTATCAAGGCATCTAAAGCATCTTCATGTGTTTCAGCTTCGGCAAGTTCTGCTACTTCTTCTCGGATAAGATCTTTATATAAGTTATACTGATCTTCATTCCACTTGTCGACCGTTTGATCGCAGGCTCGCATAAACTTTTCTTGATCACGGAATGGGTTCATAATGTTTGTCCTAACAGTTTCATCATATTATTATATATCTAAATCTTAGTTTTGTCAAATCTAAGATAAAATTCTGACAGTTTCTTTTTTTCAAGTGTCGCTACGATTGCGTATCGATATCCAAAATGCGAATGGTCGATGTCTCTCCTCCATTCGGGGGTTTCTATGGCATGTTCCATAACAAACTTACCCGCTTCGCTTTCTTGCCATTTCCATAAAGGCTCTCCGGCATATAAATCCGGATCTTCTACATCACCTACAGTAAACTTATGGACTACGACCTTATGTAGTTCTTCGATATTTAACTGTCCATCATTATAAACTTTTCGATATGTCACTGAGGCCATGTTAGGTAATAAAATGTTTGGAACTTTTTAGCATCTCTCTCGGAATAGAATCCCCACATATCCCAACTCAGCCTAGTAACGCCGGGCCATTTTTTCAGTTCCTGGGTAGCCCATTCTATGTATGGATCACTTCCCACACTAACATCTTCTTCTGGACGGATCTTTATAATCCATTTATAAAGATGACGTAGGTGTTCAGTATCTGGATGATTTAAGGTTGGAATGATTCTACTGGACATCCTCCAACTCCTCATTACATCATCCAGCGTTTGCGGGCGCATCATTCTGTTTACGTTTATTGAATGTTCTACGCTTACGCGGTTTTCTATTTTCTTTCTTTTCAGCGGGTTTGAAAATAGTAGTGTGACCCTTTTCTGCGACTGCTAATGCGGCATGGATTTGATCTGGAGTCGGTTCATCTTCTTCCATCAATGCTTCTACTACAGGGCTTAGTCCTCCAGTTAAATCTGGAGTACTCATTCCTATGCGCCTAAAAGCACGCCTAGCTTCACGCATGACGTCCGGTTGTTTACGGTATAGCATGATTGGGCCTCTCTCATCAGGGCTAATCTGATCATAGTTACGTACTTCGTATACGTCATCTATTCCAGTTTTGATCTCGATGACGTATAAAGGATCATCGTTGTGATCTTCGTTTAGGTGTAGTAGATCGATAACCTCGACCACGCGACCTTGTACCAAGTTCTTTTCTCCTAGATGGATCCAAACTTGGTCTCTTATATCATATTGTTTTTTCATATTATTCTGCGACTTTTTCGCGGACCTTAGTATCTAATAGATCCTTGACAAACTTCAATGCTTTACGATCGGTATCATACACATACTCTGAATCTTCTTCGTCGCTACGTATCGTAACGATTACTCCATTCACAGCCTTGCGTATTTCTATGCTTTCAAACATTGAAGTTGTTGTCATTATTGTTGTACCGATAGATTATAGTTAAAGTGGAAGATACCGATATGTGATGTTTCTTTGCTTAGATCCTGATCACACCAAACCTGATATCCTGCTTTCTGCGCCTGTTGGCAGAAGAAAATATCTTCACCGATCTCTAAGTTGAGCTCAGGAATATATTCTTGTAAGTAGTGTGGGTGAGGAATCTTTTCGTAGACTTCACGCTTAACTAGAACACAACCATGTGGTAGGACATCGATCAGTTCCATACTTGGACTATTATCATTAGTTTGGAATTCTGTAAACTGACCGGCACCGCCCATCATACCTGTAAAGTTAGCATTAGGAAAACGACGTCTGCGATAGTTAACTCCGACGATATCTTTATTTCTTGCTAGAAGTTTCATAGGAGCATCTACTGGAAACTTCATGTCACTATCTACCCACCAGATATAATCAAAATCGCTCTTTAGGAAGATATCGACTAGATTGCGTCTAGCGATAGTGATAACCGATCCAATGTTGAATGCGCAGTTGATACGTATTCCATTTGCTACTAAGTTAGCGGCAGCCATCGCTAGATGCTGAGCGAACTCGGCATTGACCATCTCCATCGCTGGAACTGCGATCATTATGCTAGGACGTTGTCCTGGCGGAAGTTGTACTGGACTGCTTCCTGGAGTGTTAGTTGGTTGGCCGTTAGGAGTAAACGCTCGTGGCGCTGGACGGCTAGGGATGTTTAGTTTACCTTTGTTTTTCATGTTTTTCCTTTATGTTGTTATAGTAACATGTTTTCTTATCTTATACAATAATTATTTTGTATTGATTTCGCCAAAGCGAGTCTTGGTTCAGTTAGGGATAGGGAGATCATCATAATATCCGGAGCCTACGTCTCGTAGATAGATCAATATCTGTTCCTCTGATTCCATCGTGCTGAAATCTGGACTGTTGAATACTAGATTAGGTAAATGCCTGCTGGATAGATATTTTTGATATAGTTCCCTATATTCAGGATGTATCCATTGGAATGCTTGATTGTAACCCGGTACCATTACTTCGAGCAATCTGCATTCTTCAGTTTCTGTATCAACTATAGCCCTAGCGTATTCTATATCATCTCGATCGACATAAAATATTTCATTTGCTTTTAATCCAAAGCATGGGATTTTACATTTATCTATTAAGAACACACGTTCTTCTGCTACATGATTTAAATGTATTATATACATTGATTCCTCTTATTGCTGTCTTCTATTTAAGATATAGTTAAGATAAGCGATGCCGAAACTGAACACAGCCCCTAAAAGATCTCCTTTACTAAAATCTTCTAATCCACCACAGATCAGGAAGCCTATGAGGAACCAGGTTATTTCAATATGATTATCTCTATACCAAGTTATAAAATCATTCATTTTACACGAGTCCTTTCGGCTAGTTCTCTGTATCCTTGTCCCGTTGGATGGATTCCGTCCTTGCTAATCTGTGGGATAGACAGCACTACATCTCCGTAGTTTTTAGCTATGATATCTATCATGGCCTGTATGTTTTCAATAGGAACACTACTGGCAGGAAGATTACCTGCAGGTTTAATCCAATATACTCTTTCAGCTTGTATACTTTCTCGTAGTTTTAATAATTCCTTGAAGGTATTTACATTCTGATGATCATTTGATCCTAAACTGATGATAACTGTATTAGCTGATAAATCTTTTGTGACAAAGTTTTTATTCCATTGCCAGCTGTTCCATCCTCCATGAGCATACGCTACACATTCCGGTCTTTGTTGTGCTGTACCTACTGCTATGCTATCGCCGAGTATTAAACAATCTAACATATGATTCCTTTCATGATATATACTAACACGAAAGTAACACGTTGTCAACTATCTAGTAATCCAATCACATGACCGGAATGGACGCCCTCGTTCAGCCTTTGGTAGATAATATGCTATCCGTTTTTTCATACGTTTTATAATAGGATGATTATGATCGTGGCTGAAAGCATTTAGATATACAAGCCAACATGTGCTTTTTCTACGACGCCCTTTTTGATCTTCATTTAGTAGTCGTATGGCTTTCTGGGGATCGTACTCTGCTTTGGTCAGAATTTCGCAGGCTATGTTAAATGCATAGGCATCTATCTCATCGTTATTGCCTAGGTATTCTTGTTCACGTCTTTGTTTTTCTCTGTGAGCGGTACTGGCATAATCTGGTAAGTGTTTGAATTTCCGTTTCCGGAACTGACGCATGTGTATGATTTCATGCAACATAGTATCTGCGAATAATAGACACATTCTTTTGAATCTATAATCGCTTATGGTTATGATGTCTTTTTTGCCATAATAGCAGAAGTTGATTTCTATGCACTGTAGGTATTCAGCATCTAGATCACTATAATAGCACCCTCCTACCCAGGTCCATCCGGGATCGACTTTGCTATCATATATCCTACTAGCTTTTACTGGTAACTGTGATTTGATGTGTCTTACTATGACTTCGTGGAAGTTATATGCAGAGAGAGGGACTTTGACTACTTTATCTTTGGCAGAATAAAGCATTTCAAATAATGTCCATCTATCTAATTCAGCCCAGTTAAACTTATGTGATCTTAGCATAGTCCCCTCCTACTGTATTAGTTTAATGTATTTATTGGCTACTGTCTTCCGGTACATCTACCTCAAGCCATGTATGATCTCCCATATATCTGACTTTTGTTATGTACTCATAATCTTCCGGAGCACCTGTGCTCCAGTCATCTGGTCCGTGATGTGTCAATAATGTATGCTGTTTACGTTTGCTCCAGGCTAGCCAATAGCATTGTCCCATGACGACTTGGAACTGATATTCTGCGGCATGTACCATATCTGTAATATCGAGTCGACGTTTTATACTATCGGCCTGTTTTTGTAATACCGCTACTACCTCCATGATGCGATCGTATTCTTGCTGGGCATACATCCTAGCATGATTGATCATTATATCTTTTTGTTTAGTGATCGGGATTAAATCAAATTTCGGTCCACTGCTCTCTGTCGCATAAGGAGTGATATTTTTATTAAAAAATGGAATGACAACACCCGTAGATGTGGAATCATAACTCGTCCTTCCTTTAGCTGAATTTCGTTTTGTCATATTTTATTACTTTGGTCGGCCCTGCAGGAATCGAACCCACACCGCTTGGTTCGAAGCCAAGTATTCTATCCGTTGAACTAAGGGCCGATATTATACGGTGTGGCCGGTAGGACTCGAACCTACAAGGTGCGGCGACTATGTCTGCAACCATTCCCGATATACAAGGTGCTATCTCGGAGCTCTGCCATTCGCTTACAGCCACGTTACAGTTTAACATACTTATTCATAATCTACAACTAAAATGGTGATTGTTATAAATAGACATAATGTAAGGAAAACACCATGATCATCAGTAATCTCCAGCCAGAATTCGATACAACATGGGCTGAACTGTTGAAATATGATCCAGTGCATCCTATCGATGAAAATAAAAACCTAGTCCGTCGATTCGGCAGCGACCGTATTATCTACACTATGACTGACCAAGGTAAACCCGGTGCCATGCTACAAGTGGCGCTCACGCCCAGTGCTCCTATGACTGCCAAGAGCCTTTGGAATAAAAAAGAACAAACTGAGCCATTCCTTTATGCTGTATTCTATAGCGTATTCCGTTTACCAGATAGCGATGGAGTTAGAGGCGGAGTGAAAGAATTGATATTCAACGCCGCTGAGGATCTCCGTGTTAGATTTCCTAGCATAGGAAAGTTTATAACACTAAGCCCTATACCTAGCCTACGTACTAAATTCTCTAAGAATCCTAGCATAGAACAGATACAAGAATTTTTAGTCGCAAAAAAAGACCCAGTAGCAAGATTCCATATTAGTAATGGAGCCTTGCCCTGGGCCGTTCGTCGCCGCGCCGATCTAAGCGATCTACGTAAACAAGAAAGTTGGGGTTGGATGGCTAGCTATGATTACACACCTTTGGTGATCAAAGATGTGCAATCTGCTGTATTAGATCCTATACTACAAACCCTCTAATCTACACCTTTAAAGTTACCGTTTTTGAACCCTACGGTTCCGCCTTGTTCTTTGATAGCCTTGATAGCATCCTCAAACAAGATCGGAGCAAAATCTGTGTGTTCAACACAGGCACACCAGTAGTTAGGATCGATCTCTCCATTGGCTAACCTTACACGGTTTTGATGTAAGTGACCATGGATGTTAGTTCCGAAACGATATAAGGCATCCTTGTGTAAAGGAATATGGCTTAAGATCATACCGTTCATAACATGATAACTACGGATATCTCTAAAGTGCGGTGTATAGTCACCTAACTTGAAGATATCGTGATTACCTTTGATCAAAACCTTGTCGCCATTTAATCGACGCATGGTCTTCAACGATTTACGGTTGATGACGACGTCGCCTAAGTGATAGACTTTATCATTTGGTTTTACACGTTCGTTCCAACGCTCAACCATAGCTTCATCCATCTCATCTGCATTGTCCCATGGACGTAACTTTGTTACACCATCAGCCCGCATAAACTTACAAACCCCCATGTGACCAAAATGTGTGTCACTGACTAAAAATACTGATGGCATACTAATCTCCTTATATTTCCTCTATAGCTCTACGAAATACTATCTCCTGTTTAGCGAAGGCCTGTATCTCCCAGGGCATATCTAAATAGGCTGTCTTACGGCTGTAAAACTTACCCTTCCATTTTGATCCTGTTTTCATAGGCTTTAGGATTCCTTTAGCGAACTGTGCCACATGGGTTAGTTCATGTGCTAGGGTGACACCTAAGGCGCTGAGATCCCTATTAGGTTTAATAACAACTAAGAAAGTGTCTATACCTAGAAGGGGAACACATTCACCTGCGTGTTCTATGTCCCTGTCTACTTTGATATAGAGATATTTGCGGCTAGAAGTAAGACCTAACTGATCGAGCATACTTGGCAAGATAGCATCTATATACTTTGTTAGTTTTGGACTAGCGTTTATTTCGTATTCCATTGTTGCTCCTATTAGTTCTTAAACTTTATTATACAGGAGTTTTACCACTTTGTCAAGTGTGGTTTTTATACAACATATATACACCGTAGTCACATTCTATATCAGTCTCAACAAATCCAAAATGTTTCCAAAGGTCTTTGGTCTTTAATGTCCGATTAGCGGCGACTAAGGTAACGACCTTATTGTGTTCGAGGCATTTATCTATTGCGATCTTAGACAGTCCTTTTCCTCGAAGCGAGTCATCTAACACAATATCGTGGATGAAAAAACTATCAATCGGCGTAGTTCTGTCTAATATAGTATTAAGCGCCGGGGGCTGACCATACTTCCAGGGAAACCAAAATATATATCCTGATATTTTTCTATCTTCCTCATATACCATACATCCCTGAGGATAATATAAAAACTTATCTTCGTAGGATTCATAAGACTCGTGATATTCAAATCCCCATATAGCATCTGCTATTAGAAATACATTCTTCAAATCTTGATGAATCATTGGACGCCACATCCAATATTTATTGGTCTCACCGGCAGGAATCGAACCTGCATCTAATTCTTAGGAGGAACTTGTTCTATCCGTTGAACTACAGCGAGTTATTTGAACCAACCTAGCTTCTCACCAGCGGCTTTACGGCGCTCGGCTTCTTCTTGGCTACCTGGGAATCTGCTGGCCCACACTATACATAGGGCGAAGAAGATGCCCATGCCTAACGTAGCTTTCCAATTCTGTGTAGCGAACCACATGATGACTAAACTGACATCCATGCTGATAAACATAAACCATTTACCTTTAGAGGGGAATACCCTACCATCCTGCCAGTTGGCGATAAAAGGTCCAAACAACTTATGGTTGATCATATAGTCGTGGAATCGTTTGCTACTGCGAGCGAAACAGTAGGTTGCTATTAAACTAGGTGTGCTCCAAGGTATACCTGGAACTATAACTCCGATGTAGGCAATGCCCAAAAATAACAAACCTGCTACGAACCACAACGCTTTTTTAATCTTATTCATATGATACCTTTATTGGAGCGGGATACCAGAATCGAACTGGTCACTAAACCTTGGCAAGGTTTCGTTTTACCAATAAACTAATCCCGCATAAAAGTATTTACGCTGTTCGCTTGACCAGGTGATATCCAAATTGGGTCTGTACTGGTCCGCTTACCTGACCGATTTCTGAACCAAACGCTACATCTTCAAATGGCTTAACCATCTGTCCACGGCCGAACATTCCTAGATCGCCGCCGTTGCGACCACTAGGGCATGTGCTGTGTTCTTGTGCTAACTGTCCAAAATCAGATCCTTCGGAGATTTTTTGTTTTAGCGTAACTGCTGTGTTAAGATCTTTTACTAGAATATGGCTTGCTCTAACTTGACTCATTTTGTTTCCTTATAAATTTCATTCCTACGTAAGTGCCTGCCCCGGCACCTAATAAACTTGCTATCAATGTCCAATGATTTTCTGTGTAGTTGATCACAGCTATGCTGGCAGTAAGTGTAACCACCATACTCCAGAATGTCGCCCACCATACTTTATTTGTAGTTACTGCTCTGAGGTAGTAGGTATATAAAATATCTGTTGCGAATACCAGTAAAAAAGTTTCTATGTATTGCCACATATCATTGGAGCGGGATAGGAGAATCGAACTCCTTTAGCCAGCTTGGAAGGCTGGAGCCCAACCAATGGGCCAATCCCGCATGGACCTATTTGATTTCGTTTCCGCCTAGATCTACTTTACCAGTCTCATACTGCTCTAGTCTTTCTTTATAGGCATCTTCAGTTAGCCCATGCCAACCGCAACATTTACCGGTAGGACTACGGCCGCAACCGCAACTACCAATGTCTTCTGTATTTTCTTTTACTCTTACCTGCATTTTATCTTTCCTAAAAATAGCATCAAAGTTGTTACCAAATTGTTCTTGGCTAACACTATAGGGACGAGGTCTACTACCTTTGCTCATATTAAACTCCTAGGCTTGGCTCGGGATCGTTCTTGCGTTTTTCTTTTACACGGATTCCCCCGAACAGTTGTGCCTGTATCATTAATCGCTTTTGTACTCCACGCTCGTGGGGATCTGTGATCTGGGCTAGCTGTCTCTTGACCATCTTAGGCAGTTTAAAATTTGGACCTGGTTTCATATTACTTCTCTCTTTTTCTTTTGTAGTTTGGCAAGATATTCTCTTCCAACGTGGCCTTCTTCGATTTCTCTAAGTGCGGTAACATTATGTCCGCCTTTTTTATTTACTAAAGGTATATGACCTTTTTTTAATTCTCTGGCCCTCATGCTGGCTATCAAGATAAGATCGTATCTATTACCCACCTGCTCTACTGCCGCCTGACTTGTTATTCTTGCCATAGTGTTCCTTTGTTATATTTAATTATACTTACTTTATCCGCTAGGTCAATGATATTGGCGGAGCGACTGGGAGTCGAACCCAGTCAACGCTTTAACACGTTGTACGGATTAGCAATCCGCTGCCTTACCGTTCGGCCACCGCTCCATATAGGAATACACTAGGGGCTAGGCCCTCTTACTATTCGATATCAAGTCGATGTCGCCTAGTGTATTTTTATATGGCGTCCCGTACGAGATTCGAACTCGTGTACTCGCCGTGAAAGGGCGATATCCTAGGCCTCTAGATGAACGGGACACAGTCTAACTTAACTTGGAAGCGGAGCTCAGGAATCGAACCTGGTGTTTCGAGCTTATGAGACTCGCGAGTAAACCGTTTCTCTCCTCCGCTATAGATCTATATTAGTTGTATTGTCATGTTATGGACTAGGCCCAACCCTAGCCGTTTGCTTTTAACGTCCTATGCTTACTATACTGGATGATCAGTCCTATCTCGTCATAGTCCAACTCGCGTTAGTTAGTCTACAGTTAAACTGTAGCATTTGCCGGCTCTCCCTAACGGTGAAAGTGCATTATGGGATACACCCATTTTTCCATAACAATACAACTAATATATCTAACTGGTGCCCCAAGCGAGACTCGAACTCGCACTCCGAAGAACTAGTTCCTAAGACTAGCGTGTCTACCAATTCCACCATCGGGGCAAAACTTCCTATATAACTATTATACCATCTATGTTATAATCTGTCTATAGCTTAAATACAACATGGAAGATATCTATACAGAATATCGTTTGTTATATATACACTCTAAGCAGGAATATAAACAGACTCTGCGTTCGACTACTGCCACAGAGTTCGAACCTAATCCTCTATTCGTCCGAACTGACCACGAGTTCGTTCCAGACGGTCCGTGGCCTCAAATCACAAGCACTGAAATACCTAAACGGTAATTTTGGCAGGGGATGTAGGGATCGAACCTACGCATGGCGGAATCAAAATCCGCTGCCTTACCTCTTGGCGAATCCCCAACAAATCTCTCGGTGAGCATGTACACTCACCTTCCTTGTTAGACTAAAGTACATGAATCTAACAAGAGTACACTGGAGCAACGGGAGGGATTTGAACCCCCGGTTTTACGGATTTGCAATCCGTTGCATTGGGCCGCTCTGCCACCGTTGCATAAATTCTTTTTTGGTGCGACGAGCAGGATTCGAACCTACCCCTTATGAATTATGAGTTCACGGCACTACCACTATGCTATCGTCGCAATACAAATATTATAAAATATTTTTATTATATTGTCAATGGGGAGAAGTACGGGAATCGAACCCGTGATAGCGGAATCACAACCCGCGGTTTTACCACTAAACTAACGACTCCATAGGAGAGAAAGCGGCCTGGACCAAGACATTATCCCACTATATGGGGACCTGGCTGTACCGCTGTAAAAGATTACTGACCGTCGCCTTCTTTATCGCCGGCTTCCATGACTTCTACATGTAGAGGCCAAGGACCATTCCAACCACGCGGTGGAATGTGACGCTTATAATGGTCATAGTTTGTATTCTGATAAGCATGACGCTGGACGCGATCTGCTACTGTTTCTGCCATGTCTCTGCTGGCATAACTGGCTATGGCAGCCCATCCCTGTCGATGCGCTTTCATCATCCTGCGTAGCGCTTCGTCTTTGGGCAGGGGAACACCGTGCTCTGTAGCTTCTACGGCTACTTCAAAAGGAGTGATGTGATCGTTTAGCACTACCACAGTAAAGCCATTAGGCACATGCACAGGTGCCATCTGTTGTTGATGTGTGGGCGGACGATCGATGACTGGCGGGCGATCTAGTACTTCATCACCTGCTTCTACTACTTCGATCCACTCTCTTAAAGTCTTTTTGGTCATACTTTATTTATTCAAGTTTGGTGCTCCAACCAAGAATCGAACTTGAAATACATTCTTACCAAGAATGCGTTATGCCATTTAACTATAAGAGCAATATGGCGGGTCCTGAGAGACTCGAACTCCCACTAACGGTTTTGGAGACCGCAGTACTGCCATTATACTAAAGACCCATTAACTTGGCGGAAGCGGTGAGATTCGAACTCACGGTGCCTTTCGACACGTCTGTTTTCAAGACAGGTGCAATCAGCCAGACTCTGCCACGCTTCCATATATTGGTGCAACCTCCAGGGGTCGAACCTGGTTCCTCCCGGCTTCAACGGGGTGCTATGACCACATCAGCTAAAGTTGCATATTGGTGCGTCGTGAAGGAATCGAACCTCCGTCTCTGCGGTGTAAACGCAGGGCCCTGCCATTAGACGAACAACGCATATATTTGGTACCCCTACCCAGAGTCGAACCGGGAAACATCTAACACTCCTTTTGAGAGAGCTGCCTTTACCAATTTGGCCATAGGGGCATTAAAAAACTTCATCGTAGAACTATGTTACCAGAGGACGAAGCCGTATTATTTGGTCCGGCGTGTAGGAATCGAACCTACATTGACACTTTAGAAGAATGTAGTCCTATCCATTGAACGAACGCCAGTGTATGGTGCGACTGGAGAGATTCGAACTCCCGACACCTGACTT
>Ga0164296_1003322_pt1 | contig 15245 bp, 23 predicted proteins | sample GEODES057metaG_FD_113533 | JGI IMG/M metagenome (GOLD analysis project Ga0164296, IMG submission 113533) | Dystrophic lake water microbial communities from Trout Bog Lake, Wisconsin, USA - GEODES057 metaG | ecosystem: Environmental > Aquatic > Freshwater > Lake | place: USA: Trout Bog Lake... | reverse complement strand
TCGAGACCCGCGCCTATGGGCGTGTGCTCTTGGAGGACGTGACCCTGTCGGACAAGACCACGGGCACCGCTGGCACGATGCTGACCGACGAGATGGTCACCGCCATGCGCGATGACGAGTCGATCACCCGCATCCGAGTTCGCTCCACGCTGACGTGTGAGGCGAGCCAGGGCATCTGCGCCGCCTGCTACGGCCAGTCGCTGGCCACCGGCAACCTGATCGAGATCGGTGAGGCCGTCGGCGTCATCGCCGCTCAGTCGATCGGTGAGCCTGGCACGCAGCTGACCATGCGTACCTTCCACGCCGGTGGTGTGGCAGGGTCCGACATCACCCACGGCCTTCCCCGCGTGGTCGAGCTCTTCGAGGCTCGCACCCCGAAGGGCGCCGCCATCTTGGCCCACCACTCCGGTGTGGTCCGGGTGGACGAGGAGGAGAGCGGCCGTGTGATCACGGTCGTGGCGGACGACGGCACCGAGCAGGTCGAGACGGTCCCGCTCCGGGTCCACCTCGAGATCGCCGACGGGGCCGAGGTCGCCGCCGGTGACGCGCTCGTCGAGGGTCCGAAGGACCCGAAGGAGCTCTTGGAGGTCAAGGGTGTCCGTGAGACCCAGCAGTACCTCGTCGAAGAGGTCCAGAAGGTCTACCGTGACCAGGGTGTGTCGATCCACGACAAGCACATCGAGCTCATCGTTCGTCAGATGCTCCGTCGGGTCAACGTCGCCGATCCTGGTGACGCCGCGTTCCTCCCTGGCCAGCAGGTCGACTCCCAGGTGTACACCGAGGTGAACCGTGAGCTCGTGGCGGAGGGCAAGCGTCCCGCCGAGGCTCGCGTGGAGCTGATGGGCATCACCAAGGCGTCGCTGGCCACCGAGTCGTGGCTGTCGGCCGCTTCCTTCCAGGAGACGACCCGAGTGCTCACCGAAGCCGCCATCGAGGGCAAGAGCGACTTCCTCTACGGCCTCAAGGAGAACATCATCATCGGCAAGCTCATCCCGGCTGGTTCGGGAACCGAGAACTACCGGTCGATCCGTCTCGACATGCCCGATGCCGAGCCGATCGCTGCCTATGGCTCCGAGGACGACGACCTTGCGTCGTGGCTCCTCGAGGGCTTCGACGATGGTGTCGATGAGAAGTTCGCCCTGGACGCGAGCTGGATGGGGGAGGCGCCGACCGGCGACGACCTCGGAGGCGATGTCCAGGCCGGTAGCTAGCCACCTCCTCGATCCGACCGCCCTGGGGAGCATCACCTCAGGGCGGTTGGACGTGGAGCCCTCCTCCGATCTATCATCGGAGGCCCTGCGCCCTGAGAGGTTCACCTCTCAGCGAGTGCGAGTCAGTTTCCCTTCACCGTAGAGAGAGTTCACGAGGTAACGCGTGCCCACGATTGAGCAGCTGGTCCGAAAGGGCCGGCAGGCAAAGACTTCCAAGACCAAGACCCCGGCCCTCAAGGGCGCGCCCCAGCGTCGTGGGGTCTGCACGCGTGTGTACACCACCACGCCGAAGAAGCCGAACTCGGCCCTCCGGAAGGTTGCCCGTGTGCGCCTCACCTCTGGCGTCGAAGTCACCGCGTACATCCCCGGCGTCGGCCACAACCTCCAGGAGCACTCCATCGTGCTCGTCCGTGGTGGTCGTGTGAAGGACCTCCCGGGTGTTCGTTACAAGGTCATCCGTGGCGCGCTGGACACCTCCGGCGTGCGTGAGCGGGCACAGGCCCGAAGCCGTTACGGCGCCAAGAAGGAGTCCTGATATGCCTCGCAACGGTCCCGCCCCTCGCCGCGAGCTCGCTCCCGACCCGGTCTACCGGTCGGTCCTCGTCACCCAGGTGACCAACAAGGTCCTCTCGCGTGGCAAGCGCAACGTCGCCGAGCGCATCGTCTACACCGCGCTCGACACCGTCAAGGAGCGCACCGACTCCGACCCGGTCGCCGTCTTGAAGCGCGCCGTGGAGAACGTGCGCCCCGACCTCGAGGTCCGCAGCCGCCGCGTCGGTGGTGCGACCTACCAGGTCCCGGTCGAGGTTCGCCCTCGCCGTGCCACCACGCTGGCCATCCGCTGGCTCGTGGGCTACTCGCGCTCTCGTCGTGAGAAGACGATGGCCGAGCGCCTGGCCAACGAGATCCTCGATGCCTCCAATGGCGTCGGTGCGGCCGTGAAGCGCAAGGAAGACCTCCACAAGATGGCCGAGTCCAACAAGGCCTTCGCTCACTACCGCTGGTAGTTCGCGACCTCTCGTCCCCGATCCTGAACACCTCCCACACCCAAGGCTGCACTCATGGCTGACGCCCTCCCTCCCCGTCCCACACCGCTCGAGCGGACTCGCAACATCGGCATCATGGCCCACATCGATGCCGGGAAGACGACGACCACCGAGCGGATCCTCTACTACACGGGCCGTAACTACAAGATCGGTGAGGTCCACGAGGGCGCGGCGACCATGGACTGGATGGTCCAGGAGCAGGAGCGTGGCATCACGATCACGTCTGCGGCGACCACGTGCCAGTGGAACGACCACACCATCAACATCATCGACACCCCGGGCCACGTCGACTTCACGGTCGAGGTGGAGCGCTCGCTGCGTGTCCTCGACGGTGCCGTCGCCGTCTTCGACGCCGTCGCCGGCGTGGAGCCCCAGACCGAGACGGTCTGGCGCCAGGCCAACAAGTACGACGTGCCTCGCATGTGCTTCGTCAACAAGATGGACCGCGTCGGCGCTGACTTCTACCGCTGCGTGGAGATGATCAAGGACCGTCTCGACTGCACGACCGCAGTGGTCCAGCTGCCGATCGGCGCAGAGTCGGACTTCCTCGGCGTCGTCGACCTCGTGATCATGAAGGCCCTCGTCTGGGAAGACGGCATGGGCGAGGACTACGAGGAGCGCGACATCCCGGCCGACATGGTCGACCAGGCTGAAGAGGCTCGCCAGGAGCTCATCGACGTCCTCTCGAACGTGGACGACGTCATCTTGGAGAAGTACCTCGGCGACGAGGAGATCACTGTCGAGGACCTCAAGCGCGCCTTGCGCTCCGGCACCCTCTCGGTCTCGATCGTCCCGATCCTCTGCGGCACGGCCTTCAAGAACAAGGGCGTCCAGCCCATGCTCGACGCCGTGGTGGACTTCCTCCCGTCGCCGCTCGACCTCCCGCCCACGGTCGGCACCAAGCCGAACAAGGACGAGGAGATCACCCGCGAGGTCTCCGACGACGCGCCGTTCTCGGCCCTCGCCTTCAAGATCATGACCGACCCCTACGTCGGCAAGCTGACGTACCTGCGCGTCTACTCGGGCACGCTCGAGAAGGGCGGCACCGTCTCGAACACAACGAAGGGCAAGAAGGAGCGCATCGGTCGCCTCCTCCAGATGCACGCCAACAGCCGTGAGGACCTCGACGTGGTCCGCACCGGTGACATCTGCGCCGGCGTCGGCCTCAAGCAGACCACCACTGGTGACACGTTGGCCGACCCGGACAACCCGATCGTGCTCGAGGTCATGGAGTTCCCCGAGCCCGTGATCCACGTCGCCGTCGAGCCCAAGACCAAGGCCGACCAGGACAAGCTCGGCAAGGCGCTCTACGCCCTCTCCGAGGAGGACCCGACCTTCCGGGTCCGCACCGACGAGGAGACCAACCAGACCGTCATCTCCGGCATGGGCGAGCTGCACCTCGAGGTGCTCGTCGACCGCATGCTCCGTGAGTTCAGCGTGGACGCCAACGTCGGCAAGCCCCAGGTGGCCTACCGCGAGACCATCAAGAACAAGGTCGAGAAGGTCGAAGAGAAGTACGTCCGCCAGACCGGTGGTAAGGGCCAGTACGGCCACGTCGTCATCACCGTCGAGCCCACGGGCCCCGGTGGCGGCTACGAGTTCGTCGACGGCATCACCGGTGGTGTGATCCCCAAGGAGTACATCCCGTCGATCGATGCCGGCATCCAAGAGGCGCTGACCTCTGGCGTGCTCGCCGGCTACCAGATGGTCGACCTGCGCGTGACCCTCACCTATGGCTCGTACCACGACGTCGACTCCTCGGAGATGGCGTTCAAGATCGCCGGGTCGCTCGCCATCAAGAAGGCGGCCCGTGCCGCCAAGCCCGTGCTCTTGGAGCCGGTGATGGCCGTCGAGGTCGTCACCCCCGAGGACTACATGGGCGACGTGATCGGCGACCTGTCGTCTCGTCGTGGCCGTGTCGAGGGCATGGACCAGCGAGGCAACGCCCAGGTGATCCGGGCCCAGGTTCCCCTGGCCGACATGTTCGGCTACGCTACCGATCTGCGCTCGCGCACACAGGGTCGTGCCACGTACACGATGCAGTTCCACGCCTACAACGAAGTTCCCGACGCGGTCGCCAAGGAGATCGTGGCCCGGGCAACGGGCGAGTAGGTCCTCCGGAGTTCTTCGGAGCCAAGTTCACCTCGTCTCGACACGAACCAAGCGGCCCTGGCCGCCGGGTCCGTGAAGGGGCGGGGAGCTAAGCAAGCACAAGAAACCAAGCAAACAAACGGCGGGCCCGAGGGGGCGCCGCTCAAAACCAGGGAAAGGTCCCCGCATCATGGCCAAGCAGAAGTTCGAGCGCACCAAGCCGCACGTCAACATCGGGACGATGGGTCACATCGACCACGGCAAGACGACCCTCACCGCCGCGATCACCAAGGTCCTCGCCGACAAGAACGGCTCGGAGTTCACGCCGTTCGACATGATCGACAAGGCCCCTGAGGAGCGCCAGCGCGGCATCACGATCTCCATCGCCCACGTCGAGTACGAGACGGACGCCCGTCACTACGCCCACGTCGACATGCCGGGTCACGCTGACTACATCAAGAACATGATCACTGGTGCGGCCCAGGTCGACGGTGCCATCCTCGTGGTCTCGGCCGCCGATGGCCCGATGCCCCAGACCCGTGAGCACGTGCTGCTCGCCCGCCAGGTCGGCGTCCCCTACATCGTCGTGGCGCTGAACAAGGCCGACATGGTCGACGACGAGGAGCTCCTCGAGCTCGTCGAGCTTGAGATCCGTGAGCTCCTCAACGAGTACGAGTTCCCCGGTGACGACACCCCGATCATCCCCGTCTCGGCCCTCAAGGCCCTCGAGGGTGACGCAGAGTACGCCGAGAAGATCGTCGCCCTCATGGACGCCGTCGACTCCTACATCCCCGAGCCTGAGCGTGAGATCGAGAAGCCGTTCCTCATGCCGGTCGAGGACGTCATGTCCATCACCGGTCGTGGCACCGTGGTGACCGGAAAGATCGAGCAGGGCGTCGTGAACGTCGGTGACGAGGTCGAGCTGGTCGGTCTGCGCGACACGCAGAAGACCACCGTGACGGGCGTCGAGATGTTCCGCAAGCTCCTCGACTCGGGCCAGGCTGGCGACAACGTCGGCGTGCTGCTCCGTGGCACCAAGAAGGAAGAGGTCGAGCGCGGCCAGGTCCTCTGCAAGCCCGGTTCGATCACCCCGCACACGGACTTCGAGGCCAACGTGTACATCCTCACCAAGGAAGAGGGTGGCCGTCACAAGCCGTTCTTCTCGAACTACCGTCCGCAGTTCTACTTCCGGACCACCGACGTCACCGGTTCGATCTCCCTGCCGTCCGGCACCGAGATGGTGATGCCCGGTGACAACACCGAGATGACCGTGGAGCTGGGCAAGCCCATCGCCATGGACGAGGGTCTCCGCTTCGCCATCCGTGAGGGTGGCCGCACGGTCGGCGCCGGTCGCGTCACCAAGATCCTCAAGTAACTCGATCTCACCCAAGAAGGGACTGGCACACACATGGCCAACAAGATCCGAATCCGGCTCAAGGCCTACGACCACGAGATCCTTGACCAGTCGACCGAGAAGATCGTGCAGACGGTCCTTCGGACGCAGGCCAAGATCCAGGGTCCGGTGCCGCTCCCCACGGAGAAGCACCGCTACACCGTGATCCGTTCACCGCACAAGTACAAGGACTCGCGAGAGCACTTCGAGATGCGCGTGCACAAGCGGTTGGTGGACATCGTCGAGCACACGCCCAAGACCGTCGACTCGCTCCAGCGACTCGACCTTCCGGCCGGCGTCGACATCGAGATCAAGATCCAATAGCTCTGGCCACCCTCGTGCGATCGCCGTCTGGCGCGTCGCATGAGGGTGGACTAGGGTAGTGAACCCTGCTCCCCGGAGGAGGGATCCCGGAGCCTGAGCGATCAGGCTTCGCACAACAGACGTGCCTGGCAGCCTGCAGCGATGCAGGGACACCAGGCCGCACCAGTCGAGCGCTCCGCTCGGGGAATCCCGAGCGGAGCGTTGGCGTGTCGGCAAGCGTGCCGGCACCCTTTCAAGGAAGGTTGCATCGTGGCAACGAAGGCGATCGTCGGCGAGAAAGTCGGCATGACCCAGATCTGGGACGAAGAGAACCGTGCCATCCCGGTCACGGTTGTGAAAGTCGCGCCCATTCGAGTCGTGCAGGTGAAGACGCCAGAGAACGACGGCTACTCGGCGCTCCAGGTCACCTGGGGCACCAAGAAGGCCGACAAGCTGAACCGACCCGAGGCGGGCCACTTCGAGGCCGCTGGCGTCGAGGCAGGACCGAAGCTCGTCGAGCTCCGGCTCGAGAACGTGGGCGACTACGTGGTCGGGCAGGAGATCAAGGCGGACATCTTCGAGAAGGGCGAGCGCATCGACGCCATCGCCGTCTCGAAGGGCAAGGGCTTCGCCGGTGGCATGAAGCGTCACAACTTCAAGGGCCAAGGGGCCAGCCACGGAAACCACAAGGCGCACCGTGTGCCGGGCTCGATCGGTGGCTGCGCCACCCCGGGCCGAGTGTTCAAGGGAACCCGCATGGCCGGCCGCATGGGTGGCAACCGGGTGACCACGACCAACCTGACGATCGTCGGCGTCGACCTCGAGCGCGACCTCGTGCTGGTCAAGGGAGCCGTCCCCGGCTCTCGTGGCGGCACCGTGGTGCTTCGCAACTCGGTCAAGGTGGCGACGGCCAAGGGCGGAGGTTCCAAGTGAGCGAGACCGTGACGCTGCGTGGACCGGTCAAGAAGGACCGCCCCGCCCCGACCAAGCGCTCTGTCGAGCGCCGTGACATCACCGGCAAGGTGCTTGGCACCGTCGAGCTCGACCCCGAGCTCTTCGGCATCGAGCCCAACGAGTCGGTGCTGCACCAGGTGATCACTGCCCAGCTGGCTGCGGCCCGCCGAGGCACCCAGTCCACCAAGACACGCGCTGAGGTGCGTGGTGGTGGCGCCAAGCCGTTCCGCCAGAAGGGGACCGGCCGTGCCCGTCAGGGCTCGTCCCGCTCGCCATCCATGGTGGGTGGTGGTGTGGCGCTGGGCCCGAAGCCTCGCAGCTACGCACAGAAGACGCCGAAGAAGATGGTGCGCCTTGCACTCCGCTCGGCGCTCTCCGACCGCGCCGCCCTCGAGCGCGTGGCCCTCATCGACAGCTTTGGCTGGGAGGCTCCGAAGACCAAGGACGCCATCGCTGCGCTCGAGGCCCTGAGCCTCACCGGCAAGGTGCTCGTGGTGCTCGGTCCCGACGATGACGTCGCTCGCCGCAGCTTCCGCAACCTGCAGAACGTGACGCTGCTCCCGGCGTCCGACATCAACCCATACGACCTCATCCGCTCGGACTGGGTGCTCTTCACCGACGCCTCGCTCCCGACCTCGGAGAAGGCCACCACCGAGGAGGAGGTTGCCTGATGCGTGACCCGATGTCAGTCCTCGTCCGACCCGTCGTCTCGGAGAAGACCTATGCCCTCATGGACGAGGGCACCTACGTCTTCATCGTCGACAAGTCGGCGACCAAGATCGACGTGCGCCACGCCGTCGAGCAGGCCTTCGGCGTGAAGGTCACCAACGTCAACACTCTGAACCGCAAGGGGAAGAGCACCCGCAACCGTCGCACCAACACGGTGGGCTCGCGTCCGGACACCAAGCGTGCCTTCGTGACGCTGCAGGCCGGCGACTCGATCGACCTCTTCGAGAGCTAGAGAGACCTTCACGATGGCACTTCGTTCACGCAAGCCCACCAGCCCCGGCCGCCGGTTCCAGACCGTCTCGGACTTCTCCGAGCTGACCACCCGGACGCCCGAGAAGTCGCTGCTGGCCCCCAAGCCCAAGTCCGGTGGCCGCAACGCCCACGGGCGCAAGACCTCGCGTCACCGCGGTGGAGGCCACAAGCAGCAGTACCGGATCATCGACTTCAAGCGCAACAAGGACGGGATCCCGGCCACCGTTGCGTCGATCGAGTACGACCCGAACCGCAACTGCCGCATCGCCCTGCTCAACTACCACGACGGTGAGAAGCGCTACATCCTCGCCCCGAAGGACCTGCAGGTCGGCGACAAGCTCCAGAACGGCCAGGGTGCCGACATCCGCGTGGGCAACGCCCTCCCGATGCGCTACATCCCGACCGGTTCGGTCGTCCACAACGTCGAGCTGCGCCCTGGCGGTGGCGGCAAGGTGGCCCGTGGCGCCGGCATGAGCGTCCAGCTCGTGGCCAAGGACGGCGGCTTCGCCACCCTTCGCCTGCCCTCGACCGAGATGCGCCGCGTGCCGATCGACTGCCGAGCCACGCTCGGTGTGGTCGGCAACGCCGAGTTCGAGCTCATCAAGATCGGGAAGGCGGGTCGAAACCGCTGGAAGGGCAAGCGCCCGCAGACCCGTGGTGTGGCCATGAACCCTGTCGACCACCCACTCGGTGGTGGTGAGGGCAAGACCTCCGGTGGTCGCCACCCGGTCTCCCCGTGGGGAAAGCCCGAGGGCCGTACCCGTGCCGGGAACAAGGAATCAGACAAGCTCATCGTCCGTCGTCGCCGCACCCGCGGTTCACGGCGCTAGGGGAGAGATACATGCCCAGGAGTCTCAAGAAGGGCCCGTTCGTCGACGACCACCTCCTCAAGAAGGTGGACAAGCTGAACGAAGCCAACGAGAAGAAGGTCATCAAGACCTGGTCGCGCCGCAGCACGATCATCCCCGACATGATCGGGCACACCATCGCCGTCCACGACGGCCGTCGCCACGTCCCGGTGTTCGTCACCGAGGCCATGGTCGGTCACAAGCTGGGTGAGTTCGCCCCGACGCGGACCTTCCGGTTCCACGCCGGCCAGGAGAAGGTCGGGAGGCGCTAGTCATGACTGGTCCGAAGACGAACGAGCGCCCCGGCACCAAGGCCGTGCTCCGGCACTTCCACATGTCGGCCTCGAAGGCCCGCGTGGTCCTCAACCTCATCCGAGGCGAAGAGGTCCAGAAGGCGGCCGAGATCCTGAACGGCACCGAGCGAGAGGCTGCACGGGTGTGCGCCAAGGTCCTCGCCTCGGCCGTGGCCAACGCTGCCCACAACGATGGGCTGAACCCCGACGACCTCTACGTGGCCGCCGCCTTCGCTGACGAGGGCGCCACCATGAAGCGCTGGCGTCCCCGTGCACGTGGCCGGGCGACCCGCATCAACAAGCGGACCTGCCACATCACGATCATCGTCGCCCGAATGGACGAGGACCGCCTGGAGCGCCTCCGCACGGCCCGCATCGCCGCCGGCGCAGGTCGCCAGCGCCGCGTTGCCGAGTCCCAGCGACGGGCCGACCAGCAGGGTCGAGGCCGTCGCCGCGACGCTGCCCGTGAGGCTGAGCTCGAGGCAGCCGCCGCTGCCGAGGCAGAGGGCGAGTCCACGGAGGCCACCGAGACCGACGTGACCACGGAGGCCACCGACGCCGAGACCACCGAGGTCACGGCCACGGAGACCAGCGAGATCGAGAGCAAGGACGAGACGGCCGACGTCGCCGAGGAGGGTGCCGATGCGGCACCCGCCGGCGACGACGTCGAGACCGAGGAGAAGGGCAACTAATGGGCCAGAAGGTAAACCCCTACGGCTTCCGCCTCGGCGTGACCACGGACTGGAAGTCCCGCTGGTTCGAGGACCGGAACTACAAGGAGTTCGTGATCGAGGACTGGAAGATCCGCGATTACCTGAACCGTGAGCTCGAGACGGCTGCCGTCTCGCGCATCGAGGTCGAGCGCACCCGTGACCGGGTCCGCGTCGACATCCACACCGCACGTCCGGGCATCGTGATCGGCCGCCGTGGTGCGGAGGCCGACCGCCTCAAGAAGAAGCTCGAGGAGATCACTGGGCTGCCCAACCGCATCCAGTTGAACATCCAGGAGATCAAGCAGCCCGAGCTCGACGCCGCACTGATCGCCCAGGGCATCTGCGACCAGCTCGTCCGTCGTGTGGCGTTCCGCCGTGCGATGAAGCGTGCCATCCAGACCGTGCAGAAGGCCGGGGCGCTTGGCGTCAAGGTCCAGTGCTCCGGTCGTCTTGGTGGCGCCGAGATGAGCCGCAAGGAGCAGTATCGCGAGGGTCGTGTGCCGCTGCACACGCTCCGTGCCGACATCGACTACGGCTTCCGTGAGGCCAAGACGGCCACCGGCCGCGTCGGCGTCAAGGTCTGGATCTACAAGGGCGACATCCTTCCCTACAAGGTCTCGGTCGAGGAGAAGATCACCCGGGAGGCCGCCATGGCCGTGGGCGATGCCACCGGCGCCGCTGCGACCACCCCCGAGGCACCGTCCGGCCCCAAGCGCCTGGTGACCGCCGGTGGTGGCCGCCGCAAGGAAGACATGCCGGAGCCCGGGACCGCTCCTGAGGCCGAGGTCGTGGTCGAAGAGGCCGTCGTCGACCTGGTCGCTGCTCCGGCGGAGCCCGACGAGCTCGAGAAGCGCCTCTCGGAAGAGGAAGAGATCGAGCGTCGCACCGCCAGCGAGCACCACGAGGCTCCCCACTTCAAGAAGGAGGTGGACTGACCATGCTGATGCCCCGTCGAGTTCGCCACCGCAAGCAGAACCGTGGCCGCATGAGCGGCATGGCCAAGGGCGGCACCGAGGTCTCCTTCGGTGACTTCGGCATCCAGGCCTTGGAGCCCGGGTGGATCACCGCTCGCCAGATCGAGGCTGCTCGAATCGCTATGACCCGTCACGTCAAGCGTGGCGGCAAGGTGTGGATCCGGGTCTTCCCGGACAAGCCCGTCACCCAGAAGCCGGCCGAGACCCGCATGGGCTCGGGCAAGGGCAACCCGGAGCACTGGGTCGCCGTCGTCAAGCCTGGTCGCATCATGTTCGAGCTTGCTGGCGTCGACCAGGACCTGGCTCGTGCCGCCATGGAGCGGGCCATCCAGAAGCTCCCGATCAAGGCGCGCTTCGTCGTGCGTCCCGGGACCCACGGCACCCCGGAGGTGCAGGTATGAGTACGAAGATCGATGAGTTCCTCTCGATGAGCGACGACGAGCTGGTGGACCAGCTCGCCGAGGCTCGCCGGGAGCTGTTCAACCTGCGCTTCCAGCTGGCCACGGGCCAGCTGGACAACACCGCCCGCATGGGGCAGGTGCGCAAGAACATCGCACGGATCCTGACTGTGCTGCGTGATCGTGAGATCGCCGCAGCGGAGGCGCTGGTCCGCAACGGAGGTGAAGCCTGATGACTGAGGCAACTGAGACGACCGAGGTCGAGGAGACGGTGGAGGCCACCCCGGCCGCCGCGGCCACCCCGGCTGCGGCCACGGCGGCGGATGCCGACGAGAGCACCGAGCGCACGCAGCGCAAGGTCCGTGAGGGCATCGTGTTCTCCGACAAGATGGACAACACCATCGTGGTGGCCGTCATCGAGCGTGTCCGCCACCCGAAGTACGGCAAGACCGTGCAGCGGACCAAGAAGCTCTACGTCCACGACGAGAACAACGACGCCAAGGTCGGTGACCGTGTCCGCGTGGCCGAGACCCGTCCCTTGAGCAAGCTCAAGCGCTGGCGCCTCGTGGAGATCCTGGAGCGTGCCCGATGATCCAGCAGGAATCACGTCTTCGAGTCGCCGACAACTCCGGCGCAAAAGAGGTGCTGTGCATCCGCGTGCTCGGCGGCTCTCGCCGGCGCTACGCCGGCATCGGCGATGTCTTCATCGCCACCGTCAAGGACGCCATCCCCGGTGCTGCGGTCAAGCGTGGTGACGTCGTTCGCTGCGTGGTGGTCCGCACCAAGAAGGAGCGGCGCCGCCCGGACGGCAGCTACATCCGTTTCGACGAGAACGCAGCGGTCTTGATCAACGACCAGCTCCAGCCCCGCGGCACCCGAATCTTCGGCCCCGTCGGTCGCGAGCTTCGTGACAAGAAGTTCATGCGGATCGTCTCACTCGCACCGGAGGTGCTCTGATGCGTATCAAGAAGGGTGACGAGGTCGTGGTGCGCGTCGGCAAGTGGGCCGGCCACCGCGGCGAAGTGATCCGTGCCATCCCGTCGGAGGGCAAGGTCGAGGTGGCAGGCGCCAACATCGCCAAGCGCCACCTCAAGCAGCAGGGCCAGACCATGCAGGCCGGCATCGTGGACAAGTTCATGCCCATGCCGGTGGCGTCTGTCTCGCTGTGGTGCAAGTCGCACAACGGTCCGGCTCGGGCCGGCATGAAGGTGGAAGGCACGACGAAGACCCGTGTCTGCCGGAAGTGTGGAGCAGATCTGTGAGCACGACAACGCGACCAAGGCTCAAAGAGCGCTACGACGCCGAGATCCGTCCGCAGCTCAAGGAAGAGCTCGGCCTCGGCAACATCATGGAGGTCCCGCGCCTCGTGAAGATCTCGGTGAACTCGGGCGTCGGCAAGGCCACCCAGCAGCAGTCGCTGCTCGAGGGCGCCCAGCGCGACCTGGAGCGCATCACCGGCCAGAAGCCAGCCATCACGCGGGCCAAGAAGTCGATCGCCGGCTTCAAGCTCCGTGAGGGCCAGCCCATCGGCGTCAAGGTGACGCTGCGAGGGGATCGGGCGTGGGAGTTCCTCGACCGGACCATCTCGCTGGCCATCCCGCGCATCCGTGACTTCCGGGGGCTCAGCCCGAAGTCGTTCGACGGAAACGGCAACTACACCTTCGGGGTCACCGAGCAGCTGATCTTCCCCGAGATCGAGTACGACCAGATCGACACCCCGCGAGGGATGGACATCACCATCGTGACGACCGCCCGCACCGACGACGAGGGACGTGCGTTCCTCCGGGCGTTCGGCTTCCCCTTCCGACAGGAGATCCGCTAGCCATGGCGAAGAAGGCACTTATCAACAAGCAGCAGGGCACGCCCAAGTTCAAGGTGCGCGCCTACACCCGATGCCAGCGCTGTGGCCGGCCCAAGGCCGTGTACCGCAAGTTCGGCCTGTGCCGAATCTGTCTGCGACAGATGGTCCACGCAGGGGAGATCCCCGGCGTGACCAAGGCGAGCTGGTGAGGAGGTAGATCATGACGATGACCGATCCGATCGCGGACATGCTCACCCGCATCCGCAACGCGAACAAGGCACAGCACGACTCTGTGACCATGCCCGGCTCCAAGCTCAAGGAGTCGTTGGCCAAGATCCTCCAGCGTGAGGGCTACATCGGCAACTTCGAGGTGACCCCTCACGAGGACCGCCCCGGCACCGCGCTGACCATCCACCTCAAGTACGACGCTGACCGGCACGCGACCATCGCTGGCCTCAAGCGCGTGTCGAAGCCAGGCCTGCGCATCTACGCCCGTGCCGACGAGATCCCGCGTGTTCTCGGTGGCTTCGGTGTGGCCGTCCTGTCGACCTCGGCTGGTCTGATGACCGACCGAGAGGCGCGCAAGCGTCACCTCGGCGGAGAGGTTCTGTGCCATGTCTGGTAGCACCACCATCGTTTTCAGGAAGGAGGCCTAGATGTCCCGCATCGGACGCGCCCCCATCACCGTGCCGTCGAACGTGACGGTCGAGATCACCGCCGAGACCGTGACGGTCAAGGGGCCCAAGGGCACCCTCGAGCGCACCATCCCGGCACCGATCACCATCACCCAGGACGGCGACACCCTCACCGTCGAGCGGCCCAACGACGAGCGTCAGAGCCGTGCCCTGCACGGGCTCACCCGCACCCTGGTGTCCAACATGGTCGTCGGCGTGACGGACGGCTTCACCAAGGAGCTCGAGATCGTCGGCGTGGGGTACCGTGCCCAGGCCAAGGGACCGAGCGCCCTCGAGCTGGCCCTTGGCTTCTCGCACACCGTCAACTTCGACGCCCCCGAGGGGGTGACCTTCGAAGTCCCGAGCCCGACCAAGATCGTCGTGCAGGGCACCGACAAGGAGAAGGTCGGCCAGGTGGCCGCCAACATCCGGAAGATCCGCAAGCCCGAGCCCTACAAGGGCAAGGGCGTGCGCTACGCCGGCGAGCGCGTGCTGCGCAAGGCCGGAAAGGCAGCGAAGTAGTCATGGCACACCGCACCACACGAGAGCTGCGCATCCGGCGTCACCGCCGGGTCCGCCTCAGCCTGGCCGGCACGGCCGAGCGACCTCGCGTCGCCGTCTCCCGGTCGAACAAGAACATCAGCGCCCAGGTCATCGACGACGAGTCGGGCCGCACGCTGTGCGCCGCCTCCTCCGTGGAGAAGGGCATCGGCGTCTCGGGCGCCAACATCGAGGGTGCCACCGCCATCGGCAAGGCACTGGCCAGTCGCCTCAAGGAGGCCGGCATCTCGACCATCGTGTTCGACCGCGGCGGCTTCGCCTACCACGGTCGTGTCGCAGCCCTCGCCGAGGCGCTGCGTGAAGAGGGACTGGAGTTCTGATGGCTGACATCACGCAGTACGAAGAGCGGACGATCAACGTCAACCGCGTCGCCAAGGTCGTCAAGGGTGGTCGTCGCTTCAGCTTCGCCGCCCTGATGGTCATCGGTGACGGCAACGGGAACGTCGGTCTCGGCTACGGCAAGGCCAAGGAGGCCGGCCTGGCGGTGCAGAAGGGCATCGAAGAGGCTCGCAAGAACCTCTTCGAGGTCCCGCTCGCAGGCTCGACCATCACCCACCAGATCCTCGGCGAAGCCGGTGCGGGACGCGTCCTGCTCAAGCCCGCCAGCCCTGGTACCGGTGTCATCGCCGGTGGTGCGGTGCGCGCCATCTTGGAGATGGCCGGCATCCGCGACATCCTGGCCAAGTCGCTCGGCTCGTCGAACGGCATCAACGTGGCGCACGCCACCATCGCCGGCCTCAAGGGCTTGAAGCGCCCTGAGGAGATCGCTCGACTCCGTGGCAAGACCCCAGAGGAGTGCGTCCCCGCCGGTGTGCTCCGTGCGTACCGTGAGCGCCAGCGTGAGATCTCGCTCTACACAGAGGCAGGCTGACATGGCTGATGACAAGACGATCAAGGTCACCCAGGTGAAGTCGGCCATCGGCACCAAGCCCAAGCACCGCGGCTCGCTGCGCGCGCTCGGCCTTCGTGGCATCGGCCAGTCGAACACCCTTCCTGACCGCCCC
>Ga0164296_1003321_pt1 | contig 15245 bp, 26 predicted proteins | sample GEODES057metaG_FD_113533 | JGI IMG/M metagenome (GOLD analysis project Ga0164296, IMG submission 113533) | Dystrophic lake water microbial communities from Trout Bog Lake, Wisconsin, USA - GEODES057 metaG | ecosystem: Environmental > Aquatic > Freshwater > Lake | place: USA: Trout Bog Lake... | reverse complement strand
GCACGTCCAGCAGATTCAGGCGCTATCAAGTCAGGTTGGGATGCAGCTATCTCAACAGTAAAACCTGCACAGTCGGATTTCCCAGAAACTTTCTCTGTTCCCGAGAAGCCACAAGTCATTAAGATTTTGGATACAGATGGTCCATGCGCAACTTATGCACTTCACTGGCTTACAAAGGAAGGTCGTCGTGGATACGCATGCGTAGGCAATGGCTGCCCATTGTGCGTAACACTTAAGGACACTCCTCAAAACAAGTACGCATTTAGCGTAGCCGTTATTGAGAACAATGTTGTCACCCGTAAAAAGATGATTGGTGGAGTTCGTTTGTTTAAGACTCTACTAGCCGCTGATTCTTCACCACAAGGCCCACTATCTAAAAACTTTTGGGCTATCAGCAAGTCTGGCACTATGGCTGCTACTATCTACAGCCTCAATGCTGTCAAGGCTCGTGACCTCAATGAAGATTGGGGTATTGATGAAGAGGCTGTCTCAAAGCAAATCGCAGTACTCAAGCCATTTACTCGCCGTGAAATTATCAGCGATGTAACGTTTGAAGAACTACAGCAGATTGCTAAAGACCTAGCCTAACAAATAGCTGTAGAAGGGCTAGACCAGGACATCCCCTTTCCCTGTTCTAGCCCTTCTGCCTTAAGGGGACAACTTGAACATTATTACAACTAAAGAGCAACTAGATAAGATGCTCGAATATTATTTAAAACAAGATGTATTTGCATACGATTTGGAAACTGTGGGGCCTAACAGAGGCGTAACAGTTCTTAACGAAGTTTTATGGCTTTCTTTTGCAACCCACGGTCGTGGAGACGTTATTCCTTTAGGTCACCCAAATGGTGATGATGTTGAGCTTGTCTATCCATTGACAGGTCAAGGACAAAAGCGCGTAGAGCAGGGTCTTAAAGCGCGACCTAGCGATTATTCACGTGACGCTAAAAAAGCCACCAAAGTATTCAGTGAGCCTCCCGCTCAGCTATTTCCTGCAGAGGTTTTTTCTGCACTAAAGCCTTTATTTTTTGGCGATAAACGCCTTGTAGTTGGTCACAACCTTATCTTTGACTTAACTTCTATTGCTAAGTACTACGATGGCAAGGTTCCTACAGGGCCTTATTTCGACACCATGGTCGCCTCATTTATTTACGATAACAAGAATAAGAACAAGTGTGGACTGGACGACTGCTTGGCTCGAGAGTTTGAGTACCACATGGTTAAAGGCGTTGGTAAAGAGGTTGAAGCCTACGGGTTTAACGAGGTGGCTAAGTACGCATATTTAGACGCTAAGTACACTTTCCTCCTTTACAGGAAACTTGATGCCCTTATTGAGGAGCGCAATATACGCACAATTATGAACCTCGAAATGAGCGTTCTTAAAGTGCTGTGTGACATGAAGCTAACAGGTGCCCCTATTGATAGGGATGGGCTTGTTGTCCTACACGATAAGTTTGAAAAAGACATCGAGCAAGCTAGAGCAAACATTTATGAAATTGCGGGCAAAGTATTTAATATCAACTCTAATCCTGATAAGCAGATGATGCTGTACGGCTCTGTAGAAAATGGGGGCCAAGGACTTAAACCTAAGATTCTTACCCTTAAAGGAAAGCAGAAGGACCAAGAAGGTCAGCCCTTAACTATCAATGACTACTCCGTATCCGCAGATGCCCTAGAACTGTACCGAGATAGCAACCCATTAGTTGCGGCGATGTTGGAATACTCTGACTTAAATAAGTTGTTAAGTACCTACATCATCCCTTATTTGGGCGGAGATATTACCCGTACTACAAACGGAAAGAGCAAGACTGAGTATAAAGAGAGCATGTTGGTCAATGGTCGCATTCATTGCGACTTCATCCAGCATGGCGCTGAGACAGGCCGTTTCTCTAGCCGAAACCCTAACCTTCAGAATGTGCCCGCACCTAATAAAAAGCTTCCTCCAGAGAAGGATTACGGCACCATCATCCGTACCCTTTTTTATGCGCCTGAGGGATACAAGCTTGTAGTTGCTGATTACTCACAGATTGAACCTAGAGTCATTGCCTCTATGTCTAAAGACCCAATCATGATGAAGAACTATCTTGAAGACGGGGACATCTACACCACCATTGGCGACACCATGGGGGTAGACCGTAAAGCAGGTAAAGTCCTTGTTCTTGCCATGGCTTACGGTGTTGGACCCGACAAAATTGCATCCCAGATTGGCTGTAAGGTCGAGGAGGCTAAAAAGCTCCTTAATGACTTTTCTGACAAGTTCAGTGCGGTTAATAAGTACCGATTGAAGGTTGTGGGAATCACCCGTTCTACAGGCTACGTGTCTACTATTTTGGGGCGTAAGCGGTTCCTACCAGAGATTAACTCCAAGAACTTCGGAGATAAGGCTTCTGCCGAACGCCAAGCCTTCAATACTCGCATCCAAGGTTCTGCAGCAGACATCATCAAGATGGCTATGGTAAGAGCTCACGACATGATTCCAGAGGGCGCCAAGATACTTCTGACGGTACACGACGAACTTGTTGTCCTGACACCTGATAGTATTGCGGATGAAACAGCAGAAGCCATTCGTGAAGCCATGGAAGGCATAGACCTTTTAGATGTCCCACTTATAGCTGACGTCAAAATAGTACAACGTTGGGGCGAGGCAAAATAATGAGTTGGTTTAAGAGGTTTTTCAACAAAGGCGAAGGCTTTGACATAGAAATAATTCAAAACGATGTCCCTACAAGTACGCTCGTCCGTTGGTACTTACACGATTTAGTTGTTGAATCACCCAACGAAATTGCCGCTAAATTTGGGCTTACCCCAATCAGTGATGAGGGTATTCAAAAAGAGGAACAAGATAGCCAATATCGTATTCAAAAGCTTGCGCCATTGATTCCTTACCTAAACCTTATCGCAGATATAAACGCCCGTGCTATTGCTTACACACAGCTTAGAGCGTCAATGTCTGAAGGCTTGGAAGATGAGATTGAAGAACTTATGGAGTTCTACGCAGCCGTAGGTATGTCTGCTTTAATATCCGCCTTTGCATCTGGCATAGAAATTGGTATTATCCAACCAACAAGTCTTAATACGACTATCGATATTCAGGAGCAAGACTATGAGTAATTTTTGGGATAAAGTCGCAGGAAACGCAAACCAACAACAACCTGTAGCACCCATTTACCGACAGGCTCCAACACCCCCTACAACTTCACAACCTGCGTATGTTCCACAAGAACTAAGAGAGCATCAACTACCAGCGAGCGCAACCTCTGCTTCTCGTTGCCCAGGATGCGGTAGCGGTAACTATTCAAATGATGGGCAGCATAAAGCCCGTTGCTATGATTGCGGTTACCCACTACAACAATCTGGTTCTGGAGTAGGCAAGGGAATTGTTGGCGGTCCCACACCTTCAGGTCCTGCTCAACCAGCACGACAAATCGCAACAGGCGGATTCCAACCTCAAACAATCATTGGACACATCTAACACATGGCTACACTTAACGCAGACCTCACTAAAGTTCTTAACAGCATCAATAAAAAAATGGGGCCCGATACAATAGTACTAGGGTCTGAAATTAGAAATGACATCCTTGATAGAGTTACCACAGGGTCATTGGCATTTGATGTTGCCCTTGGTGGAGGATGGCCTGTCAACCAATGGCATGAGATTGTTGGTGAAGCGAGCAATGGAAAGACAGCCATTGCACTTAAGACAATCGCTGCCAACCAGCAACGCGACCCAGAATTTACAACAGTATGGGTAGCAGCAGAACAATGGGTGCCCGCTTACGCAGAGATGTGCGGAGTTGATACCTCACGAGTATATGTAGTATCAACCAACCTCATGGAGGAGGCGTATGAAGCGGTTATCCAAATCGTCGAAAGTAAAGCTATTGATTGCATTGTTATTGATTCCCTTCCTGCCCTGGTTCCTGGGGCAGAAAATGAAAAAGAAATGGGAGAATTTACAGTTGGACGAGGAGCACTTTTAACCAACACGTTCTTCCGTAAGGTAGGGCTTGCCTCCAAACGCTCCCTAACATCCTATGAGCGCCCTTTTGTGGGCATCATGATTAACCAGTGGCGTTCAAAGATTGGCGTCATGTACGGCGACCCACGCACCACCCCAGGCGGTCAGGGCAAGGATTACGCCTTCTTTACCCGTATTGAGGTTAAGAGGGATGACTGGATTGAGGCAGGAACGGGTCAAGAAAAGCACCGTGTAGGTCAAACCATCAAGATTCGTACCCTGAAGAACAAGTCTGCCCCACCATCTCAGACTGCCTTCCTAGACTTTTATTTCGGCTCTGGGGGTATCGTAGACCGAGGTCAATACGACTTTGCCAAAGAGATTGTGGCCATGGGTATTATTAACAAGGTCATCACCCGAGCTGGTGCCTACTACCGATACGCGGATAGACAGTGGCAAGGCGCAGATGCTATGCTTAGCTCAATACGGGAAGAAATAGAATTGAAAGAGACCTTGGAACGTGATGTTCTTGACTCTGTGAAAGCAGGCTCAAAGTTCGTTGCAGACGACTCAGATGAAGAGTGAAGGTCAAAAGCAATCTCAGAAACATGAGGCTCGACTAGCCAAACTGCTCGACGGGAAGACAAACGCGGGAAGTGGCGCATTTTGGAGTCGAAAGGGTGATGTACGTTCAGACGACCTTTTGGTCGAACATAAGTGGACGGGCAAAGCCTCTTTTACTTTAAAAGCTGCTGTTCTTGAAAAGATTGTCAAAGAAGCTATTCTTGAAAGTCGAATGCCCGCATTAGGTATTAGCCTTAACAATGAGAATTACATCATGCTTACTGAAGATGACTTCATGGAACTGCGCCAAACATTCCTGGAGTGCACTTGTCAGAAAGTTATGGAAGTCCCGAAGACTGGCGTTATGACGCCAAATGCAGAGGACTAGATACCGAGTTTTGGTACCCACCACGCGATAAAAGCAAATATAAACCAATTGCAGACATAGCAAAAGATGTGTGCTTTGGTAGGGACGGCGCACCCGAATGCCCAGTACGTTTGCAATGTCTTCTATATGCGGATAAGATGGATGAACAGCACGGAATTTGGGGTGGCATGAGTCACCGTGAAAGAAATGCGCTTAAGAGAAAAGCCGCTAAAGCAGGAATGACATTGGAAGAGTGGGTAACAACAGATGGTAAGCGCAAAAAACAATAGGCCAACAGGTGACTTTAAAAACTTTTTAGCGGCAAATAAAAACAACACACGTGTTTTAGGGGCGTTAGAACGCCACATTATTGCAATGCCAGAGGATACCTCACGTAGAACAGATGTTCTGCACCCCTCAGCTATGGTTAAAGATGATTGGTGCCACAGAGGTTCCTACTTTCAACTTCTAGGGTTTCCTTCACCACCAAGCAAATACGCTAAGTCTATGCGCCAATACATGGTGTTTGAGACAGGCCATGCTATCCACGCACGTTGGCAAAACTTATTTCGTGACATGGGTAAGCTTTGGGGCAAATACAAATGCTTAGAATGCGACCAAATATTTACAGGACTACCTTCAGACCACGATAGCGAGCTAGGGCCAGAGGCTTATGAGTACCGAGAAGTGTCCCTAACCTATGAGCCATTAAGAATTGCTGGGCATTCAGATGGGTTACTTGTAGGTTTAGGTGAACCGCTTATGCTAGAAATAAAGTCTATTGGACCAGGAACATTTAGGTATGAAGCACCACATATGACTTATTCCACTAATGGCCACTTAGACCAAATGTGGAAAGCGTTAGACGCACCGTTTCAAACACACGTTGCACAGGTGCAAATTTATATGCGCCTAGCAGAACTGTTAGAGCTTGAGTACCAGCCTCAAGAGGCTGTTATGTTGTATGAGAACAAGGCTACGCAAGAGACTAAAGAGTTTGTAGTCCCTAAGAGTATGTTCGGGATTAAGCATTTATTTGACGCTGCGGAGATGATTTGTGCGGCTGTAGATGCTAAAACTCCACCACCGTGTAATATTGCGGGTCAAGAAGGATGCCAACAATGTAAGGGGTACGCAAATGTTTAAGTTAGAGTTTGACGGTCTAAGCGCAGACATTATCAAGGTACTGGAGAAGCAAGGTCTGCCTATCCGCAAGAGCCTTTCTATTGAGATTCCAAATTTTCCTGAAGACATTACCTTAGTTGATGACCAAGAACTTATGGTCATCGCATCACAGTACATGGAGAACTACAACCTATTAAGCACACAGGTAGCTATTGCTTATGTTGCTGAAAAAGAAGCAGAGAATGATTTTGATATGGCAGAGGCACAAGCCCTGTTGTCAATGACCACTGGCAAAGCTACAGAGAAAGCGGGCTTATTAAAAGCAGCCGTCTTAGCACAGCCACATATGCAGGACAAATTAAAAGCCAAGAGCTATACCTATGCTTATCGTAAACTCATTGAAACAAATAAAGAAAACCTAGAGCGCTATTACCTTCTAGTTAGTCGTGAGTTGACTCGCCGTACATCGAGCGGTGACCGTATGAAGACTAATCGGTACACTCCTTAATGGCACTTAAAGTATTTGGGCCAGGGGTTGATTACTCAAAGCCAGTCCATATTGGCATTGACCAGTCTTATAGTGGGTTTGCCCTAACAGCCATAAAAGGTGCCGATTTTTATACAGAGGTGTATAAATCACCAAAGCATGGAGTCGAAAGGCTACGGGATATCCAGTCCCATATGATGGATTGGATAGTTAAGTTTGAGCATATAGAAGACGTGGCTATGGAAGGGTACGCCTTTGGTTCCCAGATGGCTAATATGCTGGGAGAACTTGGCGGTATGGTCAAGCTCACCTTACTGGAGTTCAACATCTACCCTCTGATAGTCCCGCCCACTAACCTTAAGAAATATGCAACAGGAAAAGGCAACATACCCAAGAGCCAAATCATTCTGTATGTTTATAAAAATTTTGGGGTTGAAATTCCAGAAGACAACGCTGCAGATTCCTACATACTTGCACACCTAGTATCAGGGCAGTACACTCGCGCATACGAAAAAGAGGTCTATGAGAAACTTCAAGACCCCAAATTTAGGGAGAGGCCATGACCGCATCAGAAGATTCTATGGAGTTTGAGATTTGGCTAAGAAATGGCGTTGACAGAGGTTGGATTTCTACTCCTTTTTGCAACACTCACGAAGGCCCTCCGCTTTCCGATGAAGAAGAATATGAATGGAATAACGATGGAGACCCTTGCTCATTTCACGTTAAACTCATGGAGGATTAAAGTGCCTAACTACGATTTTAAATGTAACGAGTGCCAAACCACTGTAGAGATGTACATGGGGTTTGATGACCAGAACGTACCATTCTGCGTTACTTGTGAAGGACCACTTACTAAAGTTTTTACCCCCACACCAGCCCACTTTAAAGGGGGCGGATGGGGTGGCAAGTAAATCTATTAGGGAGCTAAAGCCCGATTACACAGGGACTATGAAGTACGCCAATGAGGTGCTCCATGAGTGCCCTCACTGCGAGAGTAACCTTTGGCTCCTTAAAGTTTCCTTCGAGGACTACGAGATATCTCAGTACCTGCTGGAAATGGAATGCGCCATTTGTGGTTCCTACGCCAAAGCCCCAACACCCTTAGATAAACCCTGATGTGGTCGTGGGTACTCGCCTGCGTAGGGGTGACTGGTATCTATTTTGTAGGGCGCAAAACAATATGGGGATGGTTTGTACTACTTTTTAATGAGTGCCTATGGATGGCTTACGCGATAACCACTAGGCAGTACGGGTTTATATTCGCCTCCTTAGCCTATTCAATTACCTATGTAAAGTCCTACCTTCATTGGAGAAAACCTAACACTATGTGAGGTTTAGCCTGTAAAACTTCACACAAAACCTCACACTTTATGCCACGGGGAAACACAAAACGTAAACCCAAGGAGCATAAATTGTCAGACCAAGAAGAGAACATCCTGCGTGTTTCAGCAGGCAGCAACCCACAGGCAGTCGCATCTGCCATAGCCCACAGCATCTATGAGACCCGCAAAGCCAAGCTTCGCGCAGTAGGCGCTGGAGCAACAAACCAAGCCATCAAAGCTATTGCAATCGCAAGCGGATTTACAGCACCACGAGGTATTAGCCTTGTCTGTATTCCTGGTTTCACCACTGTAGAGAGCCATGACGGGCCAATCAGCGCCGTTGTCCTTACAGTAGAAGTGCGTTAAGCCATATATTTTGGGCAAAAAGTCCTATCCTTATTTAAACCCCTTTGCAAAGGACACATAATGGAAAAACCAAAGAGCGAAAAGCATCTTGCACCAGCTTCGGCTAAGGTAAGCAAGGTTGACTTTAATGATGCTTCAGCAAAGCCTGAAAAAGGCACTCTTGTTAAAAAGAAGAATGCTGCAGCTGGCGACCCAACCCGTGAGGCTAAGCCTTCTCGTAAGAATGTAACAGCTGATGGACACCGTGCAGGTGCTCGTTACGGAATCAAAGTAGGATTCCAAAAGCAAGTTGCACCAGAGGCAGGCGCTGTCCAATCTAACGGTCGTTTGATTCCACCTGCTGTTAAGCGCAGCAAGCCAAACTTTACTTCAGGTATGGCTGACTAAGCTTTAAAAACTAAACCCCGTCGTCCTTAGGGATTGGCGGGGTTTTTTATTTGCGCCGATGATGAAACTGTGGTTGAATTACACCCATGTCGTTAAAGGAAGAGCTCAAAGAATACAAAGCTTCACCTTCTATTGCTGGAGCATCGTCTAGAGGACGTTGTGCTGTTGGGGCATGGCTTAAACAACAAGACCCCGAATTTATTATTGATTTTAAAGACATTCTAGATGTAGATGAATCAACAATGGCTTTGTACAGATTCCTTGCCGATAAGTTTGATGATTTGCCTTTTAAGCTAACCACATTCCGCCTACACAGAAATCGCTGGTGCTCATGTCTATAAAAGACGAGTTCAATAAGTTCGTTCAAACAGGAAAAGAAGGCTCAGACAAAACATCGAAAGGTATTCCCGAAGCGTGGAGACCTCGGTCAGAGATTGACCAAACCACAGGCGGATACATTATTAGTTCACCACGAACTGATAGCAACACCCCAGGAGCAGAAGAGATACTACGTGACGCTAATTTAAACCCAGAAGAATGGGTATTAGTTAGCAGTCGTAGAGGTAGTTGGCAAAAGTTTGATGGTGAATGGCTGCACTCGTGGCGTGTTAACGTAGTTCCAGCATCACCTGCTAACGCAGACTACGATGCAGAAAAACTTATTGACGAGCTTATTAAATGGAAACCCTCAGGAAAAGTATCTGACTTTGACGGTGATTTAACAGCCGTGTATAGCGTTGGAGATACCCAGTACGGAAAAGACGACACCCCTGCAATTGTAGACCGTATGCGTAGAGGTATCGAAGAGTCTGTTTCACATCATAAGTTCTTGCAGAAAAAATACACAATTGGTCAGATTGCACTCCCACAACTTGGTGACTGTATTGAAGGCATGACTAGCCAAAAAGGCAAGGTTATGGGTCGTCACGATATTGGTGTATCCCAACAAGTGCACGTAGCACGACGCGTTCTTACAGCACAGATTAAAGCCATGGCACCATTAGCAGGAAAGATTATCGTCCCTGTAGTTCCAGGTAACCATGACGAAGTGCAGCGCTTTTTGGTTTCGCGCCCAGAAGACTCGTGGGCACTAGAGATAGTAAAGTCCGTAGAAGATGCTTGTGCGGAAAACCCATTCCTCAAAGACCGCGTTGAGTTCCGTTACCCAGCTTTAGATGACAGCACCTTGTGCGTTAATTTAAGTGGAACTATGTACGGAATGGCTCACGGACACCAAGGCCGTGACATGATTAAGTGGTGGCAAGGTCAAGTTATGGGCCACTGTTCTGTTGCACAAGCAGAGATTTTAAATGTTGGTCACTTGCACCACTATCACGCTAAGAGTGTGGGAACTCGTTTGTTCGTGCAAAATCCTGCAATGGATGGTGGCAGTGCGTGGTTTAGAGATAAATCGGGCTTAGAATCACATCCAGGATTGGTTTCCATGGTAGTTGGTGAAGGTTTTGACCCACGACGTGAGTTAACTGTGCTAGGCGGCTTCCGCTAACCTACAATTAAGGTATGCCAGGTACCCACCAGAACGTTCAAAATTTAGGCGCAGGCGGCCTTTATGGTACCAACACGTCGTACGGTGGCGGTGGTGTTCCCGTTGCAAGAAGCGAGTTGGACTTCCTCCGTCTTGGAGTTGGAAGACAGCCAAGTGCAGAATATCCTGAAGGTTATCTTGGAACAATCCGCACACGTCGTGATGACCGTGGACGCCCAGGTTCAACTTCAGAAAATGTTTTAGATTCACTTAAGGTGCGCATTAACCAGCGTGCCTACCAACGCGGTGTTCACCGTGGAGAACGCATTGACGTTTCAGATTATTACTACCCAGAAGGACTAGACCCAGCACAGGGAATTAAGCGCCAAATGTCTGGTGTAAAAACTGGTAACACAATTAGTTCTAACAGAAATGCGCCAAAGATGAACTTGGCACCAGCTCCACACTTACCAAACGATGGTAAGTCCAATATTCGCAGCACCTCGCCAGGTGAAATTAATGAATCCCGCGCATTAAAATTGCGGGGCCTAACGCCTAATTGGAGATAGCATGAGTTTATTTGGAGATGGCGTATACGGACGCCGTGCGTGGACAGCACCTGCAGAAGCAGCAATGCCACCACAGGCATACATCGGCCCATTTCAATCTAACCAAGAGCGCTTACTAAGCCAATCCCTTGCTGTCAACAGCATGACAGGACAAGAGCTCCAGACATACGTTCGCCCACCATTGCCTCAAGTCAAGCTATTTCCTGAAAAATACGGATATGAGACCTCAGAGCTTGGCATTGAGGATATTATTTCGCTTCCTCGTTACAACAACCAGAGCCAGCAACGCGTTGAGTCTGACTACAGCCAGACACCAAACGCCACTGAGTCATCAAGCCGAAATGCACTAGGAGATAGCATATGAGTGGTCTACTTACTGATTCCACGGGTGAAGGCATGGCTGGGGCAGAAGACGTCAGTCTACGCCAGCAACGCGACCTAAAAAAAACCTATTACAACGGCTCTAAACCATGTATTGAGTGCGGGCTTGAGTTAAATCCCGTACAATCGTTACATTCCGATACTTGCCCAGGATGTTCACGCCGTAAGCAAGCAAAACTACTGAAGGGTAGAATGGCAGAATGACAGTTAACAACTCGCGTTCAAATAACGCAGCACTTGAAGAGGGCGCAACAGACGGCAAGTATCGCAAGCGTCGCCCAAACACAGAAGTTATCCCAGGAGACGGTGACCAGACAGTGGTCAAGAACCGCGCTGGCTTGCATCCTTATTGGAACTATGGCTTTATTAATTCAGAAGAACCATCTAAAGTAAACCCAGGGAAGTAATCATGGAGCCAACAAATCCACAATTTCCTATGAGCCATGTAAAACTTCGTCATCCAGCTCCTTCTGAAAGAGGAAAGAAGTTTGATAGTAATTTTCAAACAGACGAAGAGCGCACAGAAGACTCCAAAATTAATGAATCATTAACAAAGTACGAGAACTCAATCGGTGCTCATGGCTTTGATGAGCCAATTAAGATTAACAGCGCAAAATGAATCCAGCAGCTCCTCAATTTCCACCCGCCCCTACTTTTATTAATCCTGAAACCTTGGATGAAACACGCCAACTTCACAGCCCTTATGAAAATCAGGTCAATGTGAACCCAGCTGCCGTTTCTTCATCCCTTAATCGTGCAAATGAGAATATGTAGTGGATACCCCCGCAGACCGCAGTAACGATTCCTACCGTGTTGTTGACATCGACCCACATAACCCAATTCATCAGGCTATTGTCAGCAACCCTAGCGGTCACAACGTAGTAATCAAGGAAGGTCGCCTGCATTTTCCACTTCCAGGTGCTCGTCGAGACGAGGCGCCAGCAGCCCCTGTTGCCAAACCTGCTGCAGAAAAGCCAAAGGCTGCTGCTAAAAAAGCTGCTCCTGCTAAACCTGCTGCCAAGCCAGTTGAAAAACCTGCTGTTAAAAAAGCTGCCCCTGCTAAAAAGAAGGCTTCTGAAGATACAGGAATTGGTCTTTCTAAGCCTGTTAAAAATATCCAACGACCTGGCGCTGCTTTAGACCGCGCTAGAGCAGATGAAGAAAGAAACGCACGTATTCGTGCTGCAAGGGCCGCCAAAGAAAAAAAGTAATTCGTGGTAGTATTTCGGTCTATTATTAGGAGCACACATGGTTCACGATTTATCGCAATTTAAAAAGGCTGAGGTAGACCCTAACGAGCCTATGATGCGTCTGCTTAAGTGCAGCAAGTGTCGAAGCATTGACGAAGTTCCTGGCTATGATGGCCCAGATGGCGGAGAAGGCACCGAAGAATTCGACGACCTTCTTAAGTTTTTTACAGACCAGCACGCTTCTAAAGGATGTATGCGAGATGACCTCGCCACCTACAAATATCCAGTTCGTTTCTGGGTTATTCCTAAAATTAAAGAAGGCATCATTGCCCAGTTAAAAGAGGGCGCCCAAGGACTTGATGTTTTTGGTACCAACTTTTACACCACCAAAGAAAACTTTAGTTCAGATGCCATGAACTGTTGGGTGCGAGAGCATAACCAGACCAAAGACTGTGGCGATTACAAGACAGATAAGAAACTTCTTAAGCCAGATACTGCTAAGGAACGTCTAGCAGCAGGTCTTGAAAAAGAGGCAAAAGGTCCAAAAGTTTACCTTTGCGACTTTTGTCCCGTTAAGTCCATTGTGCAAGAGAAAGCCTTCAAGAAGAAAGGTCTGTTTAAGTGACCGACGACTCACCAGAGTTTGAGACCGCATTTATCATTGCCATGCGCAAGGACGGTTCCTTCTTTGCCACCGTGGATGTGTCCACAGAGTTCACCATTGAGCGTAGGGCAACCCGTCAGGACGTTAAACGGGGCACCCAAGACATCCTAGAGGTTATCCAGCAGGGTGACCTTACAGCCATGATTATGACCCAAATTCGGGCTGAGGAACAATCTGAGACCGAAAAGGCTACCAGTTCAATCCGCCAAGCCCTATCCGAGAAGGGTATAATGTAGTTACACAGTAGAAGGGTAAGCGCTATGGCATTCGTCTCGATGGATTGCAATTGTGGCGCATCTTTTCAATACGAAACGGAAAACGAATCCCGTCTAGATTTAATGAGCGAAGCATTTCGCAATGCTCATAGTGAGTGCAACTATATGACGCAATATGCGAGACCTAATGAGGTTGAAAAGATGCACCGTTATGACATTACGTATAAGGAACCACGCGAAAAAGAACTATAATACGTAGATGGGTTTCTACGACGAGCTAGCTTCACGAGCAACACCTGTATCAGTGGAGCCCGAATCTACATCTTATTTCAGTCCTTCAAGCCCAGGACTAGACCCTCGCCTTTTTAGAGATAACATGCTCATTGGCAAAGTTCGCCAAGGCATCTTGAGCATTTTATTTGACCACCTTCATAGACATTATTACAACCCTGAAGCTTACATTCATGCTTGGTTGGCTGGTTCAGGAGTTTCGTTTCAATGGGCAGCACAACGTGACCCAGGAGACCTTGATTGCCTTGTTGGCGTAGACTACACAGAGTTTAGAAGGTCTAACCCTCAGTATGTGGGATTTAGCGACCAAGAGATTGCGTCAATGTTCAACGAAGATTTTCGCAATGAACTATACCCATTGACAGAGCACTACCTTGATTCCTTTGAACTAACCTTCTATGTCAACGTCCAGACAGATATTACGAAAATTAAGCCTTACGCTGCTTATTCCTTGACAGATGATGATTGGACTGTACCACCACAGGAATTAAAGGCGCCAGAAAACGCCAAGTGGAAGATTTTAACTGATAAAGATTTAAGTATGGGCATTGAGATTATTGACCGATACTCAAAAGCATTAAATGATATTGCAAACGCTACTAACCAAGCTAGTAGAATTAATGCGGAAGCTGCGCTAAAGTTAGCGGTACAGCAAGGCGCAGCGTTATTTGATGTTATCCACGAAGGCAGAAAAACAGCATTCAGTCCAAGTGGACTCGGGTACTCAGACTATGCTAACTTTCGCTGGCAGTCAGGAAAAGCCACAGGTTTAATCCCAGCACTGCGCACATTAAAAGATTTATCTACGAAGACGCGTCAAGAATTTGATGCACAGACTTATGGCGTTGAACTACCTGACGCTAAAGTTTTGATTCGTAGAGCAATGACTCGTAACTAAATTACATAACAACGGAGCACATATCGTGGCAGTGGCAATGTTTATTGATGACGTATTGCGTGGTACCGGTAATGTTCCCATTTACCAAGGACTTGCGTTATACAGAATGTTCAACCAAGATATCCGTGTGGTCTTGTTATGCGAAAACAAAGCGGTATCACACCGTTGGTTGCTAGAGCATAAGATTAATAAAATTGACGACATCATGGACTACACAGTCCCAGGCATCCATGACTACCCAGCCCTAGACCTTGTTAAGTATGTGCGGTCACAAGGAAAGCTAGACCTTGTAATCACTGCCGATGTAGAGCTGTCCAAGCGCCTTATTGAAGAAGGCATGGATACCCTTTTGTTCCTACACCCAACATATCTGCGCCCCGAGTTTCGTCCTGATGGGCGCCAAGGGGTCAAAAGTTGGGCAGCCATAGAAGAAGAAATTGACAAGCAAATTGAGATGTCAAAGGACGATAAACGCCTTTGAAACTTATTTACTTGGGGGCGGAAGTACCATCTAACCGCACCCTTCTTGAGACGACCACAGCCAACCATGTTGGTGTGAGTTTTTGGCGCCTATACAAGCGCGGGCTACCTAAGCTAAAGCCGTACTTGTTAGAGAATTATTTCCAAGATGATATGTACATCTATGCCCACGGAGGCATCCCTAAGCATGAGAACCTGAGCCAGTTTTTTATAGACGAATTCGGGGCTTTGTATGAAGATTTCATCGCCCACAATATAGACCGCATCACGTGGTTTAACGAGTTAGCCCACCCACAGCTTTCCTTGGAGTTCATCGAAAATCAGCGCCGTACTGCATGGTCAGAGGTACCCCCAGCCAAGTTCCAGCCTGTATGGCAGGCACAGGAAGGCTCAGAGGGGCTTAGGAAGCTCGTAGATACGTACCTAGACATTGCTATCCAAGGCGAAGATATCGAGTCCAACACCCAGCTATCGGCGCTATCGCGCCAGTTTGTG
>Ga0164296_1003319_pt1 | contig 15250 bp, 11 predicted proteins | sample GEODES057metaG_FD_113533 | JGI IMG/M metagenome (GOLD analysis project Ga0164296, IMG submission 113533) | Dystrophic lake water microbial communities from Trout Bog Lake, Wisconsin, USA - GEODES057 metaG | ecosystem: Environmental > Aquatic > Freshwater > Lake | place: USA: Trout Bog Lake... | reverse complement strand
GCAAGCGTCGCCAGCGAGCACTTGGCAAGTTCACCCCAGTCGAATTTGAGGAACTCCACCGATTGCTTGAAGCGGCATAATCATCTCAACAGAAACCGGAAACTAAACCCTCAGCAGTCCCGAACGCTCGGATGGCCCAGCAAGAGATTGACCCGATAGCGCTGCTCGAGGCATTGCGTGAGAACCCGAGCATGGACTTAGTGCGCGAGATGATTGAGCTCGCGTGTCAGGCCCATGCTCAGGTTCATCGCCTCCACCTGCATTGACCAGCACTACGAGTGGACTGCATCAGGCCGACGCCACTTGTCGGCCGAGCTCACCGAACGTCAAGAACTTTCAGCCGCCTTGGTAACGGATTTGGTCAGCTGGTGATGCAAGAACCACTGCAGCGTTGAAGTTGCTCTTCGTTAGTGACGCAACTACTAGGGACTCAAGCATTCGAATGCTGTCACCGTTGCAATGATGTAGGCATGAGCAACATTACTTTCTGCCCTTGCGGCAAAGATTTGGCGTACAAGAAATGCCACGGAGCCAGGCATGCCTCGAATCTATGGGTCTTCGGCGAATTCTCGGTCTGTGCCCTCGATGACACCCAGTCAATCGTCGAGGGAGGCCAAGTTCCTCTACAGCCCGTTCACAGCGACTCTAAAACTTGGACTGGTTTATGTATCTCGCATAGGGCCACTAGGGAATTTGCTAAGAGTCTCTTTGCCACATCGGCCAAGTGGAGAGACCTCTTGGACGTTCAAGAGCTCCATTGGTACAAGATCCACGGATCAAGAAATCTGGGTGAGAAGCGGATTGAAGCGATTGAAGCCTTCTTGGAGATTCTCGAGGCCCTTGATCAAGACGACTTCGTGATTCTTCGCCAAACGGCTTACGGAGGCAATAGGTCAGATACCCACAATGCAAATAATTGGGTCGCCGGTACACCTGAGTCGATTTCTCTATATCAGACGTCGCTTCATTACTTTCAATTCGAACCATTTACGGGTTCCCCAACTGCTAACCAATTGGCGCGTGCAGGATTGCTTCTCAAACTCGCCTCTGCGATTAAGAACCGAGGCTGGCGGGCAGCAAAGGTCTTCATTGATGGAGGGGGTGACTTGCCGACTGAAGGGGAGGTGAGTTTGCTTCAAAGCCCAGAACTCCTAAGGTTGTTATCAGGACCGCTTTGCATTGTGGACTCCTCTAAGAACGACCTCGTTCAATTGGTTGATCTAATTTCATTTATGCTTCGACGATTCCAGGATTTTGTGATTACTTCCGCGGGCGGTGGGGACAAGGAGCTCAACAGGTTTGACTATTCCTTGGCCGAACGAGGGATTTATCAGCGTTTTTCAGACCTTGTTACGGTTGAACAAGAGATCGGTTTCTTCTCTTACGATATCGACACGGATTCGCGCAAAATTATCAATGTCAAAGGCATGTTCCAGGATGACAGCACGTCGAGCGCAACCTGATCTCCAGTAGTGGTCTTGAGTTACGTATAGAAAAGTTTGACCACCCTCCCCTCGAACCCTCGAGGCCGTCAGGCCTCGCCGTGCCCGACGGCGCGTCAGCGCCGCTCGGACCACGGACGCGAGATGCACAGAATCAGTGAAATTCAGGATCCAACCAGGTCTCAGGAAACTTTCTTCGGAATCTCTGTCCAATCTGGCGCAATTCGGTGGCTTCCTTATGAGGAGCGAATGTCTCGCCCTCAGAAGGAGACACCATGCGATTGCCCATCGACACCACCACGATCAAGTTCGCCGCTGCAGGTGCGGCTGAACCTGTTCTCGATTTCGCCACCAAGGCACCGAAGCTCGACGAGAACGGTGTCCCGATCTACAGCGTCCCGGTGTTCGCTGCTGGGTCGGGCATCAAGGACTCGATCACGATCAAGGTCTCTGGTGACGTCAAGGGACTGAGTGAGTTCACGGTCGTCAAGATCACGAACCTGATCGCCCAGACCTGGGAGGTCGGCGACAACCACGGCGTGAGCTTCCGAGCGGACCGCATCGAGGTCGCGAAGGCCACCGCCTGATGCTGGCCAAGATCCTGATCTTGCTGGCCATTGCGTGTTTGGCCCAAGTACTGCTCACCTGGGCAGTCACCCACTTCGCCATCGTCCTCCTCGGAGGCCTTGGCTGGTGGATGTGGTCCTGGCACACCGGGAGAAAGGATGGCTAACTCGACCTTCTCAGGTTCGAGTCTGCGTCGCCCCTGGATCGAGACGTCGGTCCGGGGGTGGCGCTTCGAACTTCTTGCGACCATCTCCTCCTGGATCTTCCTCGGAGCAGCCGCTTCGCTCTCCCCCTTCGCCCCCCACGTCCTCGTCTTGACAACAATGCTCGTGCTCATCGCCCGACCAGATCTGCGAGCACGGTTTCGTTCTCGTGCTCGAGCTCGCCACGCGATCCGGCGCTTCAACCAGGCATCGTGGCTCTGCATGATCATCGGTCGAGACGGGCGAATCCCAACGGTGATGAAGATGGTTCGAACTCCGATTGGGAACCACTTCCTCGTCCGGCTCCCCATTGGACTGCACTTTGAGCCAATGGAGGCACGGGCACCTGAGCTCGCTTCCGCACTCGGTGCTCGAGCGGTCCTCGTGAAGCCGGTCCGGGCGAACGCTTCATTCGTTGAGATCCTGGAAGTGCGCATCAACGCCTTCCCCGATCTCCTCCAGAGCACCCTCGTCCACGTGGCGAGAACAGATCTGTGGCAACCATTCCCCTTCGCCATCGCTGAAGACGGAGGAGTGGTGGCCCTCCAACTCCCCGAACACAACTTGTTGATCGGCGGCGAGCCAGGTTCGGGGAAGTCGGTGGCGCTGTCTGGCATCGTGGCCATGGCCGCGCTCGACCCGACGGTCTCACTCACCCTCCTCGACGGCAAGCAGGTCGAGCTCGCGGCGTGGTCAGGAGTCGCTGACCACTTCGTTGGACCCAACACCGAAGAGGCGATCTCGGTGTTGACTCAGCTCCAAGGTCTCATGGACGCCCGCTACGCCCTCCTCCTCGAGCACCACCTCCGAAAGATCGAGCCCTCAGGTCCCTTCGGTCTCCACGTCGTCGTCATCGACGAACTCGCCTTCTACCTCCGCGGTGGCAAGAAGGCCGATCGAGAGCTCTTCGCCGAACTCCTCCGAGACCTGATCGCGAGAGGTCGAGCAGCAGGCATCATCGTGATCGCTGCCACCCAGAAGCCCAGCCACGAAGTCGTCCCCACCTGGATTCGAGATCTCTTCGCCTACCGGCTCGCTATGCGGTGCAGCTCCAGTGAGGCCTCAGACACCATCCTCGGATCGGGTTGGGCGACGAGGGGATCGTCTGCTGTCGACATCGATCCGAGTCAACGTGGCGTCGGGTTGCTCCTCGCTGAAGGAGGGACACCGGACCTCGTGAAGCTCCCCTACTTCGACGATGAGGAGATCGACCGCATCGTCCGCAACGCCATGCTCGTTCGGCGTCGCTAATGGACCGGGATGAACGCTTCGAACTCTTGGATGAGGTCCGCCTGGCGTCCAACTGCTCGCACCCCATTCGACTGAGCGGTCAGATGCTCGACCGAGGAACGGGGGAGATCTCGGTGAAGGGCCTCAGGGTGGCTTGCAAAGACCGCCGTCAGGTTCTCTGTCCCGCGTGTTCGGCGCTCTACAAAGCCGATGCCTGGATCTTGGTGTCAGCAGGTCTCGTTGGGGGGAAGGGGATTGACCCAGAAGTAGCAGGTCATCACAAGTTCTTCCTCACCGTGACCGCGCCATCGTTCGGTCGAGTCCACACGATTCGAGCCAACGGTTCCTGCCGCCCGGCTCCACACGACGGGGTCGCATTGTGTGTGCATGGACGACCGACGACGTGTCGTGGGCGTCACGACGCCAACGATCTCCTCCTCGGCACACCGATCTGTGCACAGTGCTTCGACTACCGAGGAGCGGTGCTCTGGAACGCTCAGGCTTCTCGTCTGTTCTCGCGCACGATGCGCCAGGCCGAGCGCCGAACCGGCCAGCTCGTCGGTGTCTCTCGACGGGAATTTCATCGCCACGCAAACCTCAACTACTTGAAGGTCGCCGAACTCCAGCGAAGGGGACTCATCCACTTCCACGTCATCGTGCGTGCCGACGGCGCAGACGAGAATCCTCCGCCTTCATGGCTCTCCCCAGAAGTGCTCCGCCAAGGATTCACCGAGACGATCAGGACCATCGCGCTCAGCGGCGTCGAGGGCACCGTCGTCTCGTGGGGCGAGCAGCTCGCCTTCATGGATCTCGACGAACTCGACACCGACATCCACCGAGTGGCGAACTACATCGCCAAGTACTCGGTCAAGACCACCGGGGACTCGATCGCCCTCGCTCGGCGTCTCCACGACCGACAAGAGATTGAGTCCCTGAGGATCCACGAACACGAGAAGACCCTGGTGCTCACCGCATGGGATCTCAGCCAGATCCCGGCCCTCGAGTCCCTCAACTTGGCTGCCCACGCCCACACCTTCGGCTTCACCGGGCAGCTCATCACCAAGTCTCGAGGCTTCTCCACGACCTTCAAAGCTCTCCGCCAAGCACGGGCTGACTACACCGCCTCGGGCAACTCCCACGAGACCCTCGAGGGCACCTTCTCCTACGAAGGCCGTGGTTATGACCACCCGCGAGCCACCGAGCTGGCCGAACTGTTCTTCCACCTCGAAGAAGAACTCCGAGTGGAACGTGCTGCACGGCGCAGAGCGGCTCTCTAAGGCTCATATGACACGGACATGAACGATCCACACCCCCTCGCAGAGAGCTCCCAGCAAGAAAATCTTGAAGAAATTTCCCCAGAGATTGCTTGAGTTTCGGCACATGTGAAGGGTCATCCCCTCAGTTCTGTGCGCTCACATTCGTCTCGTGGCGTCCATGAACACCACACCAGCAACACTGTCCCTATTCACCCGCGAACTCGAGCTCTCCTCGGCTGGCAAATCTGGCCGAGCGCTCATGGAAGCCATTGCTGCAACTGGCCTTCCAACCCTCGGGGCATCGCACCCCGCAGCGCTCGCTCGAGCACTGAGCGAGCAGACTCCAGAACTGGAGATCCTGGCTGGCGAGTACCTGGCAGCAGCGGTAACTGACCGTCGGCTGACGGCGTTCGTCATGGTGGCAGCATCGCCAACCATTGCGACCGCCATTCGTCGGGCCCTCGGATTCCTCGTCGATCCTGAGTTCGACAATGAGCTGGCGGTCTGCCTCCTCGAGTGCCTGGCGGAGATTGCCGAGCACCCCGTCGAGCTCCGGCGCCGGTGGTTAGCCGTGACAGCAGTGCGTCGTGCCCGAGCAGCCACTCGAACCAAGAAGGTGGCGAACTGCCAGATGGTGGGACTCGAAGACGCCCGGGACGTGACTGAGCTCGAGTCATCTGAGCCAAGTCTCAAGGTTCGCCTCGACGCGCTTGTCGAAGCGCTCGACAACGGGATCATCTCGGGCCTCGACGCAGCAATCATCAAGGCCAGCCGCTCAGGTGAGATGGCCCTCGCCGACATCGCTCACGAGTTCGGTGTCTCCTACTTCACCCTGCAGAAGCGCCGCACCCGGGCCGAGGCCAAGGTGATCGAGTTCATCCTTGCCGCAGAGAAGACGTGGCTCGAGGGATCAAGAGGCCAGTAGGGCTCCGGGTCAATCCTCGACGCGTCGTTGGAGGTCTGCAACCTCAGAGGAGCTGAGGAAGGTCCCTGCTTGGGCGAAGTGCTGCTTGAGCAGGGACCGGTCCCCTCGCTTGGCGACGACATCGGTCAACTGCTGCCAGATCGGGAGTGAAGCGGGAGCAGCCAGCAGGCCAACTCGAAGCGCAACTTCTGCGTTCTCGAAGTCGCTCACACGAATGCAGTCGAGTCCTGTTCGATAGGCGAGGTCGCTCACGGCTCGAACTACCTGACCTTCTAGGGCCTCAGAGCGAACCCACTCGAAGAACGAGGAGGTTTCGGTGGCGAATGGATACTCCCGAACGAGGGCCAACGCCTGCAGACGAAGCTCGAGGGAAGTCGCATCGTCTCCGTCACGAGACTGTCGCTCCAAGGAGTGGAAGATCTCCACATCGGTCACAACCCCTTGGACCCGGTAGCCAGCGCCACGGACTGCTTCAGGCAGAATCTCGCTGCCAACTGCTCGCCGTGCTTCAGTCACGTAGTTGCGGAATGTCCCCGGAGAGATGTCTCTCGATGTCGACGAGGTCGGCCACAGTGCAGTTTGGATCTCCCCCGCAGACAACGGTCGATCCCGGTGGAAGGCCAGGTAGCAGAGGAGTGCTCGAGCTGGCTCGCTGATTCCTCGAACGGGAGGATCGAACCGCAGGGCACCGAGTACCGAAACGGTGAGCAGCGCTCCGTCTCGCTCTCCGTGTTCCTCATCTGCATCGCTTGGTAGCGCTGACTCAACCGATTCGGGGACCACCTCCACTGGAGCAACCGCATCCTCGACGCTCATCGGCGACTCAGGTGGAGCTGGTGGAGGAGGGAGAACATCGCGTCGGTGCATCTCGCTCATCGCTTCCGAAGGGGGCAGTTCTGTAGAGGATCGAGCGCTCTGGTGGCGGCGAATGATCTGCGCCGCCACCGCCACGGCAACCGCCACGACCAGGAGCTGCACCCACCACGAACCAGGAGACGATGACCCCGGCGAACTCGTCGGCTTCCCACCTCCACCGGTCACGGTCAACTTCGCAGGGAACTTCACGGGAATGGTGATGGGCCCACCAGTCTTGAGGGCCAACAGGTTCGACGCGTTGAAGTCGTAGTAGTAGCCAACGGTGCGAGAGGGATAGATCGTCACCGTTCCCGATCGAACGCTGCTCGGGACAACGAAGTAGTTGACCGCGTCGAGAAGTCCATCTTGAGTGTTCGTGAGCGTCGAGCCACCAGGAGACCACGCTCCAGTTTGGATGGCGCCGCAGTGCTTGCCCTGTGCACTCGTGAACGCAAATGCAGAAGCTGGAAGCGCGTTCATCTGTGCGAAGTACTGCGCCACACCACTCGTCGGACCAGGTGGAGGCGTACTCGACCAATCGAGGGAGAGGTAGAGGGATCCTTGAGGAGCGTCGATTCCTGTTCCATCAGGTCGCACTGAGCTCAACGTGGCTGATGTCACAACCACAACATCGGGAATGGTGATCCTGCTCACCGGATCAGTGATGGGAATGGACGTTGCAAGCGAGATGGGATCTGTTCCCGAGACCACTCGCTGGCTTGCACCGGAGATTCCAGGCACGGCGAGACTCAGCACTGCGGCGACGAGAGTCGCGTGAACTGCCCGGCGTCGAGGAATCGTCCTCATTGGGAGATGACGGTAGGGGGCACGAGGAGAGAAATCTGGTCGCGTTCAAACCTGACCCGTCTCACAGGACCACGCACATCGTTTGCTGGGTTACTTAGAATTAGAGTGGAAAACGTGATCGATACCGGCGGAAGTCCGTGAATTCGTACGAAGTCTTTCTCGAATCTCTTCGACGTGAGTTAATCGATTTTTCGCGGAACAATCCTCTCCTCGCCATTGCAAGGAAGAAATCTCTCATCCGGATCGTGGAGCCTGACCATGGAGAACTGGCAGGGAGGCTCCTCGCCGGGGGAACGTGGAAGTTTCAGGTGGGTGAGAGCCTTGAGGAAGACGGAGAAATTCCCATTCTCTTCTCTGAAGAGGAAGCCATATTCCCTCGAAGGCGCTCCGATGAAGTCCGAACGACCAACTCGAGCTTCGAGACTCTGGCCGCATCACTGAGAAACATCAAACGGAACGCTGACCAGGAATACACCGACAAGGGACTTCTGCCGACCTGCCTCACGGTTGGAGTTCTCAAGTGGTGGGATGGGCGCGAGAGCTGGTCAAGCCCTCTCCTTCTCATCCCCATCGTCCTTGGAAACCTTCCCAATGGCTCGTTCTCCATGTCGCTTAGCGAAGAGGAGGACGTCGTCCTCAACCCCTCACTCGTCGCGAAGTTGTCTGAGGAGCACGAGGTTTATCTTGACCCCATCGTTTCCGATGATGACCCACTCGGGTCGCTTGTCCGCGTCGCGGAATTGGCATCGGGCCACGGGTGGGAAGTGACGTTCGACACTTATTTAGGAAATTTCTCGTTCAAGAATCAGCCGATTTACAAAGATTTAGCGGCGAACGCTGGAGAAATCCTCGTGCATCCAGTATTCAGGAGTCTTGCGGAAGTCAGCGCAAGATCTGCTAGTGATCCGGAGGCAGCCCCAATCTTCGACTTCGAAATTGTCGAAGGTGAAGAACTGGATCGTCTCGGCCCTCCAACGTCTCTGAATTCAATTCTCGATGCGGACGCCACTCAGCGACAGTGCATTCTGGCCGCCAAGGCAGGCCACAGCTTCGTTATCGACGGACCTCCCGGGACTGGCAAGAGTCAGACGATTGCCAACATCATCGCCGAGCTCCTCGCGGACGGGAAGACCGTGCTTTTTGTGTCCGAGAAGATGGCGGCTCTAGAGGTCGTCTCTTCTCGGCTTGAACGCGTCGGCCTCGATTCCTTCATCATGTCGCTCCATGGCCAGAAGACATCAAGAAAGGAATTTGCTCGGTCGCTCGGTGAGTCGGCGAAGGAGCAGGTGAGCGTCAGCGGACTTCTCTCTACGTCGGAACTCCACGAACTTGAGCGCTCTCAGGACGAACTCAATCGTTACGCCACAGCGATCAACGATAAGAGTTCGCGGATGGGGTGGAGCCTCCATGAGGCAATCGGGAAATATGAGCTCCTTCACGACACCATCAATGCCCCAGACCCAGAAATACCCGACGCGTTCCGAACCCTGACTCCCGAAATCTGGAGCATCGTCCAGCGGAGCGCTGAAGATCTGTCGAACGTTTGGACGTATGTCGAAGATCCAGAGGAGTTCTATTGGTTCGATCTACAGCAGCCCGAAGCGCTCGCTAGGAGTCGGAGGACGATTCAATCGCGGATTGAGGATCTCATTCGAAGCCTCGGAGCGCTCGAAGAGAAGTCAAGTGAAGTCGCCGGACGAGTTGGCATGATCCTTGGTCGGAGCCTTGATGACATCGTCAATTTCTCTGATCTCTCAAAGATGGGTGGAGATCCTCCAATCATCCCTAGCTCTTGGCTCCTAGCGCCGGAACCGGAGATCTTCTTCGAGCCTTTGGAACAACTTGTTGTGTCGTGTGAGGAGTACCTTGAAGCTGAGGAGCAACTTGCGACGTCTCTGCCCGACTGGTTGTTAATTCCACTGGCGCAGGTGCAAGAGATTGGACCTGCATACGACCGTTGCCATCAGAGGGACGTGACGGTAACCCCAGATGGCCTCTGGACCTTGTCAGAACTGAAGGTCCAAATTGAGGCTGCAGAGCAAGTTCTTGAGACGCTCGACGAGGCTCTCGAAATGGCAGGAACTCTTGCTCGCAACTTTGGCCTCTCCTCAACATCGTTGAACCGCGCGCGAATTCACGCGATGGCAGAAGCGGCAACGTTGGCATCGAATGCTCATCGCCCTGAATCACTCTGGTTCTCTGCCGCTGGAATTTCAGCCGCAAGAGATGCCGTGGATCTCCTGCGCCCCCTTTGCGAGGAGTACCTCAAACACCGCGAGGAACTCGGTCGCCTGTTCGACCTTCGAATTTTGGAAACTGACCTCACGTCGCTCTTCTCCAGCGACGACCCCCAGGGGGCCCGGGTGGGTGGAATCTCATCGATAGGACGAGCGAACAAGCGCTTGGTCGCGAGTTTCACCCATGATCGAAGGGTCACCAAGGAGGTGCGAGAGGCTCTCGTTCGGGTGCGACTGGCGCAGCAGGAACGAGCACGTCTCGATCCATCCGATGAAACCCAAAGTGCACTCGGCACTCACTATTACCGGGGACCGGAGGCAAATTTCGAGGCAATTCTCTCAGCCGTCGAAGTTGCTGAGCGGGCGCTCCACGCGCTCTCGGAAGCTGATCCAGAAAGGCTCGCCACAGCGTTGTCGCGGACTGCGCTCCATGTCACAGATACTGCACTCCTTGGCAACCGAGTTGTGCCCTCGCTCGATGTCGCGCTCGAAGCTGCCAAGAGCCGCTTCAACCTGGTCGCATCCAACAAGACCGATCTTGATCAACTTCGATCAACGATGGTCTCCATGATTGATTCATGGAAGGCGCTCTCGGAATCGCTGTCGCCGCTTCACCTCGATGAACCATCATCGTCGCTCAATGGGGCGCTGGAGATCGCCAGAACATTTGTGGATCTTCACGATCGAGCATCCAAGATCGATGCGGAAATCGAAGGTCTTCGGGACATTCTTGGCCCCAATCTCATCGACGCTCGTCGCAACCCGGAAGAGATCCGAACTGCCATCAGATGGGCCAAAGCTGTTTCCACAGCACTCCCTGAGTACACCAGCGAATCGACAGCGCAGCTCATCTTGGCCGGCTACCTGCGGAGTGACCATGATCTCGACAACCTGCTCGAAGAATGCCGAACCCAGATCAATTGGTTCTCAAGCCTGTTTCGAGAGAACCGCGGCAATGCCCTGCGGGGTGAACTCGAGGGCTCGATTCGAGATGGAGCGCTCACGCTTGGAAGCTTCATCGATCATGTAACGCAAGTCGACGAATACGCGAGGTTCGTTGCAGCAATGGACGCACTCGCAAATCTTGGTTTCGGACCAATTCTTGACTTCATGGTTGAGAGGCGAGTGCCCCACGCAGACGTGCAGAAGATTATTGAGAAGGCATTTATTGCGGCGTGGATCGAAGCCGCCCTAGAGAAAAATGCCGGGCAACTTGGCGTGCTCTCAGAGGTGGGAAGAAACAATTTGGTTGATCGGTACCGCAGAATCGACGAAAAGTTGAGTCGTCACGCAGCCGCGAAGTTGACAAAGCAGTTATCGAGTCGTCGACCGCAGGGCGAACTTGGCCCCATGAAAACAATCGCTCGAGAAGCGCAGAAGAAAATCCGACATATGCGCATAGCTGATCTGATTGAAGATTCGTCGGAGGTCATCCTCCGCATCAAACCATGTTTCATGATGAGCCCACTGTCAGTCTCGACGTTTCTCCCGAAGGGCCTCAAGTTTGATGCGGTGATCTTCGATGAGGCAAGTCAAGTTAGAACCTCAGAAGCCGTCAATTGCATCTACCGAGGGCATCAGGTCATCATCGCCGGGGACGAGAAGCAGCTCGGGCCGACCAGCTTCTTTGAACGAATGGCAGATAGGGACGACGACGTATTTGAGCACGATGAGATCGATCGGTTTGAGTCTGTGTTGACCCACGCCAAAGGAGGGGCGCTCAAGTCAATTCCACTCCAATGGCACTATCGGAGTCGGCACGAATCACTCATTACCTATTCGAATTACAGCTTCTACAAGGGGAAACTCGTTACCTTCCCAAGTGCAACAGCTGAGTCCCTAGATCTTGGCGTCAAGTTCATTCACGTACCCGATGGCGTCTACCGGCGCGGTGGGGCGAGAGACAATCCAGTCGAGGCAATGGCAGTTATCGATCGCGCCATCCTTCACGCTGATCAGCACCCCGACCTCACCCTGGGAATTGTTGCGTTCTCCAAAACTCAGGAGGACACCATCGAAGACGCTCTATCCAAGCGGCTCAAGGAGCGACCAGATCTGCGCTCGCAATTCTTCGAGCGCACCGATGAACCTTTCTTCATCCGCAGTCTCGAACGAGTCCAGGGAGATGAACGGGACATCATTCTGTTCTCAGTGGGATACGGGCGCGATGAAGCAGGCGATCTCAAGATGAATTTCGGACCTGTGAACCAGGCAGGTGGCGAGCGTCGATTGAATGTGGCCTTCACCCGCGCTCGTCAGCGGTTGGAGTTGATTTCCTCTCTAACCACTGCTGATTTTGGCCTTGGATTGAGCCCCAACGTCGCGCTCTTGCGGAAATATTTCGACTACGCCGAAAACGGCATCGCCGCGCTCGGCAGCGACCTCTCGGTTGAGGGCGGAGAACCAGAAAGTCCATTTGAAGAAGAGGTCGCTGCGACTATCCGAGGATGGGGCTACGACGTTGTTTCACAGGTCGGTCAGTCCGGCTACCGAATCGACATGGCCGTCAGGGACCCACGCGACCCAAATCGATTCTGTCTCGCCGTCGAATGTGACGGTCGGGCCTACCACAGCGGCATCGTAGCTAGGGACCGAGATCGTCTTCGCCAGAGCGTTCTCGAGGGCCTTGGTTGGCGCTTCCATCGAATTTGGGGGCCATCGTGGTATCGACAACGAAACGCAACCGAAAATGGGCTGCGGATCGCCATCGAGAGGGCTATCGAAGACGCTCCAATTGCCGGTCTCAGCGAGTACGCCGGGGCTCTTCCCCTCGAAGTGTCCATTGACCAAGTCGGTTTCGAGGATACGCCTGAGTGGTCAACCCCGTATCGCAAGGCAACACGGCCCAAGCGAGTAACAGCTTTCGATGACGCAGAAGCAATGACGGAACTCCTTCGATTCGTCATTGGCATTGAGGGTCCAATCAGCACGCGCCTACTCATCGATCGAACACTTGAGTTGGCCAATGTTCGTGCGACAGCCGATCGCCGATTGGATCTTGAGGAACACATTGATCGTTCCGTCCTCCTCAGGGAATTTCATGAATTCGAGCCCGGCTTCTACACCCTTCCGACACAAGGTGTCCTAAAGGTCAGGTCGCACTCGCCAGCACATCCGAGCGATAGAAGAGAACTGGTTGACATACCTCGAGCAGAACTCGAATTGGCAGTGGTGCGAACCGTGGAGGCCGCTTCAGAGATCGCTCGAAGTGATGCTCGTGCGTATGTGGCGAAGCGGGTGTTTGGAGTGAACAGGATCACCCAAGTCTGGGTGGATGCGATCTCGGCCGCCATCGACGAATGCGTCAAAAGAGGGTCGTTGGTCGAGAGCTTCGATCTTCTCTCGGTCAACCACACCCGGAGGCGGTAGGGGCGGCGACCTTCACGAGGTACTCGCTCTTCGGTTGACGATTCCTCGAGGACGAGGGTAGCCGGGAGTCGGTGATCGAACCTCACCAAATTGAGGTCTTCAAAGCGCCAGGGCACTAATTGTCCAAATCCGACAGATTTCGTGGCTTCCTTATAGAGGGAATTTGAGCCCTCTCCAATGGAGGCGCATCATGGGATCACAGGATCAATCGACAGTACGGAATTTTGAGGGCGCTCGCGGGACTCGCCTCTTCGATCAGCAACAGGCTGCCGCCTACCTCAACACCACCGAACGACACATTCGAATTCTCTGGCAAGAGCGCCGGATCACCGCCGTGAAGATCGGGCGACGCGTCCGCTTCACGAAAGAGGACCTCGACGCGTACATCGACCGCAATCGTCACCAGGCCATCCGCTAGTTCCGAAGCAAGGTGCGCAGCGAAGTCCCGTCGATACAACTCTTCGATGGCATTCGCGAGTGCGGAGTGAGGTTCTGATGCGCCGTCGACAATTCGGTTCGATTCGCAAACTCCCGTCAGGGTCGTACCAAGTCGCGTACTGGCTCGAGGGCAAGCGACAAATTGGCCCCAAGACCTTCTCGACAAAGGCTGATGCCTCCGCGTACCTCGCCACGGTCGAAGCTGACGTGGTTCGTGGGGCGTGGATCAACCCTGAACTGACGGAGACGAGGTTCGAAGTCGTCGCCAACCAGTGGCTCCGATCAAACTCGTCCAAGCGCGAGTCGTCAATTGCTCGAGATGTCGGCATCTTGAACAACCACGTTCTGCCTGTTCTCGGTCACAGGGCGATTGGCTCGATCCGACCTGCGGTCATCCAGTCGCTCGTCGACTCGTGGACCTCGACCTACTCAGCGAACTCCGTGAACCGCCACTACGCCACCGTGCGATCAGTCTTTTCCTACGCCGAAGCGGCTGAGCTCATCGTCCGGACTCCTTGTCGAGGAATCCGACTCCCGAGAATTCGCCAGGTCGAACGACCGGTGCTCTCGAGTGAAGAACTCGAAGCGCTCTCCGAAGCACTTGGACCGATCAACAATCTCTTCATGTGGTGCGGAGCGCTCCTCGGTCTGCGGTGGTCTGAGATTGCGGGCCTCACTCGAGACCGCATCGACCTCGACTCTGAGACCTTGAGCGTCGACCGCCAACTCCGCCGTGACGGGACGCTTGGCGCGCCGAAGTCCGATGCCGGAACCCGAATGCTCGTCTGCCCGAAGTGGATGATCGAGGAGTTCCGTGAAGTGTTCGACCTCCTCGACAAGGGTGACGCCGAACTCATCTTCACAACGGATCTCGGCACGCCCCTGAACTACACGAACTGGCGCCAACGGATGTGGCTCCCTGCCTGCGAAGAAGCAGGACTTCCCGGACTTCGCTTCCATGATCTGCGCGCCATGGCAGCGACTGCGCTCGTCGCGTCTGGGACCGACGTGAAGACCGCACAGACTCGCCTCGGACACTCCTCCTCACGCATGACGCTCGACATCTACGCACGGGCAACCCAGGCCGCAGATCGCAAGGCCGCTCAAGACGTGAGCGAATTCCTTCGACCTGGCCGCAACTAGCGCACCAATCCTCCGCTCCAGCTCATGACCACTACCTTCAGCGGTCGGGCTACCTAGACGGAACTCGAGCAATTCCCCACCATTCCATTGAATGGAAATCGAGCGACGAAATGCGAGCTCATTGCAGCGTGAACGATCGATTGCGTCCTGCTGCTGGCTCCCGGGGATGACCAACCATCGATCCCTGTGGAAAAGTTACGCGCACGTGGCGCGCACGACAGCCATTTTTGGCTCCGGAGGGGCTGCTCAGAAATAGGCTCTGATCAGGGATTTTAGTGGTGGGATCGGAAAGATTCGAACTTTCGACCTCAGCATTATCAGTGCTGCGCTCTAACCAACTGAGCTACGACCCCGTAGGAGCATCAACTCTACATCACCGGGAGGAGTGTCAACTCAGCCGCGCACGACGAGGGCGCTGGATCAACGAGCAGCCCGATCCCTACGAACAAGTTCCGCAGCGAACGCCAACGGCAGTTCGCCACCTGTCTGCTCGGAGACCGGAGCGGCACTGTCTCGGAAGGTCATCTCCCGTGCACCCTTTACCAAAATTGCGAGCGAGAACTCCTCGAGTGACTGCCCTGCCTCAGAAGCTCGCCGGTGGAGCTCGCTATAGACATCGTCAGGGATAGAGGTGATCGTGATGGAGGCCACGTCGCGACGATAACGCCCCCGCTGCGACGAATCCCGGTCAGGGGTGGTCTCCCGGCCACAGCCTGATCGAGAGCGACTGACTCGCCGTGGCGAGGAGCGTCCCATTCTCGGACCACATGAACGCTGT
>Ga0164296_1003318_pt1 | contig 15251 bp, 14 predicted proteins | sample GEODES057metaG_FD_113533 | JGI IMG/M metagenome (GOLD analysis project Ga0164296, IMG submission 113533) | Dystrophic lake water microbial communities from Trout Bog Lake, Wisconsin, USA - GEODES057 metaG | ecosystem: Environmental > Aquatic > Freshwater > Lake | place: USA: Trout Bog Lake... | reverse complement strand
GTTGGTGACCGTCGCCGGGCAAGCGCACCAGATCAAATGGGTTCCCGCGATCGGCCGGCGCACCCTCGAGGATGTGGTCGTCCAGCAGTATTTCGAACGGAGCCCGCCCTTCGCTGTGCTGTCCGCGTTGTTGATGACGGCGGCAATTGCTTTGCGGCTCAGGGCGCCCGGGCGCCCGGGCGATCGGCAACTGGTGGCGCTCGCGGCAGCCTGGCTGGTGATACCGACTGCTGCGATTGTGGTCTGGTCGACGCTGTCGCATCCGATCTATACGCCGCGCTACCTGTCGTTCACCGCTCCGGCAATGGCGCTCATCCTCGGTGTCTGCGCGGCCCGGGTGGCATCACGGGCTTGGCTGACGGCGATCCTGGTCGGGATTTTCGCGGCGGCAGCAGTCCCTAATTACGTTCTGGCGCAGCGTAATCCGTACGCCAAGTATGGAATGGACTACAGCCAGGTCGCCGATCTGATCGGAGCGAAGGCGGCGCCCGGGGACTGCCTGCTGGTGAACGACACAGTGACGTTCATGCCCGCCCCGATGCGCCCGTTGCTGGCGGCGCGTCCCGACGCATACCGCAAGCTGGTCGACCTGACCCTGTGGCAGCGCGCCACCGACCGCGACGACGTCTTCGACACCAACCTGATCCCCGAGGTGGTCGCCGTGCCGTTGAGTCACTGCCGGGTGGTGTGGATCATCACCCAGGCCGACCGTTCAGTGCCCGCACACGAGCAAGGAGTCGCGATCCCGCCCGGTCCCGGCTACGGCGCGACCCCGGCCTTCGCCGTTCCGCGCGACCTGGGTTTCCGGCTGGTGCAGCGCTGGCAGTTCAACCTGGTTCAGGTGATCGAGGCGGAGAAGTGAGGCGCTACCAGATCCGCAGGTAGTCGATCAGCATGGACGACGGGAAGGTGCCTGCGGCAGGGTCGCCGGCACCGGGACCGCCGACCGCCAGCGTGAAGACCGGCGTGACCCAGTAGCCGGGGATGCTGAACGGCCACCGGAAGTCGTCGGGGGCGCCGCCGGCCACGTGGATGGGCGTCGGCGGAACACTGAAGTACGGTTTGGCGCCGTCGACGTAGTCCCGCCAGAACTTGAAACCGGACTCGTCCCAGCGCATCCGCCACGTGTGCCAGGCGCCGTCCACCAGGCTGGGAATCGACTTGCCCTCCCATGTCTTGCCGTTGGACGCGGCGTGGACGGTGGTGCCCGCGGGCCACGCACCGTTGCCGTACCACTCGAACAGGTCGATCTCGCCGTCAGGCAGCGGGTCTTCGTTGACGCCCCAGAACGAGGGCCACAGGCCGGGATACAGGCAGTCCAGCTTGATGCGCGCCTCCCAGGTCTGGTTGATCATGCTGCGGAAGTTGGCGCGGACCTTGGCGCCGTAGAACGTGTCGCCCTCGCGCGTGGCGCACAGGACGAGGTTGGAGTGCCCGTCCTGGAAAATGTTGTGGCGGTCGTCCCGGTAGATCCCCGCGACCGGCGGGGTGACGTCGTCCGGCCAGTTCTGCACGTTCCACTTGGCCGGATCGGGGCCGGAGCCGGCGGGGCCGTCGAAGTCGTCGGCGAAGATGAAGGGCCCTGCGCCGACCGACGGCGGCCCTTGCGGGGCCGGGGCCGACGGCGCAGCCCACGCCTCCGGCATGCGCATGGCGGCGACCATCATGCCGAGTCCCGTCGTCAACAACATGTCACGGCGATCCATGCTGCTATGAAACCACGCCCTCGGGGCGCGCCGCATTCCGACACCCGGCCAGCCCCGGCGCCTCACACCCCCGCGGGTTCACTGAGCTTGACCAGCATCTTGCCGATGTTGGCGCCGGTGAACAGGCCGTTGAGGGCATCGACGCAGGAATCGATGCCCTCGAAGACGGTCTCGCGGTGCCGGATCAGACCCTCCTGCTCCCAGCGGCGCAGCGCGGCGAACGCCTCATCGAAGCGGCCCCAGTCGTCGAGCGCGTTGAAACCCTGCATCAGCGCGGTCTTGGACAGCAGGTTGACGTAGTTGGCCGGCCCGGGGTGCTCTCCGCTGAGATAGCTGGAGATGACACCGCACAGCACCACCCGCGCCTTGGTGGCCAGGCGGCCGAGAACAGCGTCGAGGATGGTCCCGCCGACGTTGTCGAAGTAGACGTCGACGCGGCGGGGGCAGTGCTCCTTCAGCGCTGCCCTGAGGTCGTCGTTCTTATAGTCGATGCACGCGTCGAACCCGAAGTCCTCCACCACGGCCCGGCACTTCTCGGGTCCGCCGGCGATGCCCACCACGCGGGCGCCCGCGATCTTGGCGATCTGCCCGGCGACCGAACCGGTGGCGCCCGCGGCGGCCGAGACCACCACCGTCTCCCCGGGCTGCGGGCGGCCGATGTCCATCATGCCCATGTAGGCGGTGGCCCCCGTCGGGCCGTACACCGACATCACCGCGAGCTGATCGACACCCGTGCCCGGCACGGGCGTGCTGAAGATGTCGTCGCGGATGATCACGTACTCCTGGAAGCCGCTCAGCGTGGTGACGACGTCGCCGACCTCGAACGCTGCGCAGCGCGTCGCCACCACCTCGCCGATACCGGCGGCCCGGATGACCTCGCCCAGCTGCACCGGCGGCAGGTATCCCTGCTGGTCGTTGAGCCAGGTGCGGACCGCGGCGTCGAGGCCGACGTAAGTGGTGCGCAGCAGCGCCTCGCCCTCCGCGAGGTCTGGGGCCGGGCCGGAGATCAACTCGGTGTCGCCTGGCGCGACCAGACCGGTGGGACGGCGCCGCAGCACCACCTGGCGGTTCGTCAGTTCGCCCACGGTGCAAGGTTAGATGCCGAGCTAGTCGGACGCCCCCTGGGCGTCGTCGTCGGATGCGTCGAGGATGCCGACGTCGAGGACGCCGACCGCGATCCCGTACGGCAGGAACCGCACCCGGCGCATGGGGTCGACGTTGTCCTTGTGGGCCCGCAGCGCGTCCAACTCGGTCGGGAACACCTGCTCGACGCGGGCGACACCGTCGGAATCCACCGTGTAGATCGCCCAGACGCCGCTGCCGGCTTTGCCGGTGGTCTCGGGCTCCGGGCGGGGGCGGCGCACCAGATCTTCGAAGATCGACGACCAGCCGCCCGGGGAGCTGGTGGCGCCGACGAGCCGGCCGATCCGGTCGAATGCCTCACGCAGACCCTCGCTGCCCTCCCTGATCACCCGGTCGAATTCGTCGGGATCGAATCCGAATGGGCCGTTTTCACTCACGGGATCGCCCTGCCTCTCATCGCTGATCGTGGCCGCCTGTGGCCGCTCGTGCAGTTACCACCAGTGTGCGTCGGATTCGGACGGTCCGCACCGAGTTTTGCGAATCCGCCAGTTCCGCCGTGAGAGAACCCGGGCGCGCTCAGGACCCGGGACCGAGGAACGGATTCTGCGAAGGGTCCTGGGTGGACTGTGCGGACCCGGGCGCCCGGTTGACCGGTATCGGCACCGGGATCGGCATCGGCAGCAGCGGGACGTGGATCCACTGCGTCTTCATGGGCACGGTCGTCGTGGGGGTCGTGGCAGCCGCCGGCGCCTGGGTGGTGGGTGTCGGCGACGGTGCCGCCGCAGTGGTGGTCGCCGCCGTCGGCGTCGGTGACGGCGACTGCGGGGGCGGGGGCGGGACGGTCGTCGTCATCACCGGCGCCTGGGGCGCCGCCGTCGGCGGCGGCGCGGCGCGCTTCTTCACGACGACCGGGGGCGGCGGGGCGACGACGACGGGAGGCGGCTCGGGCGTCACCGGGACCGGCGGCGGTGCCTCGACGACGGGTTCTGGCGTGGGACTGGGCGGCGGCTCGGGCGTGACGGGCGCCGACATCGCGGTGGGTGCCGGCGGGCTTGACGACGGCATCGGCCGCGGCGCGACCACCGGGGGCGCGGGCCGGTTCTCGATGCCCGCGAGCGTGTAGGCCACACCGCCGATCGAGGTCATCGCGACCACGGCACACAACCCGATGATCAACTGCGACAACCGCAGCCGCTGCCACGATCGCTCCTTGGGCGGCTCGATCATGTTCAATCGCATCGACCATCCGGACGGACCGTCTTCGTGGAAGATCGCGGGGGTATAGCGGACGCGGATGGCGCCGCCGTCCTCCGTTTGCGACCAGGCCAATTCGCGTTCGGTCACCGCTTCGCCGTCGATCACCAGCACGTCGCCGGCCCCGAGGTCGACGACATCGCCGGCCGCCGATGCCGCTGAGAGCAGGCCGGCCGAGCTGCGTGCCCGCCGGTCGATTTCCTCACCGCGTGAGGCAACCAGCAACGCGCCGGCGGCGGCGGCGAATGCGGGCTGGGCCGGGGAAACGACAGGCCGGTGCCCGTGCACGGAGAGGCGCTCCTTGATCAACGGGATGACGGCTCCGCCGCCGACGGTGACCACGGCCGACAGGTCCGCCCAGCCCTTGCGGTTGCGCACCAGCATCTCGTCGAATGCGTGGATGAAGCCGCTCAACCGGTCCTGGATCATGTCGCCCAGCTCGTCGCGGGTCAGCCGCATGGTGCATCGCCGCCCGCCGAGTTCGGCGGCCCATTCGACTGCTGCGTCGGTCGACAACCGCTCTTTGGCGTCCCGGCACTGTTCCCTGAGCCGGCCGAGTTGGCCCACCCCGGCGGTGCTGGCGGGGTCGATCCCGCTGCCGTGCCCCAGTTCTTCGAACACCTTGAGCAGGATCGCCTGGTCGATCTCGTCGCCCGAGAAGGCGCTGTACCTCATGGTGGGAGTGAGGAGCTCGAAATCCCCGGCGAGGCTGACCAGGGTCGCGGACGTGCCGGTGCCACCGAAGTCGAGCACACCCACGACTCCGGTCGCGGCGAGGCACAGTTCCGCGTTGGCGCCGGTGAGCGCGGCGATCGCATCCGACACCAGCCGGGGCGCCATGCCGCTGCGGACGAAGCCCAGGTGTGTGCGCAGCGCGTTGCGCAGCGACTGCACCGTCTGGGGTTTCCAGTAGGCGGGAACGGCGATGGCGATCTCAGACGCCGCGGCATCCGCGCCGGCCACGACCACCATCGCGTCCAGGGCCTCCACCGTGAGCAGGTCGGGGTCATGGGCCGACCCGTCCAGCGACACCAATGCCACCGAATCGCCGATGCGATCGATGAAGCCGCTGATGATCGTGCCGTTCTCATCCAGCAGGGAATCGCTGCCGTGCGCACCGACAATCGGGGCGCGGTGCGGATACAGAGTCAGCACCGAGCGCCGCGTCACCGGCGGGTTCCCGGCACGCGCGGCAACCAGGTTAGTGGTTCCGATCGCCAACCCCAGTGGGTCGTACATAGAGCGATAACCTTCGTCCGTCAGGGCCTCGTCGAGAGCCTCGTCAGGGGCTTGAGCCCGCGTCAACGATATCGGTGGACACGCCGAAAGCCGATGGGTCGCAATGTCATTGGTATACGGTCGATGCCGTGGCGTCACCAAAAAGATATCGGTGAACTCTTGACAAGCGGCGTCAGAGGACGGTCAGCGGCAGCGAGCGTCTAGGGGAGAACTCGAACGACGCTCCGCGGCTGACTTTCGTCAGCGACACCTCAGGCAGTTCGACTGCCGGACTGTCGGCTTCGACGAACTCGGCGGTCCAGTCGGTATCCGTCCCGCTGACCCGGACCTCTCGGTGCGGGTCGACGGCGGTGGCGATCGCCTGCAGCGGTTGCACCGATCCCGGCCCGCAGAGTGCGATCCAGGCCGCGTCGTCGTGGGCCGGCGACCTGTGCACCACCAGCCGGTCGCCCCCGGCGCCGACCTCGGCGATCACATAACCTGCGGGGTTGAGCAGCGGATGCGCATCGAGCACCCGCAGAATGCCGTCGACCCCGCCGGGCAGCCGCAGGGCGCGGTGGATGCGCTCGGCGGCGACCCCGGCGATGCCGGTTAAGCCCTTCGTGCACACGGCGACCGCCTGGGCGTCGTCGGTGGCGCGCTCTCGCACGGCGATCGCGAACGACTGATACAGCAGGTGCATCTGCAGGCATACCTCATCGGCGATCCGGACCAGCGCCGAGTGCGAGAAGGCGCCGAAGTCGATGTCGGACAGCACCGGCCCGGAATAATCCGCGAGTCCGTCGCCGGAGCAGTCGATCGGGTCCAGCTCCCACGTGGCGGCGCGCGTCCTTCGGACGATGTCCAGCGCAGGGATGCTCTGCGCCTCAGGATTCGACTCGTCGATGGTCACGGTCCACGCGCAGTGCGGGTGCCTGTCGGCCGGGGTGCGTGGCGGCCGGTGCAGGGGGCGAACCTGCGCCCGCGGGTTGGTCGCCACCGCGGTGGCGTCGAAGGTCGGGTCCTCAATGGTGTGGCACATCCCGAATACGTACTGCTCCCCCATCGGCTCGACGTCGAGCAGCGCGCCGCAGTGGTCGAGGTGGAACTCGCCGTGCCAGCGGTCGTGGATGGTGTAGCGGAAGTCCATGAATTGCGGCGGGGCTCCGATGTCGAGTTGGAGGCCCTTGAAAATGGTGGGGATGTCGTTTCCCTCGTAGTTGAGGGCACGCTGCATGCGCCTGGTGTAGAGCGGGCTGGCGCCCGCCCACTCCTCGATCGCGATCTGCACCATCTCGTCTCGGCCGAACGCGTCGATGCACCAGGCCATCCCGGACCGGTCGATCAGCTGACCGATCAACAGAAGTTCGGGTACCAGGACGGCGAGTTGCTCACGGGATAGTCGTGCGTATCGGGATGGGTTCACTTAGCAAAAATAGCCACCGCTGCGGCGCGGCGCCAAGGGTGTGCTGCAATGACGGGATGAGCCCCCAGCTTTCCCTCGCCGAGATCGCCGACATCGAGGCCATCAAGCAAGTCAAGTACCGGTACCTGCGCGCGCTGGACACCAAGCGCTGGGACGACTACGCCGACACGTTGACCGACGACATCGTCGGCGACTACGGGTCGTCCGTCGGCGAGGAGCTGCACTTCACCAACAGGGTCGACCTGGTGAACTACATGCGTAAGTCGCTGGGTCCGGCCGTGCTGACCGAACACAGGGTGACCCATCCGGAGATCACCGTGACCGGCGACGAGGCTGTCGGAACCTGGTACCTACAGGACCGGGTGATTGTCGCCGAGTACAACTTCATGCTGATCGGTGCGGCCTTCTACCGCGACACCTATCGGCGCACCGACGACGGCTGGAAGATCAGCGCCACCGGCTACGACCGGACCTACGAGGCGACGATGTCGTTGGCGGGGCTGGACTTCAAGGTCAAGCCCGGCAGGGCGCTGGAGTGAGGCCCGGCCGCGCTACTTGGTGATCGCGATCACCGCGCCAGGCTGGAGCCACTTCATGATGGAGACCAGCTGGGCGTCATCGACGGCCACGCACCCCTCGGTGGGTTGACCGTCGGTGGTGTGGAAGAAGAACGCCGCACCGCCGCCCGGGGTCTTGTTCGCGTTGACGCCCATGACGACCGCGTGCTTGTACTGCGGAATGTTCAGGTTCTCGCTCGCTCCGGTGTCGAACGGGCACTGAGCCTGCGGGCACACCTGCATGCTGTTGAATGTGGGGCTGTGGTCGTCGCCGCTCCACCAGTAGTTAGGGCCGGAGACCTGGGTGTAGGAAAGTCCCCCACCGGGATTGGGCGCGGTGCCGAACGCTGAGGGAAGGGTGAAGACACCCGTCGGGGTGGCCGGCACCCCGCTGCGCGCCTGGGCAGCCATGCCCGCGGAGCCCACATGGGTCGGGACACCGGTCCGCAGAGCCTGCCACCCGGCGGCGGTGCGCTGGTAGATGTCGATCGTCGCGTTGGAGCCGCCGGTGCTGACCACTGACACCACCTGGGTGGCGTTGCCGACCGCGTTCGCGAACCAGGTTCCGCCGGCCGCGGTCGCGGTCGGGGCGGGGCCCAGCAAAGCGGTGCTCAGGCACGCCGCAGCCGCCAGCAGAGCGAGTGGTCGGCGCATAGACCTAATGCTGCTGGGTGCCCGGCGCGGGGTCAAGTCAAGTTTGGGACCCGGTTAGGTCACTGCGCCGTGATATCGGTCGTTCGCGAGGGGCGTTCGAGGGCCGGAAAACCCACAGGCACACAAGGAAATACACGCAGCCCAGCGACCACCCGGCCACGACGTCGGAGGGATGGTGGACGTTGAGGGCGACCCGAGCGCTCCCGACCGCCAGCACACAGACTGCGACCACCGCCATCGCGGCCCGCCCTGCCGCCCTGCTCAGCATCGGCAGCGCGAATGCCAGGATCGCCAACAGCGCGGCCGCCGCCTCGAGGGCGTGCCCGGACGGGAACGACGTCTCGGACGCGGGCACCAGCATCGTCGACGGCCGCGTCCGGTTGGCCAGCGCCTTGGCCTCCGTCGTCACCAGCCCGGCCAGCGGCCCGCAGGCGATCAGCACCAGCGCAGCGCGCACATCATGCCGCAACACCGCAGCGAACGCCGCCACCATGCCCAGCAGTCGCATCGGCACCGGTCCCAGCGAGAACGACAGATCATCCCAGAACCGCACCCACTGCGGATGCTTGACCGCGACATCGTGGGCGCAGTTCAGCAACGCCCCGTCGGCGCGGTCCAGCCAGCCCCACTGATGGGAGTAACCCACCCACATCAGCGCGTACAACGCGGAAAGGGCGACGGCAAGGGCGACGGCAAGGGCGGCGGCGGCGGCGTTCCGCGGGCGGGTCATCACTACACCGGTACCAGACGGCCATACTGGCGGGCGTGACCGGACAGGCTTTCAGCCCGCAGGAGCGGCGCGCCGTCTACCGGGCGATCGCCGAGCGGCGCGACATGCGCCGGTTCGCCCCGGGCGGCGAGGTGGGCGACGAAGTCCTGGCGCGACTGCTGCAGGCCGCGCACGCCGCACCCAGCGTCGGCCTCATGCAGCCGTGGTGCTTCATCCGTATCACCGACGGATCGCTGCGGCGGCGCATCCACGCGCTGGTCGACGAGGAACGCGCACTGACCGCCGACGCCCTCGGCGAGCGCGGCGGGGAGTTCCTGGCGCTGAAGGTCGAGGGCATCCTCGAGTGCGCCGAACTGCTGGTGGTTGCCTTGCGCGACGACCGCGAGCGGCATGTGTTCGGACGGCGGACCCTCCCGCAGATGGACCTGGCGTCGGTGTCCTGCGCGATTCAGAACCTCTGGCTGGCGGCCCGCGCAGAGGGCCTGGGCGTGGGCTGGGTGTCACTGTTCGACCCCGGCCGGCTGGCCGCGCTGCTCCACATGCCCGAGGGCGCCGAGCCGGTCGCCATCCTCTGCCTGGGACCGGTGCCGGAGTTTCCGGACCGGCCGGCACTGGAACTCGACGGCTGGGCAGTGGGGCGGCCGCTGGCGGAATTCGTCCGGGAGAACCGCTGGTAGCTGCGGTATCGTCCCGGGTCGTGACGGACAACCTGCTGATCGTGCATTGGCACGACCTCGGCAGGACCCTCGGCGTCTACGGGCATGCGGATGTGTCCAGCCCGCGGCTGGACCGCCTGGCCGCCGAGGGCATCCTGTTCACCCGGGCCCACGCGACGTCGCCGCTGTGCTCGCCGTCCCGGGGATCTCTGTTCAGCGGCCGCTACCCGCAGACCAACGGGCTCGTCGGATTGGCCCACCACGGCTGGGAATACCGCAGCGACGTCCGCACGCTCCCCCAAATCCTCTCGGATTCCGGTTGGTACTCCGCCCTTTTCGGGATGCAACACGAAACGTCCCACCCCGAGAGTTTGGGGTACGACGAGTTCGACACCTCGACGTCGTATTGCGGTCCCGTGGTGGACAAGGCCTCGAAGTGGCTGCGGGACGGCGTCGCCGACCGCGCCGGCCGGCCTTTCCTGTTGACCGCGGGCTTCTTTGAAACCCACCGTCCTTACCCGCATGACCGGTACGAGCCGGCGGACCCCGCAGCCGTCGACGTCCCCGCCTTTCTGCCGGACACCCCCGAGGTGCGCGGCGACGTCGCCGACTTCTACGGGGCGATCAGCACAGCCGATGCCGCGACCGGCCGGCTACTGGACGCGCTGACTCAGGCCGGGCTGGACTCCACTACGTGGGTGGTGTTCTTCACCGATCACGGGCCGGCCTTCCCCCGCGCGAAATCCACGCTGTACGAGGCGGGGACCGGCATCGCCGTGATCATCCGGCCACCTTCGGGCCGCGGCGTGGCGCCCCTGGTGTACGACGGCTTGTTCAGCGGCGTCGATCTGCTGCCGACGCTGCTCGAGTTGTTGGGCCGCAGCGTGCCGGGCGACGTCGACGGGGTGTCCCATGCCGCGGCGCTGCTGACTCCGGGCATGGCGGCGGCGCCCGTCCGGGATCATGTTTTCACCACGAAGACCTACCACGACTCGTTCGACCCGATGCGAGCCGTCCGCACCCAGGATTTCAGCTACATCGAGAACTACGGGCACCGACCGCTGCTCGACCTGCCACTGGACATCGAGGACAGCCCGTCCGGCCGGGCGGTGGCGCCATTGATCGCGGGCCCGCGCCCGGACCGCGAACTCTACGATCTGCGGGCCGACCCCGGCGAAACCACGAACATGCTGGCGGACGGCGCCGCGGCGGCGGGGGCGATCGCTGCGGATCTGGCTGCGCGCCTGCATTATTGGCGCGATCGAACGGGGGACGTCATCCCGTACGGCGTCCCTGACCCGCCACCGCCACGATGAACACCCGCCGGAACGGGAAGATCGTCGTGCCGTCGGGGCGCGCGGGGTAGGCCTCGTCCAGCAGCGGGATCAGGTCCTGGCGGAACTGCTCGTACCGCTCGCCGTCGAGTCGGTCGCGGACCGGGACCAGCGCCGTACCCGAGATCCAGTCGAGCACCGGATGCTCGCCGGTCAGCTGATGTAAGTAGGTGCTTTCCCACACGTCGACCGTGCATCCGGCGTCCATCAGCAGGTTGGCGTAGCGGAGCGGCGGCTGTACCACCGCACCCTCGCGAAACGGCACATCCTTCAGGGCCGTTGCGTACGGTTCCCGTCGGGCCAGCGCGCGCACCGCGGCATAGGACGGCGACTCGAAATTGCCAGGCACCTGCACCGCGATCCAGGATCCGGGTGCCAGCTCGCCGGCCCAGCGCACCAACAGGTCGGCGTGTTCGGGCACCCAGTGCAGGGCCGCGTTGCTGACCACCACGTCAGTGTCGGGCTTGGGCTTGAAGTCCCGCAGGTCGCCCGTGACTGCGTCGATGCCGCGTTCCCGTGCCGCCGCCACCATCTCCGGCGAACTGTCCACGGCCTCGATCACCGCGTCCGGCCAGCGGCGGGCCAGGTAGCTCGTCAGGTTGCCGGCTCCGCAGCCGAGGTCGACGACACGGCGCGCCCGCTCCGCCGCCACGCGGGCCAGCAGATCGTAGAACGGTCGGCCGCGATGGTCGGCGAAGGCAAGGTAGACGTCGGGATCCCACATATCAGTCCTCCTGCTCAACGCTAGCATCGGCGTCTGTGCCCGACCCCACGACCGGCGCCGAGGGATTACCCCCGCGCTCGGCGCTGACCGCCCGGCAACGCGCGACTGTCGGCGTCTCGGCCGTCGGTGACCTGGCCCTGCGGACCTCCGTGGCCTCCGTGGTCTCGGCCGCCGTAACGCCCGCCGTCCTCGCCACCAACCTGCGTCGCACCACCGGCAGCGAACGCGACGACCTCCGCTTCTACGCCGAGTTGGCGTCCGAACACGACCCGGCCGTCTCGTTTCCGGCTCCCACCGATCCGCCCCGCGTCACCGCCCGGCGCGCCGGCCGGACCGCGGAAAGGCTCGCGCGGGGCACCGTCGACAACATCTCCTTCCGCAGCGGTTTCACGCCAGTGAACCCCGCGATGCGTCGCCGGTGGAACGCGTTGTCCTCCAACAATATCGTCCACGCCCAGCACTGGCGCCATGGCGACGGGCCCCGGCCGACCCTGTGTGTGATCCACGGCTTCATGGGGGCGTCGTATCTGGCCAACGGCCGGTTCTTCTCGCTGCCCTGGTATTACCGGTCCGGCTATGACGTGGTGTTGTACACGCTACCGTTTCACGGTGCCCGAGCCGAGAAGTTCTCGCCGTTCTCGGGTTTCGGCTATTTCGCCGGTGGCCTCGGCGGTTTCGCTGAAGCGATGGCGCAGGCCGTCCACGATTTCCGGTCGATAGTCGACTACCTGTACGGCACGGGTGTCGACCGTGTCGCGCTCACCGGCATCTCCCTCGGCGGATACACATCCGCGCTCGTCGCTTCGGTCGACGACCGCCTGGAAGCCGTGATCCCCAATTGCCCTGTCGTCACGCCGATCACAATGTTCGAGGAATGGTTTCCGGCAAGCGCGTTGATCCGACTCGGGTTGCGACTGTCCAGGATCGACCGCGACGAGCTGACGGCGGGGCTGGCCTACCACTGCCCGCTGAACTACCGCCCACTGGTGCCCAAGGGGCGGCGGATGATCATCACCGGCCTCGCCGATCGGATGGCCCCGCCCGACCAGGCTGTCATGCTCTGGGAGCACTGGGACCGCTGCGCGCTGCACTGGTTCCCGGGCAGCCACATCGTCCACGTCAGCCAGCTGGATTATCTGCGCCGAATGACGTCGTTCCTGCGCGAGGTCATGTTCTGAGGTGCCCCCTCGAGTCGCCGGGTGGACGGCAGACTTAACGCCGCGAGCGCGCTCCCGTGGTCGCCTACTTGCGGGGTCAACGCCTCCAACGGCGCGCCGGGCTCGGGTGGCACCGGGGTACGGAACGCACAGGCGGCCGCGAGGGTGGGCCGGGCCGGGTGACCGGCGATCTCCAGCGCGACCCAGGTCTCGGAGGCTGGGTGGTTGCGGATCCCGGCCAGCGTTTCAGGCAATCGGTCGTCGACGCGAACCCGATAGGCGGCCAGGTAATCCGAGTCGCCGCACTGCACTGCGTGCCACGCCTCGCGGGCGTCCGGCTCCAGCAGGCGCGGCACGTCGTCGGGACCGACCGCAACGGCTTCCCAGCCGGTCTCCCGGAGGTGGTCGGCAAGTCGGCGCGCCGCGACCTCAGCGGTCTCATGCAGCGGAATTCGGGATGAGCGGGCCTGCAGTGCCGACAGATTGTCGATCGCCGAGACGGTGAGCGCGATCCACATCTCCCCGGGGTTGATTCCGGATGATTTGTCACGGAACGTGATTCGGATTTTGTCGGCGCGGATTCCGTAGCGGTCCAGGTAACCGGAGGCCAGCGACAGGGGAAGCGCGTCCGGGTCGTCGCTCGGCGGCGCGACCCGCAGGAGGGCGGTTGTGGTGACGGGCGGGAATGGTCCGCCGTTGATCCGGCCGCGTCGGCCGACGAAGGCGGCGCCGCGGCGCAGCAGCGTGGTGACCAACGTTCCGCGCCAGCGCCCGAAGAGGACGATCCCGACGGCGACGGCGATCGCCAGCAGCCAGTAGTCGCGTGGCGAGTCCCAGGGGTAGGCCAGCAGCGCCGGCGCGACGGCCAGCAGCGCCAACGTGATCCGGCCGCTCACCGCGTGGTCTGCTTCCGGCGGGCGATCGCAGCGGCCGCAGCGGCCGCGCCGACAACCAGCGCCAGCGCGGCGGTGCCGGCGAATGCCACGGTCCGCGGCGCGGTGCTGGCGGGAGCCGGGACGGCAGGCACGGCAACTGGTTTCGCCGATGTCCCAGCGCCCCGCGGGTTGCCAGCGGGCAGGTGCCAGGTCAGGGCCGCGACCGGATCGATGCTTCCTGCACCGACGAGGTTGGAGGGCGCGCGGGCGCCGCTTCGGGCGGTCGCGGTGATGCGCCGCACGACCTGCGGTGCGGTCAGGTCGGGGTACCGGGCGCGAACGAGCGCGGCGACTCCGGCCACGTAGCCGGCCGCGTAGCCGGTGTCGTGCAGCGCGATCATTCGCTGGTGGGCGTCGGGCAGTCCGCTGGGCAAAGCATTGGCCAGACCGCCGCCGTCGCCGTTGCTGAGCGACACGATGTTCTCCCCGGGTGCCGCGATGCCCACCCACGGACCCGCCATGGTGAAAGCGGACGGCTGCCCGCCGGGGGCCAGGGAGGCCACCGACAGCACGTACGGCTGCCACCAGGACGGGATGGAGATCGAGGCGACAGCGGCCCAGTTCCGGGGGTCACCGGGTCGGCCGGGGTCTGTCAGCGGGTTGGCATCACAAGACGCATCGCCGCGGTTGCCCGCGGCCGCCACCACGACGGCGTCCCTGTCTGCCGCCGCATAACGGATCGCCGCCCCCAGGCCCGCCTGATCGATGACGCGGTCGGCGGGCAAGCATGTCACCGTAGAGATGTCGATCACTCGCGCGCCCAGGTCCGCGGCGTGCACGACCGCCCGGGCCAGCGTCGCGGCCTCCGACGCCGCCCGCTCCACCTGCGGGTCGCCACCGGGCGTGCGCGGCGAGAACAAGGCGGAGGTGACCCTGATCGACACGAGCCGCGCGGCGGGCGCCACACCGGCGAATCCGTCCTCTGCGGGCTGGCCGGCGATGATCCCGGCGACCAGGGTGCCGTGCCCGTCGCAGTCGGTCAGGCCGTCGGTAGCCTCCACGAAGTCGCCTCCTGCACCGACGTTGGGCAGCCGCGGGCCGGGCCGAACCCCGGTGTCGAGGACCGCCACCACCTGGCCCTCGCCGTGCGAAAACTGCCACGCTGCTGGCAGATTCAGCCCTGCCTGGCTGTTCGTGCTCGCGGCGGGGTCGCTACCGGGGATCACCCCGGCGGTGATGCATGGGCCGAGTCGCTCCATCGGTTGCCCGGGACCCGGGGTGCCATTCGGCGGCATCGCAGCGGGATCGACCGTCGGGGGGCTGATCGCCAGCGCCTGGGGGCAGCACATCACGGCGGTCAATGCCGCGGCGGCACCCAGCGATGAGGCGCGTCTCATCGATCGAGGACCCACGAGAAAAGGCCCGACAGGTACGCCATGACCGGGATCAGCGACGCATCGAGTCCGGCCGCCGCGAAGCCGAGCAGTCGGCGCACCGGCAGCGAATAGCTCTCCGGTGCGGCGATACCCGGGTTGAGGGCGACCACCAGCCACCCGAACGCGAGGACGGCGAGCACCAGGACCGCGACGAGTGCGGCGTCGTAACGACCGGTGGCGGCGTAGATCACGACGAGCACTACGGCGACCAGGAACGGCTGCGCGAGCAGCCAGCCCTTGCAGACTGCGGAATCCCACACGCGGGCGCGCAGGATCGAGGCGACCGAAGTCGCTGCCACCACGTACCAGCCGGCGCCGGCGACGGCCTCGGGACGCAGGGCGATGGCCACTGAGCCCAGGACGGTGAGCAGCACGGCTGCGGCGATGAACCCGCTCTGGTGGGCGTCGCCGACGCGCACCCGCCGCGGCAGATCCTCCAGC
>Ga0164296_1003314_pt1 | contig 15267 bp, 9 predicted proteins | sample GEODES057metaG_FD_113533 | JGI IMG/M metagenome (GOLD analysis project Ga0164296, IMG submission 113533) | Dystrophic lake water microbial communities from Trout Bog Lake, Wisconsin, USA - GEODES057 metaG | ecosystem: Environmental > Aquatic > Freshwater > Lake | place: USA: Trout Bog Lake... | reverse complement strand
TTTGAAAATATTGAGATTAATGTGCGATATTTTCTAAAAAAAAAGACCATGAAGAAATTAAAAATATCGTTATTCAAATTTACTATCGATCAATTTTTACGACAAGTTCAAGTAAAACAAAGGAGATGAATTGAACAAAATATTCGGCGTACTATTAATCAAGTTTTTTTTGATTGTCAATGTTGCAAGTGCAACTGCAAGGTGGCCAGTTGATGCTGACCATGGCATGGTAGTTTCTGCGCATCACCTGGCTACTAAAGTAGGTGTTGATATTTTGAAGCAAGGAGGCAACGCTGTCGATGCGGCAATTGCTACTGCCTATTCTTTGGCTGTGGTTTACCCAGCAGCTGGAAATTTAGGGGGTGGGGGATTCATGACCTTGCGTCTCGCAAGTGGTGAAATAGCGTTTCTGGATTTTCGAGAAAAAGCACCTTTGAGTGCTAGTCCTTCAATGTATCTAGATTCTGAAGGGCAAGTGTTAAAGAGTAGCACGAAAGGGCACCTAGCAGTTGCTGTGCCTGGAACAGTTGCTGGCCTAGAGATGGCAAGAACTCGATTTGCTTCGATGAAAAGGGAAGTGTTGCTAAAGCCCGCAATCCGACTTGCAAAGGAAGGATTTCTTTTGAATGCTGGCGACATAAGCTTGCTTAGCATTGCAACCGAGGATTTCAGACAGAATGAAGATTTGAATAGAATTTTTTTAAATCAAGGAAAACCCTTCAAGGAAGGTGAATTACTGGTTCAAATTGATTTGAGTCGAACGTTGGAGAGAATTAAACGTTATGGAGCGAGCGGCTTTTACAAAGGTTTCACTGCAGATGAATTGGTTTCCGCTTCAAAAAAGGGCGGGGGCATAATCACGCAAGAGGATCTGCGCAAATATAGAGCAAGAGAACTGTCACCTATTGAATGCGACTACAGAGGCTATCACTTGATTTCGGCCCCACCTCCAAGTTCCGGGGGCGTAATTCTTTGTGAAATGCTGAATGTTTTAGAGCCTTATCCTTTACAAACTTACGGTTTTAATTCAGCGAAAACTGTTCATTTGATGGTTGAGGCGATGCGCAATGCATATCAAGATAGAAACACGCTTTTAGGTGACCCAGATTTCGTCAGAAATCCCATTGAACAAATGTTGAGTAAAAAACATACAGAGGAAATAATAAGCAAGATAATAGATGCTAAGGCTACGCCTTCTATAAATCCATTTACGAATTCAAATTGGAGTGAAGGAGTGAATACCACGCATTTTTCTGTAATAGATAAATGGGGTAATGCAGTTTCAATGACATATACACTCAATGAAGCTTTTGGCGCCAGAGTAATTGCAGGAAGAACTGGTGTCCTTCTCAATGATGAGATGGACGACTTTACAAAAAAGGTTGGAGAACCCAATAAGTTTAAATTGGTTCAAGGTCTCGCCAATCAAATTGAGCCTGGGAAAAGACCGCTATCCTCAATGACTCCAACCATAGTAACTAAAAACGGTGAAGTAGTAATGATTTTAGGAACGCCCGGAGGTAGTCGAATCATCACCGCTGTTTTACAAACATTAATTAACGTAATCGATTTTGACATGAATATTCAAGAGGCTGTGGATGCGCCGAGGTTTCATCACCAATGGTTACCGGATCAGATTTTTGTTGAGCCTAACGCAATATCCAACGATACATCTAGACTGCTAAGTGACTGGGGGTATGAGATCGTGCCTTCTCGCCATTCAAATCATCTCGCTGCAATATATGTTAGTCAAACATATGATTCAAAAAACTCTCTTAGTTTTAAAAGATACAGTGGTGCAAATGATTCTCGAAGTCGAAGTGGGCTAGCCATGGGTTATTGATTTTGAAATGTAAATCATTGCAAAAATTAATCTACAAAAAGTTAAATAAGCTTGCTTTCATTTGTGATTAAAGAGCTTAAACTTTTTTCTTTTTTATTAAATTTTAGATGATACTTGAGCTTCATAACTGAATTTTTAAATCATCAAATAATGAATTATTGCTAATGGGTTCTTGCAACGAAAAAAGATACGGCTTTCTTCTAAGTCACATTCTTGGTGCGGGTCAAGTTTGCTCTTGGGGATCTTTGTATTACAGTTTCCCATTGATTGCCGCCGAAATGCAAAGTGAACTTGGTTGGTCAAAGTCAATGATTTATTCCGGTGCGAGTTTGGGTATGCTCATGACTGCAATTTTTGCGTATCCTGTAGGCATTGCAATTGATCGAGGCTATGGGCGTTGGGTTATGTCTATTGCATCTTTGTTTGCAGCAGTAATGCTTGGAATATGGTCAAATGTAGGATCAATATGGTGCTTCTACTTGGTTTTGAGCGTTGTAGGAGTTCTTCAGGCATGCACTTTATATGAGAGTGCGTTTGCTGTAATCTCAAAAGCAGTTGAATCACCTAACATTCGTTCTCGAATAACTGTGATTACCCTATGGGGCGGCTTTGCCAGTACTGTTTTTATACCAATCGAACAATTTTTCATAACCGAAACTGGATGGCGATCATCACTTATCTATCTAGGTTTAATTAATTTATTTTGGGCATTTGTATATTTCTCCACAATTAGAAATGTTAAAAATTCAGATATATCTGAAGGTAACTCACTTTTATCAAGAGAAACGGAAGATCAAAAGGCTTTAAAAAATGCACTTCATAATCCTATATTTTGGTTACTCGCAGTTGCCCTTACTCTTTATTCTGTGATGTTTACTGTCTTTATTTTTCATGCATACCCCATATTGCAAGAAAAAGGATTGAGTTCAGCTGATGCTGTAAAAGTTTTAATGGTTCTTGGACCAATTCAGGTATTAGGCCGATTGGTGATCAGTCGATTTGCCACTAATGTTCCTATTTGGGTAATAGGTTCATTTTTTGCTCTATTTTTCCCATTGGTTTTCACTGCTTTGTTTTATATTGAATCAAGTAATCTTTTCTTATTTATTGGCTTGATCGCTAGTTACGGGTTAGCAAACGGAATTTTTACGATTGTTAGAGGTCTTGTAGTGCCTGAAATGGTCAGTCAGAATGCTTATGGTGCAATCAATGGGCTTCTCACAATTCCAACAATGATAGCCAGAGCTGTAGGACCAGGTGTCGCTGCAAGCCTTTGGATGGTTAATCAGTCATATCAAGAAGTATTGATAATGGTGATTTTTATATCGATGTCTTTTGCTACTTCCTTTTGGTTCGCATCTTGGTTGAGTGCAAAGAGTAAGAGTACTTTCGGAAGAGTAAATTAAGTTCACGGACTCAAGATTAAAAGCAATCGCAGAAAATAAAAGTCTTGCTAGACTTTTAAGTGATTTATTAAAAAAATTGAGTCCATCGGCAAATCCCAAAATCAATTGAGAACTTGTGAAACTTTTATGGTTGAAGTTTCCTGGCGCAAAATAACACAGCCGGTATGGATACAAAAGGAGGATAGCAAAGACCAAGAATAAGCCACTCACCCAAAGAGTCGTTATTTCTTCGCGCGTACCATGCACAAAATACTGCCGAAATAACGCAAAGGGTGATGTAAATGTAGAGATTCATATATTCCTAAAATTTGAAAATTGAATTTAAAACTCAATAATCAGTCTTAGGAAAAACTAGATATTAAATTACTAAAGTAACGGAATACTACTCTGATTTCAGGTCCCAACTTGAGTGGAAACCCTTGTATTTAAATTGAGCATAAAAGTTCTCATTTTGGGTTTAAAAAGCGATACAATGAATTTTCAAAACTCATACTTCACGAGAGGTTTTTATGGCGACATTGTCAAGTTTGCAACAAAGTAACAATCGAACTATTAGCTCGTCTGAATTGATTGTTAATAACGAAAATCCCAATGTTAAGGATCAGAGCACTAATATTCACATTGGCGAAGGCGTGAGCATAGTTGGATCAATAACTTTGTCTGGTCATGCAACGGTCAATGGATCTGTAGATGGCGAACTGCGTGCTGGAAGCTTAGACATTGGACAGACTGGGCACGTCAGTGGAAAGGTTTACGCCAAGCGGATGACTATTTCTGGAGAGTTGAAACAAGAGATTTTTTGTAGCGAACACTTCCACATCCATTCAACTGGGCGAGTAAGCGGAAATCTTGAATATTCTGAAATTCAAATTGATAGAGGCGGGCGTTTTGTTGGTGATATGAAGGAAGTAAAAGCCAAATAATCACTATTTATAAAGCTTTGGGGTTATAGGGGAGGGGGAGAAATGATTTATTTCTCTAGCCCTCATGATCTGCGTTAACTAAATAAATCGGTTATTTAAAAATAACACCTAATCATTTCTTGAGTGAGTTCAATCTCTCACCAAGAGAGACTGCAAAAACAATAGCAGATCGGAAAAATACAAGTTACCTGGCGAATTTTGATGCAATGGTTGATCTTTTAGTGCACGGTACTTAATTCAATCTAGAGTCTGTTATCTAATGAACCGTATTTTCCAAAAATTTTATTAAATACAAAAGATTAGAAGTAATATAACTTAGGGATCAAAATCCTTGTGGTCAAGATATGAAAAATGGATCCAAGCAACATTTTTCATCGATATAAAAAGAATATCAAAAGGTTATTGGCAATGTCAAGTATCAATACAGACTATTCAAGCGCGAAGAAACCTAGACCTATAGATCTAGGTCAAAAGAACGGCACTTTCAAAGGCGGAATCTTAGGCTTGGCTTTAACAGCCATAGGTGTCGTTTTCGGTGATATTGGGACAAGTCCTTTGTATGCATTAAAAGCATGTTTTGATCCTGAGCATGGTATTGCCATGACAAGTGACTCAATTCTGGGCGTAATATCAATGATCTTCTGGGCATTCATGATCGTTGTCTCGCTTAAGTACGTTCTTTTTGTAATGAGAGCGAACAATCACGGAGAGGGAGGCATTTTGGCATTGATGGCATTGTCAATGAGAACAGCAGTTACTGGAACACGTAAAGCTACGATCCTAATGGTGATTGGAATTCTAGGAGCTTGTTTGTTTTATGGCGATGCCGTTATTACTCCAGCCATTTCTGTGTTGTCTGCAGTTGAAGGTCTGACTGTGGTGTCAGATAGTTTCACGCGTTACGTGATTCCTTTGACCTTGATCATATTGATTGCACTATTTATGTTTGAAAAGAAAGGCACTGCAATAGTTGGCAATTTTTTTGGTCCCATTATGATTATCTGGTTTTTGATGATTGGTTCGATGGGCATATATCAAATTTTTCAAGCGCCTGAAATCCTGATTGCAATCAATCCCATTTACGCAATCAACTTTATTTCGATGGATTCGAAAATGGCATTCGCTGTGACTGGTGCCGTATTTTTGGTTCTCACTGGCGCGGAAGCTTTGTATGCAGATATGGGGCATTTTGGAATTAAACCCATACAGCTTGCATGGTTTGCTATGGTTATGCCTTCCTTGCTCCTCAACTACTTTGGACAAGGTGCCATGCTTCTTCACCATCCTGAGTTTGTATCAAATCCTTTTTTCTTGATGGTTCCTGAGAACTTCACTTTAACTCTCGTAATTGTTTCCACCATCGCAACAGTTATAGCCTCACAAGCATGTATTTCCGGTGCTTACTCCATGACCAGTCAGGCCATCTTGTTAGGCTTTGTGCCTAGGATGAAAGTCATGCACACCTCAGACAATGAGATTGGTCAGATTTACGTCCCATTTATCAACTGGGTTTTGTGTTTGATTGTGATTGTGGTGGTATTGGCGTTCCAAAAATCTGATAATTTAGCTTCAGCATATGGCATTGCAGTTTCTACAACAATGCTCATGACCACCATTTTGGCCGCTGTAGTGATGAGTCGTGTATGGAAATGGTCAACATGGATGGTTTCTTGCATCATTTCACTATTTTTAATCATTGATTTTGGATTTTTTGCATCCAATTTGGCAAAGGTTTTAGAGGGCGGTTGGTTCCCATTGGCAATTGGAGGAGTTACATTCTTACTGTTGATGACTTGGTATCAGGGAAGAAAGCTACTAAAGGAACGCTCAGTGAACAATGGCATTGAGATTGAAGAATTTCTTCCATCCTTGCTGGCAGATCCGCCTCATCGAGTTGAGGGAACTTCAATATTTCTAACCGCGCACATTGACATAGTTCCTCCAGCCTTGTTACATAATCTAAAACACAATCGTGTTTTACATGAACGGGTCATTTTTTTGAAGGTTAGCATTTGGGATGTGCCAAGAGTTGCCGAGGATCAAAAGCTAGCCGTTAAAAATTTAGGCCATAACATGTACCTGGTTCGAGCCATTTACGGGTTCAAAGAGACGCCGGATATTGGCCAAGTACTCCTGTTACTCAAGCAACAGTTTGCAATTGAGTGTCCCTTGATGGAGACCTCGTTTTTCATGGCCAGAGATTCACTGGTCGCCAAAGAAATTCCGCAAATGTCTCTGTGGAGAGAGTTATTGTTTATCTGGATGATGCAAAATGCGTCAAGAGCCGCTGATTTCTTTAAAGTAGACCCTGGACGACTGATTGAACTAGGAACTAAGATTGAGCTCTGATGTTAGGGTTCATTGACAGTCTAATTCCAAATTAAGCTAATACAAAGCTTTGGCTTAGACCTATTGATTTTGAGTCCAACCACCACCAAGCGACTGAAAAAGAGAAGCAGTATCAGTCAAATAAAGTCCTAGTGCTTGTATGCGATTCAATTTGGACTGTAAAAAACTTGTTTCAGCTGAAAGCAGTGCAGGTTCTGAAACATAGCCACCATCAAATTGTTTTTTGGTAAGACTCAGCACTCTTGAGTTTGCTGCTTCGCTGTCTTGCATAGATTCTAAATTCTTCTTGTCCTCGTTTATGGCATACATTGAATCGGCAACATTTTGTAAAGCATTTAAAACAACAGCTTTGTACTGATCCAAGGACGCTTGAAGTCCAGATTCTGCTGCCCTCTTGCGAGCCAAAAGTGTTCCACCCGCAAAAATAGACTGGTTTACGTTCAAAGTGTTTGACCAAATATTGTTTGCAGAGTCTTTTAATTGTGAAAGTGCGCTTGCACTGCTTCCACTAACTGCACTTAATGAAATTTGAGGAATCATGTTGCCAAGCGCAATTCCAATTTGTGCATTACTTGAACGCACCATTTCTTGAGCTGCCTTGATATCAGGCCTTTGATTGATCCAAGAGCTTGGCACTAACTTTGGGAGATCCTTGGGAATTGAAATCGAATCAATATCTGGAATGGTCAATGAAGTACTAGGATTTTCGCCGCACAAAATATTGATCAAGTCTAGCGATTGTTCATATGCTTTTTGGGTGTTGGATAGCTGTGCAGTTGACATTGCATAGTTGGCTTGCTGATTGGCTAGATCAATTCCACTTGCATAACCATTTGCTAACAAACGAGCAGAATGGTCGAGTTGTAGTTTGTTGATTTTGACAATCTCTTGATTGATCTTAACTTGCTCATTGAGTGCAGATACTTGAGCCACACTTGAGATGAGATTTGTTACTACACTGGTTTGTAATGCATAAAGTTGAAAGCGTTGACTTTCTTCTTGTGCTTTAAGGGACTCCACCATTCTCTGGTTAACGCCAAAGATGTCCGGTACAAATCCAACAGTTAATCCTGCGGTATGTAGGTTATAGGCTGAGTTGGCTGCAACATTGTTGATACTGGGAGAAAGCGTTGCGCCTCCATTTTGTCGTGTTACAGAATAACCAGCCGTAATAGACGGATAAAAGAATCCTTGTTGGGCGATTGTATTTTGCTGTGCAGCTTTCAAGTTCGACATAGCGACTTGAATATTGGGATTGTGCGCTAAGGCAAGTTCAATCAAGTGATCGAGATCGCTATTGTTGAAACCTCTCCACCACTTTGTGTCAATTACCGTGACCGTCAAAGCGGCGGTTGCTGAAGCTTTTTCTCTTGTGAAGGATTCCCCCAAGGAATAATTGGGAGCTTGATAATCAGGACCCACTGCACATGAACCAAGTGCAAATGCAATTGAAATGCTAAGGCAGATGGCGTTGAATCTGCGGATATGTTGAATTTTATTATTTTTCATTTTCATCCACCCAACCCAACACGTCTTCTTTTGATGGTAACTCTCTTTAATGTCACGGCCAAAAATGCGGGAACAATGAGCAAGAGAAATAATGGGCCAATCAGCATACCACCGACTACGACTGTGGCAAGTGGGCGTTGTACTTGACTTCCAATTCCGTGAGAAATGGCAGCAGGAAAGAGACCAATGCACGCTGATAATGCAGTCATTAAAAGCGGCCGCATTCGTGTCGAGTGGGCTAAAAAGAGGGATTCTAAAGTTGACTTTCCAGAGACCAGCATATCCTTGTAGTAACTTTGAATCAAAATACCGTTCATGACTGAGACGCCAAGAAGTGAAACAAAGCCAATGATTGCCGACACACTTAAGGTTTGTCCTGTAATGAATAGGGCGATAACACCCCCAAGAGCAGCAAAAGGAACGCCTGATAAAGTTAGCAATGCGTAAGTCAAGTTGTTGAACAGTGCATACAATAAAGTAATGATTAGCAAAACAGATAAAGGCAAAACCAAAAATAGTCTTTTCTTTGCAGCTTGAAGCTCCTCAAATTCACCAGCGTATGTGATTCTGTAGCCAACAGGCAATTTAACGTTTTTTGCGATTTTCTTTTCGAGTTCAGCGACCGTGGAGCCTAGATCTCGACCTCTAGCGCTGAATTTAATGGGAATGTATCTCTCATTACTCTCGTGGTAGATGTAGGTGGCTCCAGTGTCGAGAGACAATGTTGCGATTTCCTTTAAGGGAATGAACCCCGTTGTTCCGTTTGATTGGGTATAGCTGATGTGTAAATTTTTAACATCTTCAAGCTCATTGCGATCTTCTTTAAGATAGCGCACAGTTAAACCAAACTGCCTTTCGCCCTCAAGAACGGTGGTTGCCAATGTCCCGCCTAAAGCGGCTTGAATCACACTATTGATATCTGCAGAATTCAAACCATAACGACTTGCCTTGTCCCTATCAATGATGATATTGAGGTTAGGTTGTCCCAAGATGTTAAAAATTCCTAAATCTGCTACACCATTGACAGTAGACATCACGGACTTTACCTGAGATGCAAGTCGTTCAAGTACGACAAGATCAGGCCCAATGATTTTCACTGAATTTGCACCCTTAACCCCGGAGAGGCCTTCTTCAACATTGTCTTGAATGTATTGAGAGAAATTGGTGGTTACACCTGGGAATTCATTTTGAAACTGATTTTGCAAATCTTGAACGAGCTTTTCCTTGGTCATTCCAGGGGCCCAGTCGTCAAATGATTTAAGAGGGGCAAAAAGTTCCACATTGTTAAAGCCAGATGCATCACTGCCGTCATCAGGTCTGCCGTGTTGTGATACAACAGTAATCACTTCAGGGTGACTTTTGATGATTTCTCTCATCCGATTGGCCTTTTCGGTACCTGACTCCAATGAAATGGTAGGAGGCATTGAGGCTCTGATCCACAGATTGCCTTCTTCTAATGCAGGTAAAAATTCACTACCTAAGTTGAGGAACAAAACCACTCCCAAGCTCAAGCAAGCCGCTCCAAAAATCAATGATTTTTGAGTATTTGCCAATGTCCAGTTTAAGCTTGGGGTATAAATCTTTCTGATGTATTCCACCAAGATGGTTTCTTTTTCTTGAATTTTCCTAGGAAGGAGAATACTTGCGATGGTGGGTGTAATCGTGAATGTTGCAATCAAGGCTCCAGCCAATGCGTATCCATAGGTTCTTGCCATTGGACCAAAAATTTGACCCTCAACTCCTTGCATGGTGAATAAGGGTACAAAGGCTGCAATCGTGATAGCAGTCGAGAAGAGCACTGACGTATCTACTTGTGAAGCACTCAAAAAAATCAACCTCAAGCGCCCTGACCAACTTAAGGTTGAGTTCGAATTGGCTCCATAAGGCCCTTTGTTAAGTTCTTGAAGCAATATGCCACGTTCACTAAGAGGTTTTTGGAAATTCCGGAATATGTTCTCAACCAAAATAACGGCTGAATCGACAATAATCCCGAAGTCCACAGCGCCTAGAGATAGTAAATTAGCTGACTCTCCAGTCAAGAGTAATAAAATAATGCTGAAGAAAAGAGCGAAAGGAATGTTAATGCTGACAATGACTGCACTTCGAATGTCTCCTAGGAATATCCATTGAATCAAGAAAACAAGCAAGCAACCAAAAATTAGATTGTGAATCACTGTGTGGGTTGTAACATTGACCAAAACCGATCGGTCGTAATAAGGGACAACGTTCACGCCATCTGGAAGAGTGCCGTCTTTATTGATTTTCTCAATAGCCGTTCTTACCCGTTCAACCACTTCATTGGTTTGAAGTGTGCGGTTCATAATGACTACACCAGTCACTACATCGTTTTGATGATCTCTACCTGCTTCGCCAAGTCTCGGAATATATCCTTGAGACACAGTTGCGAGATCTTTAACCAAAATGGGCACACCATTTTGTTGAGTGACAACAATTTTCCCAATGTCCTCTAAATTTTTGACCATTCCAATGCCGCGAATATTCACGGATTGATCGCCAATGCTCACAGTCCTACCCCCAACGTTGATGTTGGAGTTACCTATGGCTGTAATCAGTTGTTGAAGTGAGATGCCATAGCCTTCAAGTTTTTTAGCATTTGCCTCAACGTGATATTCCTTCGTGGTGCCGCCCCATGTAACGACTTGAACGACACCTGGAACTGTTAATAGTCTCCTTTGAACCACCCAGTCTTGAATGGTTCTGAGATCGGTCAAGGAGTAAGAAGCCGAGCCTGTGACTTGGTAGCGAAAAATCTCACCCACCAAACTAGATGCTTGAATTTGAGGTTGGACACCATTGGGCAAATTTACATTTGCTGCCAAGTTGTTGGCAACTTGAGTCAATGCAAAGTAGTAATCTATACCGTACTTGAAGGTTACGCGTACAAACGATAAACCATAAAAGGAAGTAGAGCGGATATTGTCTATACCAGGCGTAGTGGCTAAACCTATCTCCATAGGGCGTGTGTAATAACGCTCCATTTCCTCCGCTGACTGTCCGGCAGCTTGCGCCGTGATTTCAAGAATCACTGGAGCAGGGTTTGGATAGGCTTCAACATTTAATTTTAAAAAGGCAATAACCCCACAAAAAATAAATGCAACGAGGCCCAGCAAGACTATGGGTTTGCGTGTTAAAACGAAAAATAAAATTGATTTAATCATGTGAGCACTGTGTTCTTTTAAGTATTCAAAAATTAATGTGTAGTAATAAAAAGATTACTTAAAAAGAGTGCTTTGTCTTGTGCAGCAGTTTCGCCTTGCTTGAGTCCTTCTAAAATTTGGACATACCCGTCTTGAGAAAGTCCTGTTTTGACAACTCGGCGCGTATAGTCTTTCCCATTGTTAGTCATCCAAGCAGAAAAATTACCATCATTTTCACGAACAACGGCTGTAAGTGGCAGTGCGGGAGAGTGGATAGGATCCCCAGAGTAGATCGTAAAACTTGCCAGCATTTGTGGCAAAAGCTGATGTTTGGTATTGGCAATTTCGGCTCGAACGGTCACACGGTGTGAATTGGGGTCAACAGAGTCTGCAATGTAGGAGATGTTTGCTTCAAAAAAAGTATTTGGATAGGCTTGAACAGAAACTGAAATTCTTTGTCCAAGCTTATAGAAAGAAATTTCTGATTCTGGAATATTGGCAACAATCCACAGGTGACCTGTGTCGGAAATGGTAATGGGTGCAGGAGCATTTCCAGGCTGAACATAGGCTCCAGGTGCAGCGTTTCGATTGACCACTTTACCCTTAACTGGACTCTTAACGGCCATTTCAACATCAACTTTTCTCCCATTGAGAATTTGTTGAATGTCATCATCGCTTAAGTCAAAGAGTCGCATGGTTTTGAGGGCTGCTTCGTAATTTCCTTCAGCAGATTGTTGATCCGCAATATTTTGTTCAAGTTCTTTAACGGAAATACTTTTGAATTCAGCTAGTTCCTTGGCTCTTTTTAGATTTGTGTTGGCAACCTTAAGATTGGCTGCAGTTGACAATAAATTGGAGGCAGCCGTTGCAATGTCGGGGACTTGTATCGTGAACAAAACTTGGCCTTGGCTCACTTCATCTCCAGCCTTTACCAAAACTTTGGATATCTTGCCAGCATAGGCGCTGTAGACGGGAACAATTTTGTCTTGATTAAAGTCTATGATGCCAATGGCATCATGTTTTTGCTCAAACGTTTTAAGTTGCACAGGGCCAGGTTTGACCTCTTTGGCTTGCTCTGCCGTGATGCTGAGTTGGTCCTCTGCGGAGCTTGGACTTGAGGCTTTTGCGTCAGCAGTAGTATCGAGTTCAGTGGGTGTGCTAGTTTTTGGTTTTACAAACAAAAAATAAGCGCCGGTGGCCAGTAACAAAATCGCAACTGCAATGTAGTACTTGCTCTTAGATTTAGATTGTTGATTATTTTGGAGGTTCATATCTAGGACTTAATTCTGATTTTTCTGCCCACTGATTTGTAAAAGGAAAGATTCAGCAGTGCGTGTTTGTAGTTTGAGCAATGACCGTTATTAAAGCAGTTTTGCCTTAAAAAACACTTAAAAAACGTAATTTATTTTGAATTAAAAGTAATTATAAAGTTTTCGTTGTTATTTGGAGCCATAAGACTCAGCTTTTCATCGAAAGTACTCAGAAATAGAGTCACATAAATCTTCAACCGCTTTTAATTCAATTCCGTTATAGAGGGATGCTCTTATCCCGCCTAAAGATCGATGTCCTTCTAGTCCACTGAACCCTCTTTGAGAAAGAAAGTTCAAAAAAGTGGATTCCTTTTGTAGATCGTGCATTTTGAATACAACGTTCATATTTGATCGATAACTTTGATTTGCATGTGTCGCAAAGTGATCAGAAAAATGATCAATGGTTTTGTAGAGGAGTGCAGCTTTATTCTTATTGATAATCTCCATATTTAAAAGTCCACCAATGTCTTTGATTAACCAATCGCAGACCAACTTCAAAACATAAATTGAGAAAACGCAGGGCGTGTTGTAAATTGAGTTTGCCTTTTTGTGAGTTTTGTAATCCAGCATTGATGGTAGGGTAGAGACAGAACTGTTTAAAAAAACATCTCTTACTATTACAACGGTTACTCCTGCGGGACCCAAGTTCTTCTGTGCATGAGCATAAATAAGGTCGTATTTGGAGATGTCAATTGAACGAGATAAAAGGTTGGAGGACATGTCAACAATGATTGGAATTTCTGAATTTTCAATATTTTGATGAAACTCAAGACCTTCAACTGTTTCATTACTGACGTAATGAAGATATGCACTTTTGGTGTCTAAGCACAATTGATTAAGATCCGGTAATGTTGTGAAGTGATTTTCTTCCCCACTCCAAATGATGTTGACCCTTCCCTCATGAATGGCTTCTTTCGGAGCTTTTGAGCTCCAATATCCTGAGACGATGTGTTGAGCAACCTTATTGGTTCCGCGCAGAAAATTCATGGGGATCATGGAAAACTGTAGGCTACTCCCACCTTGTAAAAACAATACGCTGTAAGACTCTGGAATGGAGAGTAAAAGTCTTAGGTTTTCTTCGGCTTGCTGCATCAATTTCTCAAACCAATCTGATCTGTGGTTAACACCCAATATGGATATACCTAATTCAGGTATCTTTTCGATCGATTGTTTTACCTCATCTAAGACCTTTAGCGGTAATGCACCTGGTCCAGCCGAAAAGTTACGCGAATTATTCATGAGAGTTGCATATTGAGTTTGGTGAGGATTAGACTCTCAAATGCCTGAAAGACTTTATGCATGATATGTTCTTTGTATGGGTAAATGTCTTTGGGGTCAGTGTCGTGAACCCAGCCAGAATTATCCAGTTCAAATAAGATGAGATTGCCGTACCTGTCCGTGGCGCAGTCTAAAACCACATATTCAAGGGGGATACGTTCATAAATCGACTCAAATATTCGAGCGTATTGGCATGCAAATGTCCTTGAGAAGTCATTCATGAACGATTCTTCTTCTTGTCTCTTGGTTAAGCTTAGATGCATACCTGCTTTAAGGTAATGAACGATCCAGTCATCTGAAATAGCCAAATGACATATGTAAGGTACTCCTTTGATGAGGGCGATCCTGAATTTTCTAAATAGTCCATCTTGGCTTTCGTAATCAATGAATTGACCGGCGTAAAAAAATTTATCTTCGTTATCAGATAGGTAGATTTGAAGTTCTCCCTCATTAGTAATTAAGGAAAAGTTTTCTCCCGCGTGCGAATCAATGGGCCGAAGAGTAAAGGGGTAGCGAAGACTGTAAAGATCCGAACGATGGGTTTTTGAGTTTTGGGATACGACAAGTCCCTCAATACCTTTAAGAAGCTTTGCAGCTGAATCTCTGGCACATCTCAATATGTGTTCAGGTCGATTGATGATAGGGCGCGGCCATTCATCAAAAACATTCTCTAATGATTCCAACAATGCTCTATTGTTGGATGATTGACCCATTGCAACGATCGCCACCTCATGATTGGGGATGGTTTTAGGTAATGGCTGATCGGGTAACAAATAAAGAACAGTGAGATCAACGTCCAAACGCTCGAGTAAATAATCGATGGGTAAGTTTTCTCTCATATCGCCCGGAGCGAATAAAGCCAACAATTTGATTCTTTTAGGCCTAGAATTTTGATTCGGGAGTAATATCTTATAAACTTGTCTTAGTTTCAATGCCTTTTCTTGCATCAAAAGTGAAAAGTCGTCTTGCTTTGTACCTTGAAAAAGATAGAACATTCGCATGAACATATTTGCCGCATCTGGATCTTTTGATGCCTCTTGCATTAGATGAGGTGCTTGCGATAGCGGTTGCCTCGCAATAGATACATGCGACAAAATTGCTGGAAATTCAATGTCTACCAATTCAAATTTCATAGAGATTTGTAACTTACTTTAGGTCCTATTTTGCTTTGAACATATCCAGCAAGCATTCAATCGATTCATACATGAAGATTGCCCAAAGTCAACTTCAAAGAGGGGATGTTGCTGGGGCGATTAATTCTTATGAGCGGATAACAATTTTGGAGCCTTCAAATTTTGATGCGCATTACCGATTGGGACTCCTCAAAGCTCAAACTGCAGATTTGCAAAATGCCTTGTTGGATTTTGGGCGCGCTCATCTTCTTTCGCGAGCTAACATAGAATTTTTAAATCATTATGCCTTAGCTGCGAGCGCACTTCGGTATTCTTCCTTGGTAGTTTCTATTTACAAAGAAATTTTTCTTTGCAATGG
>Ga0164296_1003311_pt1 | contig 15278 bp, 12 predicted proteins | sample GEODES057metaG_FD_113533 | JGI IMG/M metagenome (GOLD analysis project Ga0164296, IMG submission 113533) | Dystrophic lake water microbial communities from Trout Bog Lake, Wisconsin, USA - GEODES057 metaG | ecosystem: Environmental > Aquatic > Freshwater > Lake | place: USA: Trout Bog Lake... | reverse complement strand
ATTGCAGCGCTTTACAAAAGTCGCTGGCAAGTCGAGTTGTTTTTCAAATGGATAAAGCAGCATCTAAAAATAAAACGTTTTGTAGGTATAAGCGAGAATGCAGTAAAGATTCCAATTTGGTCCGCAGTCTCAACTTATGTCCTCATAGCCATCATAAAAAAGGAATTACACCTTGAAGCATCTCTCTACACTTTGTTACAGATTTTGTCAGTCTCAATTTTCGAGAAAACCCAGATTTCAAGCGCCTTTCAGCGTGTTGTGGATCAAAAAAACGATCCAGTCAACGATAACCAATTGAATTTATTCGATTTTTAACCAGACACTTGTGATCTAAGAATACTCCCAAAAAAAATCCACCCGAAGATGGCTCTTAGAGAAGTTAGCATAATTAATAAGTCTTATAAGGTAGGAATTTGCCTGAGAGAACCACCTGAACACGGTCGCCCTTTTGATCTGGTTCGCGCTGGATATCCATTGAGAAATCAATTGCACTCATGATCCCATCGCCGAACTCTTCATGGATGAGTTCTTTGATAGTGGTGCCATATACGTTAACAATCTCATACCAGCGATAAATTAAAGGATCTGTTGGTACCGCCGTTGGCAAAGACCCCTTATATGGCAAAATTTGTAGCCAAGCCATTTCCTCATCCGTTAAATCAAATAGCTTGCCAGCAACTTCTGCCTGAGCTTTAGTGAAAGTCATTTGCCCAAGACAACCAGCAGTAACCCACTCTTTAGACTCACCAATAGCATTAGCAATATCTATCCACTTCATTCCTTTGCGGACTTTTGCTTCAATAATTTTTTGAGTGACAACTGTGCGATCCATTTTTATCCTTTATTTAATCAAAGTTAATAACAAATACTAAATTTGCAATATATCTATTAAGCGCAAGACTATGAATCTCATAGAAATCTCTAATCGCGATTAGTATTATTGTGCTTTTCCTAATCCTTAATTTATATGTCCCCCCAAAGGATATAAGTTAACTCAGCACTTAAATTGTACGCATAAATCAAGCTTGCACTATAAAAGTGCCGACTCAATTAACTCTAACAGTAGCAAAAGATAAAGTGGGAATCAATTAAGTAATTTCTCTTACTATCCTTATGGAAGTAAATTATGTCCTACCTTTCGCCTGCTGAATTTGTCACCAAAATGGTTGACTCTGGAGAATCAAAGCTTCTAATGTCAACGAAAGATACTCTCATTAGGGCATACATGGCAGGCGCCATCCTAGCCCTAGCTGCAGCATTTGCAGTTTCCATTACCGTAAATACAGGAAATGCCCTTGTTGGAGCACTACTATTTCCGGTTGGGTTTTGCATGCTGTATTTACTTGGATTTGATCTACTAACTGGCGTCTTTACATTGGTACCGCTAGCATTACTTGATAAACGCCCTGGGGCAACTTGGGGAGGAGTGTGTCGCAACTGGTTTCTAGTATTTATAGGTAACTTTGCTGGCGCACTAACTGTTGCAGTTTTCATGGCCGTCATTTTCACCTATGGATTTACTGAGGCTCCTAACGCTATTGGAATTAAAATTGGATCAATTGGAGAGGCAAGAACAGTAGGATACGCATCTCACGGCTTTGCCGGCATGGTGACTTTATTTATTAGGGCTGTCATGTGTAATTGGATGGTTTCAACGGGCGTTGTTGCAGCAATGATGTCTACCAATGTTTCAGGAAAGGTCATAGCAATGTGGATGCCTATTATTGTCTTCTTTTACATGGGATTCGAGCACTCGGTTGTCAATATGTTTTTATTTCCTTCCGGTTTAATGCTTGGAGGAAATTTCACGTTAGCGGATTACTTCCTTTGGAATGAACTTCCAACCGTCCTAGGTAATCTTGTTGGCGGCCTAAGCTTTGTTGGCGCAACCCTATACACTACTCATTACAAAACTAGTAATAAATTAAAATCAAAGTCAAATTAACTATTTTGATCCCATAAAGAGCCTCCATGTAGAATCGTAGATGCTTTTTTATTCCAGGTGTGCGATTGAAACTCAATATCAATTTTGGTCAATACAGCGACAAAGGCTGCAAATCATCAAATCAAGATTTTCATGGTGTTTATGTCCCCGCTGAACCGCTGTTAAGCACCAAAGGTATTGCTGCTGCAATTGCTGACGGAATTAGCACTAGCAATGTTGCACACATAGCGAGCGAATTAGCAGTAAAGGGTTTTATTGATGACTATTACTGCACTTCTGATGCATGGTCTGTAAAGAACTCAGCCCATAAAGTCATTTCTGCAATTAATGCTTGGCTATATGCACAAACTCAAAAAGGCTATGGTAGGTTAGATAAAGATCATGGATTTGTTTGCACTTTTAGCGCATTAATTCTGAAATCAAGCACAGCACATATATTTCACATAGGCGATTCAAGAATATATCGCCTCAATTCAAACACTATAGAACAACTAACAAACGATCATCGAATTTCAATTTCATCCGATGAAAGCTACCTCGCTCGGGCATTAGGAATAGGCACATCTATAGAGATAGACTACCAAAATTTTCATGTGGTTGAGGGTGATATTTTTATGCTTGTAACTGACGGCGTATACGAATATATCGGAATGGATATCATTCAGAAAGCTCTTTCAACACATCAAGATGATCTTAATGCTGCCGCCAAGTCTATTGCTGAAACTGCAAGACAGAGCGGAAGTCAAGATAATTTAACGATCCAACTTATCAAAATAAATGGATTGCCCACAACCCATGCTCTAGATTTTTCTCAAGAGATTATGGAGCTTGAGATCAAATCAGATTTTCATTCAAGAACAGAGTTAGACGGATTTACAATTTTAAGGAAAATACACGCAAATTACCGAAGTAATATTTATCTTGCTTTAGATTCATTAAACAATAGGCAAGTTGCTATTAAAACGCCATCCATAGATATCCAAAGAGATCCGGATTTCAGAGAGAATTTCTTAATGGAGGAGTGGATTGCGCGACGCATCCAAAATGATCATGTCCTAAAAGCTTATCAGATAGACCGAAGAAAAAGTTCACTTTATACGGTAATGGAATTTATTGAAGGTCAAACATTAGCTCAGTGGATGATTGATAATCCTAGACCCAATTTGGAAAAGGTAAGAAACATCGTTGATCAGATAGCAAAAGGACTTTTAGCCTTTCATCGCCTAGAAATGATTCACCAAGATATTCGACCTGAAAATATCATGATAGATGACCACGATACGGTTCGAATTATTGATTTTGGGGCCACTTCCGTCGCCAGCATAAAAGAATTAAGAAATGAAATTTCAGAAAATGATATCCCTGGGACACTCCAATACATGGCGCCAGAATACTTTACCGGTAATGGCGGTAGTAATCGCTCAGATATATTCTCATTAGCATGTATTACCTACCAAATGTTAACTGGAAGACTTCCTTTTGGACTAAGTATCCCAAGAATTAAAAAAAATAAGGAGCTTAATCAATTGCGCTATTTATCTGCAAGATACGAAATAAAAGATTTGCCAATTTGGGTCGATCGAGCAATTGAAAAGGGTCTTAGCTTTAACCCTCTCAAAAGATACAATGATGTTTCTGAATTTGCATGGGATCTTCGCCATCCCAATCCTGATTTTCTTTGTCATCCAAAAACACCGTTAATTGAGCGTAATCCATTAATGTTTTGGAAACTTATTTCCTTAGTTCTTTTTTTAATGTTAGTTACGCTTGCTGCAACAGAAAAAATAAGTCATTTTCACTAAAATTCTTTATTTGAGGTGTGCAGCTAGAAAAATGTATAAGAAAAGCAAATTAATGACAATTGATGAGATCGCAATAATCCGCCAAATCGTCAAACCATCTCGCTCAATCATTGGAATTACCGGCGCATTAATGCTAGTATGACTGGCACCCCGCTCCATAGCTATCAGAAACTCTTCGGCAGTTTCAAAGCGATCTATTGGATTTTTAGCAACGGCTTTTAACAAAATATTTTCTAACCACACAGGGGTTTCTGGACGATATCGAGTTGGTGGAATTGGGACATTGAAACGCGGCTTTTGAAATGCTTCCACCTCACCATAAGGATAGTGTCGTGTTAACAAGTAATATAGAGTAACGCCAATGGCATATAAATCGGTTTGAACCGATGCAGCAGCGCCATCAAATTGCTCTGGAGCCAAATATGAAGGGGTTCCAGCTTTAATCGACTTTATAGATTCACTCTCCTCCATACCAGATTGAGCGACACCAAAATCAAATAACCTTAGTTCGGCGTCACTTCCAATGTGGATGTTTTGTGGCTTAATATCTCTATGCAAAATACTACGACGATGTAGAGCGGCTACAGCCCTGATCAACTTTATTCCATGAGAAATAATATCTGGAACTAAGAAATGCTCGCCAACATCAATATGACGAGCCAACGTATCACCCTCATGCCAAGTAGTCAGAAAATAAAAGAAGCTTCTCTCTTCTCGAAATACTACCTGCGGAAAGAATCTTGCAACCACTCGTTTAGCAATCCACTCTTCATGTGCAAATGCTTTTAATTCATCCAGATCATCCTCTCGATCAGGATGAAGGGTTTTTAATACTAATTTTCTGCCTGTTTTAATTTCAATAACTCGATAAACTGCAGTTACTCTCGAAATATTTAAAATAGAATCTACTTGAAGACCATCAATTTTTTGCCCTTTTTTTAATAATGGCGGCAAGGGTAAAAAATGGGATGTTGAAATAGAATCCCGCAGATCATTCTCAGGTAATGAATCCACCCTAATTAACATCGCTGAAACATTATCTTTTGAATGATTCGCAAGGGCCGAATCAATCAAGCTATCTGCGGTAGTTTGTGCATCATTTATGTTATTTGAAAAATCTTTTAATGCATCCTCAAGGTCGTGTCTTGATACAGATGACCATACCCCATCGCATAGTAACAAGAAAACATCATTGATTTGCAATTGACCCATACCATGATCAACGATAACCTGATGATCAAGTCCAATCGCTCTTGTGAGGACATGTCGCATTTCTGGTCTATCCCAAACATGATCAGTCGTAAGACAAGTCAGGGTTTGGTTACGCCACAAATATAAACGGGTATCCCCAACATGGGCGAAATAATAAAAATTACCTCGCAGCACTAACGCGGTAAGCGTAGTGGCCATTCCTGCTAACTCTCTTTTGATGCTGCCTTGTTTTTGAATCCAACTATTAAGAGCACTAATTACCTTATCAAGCGACTGAGTAATGGACCAAGTGTCTGGTGTGGCGTAGTAATCACTTAAAAGGCCTCTTACAGTATATTCAGATGCCTCACTACCCCCGTCATTTCCAGAGACTCCATCTGCGATTGCCGCAAGCAGGCCTTTGGTGGATAACTCGGGTCCTGTTGGCGAAACGACAGCGAGGTAATCCTCATTTTGTTCTCTTACTCCAGCCCTGGTAGAGTAAGCCAAAGAAAACACAAGAGGCATTCAATATACCCAACAAAAGTGATGTTTTATTTTAATGCCAGTCGACAAACTAAACCTTTGCAGAAGTCATGGAAGCGCTACCCCAAGTGGTACGCCAACGCTTCTTAACCGAAGATAATCCCAGCAAAGCAAGCACCCCAAGAGAGGCAAAAATGATTAATCCTATTTGGTAGCTACCAGTTAATTGCTTGGAATAGCCTAAGCTAGAGGCCAAATAAAATCCGCCAACGCCCCCAGCCATGCCAACAATTCCAGTCATTACGCCAATTTCTTTACGAAATCTTTGTGGAACCAACTGAAATACTGCACCATTTCCAGTACCAAGAGCTAACATTGCCGCAACAAACACGATTACAGCTCCTGCAATAGGCAACCCAATACTAGCGATGAACAATGCAACGGCCGCAATAATATAGGTAATCGACAAAGTACGTATTCCACCAATTCGGTCTGAAAGGAAGCCCCCTAAAGGTCTAACCAATGATCCTGCAAAAACACAGCCTGCAGTTAGATATCCGGCGGCAACAGGTGGCAACCCATACTGACTATTAAAGTAAATTGTCAATGAAGATGCAAGACCCGAGAAACCTCCAAAAGTGACGCTGTAGAAAAACATGAACCACCATGCATCTTGATCCCTAAGAACTTTTAAATATTCAAGTATTGATTTTGGAGGTGGGCTAGAAGGTGAATTTTTTGCAAAAATTGTAAAGATAATTAAAACAATGCTCAGCGGAATTAAACAAATTCCAAAAACACTTTGCCAACCATATGCAACCGCTAACGATGGTGCAAAAAGCGCAGCAAATACAGTCCCAGAGTTACCTGCACCAGCAATTCCCAAAGCAGCACCCTGATGTTCGGGCGGATACCAACGAGAGGCGAGTGGTAGCGCCACAGCAAATGATGCTCCGGCTACACCGAGTAAAACGCCTAAAAATAATAAACTCTGGTACTGACTAAGATCACCCAACCAAGCCCAAAACAGAGCTGCAATAACAATAATCTGACCCAGCATACCTGTTGCCTTTGGTTTTATAAAGTCAACTAAAAAACCCATCACAATGCGTAGGATTGCACCGGCCAATAGGGGTGTGGCCACCATTAAGCCCTTTTGAGCAGCCGTTAATCCCAAATCCTTAGATATTTGAACGCCTAGTGGTCCCAATATTACCCAGACCATAAAGCTCAAATCAAAGTAAAGAAAAGCACAAAATAAAGTTGGAGTATTGCCCGACCTCCAGAATGAGGTTTTTGAATTTTGGGAAACTGCATTTTCTTGATTCATATTCCTGACTCGCTAATAAAAAAATTAAGCTGCAATTTGACTTAAAGATAAAGACTTTTGATCTCCGAGATAATTGGCAAAAGGCAACAATTCAGACGATCGGCCGCAATATACTTGTCCGATCAGTACAATGAGAGGAGATGTGTTTTGGGCATTCGCAATCGAGGAATTCAAATGACTCAGCTCGTCTAATGTAGATCCAAACATCCTTTGGTTTGGTAGACTCACAGATTCGACCAGGCAAACTGGCGTATTTCGTGGGCGCCCTTTTTCCAACAAGGATTTAGCAATAAAAGACAATTGGTCTCGTCCCATGTAATAGATTTCAGTTCCAAAATCCTTGTAATTTAGATGGGTGGGTAGTGTAGTAAGCGTCAGTGTGCGACTAATATTCCGCACTGTAGGCGGTTGCCGTAACTCAGCAGAGGCAGCCAAAGCTGTGGTAATGCCTGGAACGATCTCAAAATAAACATTAGCGCTCTCGAGAGCCTCTATTTCTTCTGCAGCCCTTCCAAAAATAAGAGGATCGCCGCCTTTCAGACGGACGACAATAGGGAATTTTGTTGCGGCATCAACTACCTGTTTATTAATAAATTTTTGTGAAGTAGAATGGTTGCCGCATCTTTTACCAACTTGCACTAGCTTTGCATTTTTACACCACTCAAGCATACCAGGGTCAACAAGAGCATCGTAGAAAACAATATCTGCCAAGTTCAAAATCTTAGATCCACGAACAGTAATCAAGTCCGCAGCGCCTGGACCAGCGCCTATTAAGTAGACGCCAGATTTTGGGCGACTAGCAATGGTTATATTAATTTGTGCGGGCAATTTCATATTCATGAACTGATTTAACCAGCGAATTAAGCACTCCATATAAGCTAATGCACCAAAATATCACATTAATTCAAGACTATCTCTTTCATGCACCATTAAGGTGAAGTGAATTAGTTATTTCCACCTTGGCAAATCTTATATTAGTTCCAATAGATCCAACAATAACTCTTGCAGGCACAAGGTAAGTCATGAAAAAACAAAAACTGGTCATGATTGGCAATGGAATGGCTGGTGTTCGGACCATAGAAGAATTATTGAAGCTCGATCCAGAGCTTTATGACATTACCATCTTTGGTGCCGAACCGCACCCCAATTACAACCGTATTTTGCTGTCCCCAGTTTTGGCAGGCGAACAGACTCTTGAGCAAATTGTGCTTAATGACCTAGTTTGGTACGAGAGCAATGGCATTCATCTTCATCTTGGCAAGACAATAACTAAGATTAATCGGAAAGAGCGTACTGTTATTGCTGATGATGGAACCATTGAAAGCTACGATCGATTGTTGCTAGCTACAGGCTCACTACCATTTATTCTGCCTGTCCCAGGCAATGATTTGCCTGGCGTCATTGCCTATCGCGATATTAAAGATACCAATGAGATGATTGATGTAGCGACCCGCTTCAAAAATGCTGTTGTAATTGGTGGTGGGTTACTTGGTTTAGAGGCAGCAAATGGTTTAGCTCTCAGAGGCATGAGTGTGACCGTAGTCCACCTGGCCGACTGGCTGATGGAAAGGCAGTTAGATAAAACAGCCGCTGATTTACTACAAAAATCCCTGGAAGAAAAAGGTCTCAAGTTTTTACTCAAGACCTCTACTGAAGCAATCAGCCCTAATGCTGCTGGTGATCGCGTAGGCTCTATTCGCTTTAAAGGTGGTCTTGAGATTCCTGCAGATTTAGTTGTCATGGCTGCAGGAATTAAACCCAATACAGCCTTAGCTGAATCCGCAGGCTTACATTGCAGCAGAGGCATTGTTGTTAACGACACCTTACAAACATTTGATCCAAGAGTTTATGCCGTTGGTGAGTGTGCAAGTCACCGCGGTACAGCCTATGGTTTAGTTGCCCCCTTATTTGAACAAGCTAAAGTTTGTGCAAATCATCTAGCTGAACATGGTATTGGGCGCTATGAGGGTTCTGTAACCTCAACAAAACTGAAGGTTACTGGGGTTGATCTCTTCTCTGCTGGTAACTTTATGGGTGGTGAAGGTACTGAAGAAATTACCCTAGCTGATCCTATTGGTGGCGTGTATAAAAAATTAGTTCTGAAAGATGACCGTTTGATTGGCGCATGCATGTTTGGCGATACCGCAGACAGCACTTGGTATTTCAAGCTAATGCGCGATGCACAAAGCGTTTCTGAAATTCGTGACAGATTGATGTTTGGCGAATCTAATATTGGCGATGTTGGTCATGAAGGTCACAATAAAGCTACTGGAATGACTGACGCAGACGAAGTCTGTGGATGCAATGGCGTCACTAAGGGTGCTATTGTGAAGGCTATTCGTGAGCAAGGTCTCTTTACCCTTGATGAAGTCAAGAAATGTACTAAGGCCAGTAGCTCGTGCGGATCCTGTACTGGTCTTGTTGAGCAAGTACTAATGAATGTTCTTGGTACAGATTACTCAGCGACCCCCAGAAAGAAATCCATCTGCGGATGCTCTGATCTATCTCATGATGAAATCCGTCAAGCCATACGCTCAGGCCATTTAATTTCTCAGGAACAAGTTCGTACTGAACTGAGTTGGAGAACGCCTAACGGGTGCGCTACTTGTCGCCCCGCACTGAACTATTACCTAATCTCTACATGGCCGCATGATGCAAAGGATGATCCACAGTCGCGCTTTATTAATGAACGTGCTCATGCCAATATTCAGAAAGACGGCACTTACTCTGTAGTACCAAGGATGTTTGGTGGCTTGACGACGCCAGCAGAACTACGTCGCATCGCTGATGTTGCCGAAAAATACCAAGTTCCTACAGTCAAAGTCACCGGTGGTCAACGTATCGACCTACTTGGTATTAAGAGGGAGGATCTTCCAGCAGTATGGAAGGAATTAGATATGCCATCAGGTCATGCCTACGGGAAATCAATTCGTACAGTCAAGACCTGTGTTGGCGATGAGCATTGCCGATTTGGGACTCAGTCCTCTATGAAGATGGGTGTTGAGCTTGAACGTATGCTCTTTGGCATGTACTCACCTCATAAAGTAAAACTTGCTGTCTCAGGCTGCCCTAGGAACTGCGCAGAAGCCGGCATCAAAGATGTTGGCATCATCGGCGTAGAGTCCGGCTGGGAGCTCTATATTGGTGGTAACGGCGGGATTAAAACAGAAGTCGCTCAATTTCTCTGTAAAGTAAAAACGGATGAAGATGTTCGAGAGTATTCCGGTGCATTTTTACAGCTATATCGTGAAGAGGCTTGGTACCTAGACCGCACAGTCCACTACTTAGCTCGCGTTGGTATGGAATACATCAAGCAAAAAGTAGTAGACGATGCAGAAAGTCGTAAAGCGCTTTATGAAAGATTGTTATTTGACCTAAAAGACGCTCCAGATCCTTGGAAAGAGTTTGAGCGTGCTGGCGTAGATATTCGTCAATTTAAAACCATTCCGATTGTTGAGGCAGGAAATGTCTAATGCTAACCAACTTGATCAATGGCAAAAAATTACCACCGTTGAAGATATCCCCGTCTTAGGAGCTCGAGTTATTGCAGCACCAGCCGGTCAAATAGCGATTTTCAGAAATTCAGAAGATGAAGTATTTGCCGTATTAGATAAGTGCCCGCATAAGGGTGGCCCCCTCTCGCAGGGCATTGTTCATGGGAAATTCGTAACATGCCCACTACACTCTTGGAATATCGATCTTTCCACCGGCTGTGCTGTTGCTCCGGATGAGGGCTGTGCCAAATCCTTTGTAGTTAAAGTCGAGTCTGGTGTGGTTTGGTTGAGTCGCGAGGAATTACGAGCTACTCATGACTGAAGTTAAAAGCACCTGTTGCTATTGTGGTGTCGGCTGTGGTGTCATTATTGAAACCACACCCAATAGTAATGGAAAACTAGAAGTAACCGGGGTTCGTGGTGACCCTGACCACCCCGCTAACTTTGGCAGACTATGTAGTAAAGGCTCTACCCTTCATCTCACTGCAAATCCAAGCCTGCAGATACAAGCGCGGCTCGGTACTCCAGCAATCCGCAAAGCGAGAGGTGAAGAGCCGATAGAAATTTCTTGGCCCGAGGCAATTCAAACTGTTGCTCAGAAATTTGCCGACATTATTCAAGAGCATGGTCCAGAGTCTGTTGGCATTTATGTCTCTGGTCAATTACTAACAGAAGACTATTACGTTTTCAATAAGTTAATGAAGGGCTTAATTGGTTCAAACAATATTGATACCAATTCACGCCTATGTATGTCTAGCGCAGTAGCTGGCTATAAGCAAACTTTAGGGATGGATGCTCCACCCTGCTGTTACGAAGACATTGATTTAGCATCAACTATTTTTATTACGGGATCTAATACAGCTTTTGCTCATCCCATTTTATATAGGCGTCTTGAGGATGCCCGAAAAAATAATCCTGATCTTAAAGTTATTGTTGTTGACCCCAGAAAAACAGATACCGCCAAAGAGGCCGATCTATATTTACAAATTCAACCAGGCACTGATGTTGCCCTCTACCATGGCATGCTTTACATCATGCTTTGGGAGAAATGGATTGATGAGTCTTATATCAATACCTATACGATGGGTTTTGAAGTCCTGCGTGATCTTGTAAGGGACTTCACGCCTAAGGCAGTGAGCCAGATTTGCGGTATCAGCGAAAAGGATTTATTCCAAGCAGCAAAATGGTTTGCCACCTCTCCTGCTACGCTATCCATGTACTGCCAAGGACTTAATCAGTCTGCGTCAGGAACCGCCAAGAATGTTGCTTTAGTAAATCTACATTTGGCCACTGGTCAAATTGGTAAAGCTGGTGCAGGTCCATTCTCTTTGACCGGTCAACCGAATGCAATGGGTGGCCGAGAGGTTGGGGGGTTAGCTAACTTACTATCCGCACACCGCGATCTTACCAACCCAGAGCATCGTGCAGAAGTCGCAAACTTGTGGGGCGTCCACTCCGTTCCTGAAAAACCAGGTCTTAGTTCCATTCCTATGTTTGAAGCGTTGCGCACTGAAAAACTTAAGGCCATTTGGATTGTCTGCACAAACCCAGCACAATCTATGCCTGATCTCAATGCCGTTCATGAGGGACTGAGTAAGGCAGAATTTGTTGTTGTGCAGGAGGCATATGCTTATACAGCAACAACTCTGTATGCAGATGTTTTATTGCCCGCTACTACTTGGGCAGAAAAAGTAGGGACTGTTACCAATTCCGAGCGTCGCATCTCCAAAGTCAATCCTGCGATTGACCCCTATGAGTCTGCTAAACATGATTGGCAGATTGCTTTAGAGATTGGACGTGCCCTAGAGGCGCTAATACCTGGCAATAGAAAAGAGGGAATTTCTACTCTCTTTCCTTATGACGGTCTGGAAGATATTTGGAATGAACATCGTGAGAGTACTGCTGGTCGTGATCTTGATATCACTGGACTGAGCTATCAAATTTTGGAAGAGCGTGGACCACAGCAATGGCCGATGCCAAAAGGGTCTTACTTTGGCAAAAAGCGACTTTACGAGAATGGTATCTTCCCCACCAAAGATCAGAAAGCGCACTTTATAGCCGCACCCTATAAAGCAACTGCAGAATCCGTTGACGCTCGCTACCCATTTGCCTTAAATACTGGACGCCTGCGAGATCAATGGCACGGCATGAGCAGAACTGGAACCATTGGAACACTTTATGGACACTCACCAGAGCCTTGTGTAGAGATGTCACCCAAAGATGCTGGAAGAATGGGTCTAGAAAACGGTGACTTAGTTCATGTCACCAGCCGCAGAGGCAGCGAGATCTTTCCAATCAAAGTCTCAGATGATATTGCTTCATCACAAGCCTTTATTGCGATGCACTGGGGTTCTGAGTTTATTTCAGGCACTACTGGTAAAACACCAGGCCGCGGAGTCAACGGACTGACCTGCAACATGATTGATCCTATATCAGGTCAGCCAGAATTAAAACATTCAGCAGTCAAAATTTTGCCAGCAAATCTTACTTGGCAACTTGTTGCCTTCGGCCTATTCCCGAAAGAGGAAGTCTTTTCTGTTCAAAACAGTTTGCGTAATATCTTGTCTCACTTTGACTCAGCCCAATGCGTTTTGTTTGGTAGAGAGCAAGATGGGGATCTCATTGGGGTTTCATTCAAAGCTGCCCACCATGAGGACCCATTAGAAGAATCTGAATCTCTAGGTGCACAGGCTTTAGTACAAGTGATGCAAAAATTTAAATTGGATGAGGCCTCTGGAGAGCCAGTAATGCGCTATAGCGATAAGCGTAGAGGCATAGTACGGCTTGTACGCGCTCAAGAGAAGGTTTTATCTGTAATGCTCACTGGCTCCGCAGATAGCCTAGCAAGTATAGCTTGGCTAAGAGAATATCTAGAAAGCGGCCTAGATGCGAAAACGCTCGGTCAATCTCTATTGATGCCCGTCAGCAAACCGCCTGTGGAAATGAAGCCTAAGGGCAAGGCAATTTGTAACTGCTTTAATGTTTCTGTGGGAACAATGACGCAATGCATAAGCAAAATGCCAACAGGAACTTCCTCTGATGAAGCCATGAACTTGCTTCAATCTGAAACGCAATGCGGAACGAATTGCGGCTCTTGCAAACCTGAAGTCAAACAAATTATTGCGAGCCTTCTCAAGCAAGTAGAAGTCGTTACATAATCTCTTAATGAGCATCACATCATTCTTAAAGGTCATTGGCCGTGGTAGCAAAGGCGCTGGGGATCTTGATCGCAATCAAGCTAAAGAAGTATTTGCTCAAATTCTAGATGGTCATGTCAGTGATCTTGAGTTAGGCGCTTTTTGTATTGCTATGCGCATCAAGGGTGAATCCGTATCTGAGCTGATCGGATTTATGGATGCCCTACAACCACATCTGAATTTACTCAACTTAGACTTGCGTCCGACCCTGGTATTGCCAAGCTATAACGGAGCTAGAAAACAAGCAAACTTCACTCCGCTGCTAGCAGGTATGCTTTCTAGTTATGGCTTTACCGTTCTTGTTCAAGGGGTTGAAAAAGATCAGGCTAGGGTAACGAGCTATGAAATTTTTAAGTCACTTGGATGGCCAATCCTAAACACTAAGAATGAATTTGGTGCCCTCTTAACCTCTAATCAGCCGATCTTTTGCCCTCTCAAAGTCATTTGTCCAGCGCTTCAAAAATTATTGGATGTCAGAGAGAGAATAGGCTTGAGGAATACTGGTCATGTCCTGGCAAAACTCATCAATCCAACATTACAGAACCCTTGGCAAGTGTCTAACTATACCCATCCAGAATATCCAGAAAAATTACGGGGGTTTTTTCAACTACGTTCAGCCAATGCAATTTTGATGAGGGGAAGCGAGGGTGAACCAACCGCTTCCATGCAACGATTACCTGAAATGCATTTTTTATTTCCCAATGGAAATGAGCTCACCAGCCCAGAAGAGCGATTCGAGTATCCCAGTCCGTTCATAGAAATTGATGCTATATCAACAGCGTCTATAACTCAGCAAATTCTCTCTGGACAGATGGATTGTCCGAACTCAATCCTAAGACAAGCCAATCAAATATCTATGATGGCTGGCCTAAACTAAAATATGCTAGAAATTACTAAACGCTTGAATTGATTTTCATTTGGCGCAATCGTTGCGCAAGGGTTGGCTCCACTGGCTACTAAACCACCAACAACGCCATTACTACTTGCTTCCCTAGTCGGTTCAAAATATTTTTATTTGGCTTAACTGGTGCTCCTGCGGCACAATCAAGAGCCTTGTTTGTTGGTCACTTAATCAGCACTCTCATTGGAGTAATTTGCTATCAACTTTTTGAGGATACATGGTGGGTTTACTTGCTGGCAGAGGTAATTACTTTATGCATCCTATTATTGACCCGAACGGTATATCCTCCAGCTAGGGCTAATCCACTAATTATGATGCAGGCGCATAATGGCCTTAGCCATCTTATAGCAGTTGTTTTGGTAAGCGTTACGATTCTTGCAGCTGTAGCCATCTGGAGTCGTTTAATGCCTGGCAAGGGGGGCTGCATTACCCAGTGAAATGGAACGAGCCCTACCAGCAATCAAAAGATTGGAGCGTTTGGGGTAGTTAGGATCAAATATTTAAAATTGAATAGAGAGAGCCATGGAACTAAAAGCACCATTACCCCCTTTTAATAATGAAATCGCTATCCAAAAGATTCGGATAGCTGAGGATGCATGGAATACCACTCCATAACTTGAGCAAAAAGAGTCTTTCCATTGTTCATGATTAATCCAGTTCGAATTAACCCGAAAGTATCACAAATGAAGAGATCAAAATTCAAATCGTGGACACTCCTAAAATCGTCAGAAACTCCATGAATACTGGCTTTCAAGCTAGGCATACTCATTTAAACCGGACACTACCAATATTTTATTTGTTACTAATTGATGATTCTTAAGCACTCAAGCCAGTCTGAACGCGAATTCTGTTCTAATAACAGATAGTTATTTTTGTCTTGTCGTAGAACATTTAAAAAAAAGGCTTTGCCATGTCCGATCCCTTCTATTCCT
>Ga0164296_1003310_pt1 | contig 15279 bp, 12 predicted proteins | sample GEODES057metaG_FD_113533 | JGI IMG/M metagenome (GOLD analysis project Ga0164296, IMG submission 113533) | Dystrophic lake water microbial communities from Trout Bog Lake, Wisconsin, USA - GEODES057 metaG | ecosystem: Environmental > Aquatic > Freshwater > Lake | place: USA: Trout Bog Lake... | reverse complement strand
GCAGGTCAACTGGTTCAACGAGAACGGCGGCCTGTCATTCTCCGCCGGACGGTCCTCACGCTCGGCCGAGATCCTCTACACCTGGGCTGAGGAGTCCGACTTCGCGACGCCGTTCGTGCAGAACCCCGCTGAGCGCAGTCACGTGATTGGCACGATTGACTTCGCCCCCGAGATTGACGCGGCGATCATCGCCAAGATTCTGCGGGCCAACGGTGTACTAGACACCGAGCCTTACCGCAAGCTGGGACGCAACCAGTTGCGCATCGCGATGTTCCCCGCCATTGACTCTGAGGACATCGCTGCCCTCTGCGCCTCGATCAACTTCATTGTTGGAAATCTTTAAATCTTCTCAACCGGGTCTGTTGATTCAAGACGTTATGCATCGATGCCCCACCTGATATTGCCCGATCCGCCTCACTCAGTCATTTCAGTACGTCAATTAGCAGGTGGATGATCGAGGGCGCTCAGGTTCAAAGTCTGTGCAAATATTCGTCTCGCCCATGAATTGATTTCGTATGCCATCAGAGACGATCGGTATTTAATTTCGTTATTTTCTGCGTTGCATTGCTACTATCAGAGTTCATCTATCGAGTCCATCTGAGGGTGAGTAATGAAAGACACGAACTGGCAACATGAATTGATTGGTTGCTTTGAATGCGATTTTGTCGGGCCCATTGGCATCTGCCAGTTAGAGCCGAGTGGAGATGACTACGAAATCAATTGCCCTCGCTGTTTGTGCCACCTATCAACGGTTGAGCCGCTCTGGAAATCTCAGTGGTTCATTTGCGATTGCGGATTCGAAGGTGCTGGCAAGGACTTTGACTCGTTCACCGATGAAGACGACTCCGACTCAGTTGAGATCTACTGTCCGAATTGCTCAAGTGAAGTTGCCTACATCGATGACGTTGAATTCGGCACCTGAGGTTTTTGTCCGTAATAAATTCTGCCAATCGTAGGACCAGGGGCAATGAGTGAATTTCAGATTGACGATAAGTCATTTGCCAAAGCAATCGTTAGTCACATCGACTGGCTTGACTTCAGGAAGTCAAGTTTTTTATCTCATTTGAGATTCCGCTCCCGAGCAATCGAGCAGCAAATTATTCTCGCCATCGGTCGTCCAAATTGCCCGCAGCAGCTTTCACACGGTGCGCGAGTGCAGCTCGTGCTACTGGCCGCTTACGACGCAATGCCCCATTTCGAAAAGTTCTTGGGGATCAACTTTGCTGAACCGACCATCGAGCAACTGAACGATGCTTGCGATTACGTCGAAGCCCTATCGAAGAGATACACGGTTATATGTGCACTCGCGGGGGTAATTCTGAGTAGAGGCAAGGCAAGCGATCACGCTGCTGCGTTGCTACTGAGCAGGTATTCAATTGAGGTGCCACAACTTCAATCAGGTCTTTCGGCGGATTCAAAAACTCAAGTGCCCCCTTCTAGGGAGCAACGGCCTCGCGTCAAAAAAACAAAGAAAAAGAAACCTTCGGCATTGCCTGCTCCCCCAAAAAGAAGAAGGCCCCCTCTGACGACCGATGTGCACCACTACACAGTCAGTCAAGACGATCAAATTCATACGCCGCTCAGCGCTGTGGCGCTACAGCGATGGACTCCGACTCTCACGCCAAAGCTTGAAAGCGAGGGTTTCGATGTTGATCACCCCCTGGTGGGTTCAATCGTGTGGGCACTCGTTCGTTTCCACGACAACCCATCGAATACAAAGGAGAGGCCAGCGGTAGTAATAGCCGTTGCCAAACACGCAACGATTGTTCGGGGGCTTTATTCGAAAGATGGGTCGAGGCGTCGTCCATTTGACGTTTGGCAACACTACGACCTAGACCATCTTGGATACATTTCAGAAGTTGATGAATTCGCCGTCAGACTCCCGAAGAACCCTCGAGTAATTGGAAGGCTCAACGACGCGCATTGGAACATGATCCGATAAACCCGTCGCCCCACGTAGGGATGCGGTGGCTAAATCGGCTAACGAGCAGGTGCTTTAGGCCAAAATTAACTTTTGGCCCGTCGCCTCCGCCTCGTATGGGCCCCCTTGGTTGACTTGGACTTTTCGTAGTCTCTGCCGCCGACCTGCATTTCAGATGTTGTTTCGACAGACCCCTGCCACGCTGTATCGTGCTGCCACCCCTTGTGACCACCGTAGTTTCTCGGTGATACTCCTTGAATCGTGTTCGGGAAGCTTTCAAGCACTTCGGCAACCTTTGTTGAAAAACTGGAATCACGCTGGACTGCGGGCTCTAGGTAGAGAAGCATCAGAATCACTTCATAGGTCGAACAGTTCTTCCGAGCTGCGGACAAACTTGGGAAGTATGGGCATTCTCGGAATTTGATCCTGAATTCGGATAGCGGAGGAAAAGGAAAACGCTTATCAAAGAATGCGTTGAAGTGGCTGGCCAGGTTCCGCAGCGTCCTGATTGCTTCAAGTATCCATAGAAATTCGTTTTCTTTCAGTTGCCCGCCCGCCGTCATCGTATTGGCAAACTTTGACGCCACGAAGGTTCGATTCTTTGGACTTAGGCGCTGATAAATAATTATTAAGTCTCCGAGCGACATTGTTTCAACAAGGATCCACAATGGAAGGTGCTGGGACTTCCGCTTCTTGAGGTGGCCGCGGACAAATTCAGAATCCCCACGCATGAAAACCTTCGAAATTTCTTCATCCAACCAGTTAACAAACCACTCCCAATCCAATTGCTCAGACGTTGACCTGGGGCTCTGTTTTGAGGCCGTTGAATTCCTCATTCGGGTGACGTCGTAATTGTGTTCAAGAAAGTAGTCAGTGCCGAAGCCAGTGCCGATGCACTCAACGATTGCTGAGCGAAGGCGAATCTCCACCTTTCCGATTTGCTCTAGGACCACCGACCGAAGGTTCCGCTCCCATTGCAGCAATTGCAGAGCGTCAGAAAGCTTGGTGCCTGCTCGGTACCCCTTGCGCTTGATTGGCTCCTTCAGACACGACAAGTAGCCCTTTAGATGGAAATACCCTACGGTTTCAATCCAATACTTCGCTTCATCTTCATCGACGTCAATAAGCAGTCCTCGCTCCTTCAGGACGGCAACCAACTCGCCTGCGTTCTTAAACTCCAGTTCGTAGGGCTCTCGTCCATTCTGAATTTCTCGTAAATCTCGAGCCATGTTGCTCCTCTTTTGCAACTCTTTCTAAAAACTTTCGAATGAAGCCAATGATGCGTTTTTGCATCTGAATCCTAGGACTATGCGACACATTAGAGCGACGATCAAAGGCATGGCTCCGCCCATTTTCTCTTTTGCGGTCCGGACGTTCGTGTCGACGCCGTTGCTGGCTCGTGCACCGTAATCCTCCATCAGCAAATTTCGGCACATTGAATTGACTTGAGGGGAATATTTACAAGTTTGAATACCTAGTGCGATCGAGTCGCCTCGAAGTTGATATGTCACACCCAATTCGTAGAATTGGTTAGTATGAAGATCCTCCACACAAGCGACTGGCATATTGGGCGCTACTTCGAGAATGAATCACTAGCAGATGACCAGTGGTCATTTATTACGTGGCTTGTCTCGGTGATCAAAGATGAAAGTGTCGACCTCCTAGTCGTCGCCGGTGATATTTGGGACAAGGCATCGCCTCGGCCTGAAGCAGTCCAGCTTCTTGCAGATGCTCTCGACCTTCTCGAAGAGTTGGGCATCGATGCCGTCTTCATTTCGGGTAATCATGACAATGCGGTCCGACTCGCGTTCCGTGGACAGGACAAGGGTCGACATGGTGTGAAGATTTTCGCCGATGACCTGAATTACCCCACTCCCTACCTGTACGAGAAGAATGGCGAGCAACTTGTCATCCTCCCGATCCCATTTCTTGACCCTCAGCGATTTCTCACTCCACTACCCGGCGCTGATGGCCAACCGCGGAAGCGAAGTCACGAAAATGCACTCGCCGATGCGGTGTCGGTGGGCCGCGAACGAATGGCGATGTATGGCGATGTGCCTTCAATGGTGATTGCCCACTCCTTCGTTGCGGGATCACAAATCTCCGATTCTGAACGTCGTGCTGTGGGGGGCACTGATGTCGTTTCGGCCTCCGTGTTTGACGACTTTGACTATGTTGCCCTCGGCCACCTCCATCGACCGCAAACTATTGATGGAAAAGAGTGGATTGCTTATTCCGGAACGCCACTGCCGTACTCGTTTAGTGAGGAAGCGCAGAAGTCAGTCCGCGTTGTGGAAATCACTACTATCGGCTTCGAGTCTGCTCGCGTGATCGACGTTCCCATGGGCCGCAAGGTCAAGATTCTCAAGGACACCATGGGCAATCTCTTGCTCAAGCCCGAGTATGACGAATTCAAGGACTACTGGATCTCGGTGAAGCTACTGGATGAAATTGTCCAGGAGCAGCCAGTCGAGCGACTTCGCAAACGCTTCCCCCATATCGCATCACTTGGATACGCCAACGTACGTCAGTCAGGAACAGGGGGGCCACTGGTAGGCAGTATTGCTGACGCCGGTCGCGAGCCTGATGAAATTATCGCGGACTACGTCCGAGACATGCAGCGCCGAGACGCAAATGACTTCGAAAAAGAAGTTATTTCAACAACCTTGAGGGCCATTGAAAGCAGCGTGGACCAATGAAGCCAGTACGACTGACCCTCCAAGCGTTTGGGTCGTACGCCGACGAGCTCGATATCGATTTTGTCGCCCTTGCCCAACACGGCGTCTTTTCAATTACTGGACCCACCGGCTCCGGCAAAACGACAATCTTTGACGCAATGGTCTATGCCTTGTACGGCGAAATACCGGGCAAGCGAAACGTGGTCGATGTCCGGAGCCACTATGCCAACGAGGACACCGAGACATTTGTTCGCTTCGAATTCGAAGTAAAGGGAGTCCGCTGGATTATCGAACGCAAGCCCGAACAATCGCGACGAAAAACGCGAGGCGAAGGAACAACGACAGCGCCCGCCACAATACTTTTACGTGAATCCAGTCTCCGCGCGGGTGGGCTCACCAAAAAGAAGGATGTCGATACAAAGGTTGAGGAACTCATTGGCCTCACATGCCGACAATTCCAACAGGTCATCCTCCTCCCTCAAGGTGAGTTTGAAGCAGTGCTCAAGGCTGAGACCCGCGAGCGAACTGAAATCCTCCGTCGACTCTTCCCTGTTTCCATCTACCGCGACTTCACGGAGCGGCTAAAAGAACAGTCCGACACGTTACGTAATGACCTGCAGGCATCGGAACAGGCTCGTGCCCTAAAACTGGACAACATCCGTACGAGTTTCATAAACATCGACGAGCAGCTCCCTGACGACTTCGAGCGATTCTGGGATATTTCGTCACTCGAAGCGGAGGCATTCGACGAACGCGATATCGAGAAGTTTCTTGATATCGCTTTAGCAGGAAATGAGGCGCTCAAGGACACCGCGTCTAATCACGAATCGAGGGCGCAGGCACTTGATACGCAAATCAAAGATTTTCAACGCAAAGTCACCGAATATGAGAAATGGCGCATTCTTGTCGAGGAATCCGAAGCCTTCGCGATCCAGGAAGCCGAAGACGCGAAGGTTGAAGAATCCATTCGAGGTGCCCGTGAAATAGCGACGGTGGCGGCCTCCCTCGCCGCCTACAAAGATGATCACGCGAGTCTTGATGGACTGACCACGAAGACTGAAGTTCTCGAGGGTGCTCTTGAGAAGTTCGCCGATATCCGGGTTCAGATCCCCGATGCGCACACCGTAACAAATCTCATCGAATCCGCCTCATCATTGAGCGCGCTCAAAAAGTTACTTTCGGGTGCGGACGCGGAACGAAAGGACATCGCAGAAAGCATCGTTGAGCTCCAAAGTCAGGAGAAGGAACTCAGCGAGATTGACAAAGCTCAAGGTGAGTGCAGGAAGAGTATTGCTGCCATTGAGATTGAACTCTCGCAAACCAAGGATCGACGTGAAACTCTCAAAGTTGGCCTGAAGGACCTACCGAGCAAGAAGGCCAGGCTTGAACAACTCCAAGAGAATCTTGGCAAGCTCGACAAATACGCCAATCTCCTTACACAGCAGGAAGCTGCAAATGCTGCATTCGAGGTGGCCTCAGCAAGGCTTGATTCGACGAATAGGGCCTTGTCCGAAGCGAAGGCTTCGGCGGCGGCAGGTTTGGCGGGGCAGCTTGCCCTGTTATTGGTCGACGGTGAGCCATGTCTCGTGTGTGGCGCTCCGGAGCACCCAGCCCCCGCTTTGATACGAAACGGTGATGATGCCGCCAATATTGACGAGCTTGAACTAGCTCTCAGGGCGGCCGAAAAAGATATCAAATCTACACAAAGCACGATCGACAAAATCACCGGCCATCTCATGGGTTTTGGAGAACTGCCCGATCGTGAGGCTGTGGTGACAGAAATCGCCCCCCTCCAGGCAGAAGTTGATGAACTCGGCGACGCTGAAACCGAAGATGCAGCACTCGACGAAAAGCAACGTGCCGACGAGTCATTGCTGGGTACTGCGAAGGAGGCTTCGTCCGAATTGAAGGCACGTGAAGCAGTAACCCGTGCGAACGTAGGAAGGCTCTCGGCAAATATCGAGAAGCGGAAAGCCGCGTTCGAAGAGGAATTCGGTCCAATTGCGGATTTCTTCTATGACGACGAGCGACTTTCAAATCTCGAGAAGACGCTACGCGATCTTGCTGAGCTTGCTTCTACCAAAGACCAGCTCCTCAATCGAATTACGTCAGAGCTCAATGTGCTCGCCCCCCTGGTAGAGAAATTTGGGCTTTCCGATGTTCTGGACCTCCAAGAGTTGGCCAAGTCAAACGCGGAGATTGAACAAGATGAAGCATCACTGCGAAGCAATCTTGAACGTCGCAGTGAGGTCCGAGCCAGAATATTGTCGTATATCAACGAAGGCAAGCCACAGGAACGACCGCAGGAAAATACCGAACTTCTTGAAGAATACGAAGTTTGTTCTGCAAAAGTTCGCGAGCTACGAGAAGCAATCGGTGCCATCACCCAATCAATCAAGCGAGTTAACGAGAACAACGAACTCCTTGCATCTGACGCAGCGCAAATCGAGGAAAAACGACAAGTCCTTCAGGAAGTTGGTTCGCTGTATCTATTGTGCAGCGGGCAGAACTCGGCCAATAACGAAATCCGCATTGCCCTCGAAGAGTGGGTGCTCTCTGACTACCTCAAGCAGGTGCTTCGCCAAGCAAATGGCCGCCTTTCGAAAATCTCGGGAGGTCGCTACGAACTCCATGTAGGTTCCTTGCAGGGCGACAACCGAGGACGCCATGGCCTAGACCTCGCCGTTTTCGATGCCGCTACCGGTAAGTCGCGTTGGGCTCGCACCATGTCAGGCGGAGAAACCTTCCTCGCCGCTATGTCACTCGCGCTAGGTTTGGCCGACGTTGTCACAGCGGGCAGCAATCACGAGCTCGGCGCCCTCTTCGTCGACGAAGGATTCGGCACTCTCGACCCCGAAAAACTTGAAATGGTTATACAAGTCCTGGACTCCCTCCTCGATGGCGGCCGAATTGTTGGCGTAATTAGCCACGTTGAAGAGATAAAGCAATCAATTCCCCAGGGAATTACCATTGAGTCAACCGATCGCGGCTCGGTCGCAACAGTCCATCGCCCCGAATAGTCGGAGCCTACTGCTCGAGCAAGTTCAAGTCTCATTTGCGACTCAATAACCCTGTGTAATATTCGTAGCAGCAAGTGAATTGGGTGAGGCGTGAACAGGCAACTAATTATTGACAGGGTGCTGAAGGAGTGCGAATGCGCTGATACCTTTGCCAAACTCGTCGACAATTCCTATTTCTTTACTGCGGGCAGATCCGTTCTTAAGCCAAATGGATTCAACCCAAATAGAGCGGTGCGAAGGCTCTTTGTTGCCACTGGCTTTACAAAGTCCGACTCCCCCATTTACATTGGCGTACGTATGGCTCGCTGCGCACGTAATGCTGATGGGCGAGCACTCGAAGCAATTCTTCGCGATTGCCTTGGTGGCGATTACGCCAACGAAGAGATTTGGTACGGGGCAGAAACTGAGGACCTCGCCATTAATTGGTGGCCCCTGTACAAGAACTTTGAAGTCCCCGGTGCAGGTGCGTCGGACAGTGAAATTACCAAATTCGTTGAGCACGTCTGCCGCGAACTTTGCGCTCTCATTAAGGCGCTGCAGCGCTGCGGCTCACACTAAAGATTGGGCATGATGATGTGGCAGGACTTCGTCTCGTCATCCAATATTGAGTGGATTGGCTACAAGCCTGAGCAACACCAACTATTTGTTGGCTTTCTTAATGGCTCTGTTTATGTGTACTACAGCGTTCCAGAGGCCGTAGCAACAAAATTTCGGCATGCGGGATCGAAGGGCCGATTTCACCATCAGAACATCCGCGGGCTCTACACGTTTGATCAGCTCCAATAGGTAAGCATGTCCGCATTTGGCCCTCGACCACAATGGCTGGTCACTCGGTCATCGCAGGTTACGCATCAGCACTCGCGTGCTGGGCAGTTATCGCTAAGTTCCGACTCGGTGCAAATTTTTACACCTTGTTCCAGACCTCAAGAGAGTCAAAAATTCGAAGCGGCGCCAAGGCGTTGGGCTTCCGCGTCGATTAGTGATGTCACGACGTTCTCCGAAAGCTCCACTGACGTCGCTTCACTCATCGAGTCAGCCAGTGCACTTGGGCGAACAATGGCGTTGAAGATTCTGGTCTTGCCTTCGAGTCGTTCTTCGATTCGCTCGTCAATTGTATTCACAGCAAGAAGTCGGTGTACCGTGACTCGGCGCGTCTGTCCCATTCGATACGCTCGCCCGATGGCCTGCCATTCTGTGCTCGGCTTCAACTGAGGTTCGACAATCACAATTGCCGAGGCAGATTGAATATTCAGTCCCACACCACCAACGTCGATTTGCATTACGAGAACCGCGAAGCCCTGGGCCGCAGAGAACTCATCTACGACCCGCTGGCGCTGTGTTGTCGGAACGCTTCCGTCCAGTCGAAATACATTACCTCCCACCACTTCCGTAGCGACTGTGAGCACCTTGAGGAATACCGAAAATACGAGCACCTTTTGCCCAAGGGCCCGGTAGTCATCAAGGAGTTCAGAAAGGCGAACCATTTTTGACGATTCTTCGCCAATCCCAATGCTGATCGTACGGCGGGCGCTGGCCTGATTGCGGTCGGCCAAGGAGATTCGATAGGTTGCTATTTCTTTGGGCTCAAGGGTGACAAGCTCGTTGTTGATCAACAGCTCAGGAAGCTCTTTGAGAACGTCACTTTGATTTCGCCGCAAATAGCTTGGGGCAACCGCACGACGAAATTTATCAGCCTGCAAATGCGCTGTCGCTCCGTCACCGAAAGTCTGGAAGAGACCTTTTCCCAACGATTCGTTGACCAGCCAAAGCAGAAACATGAATTCACGAGCACGGTTTTCCAGGGGTGTGCCGGAAAGGAGAAGCCGGTAGCGGCTGCGAGCCAGACACTGGTAGGCCGCCTCGGTTTGCAGCGCCTGACTATTCTTGATTTTGTGGGCCTCGTCCACAATCGTGAGGTCAAGATTCAGGTCGGCTTGGAGTGGCAGCCTTCGGAGGGTCTGATAGGAGGTCATGGCGATACCGCCTGAACGTTCCCATTGCCGAGTTTGGCTATCGCGATCGGGACCGTTAAGGATGTAGCTCTTTAGATTTGTCGCCGACGCAGCCTCGCGACGCCAGTTCTCGAGAATCGATACTGGGGCAACTACCAATATTCGAGCATTGGGTTTCTCCTGCGATATGTGGTGGGCGACGGCGAGTGCCTGCATCGTCTTTCCAACCCCCATTTCGTCGCCGAGAATTGCCCCCTCCGCGCAGAGAACAAATTTGGCGCCAAAATTTTGATACCCGCGGAGTTGCTGCTTGAATCCTGATGTATTTAGTTGAAACGTCGAAATTCTTTTCTGGATTGTTTCAGGTAACAGCTGCGGCGACCCAAGAGCCTGCGCTTGAAAACTTCTTGAATCGGCACTTGGGCCTTGTGTCGAATTTTGGGGCGACGGAACCAATTGCTCAGCAAGCGCCAAGAGTCCGGCACTAGTTGCCCTCCAGACTGCCTCAATCTGCGATGGCGTTACCCCAGCTTCGCTGACCGCAACGGCAATAATGTTGTCGAGCTCTTTGGACATCGCTTGGCGAGTGGTGCCTTCGCCGATTTTCTGCAATTGGCGATGCATCGCTTCTGCCGATTCGCGATTTGTTCGATTAAGAAAAGCGACGACGCCGGTTTTTGACTTCAACTCTGATGCAATTTTTGTCAGTTTCGATGCACGATCCGCGGCGTCAGAAATCGCTTTGGCTTGTCGAATTCTCTCAAGCTTGATGAGAGTTGCCACAAATGCGTAATCGTTGGCATTCCAGTTCGTGGGGTCGCTGTAGAAGCGAGAGTCTTCCGGCGTGGCTACCGAGGCTCGCCCAAGTATTTCTCGGAGGCGCTTGGCGGTGACTGCTCCAATGCCCGGAATTCTTTCCAGTTGATTTCGCATTCGAAAAAGATCGAAAAGGGTCACCAACCCGGCTTGGCGGAGCGCACCAGACCGAATGCTTTGCCCAGACTTATCAATGTCAGCCAGCCAAACCTTACGTAGCCGATCCTCAACCCGAGACCCTGGACGATTTGTAACTAGTTGCTTCAGCTCTTGAGCGAGTTGTGATTCGCGCGAATGCAGTGCTCGCACTTTGCCCGAAAACTCATACTCAATCCGCTCCGCTTCGTCACGAAGTTCGCGCCGTTTCATTCTCGCCTTTCGGGTAGACAACTCAAAACAATAAATTCACAGGGCATTCTTGCCTTACAGATTCTTCTCGCAACTGCGTTCACCCAGGTGCCAAACACAATATGGTCGCTACTAATTTGCCTCACCGATGAAACGGTCGCACCTAACGGCCGTCGATGGTCGAGCGCCGCTCCTCCTAATTGAGGCTGCAGTTCTACAGCTTTTCGATCAGCGTCCAAATCGTGCCTGAGCTTGTAAAGAATCGCCCTCCGGTTATTTCCACATACAAAGGGAACGGTCCAGAATTTCTTGCCACCAGTTCGGTGTCGCTGTCGTAGCCATTGTGAATCCGCCAATAGCCAGTCGTCCAATTAGAGTTGATTGGCGAGCCACGATAAACACCTTCGGGAATGTCGCCAATTTTCGAATTCATGAATCCAATTGAATATGTCCCAGGTCCGAACCTGAACTCACCACCACCGGCATCCACAACGTCAATTTCCACTTAACCAACCTTCGAATCTTGGCCAAAATTATCAATTACTGCTTCTGCGTAAATCATGCGAATTGGCAGACCTATCGAAACATTGGGGTCGTTCTTTGATCCCACGCGGATCGCTGAAACTCCAGGAGCAAACAGTTCCGTTGGCACAACAAACCGTGGCATAGATGCGCTGTCAGGGGTGATTTGAACCGACTCAATCAATGTCAAAAGCCCAGCGGTCGCCCAGCCTGCTCTTCCATGGGCCAACCCTTCAAGGATAAGCATCATTGACTGAAAGTCATTCGTCGCGTAATGATTGCCTGGCAAAGTTTCGCAGCCTTCGTCACGCAATACTTGAGACAGTCCGGGGTGGGTGACGCCAAGGAGCGCAAGGAATGTCACGAGCGAGCGAACTGGCAACTCACGTGAGGCCTCGATGTTTTTCAAATTGTCCAATGAATGACCGGACAACACGTACTGCATCATCAAGAGGCTTGCCTGGTAGCAATCATCAGGCTCCCCCGTCGCCCAAACATAGAGATCCTTGACGCGAGCGTTGTAGTCCTCGTAAGAGGTGACGCCAAGATAGTACTCGCCTCCAGCCGCAAGAGGGGCGAACGCTGCGGGACAGAGCAGGTGACAAACCCACGATATGTCAATGTCATTTGTGAGGCTGGGGAGTTCTCGAATTATCCCAATAAAGTTGCGACCGTCGTCGTCAGACGGCAGATCAATCCACTGGGTACCCTCATAGCGATAGGGGTGGACCGCGCGAAGGTATTCTCCATAGATTTGCGCTCTATGCATCACTAGGTCGGCGCGCAGGCTCTCACGGTCCAACTCTGGAGAGAGAAATCCTTGTGCCTTTTCGAGACCACGTATCACGACATCGATGTGTTCGTCGCTCAAAACGCGCCCCTCCGCTGCCTGCAGCGCAGACAGCTGATAGGTGTGCAGCAGAAAGTCCCGTGGTGCCCCTGCTCGGAAGAGCCAAAAAGCCAGCCCTTCCACGCAATTCACGGCCGAGAGCAGTCGTTCACGCAATTCCGGATCATCCTCAGTCGGAACCAAGCGATAGGAGACTCGGAGGTCAAACTTCGTCGATAGTCCTTGGGCAAAGTGCTGATACGTCGTCTCAGGAAGCACCGTCTCGCTGGACTCGTGATTAAGGGCTCCCGCAATCAGGGCACCAGTTTCTCCAAGAGTGCGACCAAAAAGTGACCCATCATGAGCCGCGTCTCGATGGTCGTCAAAGAAGCCAGGATGAGCACGCCCTAACTCCATCAACTGAACCAATTTGCTCACCACTGGAAACTGTGGCGATATGGGCGCCCCGGCACCCTTCGTGGCACTCGCAACGAGAATGGCGCCAAGCTTTCCGATGAGCAAGGGATTGGTTGCACTCAAGCTCATTTGCGTTCGGCTCAAGTGATTGAGATATTCGCCAGCATCATTAATTGGTGTTACGTCGACATCAATTGCCGGAAATACAAAGGGGAGAACTGCGTGACACAAAAGTGGCAACGCTTGAACCGAAGTCACCCCTCCGCTCAATGCGAGCACGTGGTACATCGAGACAATCTTCTCGATGTCGAAACGCATAAAGCTGCCTTCCTTGATTGTGTACTCTTCGATGATTGATCCAAGCGAAATTTTGATTGTGTCGACCGCCGCTGCCAGCACCGCAGCATTAGCCAACGCCGGAGCGTCGATGTTTTTTTCTGGTGACAACGCTTGCCACTGATTCACCGCGGTCAGCACCTGCTGCCAGTGACCTTCAGACAGAGGATTAACCTCAAGCGCACCGACCAAAGAGTCATAGATTGCGGCATCAAAGTCCCTGGAACGCCCCTCGTGTCCCAGGGACCACCACGCGAAACCGTCCATGAATTGTTCAAAAGTATAACAACCCTCGCCGTTTGTCGTCGTCAGACTATCTCCTAACAAAGTCAGTTCCCCAGAAACACGAGGCGCCAACCACCGGAACGCTCCGACCTGAAAAATTCACCCTCGCGCAACGTCACATAATTCGGTGTCGAGCCAAAAAAGCTCGCTTTGACGGCCTGTGCCTCGCCCGAGGCGTCCTCAAGCCGAGCCCAGAAGAGCTTCTCACCTGGGATTCCTTCACAGCGATACGTTCCTGGCGCCACGTCAACGCCGACGTGGACCATGCCATCCCCAAAAACGGCATGGTTGCGACTCGAGCCCGAATCGCCCAGCCAAGCCGATGGTGGCTCCGAACTCTGGCTGTAATGCCTCGTGGCTATTGGCGCCACCGGTCCCTGAGCAGCGTCGCTGCGACTTGCTGATTTGCTTGAGCGCTCCCGAAGGCTACGGCTGATCATGAAGAGGAAGCCGGCAAGTGCCAAGCCTTCCAGGTGGGACCGACGCTCGCGCTGAATAATAACTTGCGCGGGAGGGGTGACAATTTGTTGGTAGATAGGAACGACGGGCTGATATCCAAATTGGGGCGGTGTAGCTTGAGGGTAGTTCGGCTGACCCCACATTCCCACCGGGCCCCCTATTTGTGAATTCATTGGGACCCTTGGTCGCCAAGGTTGCACTGCGCTCATCGAATCTGCCTCCTTTGAAGGTCGTTAGGAACACCGATTCAGAATCAGTGCATTCACCACTCGGTTGCTAACTCGGCCCACGGATGCCAATCTACGGCGCAACTGTGACACACGTTGAGTGGCTCTGATGTCCTCCGAAATTGAGTTAGGGGAGAGTCAGATTATTGACTTCTAATGGGATGACAATTTGGCAATCAGCCTCAAAGTATTCAATCTCGAATCGCCAACGTGACGTGACTTTGATCCCATATTCCTCGAGCAGCTCATTGTTGAACGTTGCTGACACGTCATCTCCGCTGTCGTCAAATTCGGTATACGCATCATCCGACCACAGCAATTTCATATTTTCGGCGTTATCAACTCCCACACCGAGCAGCATCAAGCCGGGCCCTGGAACTTCATTCGGTGGAACCGTGTACACCAGGGTAAGTGACTTGTTCGTATTCACTTTCATAATTCATCCTCCGGTTCTGATGATAATTCGTAGTATTTGGCCGCGCTGTCTAATTTTTCAATTGTCTTCTCATCGCGGATACCATTGAAGAATTTTTTTAGTACCGCCGTATATGGAGAGGGGTCCTCTGCAACCACCTCAAAGAGAGTCATTGACGACCGCAGCTTCTGACGATCAACCTTTTTAGGCATTATTTCTGACAACGGCCGTTCGTTTTGCAAAAGCGCGTTACATGCTTGAGTTAATCGGCTGAGCAATTCTGGGTGGTGCGCATACTCGTAGGCTTCCCCGCCGGGGCGCAGTGCAAACCGACTCGAACACCTTGTCGGATTTGTGGCCAGGCCCCATATCTGCGGAAAAACGAACCATATCCAGTCAGTCGATTTAGTAGCCCGCAATTCGACCAATGCCTGCTGAAGAGTCCCTTTGTCATCTTGAGCCTCAAGGAATCGTTTCAACATCCATGGATCACCGTCAACGGGTTCCGCAACGTCGCAAATTTCGCAGCCGACACTGCATGGAAAACTATGCCCATGGCCCTTATGATTGTCGAAATCCATTCGCTCTAGCGGTTCGTGTCCTGACATGACGCCCCTTTTTTGAGAGAAATCCCCAGTTCCGCCTTGAGATGTGACATCGGTCAAATAGTGCTGTTTTCATGCACAGTACATCCACAAAGCCAAATCGCCGCGGCGCCCAAGTTGTCATAACTTGAGTGCCGCGGTGACCACGACTTACCAGACGGGATTCTTAGTCGACGTCGCCACCGGAGATGTCGGAGACCTTCTTCTTGCCGGCCGAGACGAAAGGCATCATGGCGCGGAGCTTCTTACCGATGTCCTCGATCGGGTGGTTCTTCCCGGCTTCACGAAGTTCGCGGTAGCGGGGGCGACCAATCTCGTTTTCCTTGATCCACTCGGAGGCAAAGGTGCCGTCCTGAATTTCGGTCAAGATCTTCTTCATTTCGGCCTTGACCGCGGGGGTCACGACGCGAGGACCGCGAGTAAGGTCGCCGTACTCGGCGGTGTCCGAG
>Ga0164296_1003309_pt1 | contig 15281 bp, 9 predicted proteins | sample GEODES057metaG_FD_113533 | JGI IMG/M metagenome (GOLD analysis project Ga0164296, IMG submission 113533) | Dystrophic lake water microbial communities from Trout Bog Lake, Wisconsin, USA - GEODES057 metaG | ecosystem: Environmental > Aquatic > Freshwater > Lake | place: USA: Trout Bog Lake... | reverse complement strand
GAGTCTCCAACTGATGAGCCAGATCCTCGACCGTGGCCCCGGCTTCGGCCAAGTCCGCCTCAGCTCGTGTCGCGCGCTCGGTGGCTTTCGCTGCAGCTGCCTCGGCTGCGTCCGCACGCTGCACCGCTTCCCTCAGCTGCGCCTGCATCTGCTTCTGCAGGTCCAGGATCGCACCATTCTCCTCTTCTTTGGCGCTCACCAGGCGACGCAAACGCTGCACCTCCAACACCGGGTCGCCCACTATGGCATCACCGCCCTTGGCTGCAGCCGCGCTACGCATGGCGACGCTTGCGTGCTCTACACGAGGGGGATAGATGTGTTCAAGGCTCGCGTTTTCGTCCGACGCGTTCACAAATCTGCACACAGGTGAAGCTTCGCCGTGCGCGTGTCACCGCCTGTGCCAGGGTTGAGCCGCAGTGCGCGTGCGTGCGCCTCGTTGCTTGTGGGCCTTCCACCCTACTACATCCTCGTCACACGCGTAGAGAGGAAATAAGCACAGCCGCGCCGCGCCGCGCCGCAGCGCTGGCCCCTTGCCACACATAGACAGACTGTTTCCACATGGGTGGCACACAGAAGCTGTCACAGCTCGCAGCAGACGAGCCGGGCGCCGGCCCGGTTGCTCCAACCATCACTGACGCTGATTACCATCAACCCACTGCAGCGCCGCCACCCCCGTCTGGGGCGGCCCCTGCAGAAGGTGCCGACGTCGCAGCGATAGCAGCAACCAGTGCAGGCGGCTTCTTGGACGCGCGAGGCGGCGGTGCAGCTGGGGTTATAGGACCGACAGCGACCCCTGCCGGCTTCGCTTCTGCGGCCGGGGCTGCTGAGCACACGTCCGGTGACGGTGGCCCTCTGTCTAGTGCACTCACCGGCGACGGTGTTCTGAGCCGTCGTGACGGCGCTGGAGGCATAACGGCGTTGACTACAGGCACATTGGCAGCTGCTGTGCGTTCTGTGCGAAGAGACTACCTAGGCGCAGGGGCCGGAGACGCGGAGCGTGCTGTCCGCATGGCTGTAGCTGCCACTGAAGTGGGGGCTGTGGCGGAGGCGTTGGCAGAGCCGGCGCAAGGAGGAGGCCTGACACAGGGAACAGCGGGCAGGGTGCCGGTGTTGGAGGAGCGCATGCAAGACGCAGCCGCTGGGGCCATAAAGCTTGCGCGTGCAGACTTGGGGTGTGCGACGTGGCAGTTGAGTGGCGCTCAGGAGCACACGGCTGGGCAGGTGCCTCCGCAGGCTCGCCACCTGTCAGAGCTCAGCGAAGTGTCCTTCCCGCCGAGCTCGTCTCAAGGCGGCGCACTGAACAGCCAGCTGGACAGCTTGCCCGGTGTGCGCAGCGCATTGCGCACTGCGAGTGAAGTGGAGGCGTACTTGGAGGCACAAGGAGGCGGCGGCACTGCGCAAGACGGTGGAGAAGTGGATCACACCCCCGCTGGAGGCCTGCCTGAGCACCAGACGCCGTTCACAGCGCCTGGTGTGGACCCGACATCTGCGAGTCAACCAGGGGGGACTGCCACGCAATTGACGCCCATTGCTGCGGCCACAGTAGCTGCCGCTCAAGCTGCCATTGCAGCTGCCAAGGCGGCCAAAGGCAGTGGTGGACACAGGGACACAGCGGCGGCGCAACAGGTGTCGCTGCCATCTCAACGCATGTCCATTCAGCGACCTCCGATGGCACCGCCGCCGGCGCCACAGGGGGCGGCAACATCACATGAGGCGTTGATGCACGCTGGCCGTGGCGGGCCGGCCACTCAGACGGAAGCGCCGCCTCCTGTAGGGCGGTCAGACAACGACGCCCGTGTCACTGGACAGCAGCATGCAGCGGTCACTTCCTCGGGTGGCATCTCCCAGCCGGGTGTAGCGCCCAGTCCGTGGTCTCCCGCACAAGCCGCGGCCGCCATTGCCGCTTCCATGCACCATGATTCTGCACATACAGCTGTGCCACCAGCTGCGGTTGCCCAGCGCTCTGATGATGGCGTGCCGGTGCTGAGTTTGTCAGCGTTCCCGGCGCCATCGCCGATGCAACAGCAGCACTTGTTGAGGGCTCAACTGAAGCCGGATGGCCAGCTGCATTCCCAGGAGCCAGCGCCCGGTCATGGGCGTGACGACGGCTTGCCATCATCAGTGCCTAGCTTAGATCTTCACTTGTCGTGCGAGCCGGCGTCGCTGCCGCCGGCGATGCATGAGGGACGAGAGGTAGCGGTCGCTGGAGGGAACAACACGCAGACGACGCCGCCGAATATTGCGCCACTAGTGCAAGCAGCAGGCGCAGGTGGCGTGCAAGAGCTGCCACCGCCAACGGGTGTGGCTGGCAGTGTCACACGTGCTGTGGCTGCTGCAGTAGGCATTCGCGGGGACCCCGCTGGCACCGCACACCGCGCATTAGCTGTTGTTCCGCACTCACAAGCTGCCGGTTTAGAGAGTGCTCCAGAAGCACGCGATGGTGACGGCGGCGAGGACGACAATACAATTCCGGCAACATTCCCGACACCACTGGCCCTGGCAATGGACACGTCGCAGGGGACTCAGGGTGACCACGGCGCCCATGTAGCTGTCGCGTCGCAGCCCCCAGTGCAAGCTGGCGGCCATGCCGTGCCCGGCGGGACTGTGTTGCCGCTGAATGGGGTTTCCTTTGGAGGTGGGGCCCCCGTCGCGTTCTTACATCCACTCGCCGCCCTGTTTGGCGCGTCCATGGCTTCATTCCCCATGCAGGCGTACGCAATGCAATCGCCGCCGCTGGGACTTGCTGTTGGCAGCGAGCGCCAGCCTTCCAGCGTGCCCCATGTGGCCGGCAGTTCACTTGACACCGGTGGCGGCGCACGTGATGGCAGCGTCCCTCGCAGCGCGGCACGCATCCCTGGTGTTGGTGTTGGTGGTGTGGATGGGCGTTTGTCTTCTCCTCCACTCACTTCCCCTCCAGAGGACGCTGAGCATATGATGATGCCTCCACCCAGCGGCGGAGGTGGCGCTGGCGGCAGCGCCTGGGGTACTGCTGAGGCTGAATTGACAGCCCGTCCAGCGGCATGGAAGAAGCTGTCACGGCTGGAGCTCGACAAGGCTGCGCAACAAGCACGAGCTGCTGGGTTCGGAGGCCCTGGGCGCTCGCAGACCCAATCTCAGCCCGGACTCGTCCAGCTCCATTACCAGCCATTGCCAGCACCACCAGCTGCATATGCACCTGCGCTGGGAGCAGCGCCGGGGGTCGCGGCGGTTGCAGCTGCGGCGCGTGCACGCGCGCGGATGGGTGGTGCGAACGCCGGCGGCCGCGCTGAGACACGCGCTGAGCGATTGCAAGTGCCGCAAAGTCGTCCGTTTCACAACGAGGAAGACCCATTCGCGTTCCCGGAGAGCCAGGATCAAGGTGGTCGTCGGGGCGGCACCACGGTTGTGGCCGCAACTGCGCCTGGTGGCTGGCGCTCCACAAAGAGAACGCAGCAGCTGAATGATACTGGCAAAGCTGGCGGCGGACAGAAGACGCAGGCGCCGCGTGGAACTGCGCCAACCTCCGCTAAGGGGCGCAACCCACACGGCGCAGGTTTCGCAGCCTTGGCTACGACCGCGGCCGCGCTCGTCCAAAACGCTGTCGCTGCTGCCGCGCCAGCAGCCGTTGGTGCTGTGTCACCGACTGTTCCTCGCGATGCGGGCCTCGCTGCAGCTGTGGGTGACTCTGACGATGAAGATGGCCAGGATGCCATCGCCCGGCCGCGTGGCAGGAAGCGTGGCAGAGGTGAGCAGCCAGCGTTCACGCGCATAGCTGCATTCCCGACAGCTGCTGCCGCTGTCGCAGCCGCGGTATCGCCGTCGTCTGGAGTGGTCATTCCCCGCAAACGGGGTCGGCCGCGCCGTCAAGCCCTCGTCCTTGATTCTGGGTCTGATGACGGCAATGTTGACAAAGACGACGACGACGACGACGAGTACAAGGTGAAACCGTCACGGCGGGGTAAGGTGAAGACGGAACGCGGTAGCGGTGCAGCCCCAACGGTGACTATCACCAAGGCAGGCGGCGACCCAGACGATGAGACGTACGTCCCATCCTTGCCTGTTCACATGACGCGCACCACTGGCGCACGCAGCGTGAAGGTGGAGCAGCCGCTTGCTGAGCGACGGCCGCAGCGGGTACGCAACACTTCTGTTCGCACGGCAGCTGGCCTTGAGGAGGGCCCGACCAAGAACCGCGATGATGGCGATGCCGTGCCTGCGAAGCGTGCTCGTGGCGCTGTGACTGATTCGACGCCGCCGCCTCCACGCGCGCCGCGTGTGTTTGACGGCATGTCGTTTCTGACCACGGGGTATTCCTCTGGTAACTCTGGCCCCCGCGTGGATCTGGAGCAGCTGCTCAGCTTGCATGGAGGCACCATCCTCCTGGATGTCCCACCTCAAGAAGCTGACGTGCCTCTCGTCATCGTGGTTGCCGCCTCCTTTGTGCGCACTCCGAAACTGTTGTACGCGCTAGCGGCCAACAAGCCGCTCGTCAAACCAGCGTGGATACACGCCTGCGTGGCTGCTGGCAGCTTGTTGCCTCCGCCTCGGCTTAAAAGCGCAAAAGCGACGGGAGTGGCGTACGAGGAGCACGCGTTTGTGGAGGCACCTTCGCTGATGCTCGACCACGTGCCCTGCTTGCCCGGCACCACCATCGTTCTTGCCGGCGCAAAATCCTGGGTGTCCAGCTTAGCGGTCGTCATGCGCTACGCTGGGGCGAGAGTCATTGAGATCGACACCACTGGCAGCGGGACTCCTCCCCAAGGTGGGACCGGCGCCGCGCCTCGCCGCGTGTCGGGCGGTGCTTACGATGCACCGGGGTTACTTCCACCCGGCGCTACAATAGTGAGCCAGGCAGAGAAGCCACCCCGCGGGCTGCTCACCGCAGCAGCTGGTGCTGGATGCACGCTGGTTCGCACCGAATGGGCCGTGCAGTGCTTGTTGCAACGCGCCTGTGTGCCTACGGAATCCCACCTGCTGCCTGTGGCGCCAATCACGCCTGGCGGCGGGAGTGCGGCGGTGTCGCCCCCAGGAGCAGTGCCTGCAAAGATCAAGAAAGAGGAGGGCAAAGCTGCGATGCCTGCACAGCCCGTCCATTCACAAGTGCCTCGCAAAGCTGCTGAGGCGACGGCGTCGCGGCGGGACAGCGTGCCTGCTCTCGGGACAGGCAAGCCGGTGGCCACTGCTGTGGTGGACACGCGCACCCGACGAGGTGGCGCTGGCGGCCAGGTCACTCCTGCCCGTCGCCCGGCTCGTGGAGAACACAAATCGCCTGCAAGTAGCGTCCACGGCGCGGCTGGTGCCGCAGCGATGGTGACACCTGGTCGCCTGACGAGAGGGGCAGTCGCTGCTGCAGCAGTTGCAGTTGCAGGCGGCGTGAAGCGACAGCGCTGTACCGCACCAGCACCGCAGGTGGATTTGTTCGAAGATGAGATGGATTGCGCTGGCTGCAGTACAGCATTCAAGAAAGTGCGTGTTGTGTGCGGCTGCTCATGTTGTCGCACGGCGTTCTGCATGAGCGGCAAAGACAACTGCTTCACGAGGCATTTCAGAGGGGAGTTTTAAGACAAGCTAGACGCAAAGAGCGCACACGCATATAGACCAACACCAATTGACGACATCGTAATGTCATGCAACTCAATGCAAACTCGGTTCTATGGCCGTAAGTGTCATCCTCTGCACTGCGCGAGTGCTGCCGGCGTGCACAAGTGCGCACACCCGCCGTTATATCACGGCGATCCGCAAAAGGGGGGCATTCTGCATAAACACGGCGCTGCCGCATGCGTGCTGAGACGCTGGCAGCCTGCCCGTCGACGCTTGGAGCTACGCATCATGTAGCGCGTAACGTCCGCTGCCAGCTAGAAAAATAGTCGCCAAAGTGACACATGTCAGCTCAAGAAAGCATGTATCATCAGCATCACCGTGTTTCCTTCAATGACGCCGTTCAAGAAAGCGACATGATACCGGGAACTGTAGCGCCTTTTCTCCATGACGCGCCCATGATTCCCATTTTCAGGTACGCTGCACTGAAATCGTCGAACCAGGCATCCTGGTCTGCCGCGTAGCGCTGAATCCAGGTCAAACAGGCTGCATCGTCAGGCAGGCCCTGGTCAGACGGAAGCCCGATGTGTGATGCCATCGCGCGGGCATCTGCACTTGCTGTCGGGTCACTCCACGGCCGGGCGAGCAACGTCTTGTAGTACGCGTTATCGAACGTCAGTGGTGCACCAAAGCCTTTGCCACCAATCGTATGCGCTCCCGCTAACGCAACCAGCTCCCGAACGGAATACCCAGCTGCAGCGAAGTGCGCGACCAGCTCAGGTGCAGTCAGCGTCTCTGCAGGCATGCGCCCCTCCGGGTCGGACGCGGGTGCATCCAGTCGTCCCAGCGGCACGGTGATGAGCGGCCCGCCTGTTAGGCGAACTGCATGTGCTCCCGCCACCTGGATGAGGTCCGCTAGCGACACGTTCTCCGCTGCCGTGCCAGTGAGCTGTGTGCGTGCGTCTAAGACGGGTTTGAGGCCTCTTTTCAGGCCGAAGGACTCGGGGCGGTCGAGCTCGAAGACCACGCTCCCGTTCGGACCACCGTCACCAGCGGCGACGTTGAATGTGCCGGCGTCGTGGAAAGCGAGACGCAAGACTGCTGGCGCTTTGCCAGCGGGAACGCAGGCAGTCAAAGCAGCTGCCAGCGCCTCCCGGACCTCTGTGCTCTGCTCAGGCGCAGCAATGACTGGACGCGGCGTTCGTGACAGAGTGTACACTGTGACAGCCGCGGCGCTCAATAGCTGTCGACGAGAAAGGGCTTCCTGCAGGGAGGCGCTGCATCGCGTGCATACAGCACGCGGCTGTGAGCGCCTTGCGCGACAATGGGCGCCGCCTTTATGGATGACGGACGCGAGTGACATGGCGAAGGCGCTACTTGTTTCGAGCGCCTGGGGATTCAATCTCGCGTCGACTGTCCACGAAGCCCACCAGTAGCAGTCGGGTGCCATCGGTGATCGGCACTCCCTCATGCAGAGCAGATCCGCTGTGAACCACCGCATCGCCTCTGGCGGGGCGCATGATTGCGTCAATGTGCGGGAATCTCGTGCCGCCACCGACGAAGTCCGTCGGGCTGGAGAGCAGCACGTTGAAGGACAGCAGCGAGCCATCGCGATGGAGCGCGAGACCAGGTTGTGCGTCTGTTGTGTAGCTGACGACGAAGAGGTCCCGGTAATGTAGCTGCGCTACATCGAAGCCAGCGCGCTGCGCCATGGGCCTCAAAACGCGCTCGTTCAGCGCCTCGAGCAACTGCTCCTGCACATCTTGCGTCAGTTCCTTCACTTGAATGTCCCGTGTCGGGTACGCCGAGTGACGATGAGAGCTCCAGCCGCCCCGAGCGTGAGCACAGGCCGACGCTGCGGCGCTCAGTTTCTCGCAATGCTCTGCGGAGAGGACAGCTGGCAAGACGTAGACCTCGTCTCGTTTCGCGCGATTACGAACGAAGAGACTGCGCGCCGCTTCTGCTGACAGCTGCGGCGGCGGGGGAGGACGGGTGGAAACGCTGCGTTCGTCCCACCAGGGCGGCGGCAGAAGCATGCGTCAGTGGTCGGCCAGCAGCATCGGCGTGCGCAGCCGTAGACACGTGTCGGATGGCCTGCCTATTGCAATGGGCATCGTTCTGGCGAGAAGGTTTAATCTAGCTCAGTTCAGCACTCAGTTCAGCTGAGTTAGCTGAACACTAACTCATCATCGTATCAGGCGGCGAGCCAGCGGACTTCATCACCCGGCGCCAGCCAGCCCGGCCGCAAGACACGGGCGTACCAGCGACTGCAGCCCGGATGCTTCCTCTCGTCCATCAGGCTGTTATCACCTCTCAAAAATGGCCCTTTGGTTGAGCCACATGGCGCCGTCACTTCCGAAATCTCAAGCAGTACGCCACGACCCGGTTTGCTGCCCGGGCGGCAGACGAGCAGTCTCTGCCCAGGGCGCGCGGCCTCATTCCACGGCAGACCTGAGACCAACAGATTCTCCCCGACTGCACCTGGCGTGATTGGATGCCCAGCCTCGCGCAGTGCGTCCACCCGCGCGGCATCAAAGAGGCACACTGTGTGTGGAGCGCAGGTCAGGGATGTGGAGGGCGAACTTGACCTTTTGCCCCTCTCCTATCTTTGCGCGCAGCGCACGCGCCTGCTTTGTTCACACCACCGTGGCCACCCCAGGAAGCCACCCACGCAGAGCGGCATCGGTCCCCAACCAGGCCAAGCGGCGTGGCGAACGCTCCACCTGGGCGCGACGTTTTAGGCAAGCCTGCCCAGTTGTATCCCACGTGCACAAGCCTTCCCACAGCGCGCGGCTTCTTTCCCAGTTGTTCACTGGGCAGTAGCAGCTGCAGGCAGACGCGCAGCGGGTGTGTAAGGAGCCAGAAGAGCTGAAGAACCAGGCGGACTGCCGGGAACAGGCTGTTCAGAACAGGTAGTGGCAGCGCCTTCAGTAGCGGCGCCTTCAGCGGATTTGTCGCCGGCATCGGTGCGTCAAAGACGGCGAGGAGACGTGCGAGGGGCGAAAGAGTGTATTAAGGACCCCCCGCACGTAAGATTATGGCCTCGCCGCCGCCGCAGCTGCAAGGGCTGCCGTCCGCATGGGCGCCACGGTAGTGACGTATGCTCGGAAGTAGAGCACGACCGCCATCGGCTGGCCAAAGATGCAGAAGGAGAGCCAAAACACGATGTTGCCCAGCTGGTCGTTCTTCAGCCGCTTGCTCGTCCAGTTTGTGAACGCAATGAGAGGGAGCTGCGCCACGATGCCGGTGAAGGCCCAGAGGCGGAGCACGTGGCAGGGGACACCCACCACGAGCTCATGCGCCACTGCACTGAAGACGAATGTTATGAGCATCGCCGCGGAGCGGGAACAGCCGGCACGCATGGCCGGGAAGTAAACATGACGGGCGAGCCACTTGTGGACAGGCAGGTTCCAGAGGCGCCAGTACTGCTCGATGGTTGTTGCGTTCCACCATTCTCGGTAGAACTGGCGGTCCCCGAAGCGCAGCAGCTCGCCGAGGATGTTGAGCCAGCAGTGGAAGAGACAGTAGAAGGAGCAGAGCCAGACGTAGAGGGTGGGGATGCTCAACTTGAGGAGGCGCTCTAACAGGATGAGAGGCTCCGGTCTGGGATGGCCGGCCCCTTGTCCAGAACTGGACTGGAGCATCGCCCATGCCGTATTGTTCAGCGCAGGCATCATGTACTGCTCAATGATGAGCGCCATGAGGCCGCCAAACAGGAGGAGCTCGCCCACGCGGTGGATGAGCCACCGGCCGCGGAAGCGCTCGCTTCTCGGATAGCTGGGCTGGTAGCACAGCGTCGGTGCGGCGATAAAGTACGCCAGGTTGCCAAGGGTAAGATTGTCTGGGTACCGGATGGCATACACGTACTCTTGGTCCGCCTCTGCGCCACCGGACGGCGGGGCAGCTGTGGCTGAGGACAGAGACTGTGGCAGCGATGACGGCGCTCCTTCTGCTGATGGCATGCCGGCATCGGAGGCGGCGTTTGCGTCTGCTGTGGAATCCTCTTCGCTGCCACTGTCGGTCTTTTTAGCCGTGGCTGCAGCGCGCCACTGGGCCCGCAGGTCGGCGTTTGCGTGGCCGTATGAGACGAGCTTCATCCACAGCACCAGGGCGCAGGCCATGAGTATGAACCCGGGCAGGGGCTCCGCCATGGTGACATGAACCACAGCCCATGGCATAAGGATGGCACCTGTTGTGTTCAAAAAGTGCGCCACAAACACACAGCGCTCCAGTGGCGCGTGGGCACGCCCCGAACGAGGCTGTTGCTGCAACCCCTTCACCTGGAGCCGGCGCAGACGCCACTTGCTAGCCACGTGGGCGGCGCGCTCGATGGCATTCGCAGCCAGGATGAAGAGCGACAACGCAAGGAATGCCAGCGCCATGGGCACCGCCCGAGGCGTATCCCGCAAACCGAGAGCAGTGACCCAGAATCCGGCGCGCACGCGGACGCCGTACCGTGCCAAGTTCTCCAGAATCAGGCGGGCGTGATTGACCGACAAGATTATGAAGATCAAGTTCACGAGGCCCGCATGTGAGCTATACAGCAACCGCTCCGACGACAGCGGACTGAATCGGGGTTCACGATGGACAGGAGTGCTTCCCCGCAACCCATGAGTGGCGTGCTTGTGATGGTGCGCTGTGTGCGCATGCATTGCAGCCGCCGCGGCTGCTGCTGCGGCTTCTTTCGCAGCAGCTTCCCGGTGGCGGGTGCTTGCGCTTTTCATGAGAGGAGCCTTTGCAGCGGCCGCGAGAGGTGGTGGCGGCGGCACGGATCCGAAAAACCCGTCCTCTGAGGTCTGCACCACCAGGTTCCCGCGAGCGCCAGGCGCACGACACGCCTCTATGGCTTGTTGGAGTGCCACCACCCAGGACTCGCCCTCAGCAGCTGCTATGGAGCTGAGACGGACGAGCATGCCGCCGTTACCGTCAAGCACAGACCAGGTCCAGTATTTGCGACGCTTCCAGCCCTCTCTCTGTGCACTCAACGTGGCGGGGGTGTCAGCAGGGCAAACACAAGAGATGGGACGGTGAAACTGCGACTCGCCTGGATAGTGCAGTGCTCGTCCAACGTCACTGTGCTCCGTGGAAGGTGCGCCACGTCGTGCTCTGAGCGGTACGACATCAGCGTGTTGCCGATGAGAGACAAGAAACGTCGCGCCCAGGGGTCTGCAAAGACTCCTTCGGCCCATGGGCGATACTTGTACAGAGTCCCACTCTTGAAGCCCGCTCGCTCAGTAGCCACCTTGAGCTGTGCCTTCAGCGCTGTCAACTCGCTCTGAAGTGCTGCGTTCGTCGCAGCGAGCTCCGCGGCAGGGAGGGGTAGGGCAGAGGCGCCTGGCGACGAGTCACCCTCACGACTGGGTGGATTGCCGCTATTGCTCCGAGGCGGCGACGACGCATCGCCACCACCCGTGGCGAGGCGCGTCGCGTTCAAAACAGAGCGCATGCTGTGTGCGAACGCCGAAAAAGTGACGGGGCACAGAGTTGCTCCCCCCGCGGGGGCAGGCGCCTATGGATGAGTTGAACTCGTCCTTCGGTGTAGGCGACGCGGCAGACGACGCCTTGAGTGGGGATCCAACGTCGCTGTTGTCGCTGAGCCGCTTACGCTTAGGAGTAGGGGGCGGCAGCGGCCCAGGGGTAGTGTTGTCAGGCGAGCTTGACGGCGGCAGAGGAGTTGACTTGACGCAAGCAGCGCAAGACGTGGCTGCGCGCGTCGCAGCAGCGAGACGGGGAGGGGCTGGGGGAGGGGAGCCTGGCAAAGGGAACGGCCCCATCTCAGTGGGTGGCGCACCAACCTCTGCAGCGTCCGTGCCCCTTGCTGGCAACAGCGGCGCGGCGTCGCAGCAGCGCTTCTCAGGGCCACGGCTGCTGCCCAGGGACTTGCCGAGCAGCGTGTTGGGTGCAGCGAGTGATACGACTTGGGGCGCTGCAGACGACGACGAGCACGGTGATGAAGGAGACATGCCTGTTGTTGGAGAGGGCGGCAGCAGCAGTGGTGGGGCCGCGCGTGCGGCGGCAACAGCAGCCACCCCTAACGTGGGTCTCGCTCTCGCCGTGCTGCCTCCTGCACACCTCGTGCGCGACCCCGGGGCGCAATCCACGTTAGCTTTGGTGCAACAGAAGCAAATAGCGGCTCACCAGCTGGCAGTTGCGAGTGAAGCGAAGCTGCACGAGTCCGCAATCGCAGGCATCGCCAAGGTGCTGGACGCGATGCGAGAACACCTGTGGTTGCCTGCGGTCCAGGAAGCTGGCTTGGTGGCACTCCGGAACTTGGCCTTGAAGCTTGGCTCGCAGCGCGTGCCTGAGGTGGCAGCTGACGCGGTGCGCGCGTGTGTGGCTGCCATGGGGGCACACCCTGCACTGGTGGCCATCCAGGAGCACGCGCTGTCTGCGCTGCGTGCCTTCTGCAAGCTGGCAGACCCGAGTGACATATACGACATCGGTGTGGAGGCTGTTGTTGCGCTTGCTGGCGCGCACGAGGGATTGGCTCCTCTGCTGGAGTTGTCCTTCCGGACACTGGCGGACCTCCTTGATGAGGAGGATTTCTCACTCCGTGCCGTGGAGAAGGCTCTTGCATTAGGCACCCTGGAGGTGATTGCCCGCGCCATGCAGCTGCACAGTGGGACGCCAGGGCTGCAAGAGAAATGCCTGGATGTGCTTCACAAGATGCTGAACGCGCAAGGCATCAAGGATGAGCACCGAGCACGTGCGGTGAGTGCTGGCATCGTGATGTGCGCGCTGGAGGCACTCAGGCAGCACCTCGACTCGCCTGTCATCCTCCTCCTTGCATGCAAAGTCCTGCGCCAACTCACTTCCGCCAGCGATGACGCCGCTGCCAGCGCTGCTGCCTCCGGTGGGTCGGAAGCCATTGTGGTGGCCTTGCGCGCACACAGAAGTGACGCCCCCCTTGCCGAGGCTGGCGCCGCGGCCATGCGCACCTTGCTCGGCTCAAAACCGGGCAAGGCACGCGCTGTCGACGGCGGCGCGCTCGAGACGCTGTGCTTAGCGATGTTCGCTTTCCCAGATGAGCGTGGCGTCCAGGCCGCTTGCGCTGGTGCGCTCAAGAGCCTCGCCGTGATCCCAGCTGCACGAAGCCGGCGGGCCACTGCAGCCGCAATAGAAGGCCTTACACAGGCGCTGCGCACGTTTGGTGGCGACCGTGCAGGCGATCAGGCCGCTGCCGGTGACAAGGTCGCCATCGCGCTAGCAGCAGATGCGTGCGGCGCCCTTGCAAATATGATGATTGACTCGCCGAGCAACCAGGAGCGTGTGGCAAGCGCAGACGGCATCGCTGCTGTTGTGGATACCATGAAAGCCCACGTTGCGGGCTCTGCGGAGGTTGCAGAGGCTGGATGCGCGGCGCTGTGGGCTCTCGCAACTGACAGCGATAGCCATACCCTGGAGAACATGGCAGGCATCGGCGCGTGCGATGTTCTCGTGGCTTCTATTCGCCACCATCCAGATGACGTGAATCTGCACTGCCTTGCTGGCGCGGGACTGCGTGCACTGTGCGTCCTGCCACAGAGCGCAAACGCTGCAGCTGCTACTGGTGCTGTTGACGTTGTACTGGAGAGCCTGCGGCGTCACGGTGCCAGCTCTGCCTTGCAGGAGGGCCTATTCGATGTGTTGGATGTGCTCTGTCGCTTCGGCGGCGAGAGAATTGCGGTTTCCATTGCAGCTGAGGGTGGTCACCTCGTTGTCCAGGCTGCGGTGACGACCCGGTTTCCCAAGCACGCGGGTGTGCTGAGGGCAGCAAATGCGCTGAATGTGCATCTGAAGCCGCACGCGTGGCAGAGCAGGGGAAGCCGCCTGCTAACATGATTGGGCTGGAATAGAGCTACCCCGCCACTCTGCGCCACAATGGACGATTCCTTCGCAGGAGCGCCGTCCGCCAAAGATGCCGCGCGTTCGAAGTTCAGGGCGGCGTCGCACAGGGGCCGCGGCCGCGGCCGGGGAGGGCCAAGCCCACAGGCAGGACGCCAACCTGCTTCTGTAGAGCAGCACGCAGCGCCTTTAGCGGACAACTCGTGGCGATACGATGGTGAAGTGCGTGGCGCGGACGCGCGTTGCGCGCTCACAGAGCCTGATCTGACTGTCGGCACACGCCTCGCTGCCCTTTCCAACGACTGGCGGTCGACTTCCTCGCTGCTGAATAGGCGGCACAAGCAGAGGTGGATCTAAACGGACCACCTGTGCCAAAGTCACAAGGAGCTGACTTGGCGGAGTTGTTAGAGCACGCAGGTGAGCGCACACGCTTTGTTTTGCACACCAGCAGCCTTCTTTCAAACCTGTTGCATCTGCTGTCGTGTCGCTGGAACGTGTGCGAACTATGCGCCTATTTTGATACCCACACGATTTGTGTGCACAGCGTCAGGTACCTTTTTTGGTCGACGCAGCTGGAGGGGGGCCTTCGAGCCGGACTGGCAAGACGAGGCGGGCCAGTGGTGGGGTGGGCTTACATCTGAGGGCGATGATGGCGATGCCGCAACGCTGCTTGCGCTCGATTTCGATACATTGGCACTTTCATTAGCCGACATTCCGCTCCACGAGCTACTGGACATTCCGGCGGAGCGATGCCAGCATGCAGCGGCTGCATATGCGGCAGACAGTGCCGCGTTCGTGGCTGCAATGACGGTGAGTGGGCGCAATGCGCGGGTAGAGAGGGTGGAAGCACAGTCGACGGGAGGGCATGCAGGGGCGGCGATTATCGCGGCGCCGGTGGCGCCAGGGGTCGAGCCTGCTGCTGTAGAAAACGCATCATCAAGGGTGGTGACGCCGTCTGCTGTCAAAGGAAAGGTCCCAACATCGTCGATAGCCGCGAAGCCGATTGCGCCGCCGCCACAGGCTGCGGCTGCGGCTGACGATGATGATGATGACGACGACGACGACGACGCGTTCCTCAACGAAATGCTGGGCAAACGGGGTAACGTGTGAAACATAGAACACTCGCCCCGCAAGAGTCATGCCATTCCATTCTCTTTCTTAGTCAACGCTGCATTGTCTGGCGACACACTTTGTGCGCACTTGGCGGGCACATGCGTGCCGCCAGTCACGTGCGACGAGCGCTGCGAGGCTGCCTCAAGCAGCACGCCACACAGCTCCTGAGTCGCAAGTCCCTGGTCGCAAGCACAGCAGCTGCAGTGCAGCAGCATAGCGAAGCTCATAATGACGACACCACCAGTTGGCGCTCCGTGCCTTACGCAACAGCTGCACTTCTGTCTGTAGCTACCTTCTCCCACCAGCTTGCATTCGCTGAAGCAGCCACACACCCTGTCTCCCCACCTCCTTCGCAGCAGACGGCACCCGGGGGCGCGAAGCGCAGTGACGGCAGTGCGTGGCCGGTGTTTAGACGTGCAGAGGTGGCTACACACACCAGCCGCGACACTGGTGGTGTGTGGGTCACCTACCGCGACGGCGTGTACGACGTCACCGACTTTGTGGCGAACCATCCTGGAGGGTCCGAGAAGTTGTTGCTGGCTGCCGGCAAGTCTGTGGACGCTTTCTGGAGTCTATATCCACAACACCTGAACACAGGCACTGCCGTCGCCGCGCTTGCTGCTCGTCGCATAGGCACGCTACACGCGGACGATGTCGCCACTGAAGCAGCAGCTCTGCCGAAAGATGACCCGTACAGACGAGATCCGGCGGTTCATCCTGCTTTACACCTGCATGCGCGTACGCCTGCTACCGCTGAACCGCCGTTGACGCTGCTGGTGCATAACTACATCACACCCGCGGAACTATGGTTTGTGAGGAGTCACCAT
>Ga0164296_1003307_pt1 | contig 15294 bp, 12 predicted proteins | sample GEODES057metaG_FD_113533 | JGI IMG/M metagenome (GOLD analysis project Ga0164296, IMG submission 113533) | Dystrophic lake water microbial communities from Trout Bog Lake, Wisconsin, USA - GEODES057 metaG | ecosystem: Environmental > Aquatic > Freshwater > Lake | place: USA: Trout Bog Lake... | reverse complement strand
TCCATTATACATCTTTCAATCATATTATTTCTTTAGGACAATCCAAAGAAATAATAAAAAATTTATTTACCAAGTCCCATCCATTTTGTCATAAAGGTAACACGTTTATTCGTTTTTACTCGTTTGCCATTTTTTCTCTTCTTTGTCATTTTTCTACGTTTGGTTCTTCGGCCTTTTCCTCCTGTCTTTGTGACACTATCAGTATATGCTGTTTCGTATTGGGAGGTTAATCCGCCAGTGCTTGAAGCGACTATTCCAGGAAGTATTGTTGTAGGGGCATTTACAGGTGACGACATGTATATCATAAAGGAATATATTGTTGGGGACCCTTATGGCTCTTTATCGGGACCTATCGGGGATTATCTATTGATTTATAATTGCCCAATATGAACCACTTTTTGACGGGCATCGACGACCCTTATAGGAACCCATTTCTTGAATTTTTGATGAAACCGGCATTCCATCGATAATGTTTTCTGTAAATCCACATATTTATCAAAAGCAATATCTTCGAAATCGGTTTCATCATCGCTTTCTTCAATGGCATCTAAATTCTGGTTCTCTCGAATGTTTCTAAAAAGCCCATTCATGAAAACACTTGTTTTATAATTCGGAATATAAGCCACATTATAATAGATTTGTGTATTATTCGGTCCAAAAGCATATAACCGATAAATATCAAACGCAATATCGGCACGGACTTTGAAAACCGTCAGTTGTTTATATTGCGGTTTCAATAGATTTATATTTCTATAAGGAATATGAATTTCAAATGGTATTCCAGTGTCTTTTTCTTTTTGAACAATCGATTTCTTAGCAGGATATATATTTAAATAAGGCGCTACTTTTGTCAAACATCGATATTGAATATGATGAAATGATGGGTTGATACAACAGCCAATGGACAAAGGCACATCATAGACACAATCATAAGATTGTTCCTTTATGACAGGCCAGAGGGGAGCCATATGAAATCTGGGTAGTCCGCACCATGTTTGTAAAAATTTTTCAATAAATCCTAAACGTTCTGAAAATAATTGTTGTTTAGTAGGTATTCCTTGATACATGAGAATATCTTCAATGACAAATCCGTCATTAGGGACAAAAGTTCCATATAATAATGTTCCATTAGCAAATATTGACATTTTGTGGTCTAGTCTGGTTTTTGTAACTTTTGCAATTTTTCGTTCTTTATTGGTTTCCATCATATAAACGACATCGGCGGATTTTCCAGAATGTGTAAAGAATGTCATAAAGACAAATCCCTTGGTTCCTACTGGAATACCAAGACATACATTATAATCAGGGGAAACTTTCGTATGTGGAATGGTCTCATAAGAAAGTTCGAATGTTTGTTTTGCTAGAAGAGCGTTTTTTTCGCCGGCGGGAATTTCTTCAAAAGAGGGCATAGTGAATATATGTATGTGTTTTATAAGATACATTATTTTTATATCAATTTTCTAAGACAAAATCGAAGAACTTTTTTTTATATTTGTCATAAACATAATATCCCTTCTATCATGCAGAGTATCGAATACAATAAAACATATCAATTCACTATTGAAGAATTCGGTTTCAGCGGATTATCTAAAGAAACTATGGTGTCTATTCTTTCAGATGGTCGTGTTTTCTCTCATTTTATCGAACAATGGCTCACTACGGTTTTCCCGTTAGTCCATGTTCCAGGATGTAAAGCATATGACCATACTCATGCTGAAAATCCTGAATTAAAATACGACCAAAAAACATTCACTCGTGGAGGATGCCGGTTCTGCCCCTCTAATATGATCGGACAAGGCCGTTCTTTCAATTCTGAAATTTTCTTAGAAAAATCAAAAAAACTCACTTACATTGTTGTAAGCAATCTCGAATTCCCACAAATCCGTGTGAAATTTGTCCAAGGCGAAGAATTAGCAACACTGTATCCTAAGGGGGAAATTCCTCTAAAGGACTTTGGCAAATTCTTCGCATAGGGTCTTATATAACCCGAGCAAATTCTTCGCATAGGGTCTTATATAACCCGAGCAAATTCTTCGCATAGGGTCTTATATAACCCGAGCAAATTCTTCGCATAATTCTGGCTTACTAATCGAACGTGGTCCTACGGTATTGTCAAAAAGGAATATTATCTGTTTTAGACTTGTTAGGTTCTCAGCCAAGGATTTCCCATTAGTAAATCGTATGAAATAATGAGATTGTTCAGATTTATTGGCAATATCCGTTGAAATAGTCCCTGCATTTACACCCACCCGTCTAAATGATATATCCGGACCCATCCCATTCGATGGATTCTTTTTGACAAACTCGAACCCCTTTGGATCTACTTTCTCTTCTATAGGTCTTGGGTTCTCTTTTTTTTGCCATATTTGGAAAATACATGGAACATCATGTTCGAATTCTCCTACTAAAAATGAATTTTGTGGTAAGTCTTCTTCGAAAATCAAATGAAAATTTGGCGGGAATGCTTTTTTCATAGATGCCTTTTTGAAACTTTTAGGAAGAATAAAAGATATGGTTTCAGCAAAAAGGGCAGAATGTTTTATAAATTGAATTGCAAGAGAACTTTGACGACCAAATGGCGGATTTCCTATAATATGAATTTTTACTATTTGACCTTGGGGTTTCCATTGTAACCAATCTTGTTGGATAACGTCAGAATGTTCTGGCTGAATATCATAAAGGTATAATTGATGTTTGTTTTGACGAAGGGGTTCAATGAAGGCTCCTCCACCAGCACTGGGTTCTATGAGAACATCTTGGGATTGTGGTTTTATGTATTTTATGAAATGGGCCACACATTGTGCGGCTATTGCTGGTTTTGTATAAAATTTGTCGATTGTATTTCGTTTTAGACCGGTTGCCATTGTTATACGGGTGGATATTTCGATGGGATTTATATCGATTTTATAGGGAAGGGGCTCCTGATAAAAGGGCCGCCTAGATCCCCTTCATAAATTCTTCTAAATCGTCTTTGGCCCCTTCTAATAGAGAGTCATCGACCATTATATCTTTATGACTATATTCTGGATAAATAATTGGAGTTTCTTCTTGAAGTTCTCTCAAAATAGTTTTGTATTTGTTTATTTGAGAACCTACTAAATATTTTTTGGTTGAATATTTGTTTATGACAAATGACCAAATTTGATGGCTGATATACACGATGATTATAGAAATAATGGTGTATAAGATGATAGAGGACCACATATATTGATACTTGATTTTGGCTTCTTGATTTTACCGCGTTGTATTTTTGGATGTTTTTCTTTTTGTGGTTCTCAACTTTTTAGAACGACGACCTCCTAATATTGCTCTAACAACTTTTTGTGATTTTGTTATTTGGTCATCTATGTTTTTCAATTGATTGTTTAACATAAGAATATCTGTGTTGATTTTCTTTTGTAGTTTCTTTTTTTGTTTTAGTTCTTTTTCAACAGTTATAGATTGCTTTTTTAGAGAACTAATAAGACTAGCATGCTCTTCTTTAGATGGAGCATATCCAGTAATTCTAGCGCCGAATTCGATTAAATCGCCTCCTTTTACTTCTTGAATGGGTTCCATTTACTTATATTAAAGCCATATTTTTTAGCGGTTTTTCTGGCTTTGCTCTTCTTTCCTTTCGATGTCTTCCTTTTCTTTCCTCCGGATACAGTTGCTGGTTCTGGTTGCGTAGATTTGGCAATTACAGCATCTAAAGCGGTTTTATCGGCATCCAATTGTTTTTGGTCTGCATCTACTTTTGCTTGAGCCGCTTTTATTTCTTCTGCTGGATTTGACTTAAGAGGATTTAAACTAGAAAAAAAATCGCTCCATGTTCTTTGTTGTGGTTGCTCGGTTGTCATATATAATATCTAAAGAAATTCATTCTTATAAAACCATATAAACGTATATTGATTATGTTAAATAACCATGTCGTCTAAGAAAATTCTTATTGTTGAAAAAACGGGTGTCATAAAGGAATTAGCAGTAAAGGTGTATGATGAAGGCGAACTTTATAAAAAGGCGGGTTTCAAATCGGCAGAAGGATTTAGTAGAGCAACTCAATGGACTTTGGGAGATGGTGTTATAGTTTCTTTATATGGAAAGACCACCGGTAGAGCAGGACAAGAAAATAAATATGATTTTCCGCCACCAGTAGATAAAATATTGTTTTTTGGAGCATGTGTGTTAGTTGCTGAAGAAGGTTCGCTAAAGAAGTCGGAATGGGAGACGTATTATGAGGAATTATTCGGAGGTTTTGAGGATATTGGAGACGAAGACACTTCAGATGAAGAAGAGGATGATGAAGATGACGAACTACCGAAAACGAAATCTGGTTATGCTAAAGATGGATTTGTAGTGGATGATGAGGATGACGAAGATGATGACGATGATGGGTCTGATGATGAGGATGAAGAAGATGATCTTTCAGTGGAGGAGCCAGTGGTTGTCATAAAGAAGAAATCGTCAAAGGGTAAATCGAAGGGGACTTCGAAGGATAAAGAACCGGCAAATAAGCGAAAGGGAAAATTGACGGTTTTTGAAAAAATAGAAACGGCTGATGTAGCGGAGGAGAATTTATTTTTGGATTGCACGAGTGAATTGATGGAAGAAGAGTATGAATAGGAAAATGATAATTTATGTATGATTTGTATTATATAATAGAATGTCTTATAATACAAATTTTATAGTTAATGTTGTTGGACAGAATATAGATTTAGGATTGTTAATAAATAATTGGAACACGAATACTATAAATATCCCAGCAACAGGGACAACTCTGGGTTCATATTCCATTAATTATTCGGCGCCTACACTGATAACAGAATCAAATATTAACGCGACAATAGATGGTTCTCCATTATATGGAGATCAAGTATATACTTTTGGACCGGCTATACCATTTAAATTTGTAGAAGTTTCCGGCTCTGGCGGAAATACAATCGCGTTTTCAAATGATGGAATTAATCATTATGGTGTAAGCACAACATTAGTTCTAGGTGGTGAAATGGGAACTGCTTGGAATGGATATATGTGGGTCGCTGTAAGTAATGGTTCCACAACAAATGATATAGGTTATTCATATGATGGTATTAATTGGGTAATAAGTAGTAATACATCTACAAGTAGCGGATTTCAATCTATTTGTTATGCTAAAAATATATGGATATTGGGTGGAACAACAACAACGAATAACTCTATTTTGTATTCTTATGATGGGGTGAATTTTATAGGTGCTACAAATACATTGACATATATACAAAATGTGTGGGATATCAAAACAAATGGACATATTATTTTGGCTGTTGGAAAACTAACAAGCGCTGCTATGATGTATTCATATAATGGAATCACATGGACATCCCCTACAGCAAATTTAACAAATCTTATAACAGGCACACTTACATGTATTGCTTGGAATGGAAGTATATGGGTAGCAGGAGGATCAGGAACAAACACATTAGCATATACTACAGACCCGTTAGGATTAACTGGATGGGTAGGATTTGGTTCATTAATTAATAGTGTTGTATATAATTTATGTTGGAATGGTTCAGTATTCATAGCTATGGGGAATGGATCAACTAATACTATATTCTATTCGCCAGATGGTATAAATTGGACTGCTCTTGGAAAAACGATATATTCAACTTATGCTTTATCAAATACATGGAATGGTCGAATGTTCTTATCACAGGGAAGTAATGGTGGTAATACTATTGCGTATTCTTATAATGGTATCAACTGGGTAGGTATTCCAAAATCACCTTTTAATGGAGTTGGTGGTGGAACAGGCGTTGCTTTTAATGCTGTAAGACCTCATTCAATTACTTTCCAAAGAAATCTGACAATTGCTGGTGGGAAAAGCACAGCAAGCACGATAGTATATTCACTTGACGGGATTAACTGGACTGGATTAGGAACCAGTGTTTTTTCTACTCAAGGATTAGGCGTTTATTATAATGGTCGAATATGGGTCATGGGTGGTCAAGGAACGAATACACTTGCTTTTTCACAAAATGGTATTTCATGGACAGGGTTAGGTTCTTCTATTTTTTCAACATATTGTTTTCAAACCTTATGGGTCCCATATTTATCTTTATGGGTAGCAGGAGGATTAGGGGGAAACTCACTCGCTTATTCTTATGATGGCATGACATGGATTTCAAGTCCAACCAATCCATTTTTTGGCGGAGCATGTGCATTGGCAACTTCTTCAAATTTGATTATCGCTGTTGGTACTAATAATGCTGGAATAGGTAATACCATTGCATATTCCACAAACGGTATTACATGGACTGGTGTAGGCTCTCCAATTATTACACTTGAAGGATTTGGTATAGCTTATAATGGAAGTATATGGGTAGCTTCTGGACAGACCACGACCACTACTGGCAAACTCATCTATTCATATAATGGAATAAATTGGACAGATACAGGATATGCCGGATTTACTAGTTCAGGAAGAAATGTTGCTTGGAACGGGTCGATTTGGGTAGCAACAGGACAAGGCACCTCTTCTACTGCCTACTCATATAATGGTATTAATTGGACAGCAGGGACAAATATTTTCCCAACATACGGTTTAACTATTACATGGAATGGTTCTGTATGGATTGCTGGAGGTGGCATAACTACATATTCGCTTGCGTATTCATACGACGGAATTACCTGGACAGGTGTTGCAGGTTCTATGTCGCTCATTACAACTAATACATATGGATTAGGAACAAATTTCAATGTAAAACCAATCCCTTTTATTCAACATCCTACTTTGGCTTTTGGAAACGGAACAAACACAATTGCTTATTCACAAGATGGTATTAATTGGGTTTCTTTAGGAACAACTGTATTTTCTTCGACTGGTAGAAAAGCTTTCTGGAATGGAACTATATGGGTTGCTACTGGTCAAGGCGTAAATACATTAGCATATTCTTATGACGGATTTAATTGGACCGGATTAGGGGCTTCTATTTTTACAACTTCTGGATTTGGTATAACATACAATGGCACTATATGGGTTGCTTGTGGTCAAGGTGTACACTCAATTGCTTATTCATCGAATGGTATTAACTGGACACCTGTTGCAAATTCATCCCAAATATTTGTATTAAATGGTTTTGGTGTTGCTTGGAACGGAAAAGCTTTTTTAGCCTCTGGTGTCGGTGGTTTTGCTATTGCTACCTCTTCTGATGGTGTTAATTGGACCGGTGTTAGCACTGCTTATAATATTTCAGGAACGAATTCTTTTATTGCAACAAATGGCCCTTTATGGGTGGTTGGCATAAAGACAACACCTGGACTTATATATACAACAGATACTACTGGAACAACCGGTTGGACAACTATAGGAACAACTATATTTAGTTTTGGATTTTCTGTTTGTTGGAATGGTTCTATTTGGGTTGCTGGGGGCACTGGAACAAATTCTCTAGCATGGTCTAATGATGGAATTAATTGGACTGGCTTAGGAACAACTGCTTTTCCAGGAGGTGTTTGGGATATTTGTTGGAATGGAACGCGTTTTATAGCTACAGGAACAACCTATATGGGTTATTCAACCGATGGTAAAACATGGTATTCTGTAAATAATAGTTTGTTTTCTCCAAATGGTCTTGGTGTTTCTTCTAATCCTGGTATAGGAGCTTTTGTGGCTCCTTCGGCAATGGTCTTAAACAATACTGGCCCGAATGGAAATGCTGTTGTCAATTCTCAAACTTTAGAAATTGTATCTTCAGACCCTTATTTCCAACAAGGATTTCAAAATGTTTCTGTTAATCTAACATCGAGCATTTTTTATTAGGTTCTCTTGTATTATTATTATTATTATACATTATAATAACAATAACAAATGTCAAGTAATTTTTTGGTAAATGTAAATGGAATTTTAAGAGATGTTCTCTCATTACCGAGTTCAAAATCAATTACTACAGTAGAGCTCACAAATAATAACCCGACTTGTCAAAAATATAATGTCACTTTTGAAAATAGTAATATTGCCATTAAGTCAGGGGATATTTCTGTCGGTTTAAATGGATACTGCTTGAATGGAAGACAAACATATACTTTTGGACCAGCTCAGAATCCTCTTTGGATAGCCGTCAGTCAAATACCTGCTTCTTCTGGGAATACAATATCTTACTCACAAAATGGACTGAATTGGTATGGCTTAGGTAATAATATTTTTTCTAATAATGGGTATGGTGTTTGTTACAATGGCCGTATATGGGTGGGTGTTTCTGCTAATGCAAATACTATCGCTTATTCGTGGAACGGAACATCATGGACAGGAATTCAAGCGATTTTTACCATAGGGTTTTGTGTCGCTTGGAATGGCACTCTTTTTGTTGCTGGTGGAGGTGGGCCTTCCGTCGGAACAGGGAACACTCTGGCTTATTCATATGATGGTATTAATTGGACAGGATTAGGCGCATCTGTTTGTGCTGCCGGTGTTCGATATCTCGGATGGAACGGTAATTTATGGTTAGCCGCTGGGGGTAAAACAGCAACTGGCCCAGGTCAAATAGGTTATTCATCTGATGGTATTAATTGGGCAGTATCGGCATCTAGCTCCTCTATTTTTACTTCTACTGTTGGTAGTGATGCTATAGTAGGGATCGCTTGGAATGGCACGACATGGTTAGCTGCAGGAAATATTCCAGGAAGTACATTAGGAACATCTACAGATGGTATCACATGGTCAGCTGTTTCATCTTCTACGACATATATATCACAGAATGGTTCTGTAGTCGCTTGGAATGGGAGTACTTGGGTTGCTGGTGGTGGAAATGGCACCAATATATTAGCTTATACTAATGACCCGTTAGGACAAACGGGATGGGCTGTAAATACCTCTGGGGTTTTATCTACATATGTAGAACATATTAAATGGAACGGTCGATATTTCGTTGCTATTGGTCAAGGCGGAAATACATTAGCATATTCTTTGAATGGAACTAACTGGACAGGATTAGGAATAAACGTTGTATCGACATCTGGTGGTCGATGTATCGAATTCAATTCATTACGTCCCCATTCCATAACTATTCCTAGATTTATGGTTGTTGCAGGTGGTCAATCAGGTGCATCTAATAATACCCTTGCATATTCATATGATGGAACTACTTGGACTGGTCTTGGAAATAAGGTATTTTCAAGTTTTTGTTTATGTGTTCAATTTAATGGTAAAATATGGGTTGCTGGAGGCATAGGTGGAAACACACTGGCTTATTCTTATAATGGGACGAATTGGATAGGTATTGGGACATCTGTTTTTACTTATCAATGTTATGGTGTTTATTGGAGTGGAACTTTTTGGCTTGCTACTGGTTCTAGTGGTAATTCTATTGCTATTTCTTATGATGGTATTTTATGGATACCTGTTGTCCCATATTCGACATTTAATTTAAATGGTATTTCAATTACGTATAATGGGTCGGTATTCATAGCGGTTGGTTCTTCTACTATTGTCACAAATATGATATTATATTCCAATAATGGTATTAATTGGATTTCAACAAATCAAAATGTCTTTACAAATACAAGTGGTGTATCTGGTATTTGTTGGAATGGTTCTGTTTGGGTAGCTAGTGGATATCCTATTTCTAATGGAGTAGGTAATACCTTAGCATATTCCTATGATGGTTATAACTGGACTGGATTAGGCGGGTCTATTTTTATATCTGTTGGATGGAATATTGCTTGGAATGGTAAATTTTTTATTGCTACTGGACAAGGAGGAACAGGTGCGGCTTATTCTTATAATGGAATTAGTTGGAATGGATTGGGTTCTACTCCTTTTGCCGCCGCATATGGGATTGTTTGGGATGGAACTCGTTGGCATATAGGAGGAGCAGGTGTTTCTTCTAGTGCATATTCTTATAATGGACTAACATGGACGACTTATACCAATCTCTTTGGGACAGATGGAGGCCGTTGTTTTGCTTCTACATATGGGTCCCAGCCAGCAGTGTATATACAACACCCCACAATTGCGTGTGGTTCTGGAGTAAATTCATTAGCATATTCTGACGATGGTATTACTTGGAGAGGATTAGGAAATAGTGTATTTTCACAGGAAGCGTGTGGGGTCGCTTGGAATGGCTCTATTTGGGTCGCGGTCGGAATTGGTGCTAATACAATGGCTTATTCGCAAGATGGTATTCAATGGACCGGTTTAGGAAATTCTCTTTTTTCTACTTCTGGTAATAAAATATCTTGGAATGGAACTTATTGGGTCGCTACAGGTAAGGGGACGACGCATACATTAGCATATTCACAGAATGGTATCCAGTGGGTTGGTTTAGGAAATTCGATCTTTAGTGTTCAAGGTTTCGGTGTCTGCTGGAATGGAACTTCTTGGGTAGCCACTGGACAAGGAACTAATACGTTGGCTTATTCGACGAATAGTCAAACATGGATTGGTATCGGTTCTTCTACTTTTACGACACAAGGCTACGGTGTAGCCACAAATGGAATTTATTGGGTTGCCACTGGTAAAGGTGGTAATTGTTTGGCCTACACATCTGTCTTAAACGGTTCATCGGGATGGACTGCTATTACAGGGGTATTTGACACTACCGGATTTGTAGGTACTGCATATGATATTGCTTGGAATGGTAATACATGGGTTGCTGTAGGACAACCGGCTGGTTCTTCAACAACCTATATTGCCTATTCTACTACCGCAACTACTTGGACAGGTGTCACAAAGTCACCATTTACACAAATTGGTTTAGGTGTTTGTTGGAATGGCGTTCGATTTGTTGCGGCTGGTCAAGGAGGAAACTCGTTAGCTTATTCACCAGATGGTATTAATTGGTATGGTGGATATAATGGATATAGTAATTCAACATCTAGACAAGTGTTTTCTGTATATGGTAATGGCGTTGCTAGTAATCCTGGTGTAGGTGCTAGTTATATTCAGAGCCAAGTTATATTGAAATCACAAATGAATAGTTCGGCTTCCTTGGATATTGTTGCTCCACCATATTATCAACAGGGATATAATGGTATTTCTATAAAAATTGAACAGAATAATTTATATCAATAGTTCCTCCTTGGTATAACACACATAGGTTATATACCTTTGCACATTCTAATTGCCGACCTAAAGGTCGGCATCTGTGAATGCGCTTAGGTAACTGTTACTTTACAACTAATAAATCACCTTTTATATCCAAGAAATCGCCTTTGGCGATTTCAGGGTTATATAATCGGTGATTTAAAAGTGAAAAGGTGTACATACAAATGAAGAAATAGTATAATATATAATACTATGTCTATAAATCCGAGTAATTTTATTGCTTTTGGAACGACTGATTTAGGAACTCAAATACAGACATTAGTTTCAAATAATATAAATGCTAATTTTGTTTTTCCATCAAATACAACTACATTAGCAAAGCAATCCATTCGTTTTTCAAAACCTATCGTTATAACTGAAAACCAAATTACTGCTCAAATGGACGGAACTCCTTTACAAGGTGACCAAGTATATACTTTTGGACCCTCTGTGCCTCCTTTATATATAGCATCTGGTCAAGGTCTTACAGGAGGAACTACAATTGCATATTCTTCTAATGGTATTAATTGGAATGGAATAGCAAATTCTCTATTTACTACTACATATGAAGCTAAATGGAATGGAACTATGTGGGTAATGACAGGAACTGGAACAAATTCGATTGCTTATTCTTATGATGGGATTCGTTGGATAGGATTAGGTGCTTCTCTATTAACAATTGGAGAATGTGTCAATTGGAATGGAAAAATATGGCTAATTGGTGGAACAAATGGAGGGTCTTCGCTTGTTATATATTCTTATGATGGTATAAATTGGGCAATCAGCCCATCTCCTGGATTAGGATATCAAGTGTGTAATATTGCTTGGAATGGGCAGTTATGGATAGCTGTTGGAGGAAATACATTGTATTTTGCGTATTCATTCGATGGATTAAATTGGGTAACGTCGTCTTTCAATTTCGGTTCAAATGCCGCTACAGGAGTATCGTGGAATGGATATTTATGGATAGTCCAAAATGATGGATATGGTTATTCTGAAATTTCATATGATGGTATTAATTGGGCTTCATCTATCACTACTAATGTTAATTTGGGTTATACTGCATGGAATGGACAATTATGGGTAGGAACTGGATATGTTCAACCTCTATCTACATCAACGAATTGCGGTGGTACTTCAACAGATGGTTCAAATTGGACTGCTGTTCCTAATAAGATATATGTTTCCGATGGATATACATATTCTGGTCCTCAATTTGTTTTGTGGAATGGAAGGTTCTGGATGGCAACAGCATATCATTGTGGTAATAATATGGCTTTTTCTTATGATGGTGTAAATTGGAATGGTCAGGGGAATGTTCTATTTCGTTCGCTTCAAAATCATATAGGACATAATTTTATTCGTCCTCATTCCATTACTTTTCAGAGGAATCTGACAATTGCCGGTGGTTCCGGAACCAATACGATTGCTTATTCTCTCGATGGAATTAATTGGAGAGGTGTAGGAACCACTATTACTACTGGAGCTACATATGGTAGTGGTGTTTCCTATAATGGGAGAGTATGGGTAATGGGATGTCCTCAGACAGGTACTACAGGAAATACGATTGCTGTATCTACCAATGGAACTACATGGACTGGTTTAGGGTCATCTATTTTTACAGCATCTGGTAATTCTCCTTATTGGACTGGGTCGTTTTGGCTCATTCCCGGAGGATTTACTCCGAATACAATGGCATATTCATATGATGGATATACTTGGATAGGATTAGGAATGAGTATTTTTTCGTCTTATGGAACGGCCTTTGCGTATAATGGCACTACTTATGTTGCTACAGGAACTGGCGGAAATTCTATTGCATATTCATCGAATGGTATTAATTGGACGGGTCTAGGAACATCTATTTTTTCGACTGCTGGTAATAAGGTTGTATGGAATGGTTCATTATTCGTCGCTGTTGGACAGGGAACAAATTCTATTGCATATTCATATAATGGAATCACTTGGAACGGTGTAACTGGTTCAACCTCTATTTTTTCTACATTGGGTTATACAGTGGCTTGGAATGGTTCTTTATGGGTAGCAGGAGGCCAAGGTGGAAATACTCGTGCTTATTCTTATGATGGTATTAATTGGACTGGTGGAGGATCAACGATTATTACAACAACTATAGATGCTGTTTCTTGGAATGGAACTGTCTGGACATTTGGAGGTTCGGGAACAAATACGTTAGCATATTCATATGATGGCATTAATTTAATCGCTTCTCCTAGTAGTAATACTATTTTTTCTTCTTTAGTAACATCTTCCAGTTCAAATTTTGGCGTAAAACCAATTCCTTTTATTCAACATCCTACTTTGGCGTTTGGTTCTACCACAAATACAATCGCTTATTCACAAGATGGTATTAGTTGGACAGGCTTAAGAAACACGATATTTTCTTCGACTGGTAGAAAAGCTTTCTGGAATGGAACTATATGGGTTGCTACAGGTCAAGGTGGAAACACATTGGCTTATTCTTATGACGGATTTAATTGGACCGGATTAGGTGCTTCTATTTTTACTTCATACGCTCTTGGAATAACAAATAATGGTAATGTATGGGTTGCTACAGGTCAAGGTGGAAGTTCAATTGCTTATTCATCGAATGGTATTAATTGGACACCTGTAGCAAATTCATCTAAAATATTTACGTCATCTGGTTTTGGTGTTACTTGGAACGGAAAAGCTTTTTTAGCCTGTGGTGTCGGTGGTAATGCTATTGCGACTTCTTCTGATGGTGTTAATTGGACCGGTGTTAGCACTGCTTATAATAGTTCAGGTTCAAATTCGTTTATTGCAACAAATGGTCCTTTATGGGTGGTTGGTATTCAGACAACACCTGGACTTATATATACAACAGATACTACTGGAACAACCGGTTGGACAGCTATAGGAACAACCATATTTAGTTTTGGATTTTCTGTTTGTTGGAATGGTTCTATTTGGGTTGCTGGGGGCAGTGGAGGAAATTCTCTAGCATGGTCCAATAACGGAACTACTTGGACTGGCTTAGGAACAACTGTTTTTCCAGGAGGTGTTTGGGATGTTTGTTGGAATGGAACGCGTTTTATAGCTACAGGAACAACCTATATGGGTTATTCTGCAGATGGTAAAACATGGTATTCTGTAAATAATAGTAGTTTGTTTTCTCCAAATGGTCTTGGTGTTTCTTCTAATCCTGGTATAGGAGCTTTTGTGGCTCCTTCGGCAATGGTCTTAAACAATAATATTATCTCGGGTAATGGAATTGTCGGTTCACAAACATTAGAATTTATTTCTTCAGACCCTTATTATCAAAATGGTTTCGATAATGTATCTATTTCACTAAACGCAAAATACAGATAATCCTATTACACTTTTATACCAGTGAAAATGTATAAAATTGAACTCTTCAACCGATTTAAACACATATTCATATATTCATATATCCCCATAATGCTTTCCTCTATTAAAAATCCTGACCAATTTCGAATCAATATCAGAAATAAATTACACGACCTCATCTATAATGACCCCACTAAAGAAACCAAAATATCCATTAATTTAGAAAAAGCCATTTATAATTATGCTATCAAGGAGGCTACTCAAAGAAAAATCATCAAAAAATGGGAGAACCCGTTCTTTAAACAGCTTTATACTGACAGACTGAGAACCATCTATCAAAATCTCAAGACCCCCGTTCTTTTACATGCCATACAATCGGGTGAAATAGCCCCTCAAACATTAGCCTTTATGACACACCAGGAAATGAACCCGGAACGTTGGGCGCCACTTATCTTACAGAAAACAAAGAGAGATGCTTCTAAATTCAATACCAATATTGAGGCTTCTACTGATATGTTTACTTGTAAGAAATGTCGTTCTAAAAAATGTACTTATTATGAATTACAGACGAGATCCGCAGATGAACCGGCAACCATTTTCGTTACGTGTTTGGATTGTGGAAAACATTGGCGTGGTTAGATTATGGCAGTAAAACGACTTATGAATTAGATATTTATTTTTTTCTTTATGATATGTCATAAAGAAATATTTGTGGCTTATATCTCATGGGCGGCCCGAAGGGCCGCTTAAAAAAATTTTTTTGGGGTTTTTCTTTTTGAAAGTTCTCTAAAAAGTATTTTCTAAAAAGTAAAATAGAGAACATTTTGAAACATATTCTTTTTTGAAGTTCTCTAAAAAGTATTTTCAGAAAAGTAAAATAGAGAACATTTTGAAACATATTCTTTTTTGAAAGTTCTCTAAAAAGT
>Ga0164296_1003304_pt1 | contig 15299 bp, 5 predicted proteins | sample GEODES057metaG_FD_113533 | JGI IMG/M metagenome (GOLD analysis project Ga0164296, IMG submission 113533) | Dystrophic lake water microbial communities from Trout Bog Lake, Wisconsin, USA - GEODES057 metaG | ecosystem: Environmental > Aquatic > Freshwater > Lake | place: USA: Trout Bog Lake... | reverse complement strand
GCAGGCGCATAAATGGGGGACTTTTTGGGCTTGAAGAACGCAATGAATTAACCCGTAAAGCGCTTGCTGTTTTAAGCGCCTGATGAGAGAATAAAGCATGGGCGTTATACAAAAAATCACATTCAAACCCGGTATCAATCGGGAGAACACTCGTTTCTTTAATGAAGGCGGGTGGTATGAAGCCGACAAAGTCAGATTTCGCCAAGGCAGTCCTGAAAAAATCGGTGGTTGGACACAGTATTCGAGCAGCACATTTTTAGGTGTATGTCGTCTTTTGTGGAATTGGATTACGTTGTCCAGTCAAAATATTGTTGCAGTCGGCACCAATTTAAAGTTTTACCTTACCACTGGCGGGCAATACTACGACATTACTCCAATACGACAAGTCAGTACATTAACCAACCCATTTACGGCAGTAGCCAGCTCTTCTACAATTACTGTTACAGCTACATCACACGGTGCTAACGTTAACGATTTTGTAACTTTTAGTGGCGCCACAGGTTTAGGCGGAAACATAACCGCTGTAGTGCTTAATCAACAATATCAAGTTACAAGCATAGCCACCAATTCTTTCACTTTTACAGCAGCAGCTACGGCTAATTCTACTGATGCATCCGGGTCACCTGGCGGCGGAACTGTTACAGCTACTTATCAAATTGCTACAGGCCCTGCTGTTCAAACCCCGTTTAATGGATGGGGCGCCGGTGCTTGGGGTACGGGAACATGGGGTAATGGGCAAGTAGTTAAGAACAGCTTGCAAATTTGGAACGCCTATAACTTTGGTCAGAATCTTTTATTTGGGCCACGCGGTGGTGGTATTTATTATTGGACAGCGCCTACGCTGACTAACCCCGGAGTATTGCTAAACAGCACGGGTGGGTTGGTTACCATTTCTTATGCATCCCCAGCTGTTGTGGTATCGGGTGTTAATTTGCCAAACAATAGCGCTATTCAACTTGGTGTTACTGGTGGGTCTTTGCCAAGTCCTCTGGCAACCAATACAACATACTACGTTATAAATGTTAGCGGAACAAGTTTTAACTTAGCCACCACACAAGGCGGCGCTGCAATTAACACAACAAACGCAGGTTCTGGTACTTTTTATATTTCTGTTTTGGGTGATGTGCCGTTATTCCAAAATGCGCTTACTGTTTCGGATGCATCTAATTTTGTGCTTGTGTTTGGTACCAACGCGCTAGGCACAAATACAATAGACCCTATGCTAATTCGCTGGTCCGACCAGCAAAACCCTTTGGTTTGGTACCCCGATGTAACCAATCAAGCCGGTGATGTGCGATTGTCTCATGGTTCACAAATTGTGACCTATATTCAGACTCGCCAAGAGATTGTGGTGCTCACCGATCAAGCGGTTTATTCGCTTCAATACCTTGGACCTCCCTATGTCTGGGGCACACAGCTCTTGTCTGAAAACACATCTATCATTGGTCCAAATGCTGCGGTATTGGCGTCTGGTGTTGTGTATTGGATGGGGGTTGATAAGTTCTATATGTATGACGGCCGAGTGCAAACACTCAACTGTGATTTACGTCGTTTTATATTTCAGAACATCAATCAGTATCAAAATCAACAAGTTTATTGCAGCACAGTTGAAGGTTTTAACGAAGTCTGGTGGTTCTATGTATCTGGCTCTGGCACGCAGATTAACAGTTATGTTGTGTACAACTACATTGAGCACACTTGGTACTACGGCACAATGGGTAGAACTGCATGGCTAGATACCACACTTCAATCTAATCCAATTGGCGCAACGTACAACGGATATCTATGCAATCAAGAAAGTGGCTTGGACGATAACGAGACTGGCACTCCCGCACCTATTGACGCATACATTGCGTCATCTGAATTTGACATTGGGGATGGAGACCACTTTGCATTTATATCTAAGATTTTGCCCGACTTGACGTTTGAAAACTCAACAGCTACCAACCCCACCACAACCATGAGTATTCAAGCGATGATTAACTCAGGTTCCGGAGTTAATCAAGTAAGTCCTAACCCTGTGTATAGTGTTAATATAAATGGTAATCCCGAAACATTTACTGGTTACGTATATACTCGTATTAGAGGGAGGCAGTTTATTTTTAAAATTGAATCAAACCAGATTGGTACGACTTGGCAGTTAGGTGCGCCACGTTTTGAACTCAGACCGGACGGCAGAAGATAATGGCAACTAAACCACAAAACCCAGCCGTTCCCAACTTTCCGTTGGCACCCAATGCATATGACGTTAATTATCAAGACAAAACATTTAACGTATTGCGTTTGTTTTTAAATCAGCTAAATTCAGTATTGGCTATTTTGACGGATGCGTACATAACAAACACCAGTATTACAACTGTAGCCAAATTGCCCACTGCTTCAACAACCAATGCAGGGACTAGAACTTTTGTTTCTGATTCAACTACAACCACCTTTGGTGCAACTGTGACTGGCGGGGGTACAAATACTGTCCCCGTGTACTCAAATGGTACTAGCTGGAAAGTGGGCTAGCATGATAAACTGTAACTTATTTTGGGGGCAATTATGGGCTTTAATTTAGGGGATTTAAACCCCGTTAGAATTCTTGCTGGCAAAGGCTCAATTGGGCAATCTGGCCTTGGCTCATTGCTTGCTACCGCTGCTTTGGATTATGCGTTTCCCGGGCTTAGTGCTTTAGAGACTGCTGGTGTTGTTGGTGGTAGTACGGCTCTTGCTTCTGGCAGTCTGCAAAAAGGTTTGATGGCCGGTATTGGTGCGTATGGTGCGCAAGGTTTAATCGGTGGGCTTGAAGGTTTAGGTACTAATGCACTTGGCGAAGCTGCTGGTGCCGAAGCACTTTCCACAGCAGGGACTACTGGCGCTCTTGGTGGAGGTACCGTTGCTAACGTAGGGGATGAAGCCCTTGCAGCAAATACAGCAGCGCAACAAGCTACAAGCGGAGCATCTACTTGGGACAAACTAGCCGCAGGTGCTAACGCCGCTATTCAAAGTCCTTCTTCAGCTATCAGCGCATTGGGTGGCGGCAAAGCTGCCGCGTTGACCGGTTTAGCTGCTTTGGCTCCTATGGCAACAATGTCTCAGCCGACTACACAAATGCCCAGTGCTGGTCTTGGCTCGGCAGGTCAATATGTACAGACAAAGTTATTTAACCCTTATACAAAAACATACATTGATGTAAGCAAAGTTCCTGCAAGCCAATTTACAACATATCAAGATCAACTTAATAATGCTGATTTGTCTCAGTATGTTGGTAAAGCTGCCGACGGTGGGTTAATGAGTTTAGCGCATGGCGGTGCAGTTAAACATTATGATGATGGCGGTACCACATATAACCCTAATATTAACGCTACATACGACCCAAGTACGATCAATAGCTATATTGCACAAAACAATTTATCTGGTGCAGGGCTAACAGCCGCTGAACAACAGTTTGGTGTGACTCCACAACAAGTTTCTTATGCGCAAGCTTTGGCCAATCCAAGCGCTAGTGCCGATCCTTTTGCCGCTATGTTGGCAAATGTTGATAAAGGTAATGTATCCACTCAAGTACAGAATGAAGCAGCTACTGGTTCACCTTACACAAGTTATACGCCCAATCAAATTGCGCAGTATGTTCAAACAAGTGGTATTAATTTAAATGATCCTACTGCTGTTGCTGCGGCTGAACAGAAATCAAACATTGATCCTGCGGCATATAACGCATGGGCGGCATCTAATGCAAACCCATTTTCAGCGGCTGCTTTAGCTAACCCAAGTGCTGCAAACGTTAGTTCTTTTGATGCTGCGTTAGGTACTAACCCTGCAAATATTGACATTGGTAATGCCATACACACAGCATATGCAGACACTGGGGCGGGCAATAACCTTGCCGCCAATATAGCGGGCAATGCGCAAATTGCCAAAGAAATGGATACATGGAGTGTACCCCCTGCACAAATAGCTGCGGAAACACATTTACCAGTGGCAACAGTTCAGGCACTTTATGATGCGGTTAACCCAAATGGTAAATATGCATCTTCTACTACAAAACCAACTCCTACACCAACGCCTACACCAACGCCTACACCAACTCCTTTGCCTTTAAACACGGTTACACAAATGCCGGGTATTAGTTCAACTATTACTCCTAACGGCACAAGGATGGCTACGTACACAGATCAAAATGGTACTACGCTAATCAATCCAACAAGCCATACAACGACTAATGTAGGCGCACCTACTTCTATTGCTACTGCACCAGCTTCTGCGCTGCCTGTTGGTGTTGGGGGTAATAACGCAGTTGTTAACCCTAATGGAACAGTTACTCAAAATCCTAATATCCCCGGTAGACCTTCAGGCGGATTTACAAGCATGGATGATGTAATCAACGCATACACAAAAGGTGGTGGTAGCACAGGTTATGTTTCGCCGACTGTATCTTCCACAGCGGATTTCAATGCCAAGTACAACACCTTAACAGGTGGGACTAAAGCTGCTTATGATTATTTGACGGGCGCTAAAGGGGCTACATATCCAACTGCACCTTCGACTTCAACAGGTCAAGTGATGCAGCCTTACAGCGAGTCTGTTTTGGGTATTCCACAATCAGCCACAATACCTAATAAACAGCAATATTATTTTGATTCCAAAACTCATACTCTGCAACTTAACCCCAACTACAATGCTGCAAGTACTGATTCGGGTTCAGGTGTAGGGGGTACTGCAAGTACCTCTGGTGCTACTGGTAACTCCTTGGTTGGCACCTCAATTAATGTAAATGGCAATAAAGCTGCCTACGATCCCGTGTCTGGTTATTATTTAATCAACGGCCATTATTACGATGCTAGCGGTAAAGAAGTTCAATATTCGGACCCCAATGCAGGTGCTGCTGCTAAAGAAGGTGGTTTGATGGCTATGACTGCAATGGCTCATGGTGGTATGGCTGACCAACATTACAATCTTGGCGGCTATTCAGATGGTGGCCGACTACTTCGTGGCCCCGGTGATGGTGTGTCTGATGACATACCCGCTACGATTGGACATAAACAGCCCGCTCGTTTAGCCGACGGCGAATTTGTAGTCCCTGCTCGTATCGTATCTGAACTAGGCAATGGCTCTACTGAAGCTGGTGCAAGGCAACTGTATGCCATGATGGATAGAATTCAAAAAGCTCGTAGTAAAACCGTTGGCAAAAATAAATTAGCAGTGGATACTAAAGCTGCTAGACACCTTCCCGCATAAGGACAGACCATGACCACCACAGCAACAAGCCAAAATCCATTGGGGGCAACAACAGGGACACCAACACAAGTAGTCCAAACTAACTATGGCTTTGCGCCAGAAGTTGCACCTGCCGCACAAGATTTACTTGCCCAAGCACAAGCGCTTACAAATACTGCGCAAAACCCCTACATGCAGTATCAGGGGGACATGACTGCTCAGTTTACACCCTTGCAACAGCAAGCGTTCCAAAATGCCTCATTGATGCAAACTGCGCCCCAGCAACAACAGGGTACCGCTATAGCAGGGCAAGCTGGGCTTGGGGCTTTAAATACTCAATATACATTTAACCCATACCAAAATCAAAGTTTTACAAGTCCGGGGACGGCGCAAGCCTACATGAATCCGTACTTGCAAGCGTCTCTTGCGCCTCAGTTGGCTATCCAACAACAGCTTCAAGGTGCTGCTCAGCAAACTCAAAATGCTCAAGCTGCTCAAGCTGGTGCGTTTGGTGGTTCACGTTTTGGTGTTCAAAATGCAGCCACTAATCTAAACAATCAATTAGCTAACCAAAATCTAGTTGGTCAAGGGTACAACACTGCATACAACAACGCTATGCAGCAGTTTAATACTGAGCAAGGGCAGTCACTTAATGCAGCTCAGCTCAATGCTCAACAAGGACAATTTGGTGCCAATCTTGGATTGCAAGGTTTGAATACTGCCCTACAATCAGCCAACACTTTGGGTACTTTAGGTAACCAACAATTCTCTCAAAATGTAGATATCAATCAGCTACAAAATGCTGCGGGAACTCAGCAACAACAGCAAGCTCAAAATATCTTAAACAATCAATATCAAAGTTATTTAAATGCACAAAACTATCCATACCAACAACTGGGATTCATGTCGGATATTGTTAGGGGTTTACCTACTAACCAAACGTCAAGTGCGGTTTATCAAGCACCGCCTACCACTGCACAGACCGTTGCCTCTTTGGGACTAGGTGCTGCTGGTTTGAGTAAGTTGTTTGCCAAGGGTGGCCATGTTAAAAGTCATGGCCTAGGTGGTATTGCCTTGCATCAATTGGAGAATTCATAATGGCTATTCCAGATCAAGCAATGATTTTTGCCGAAAGGTTTAAAAATAATCCTGCGCCTCTAAAACAAGCGTTGTTAAACCCCCAGTCGGGCCCTAACGCAATTGATCCATTCACGGCTCTTCGTGCATTGCAAATACAGGATCAAGCCAGTCGTACACAAATGGCACAGACTGCTCAGCAGCCCACGCAAGCACCCTCACAAAAAGACCAAGCCTTGGCCGCGTTGTCAAACCGTTCGGTTGCCCCCGGCGTTGATGCAGACCCATCCAATTACTTTGGAACTGGTGGCATTGTGGCATTTGCTGCACCAAATGAAGATAATAACTATAGCCTAGTAACAAGCAATGACGGCGGTGACGGTGGCGATGGTGAAAATAGTGTCACCACTCAATTATCCAACCTTGTGAATACATCTCCCGGTGACCCCGTGGCGTATAGAGCGTTTACGGGTCAATTGAACCAAGCAATTGGACGGGTTGCAAATGCCAAATACACTGCCCCAACAACAGCGGATACTTTAGATACAGCAAAACAGTATTTTGAACAAAACCAAAAACTGCTAGGCCCAAGCCCAATTGGTGATATGCGAGCCCAAATCCAAAAATATAAAGGCGATGCTGATGCGGGACTTGAGCAGGATAAAGGAGTGGCGTTTCTTAAAGCTGCCCAAGCCATGGCTCAAGGCAATAATTTTATTCGCGCTGCGGGTAACGCTGCGGGTGAATTTGGTGATAGTTATGGTAAAGCACTCAAAGCCAACCAAGAAGAACATCGTTCTTTGTTAAGCATGGACATGAACTTGGCTCATGCTGATTATGCCGACCGCAAAGGTGACCTTCAAAACGCACGTGCGTTTGCTACCCAAGCCAACAAAGATGCGTTTGACAAAGCCAAGTTTGAAATGGACAAAGACAAAGCTCTTGGTGAATTGGCTAGCCGTGGTGCACAGGTTACAAAACCTCAACGTCCTATCGGTGCTGGTGCAGGGTCTAAAACAAAACTACCAGAACAAGCTGCCGCTGACATTTACAATGATTTAAAAACTAATACCAAACCCAATGAAGGGGAAACACCCCAACAGTTTGATGCTCGTATTAGAAGAATGGCATCAACTCAAGCATTGCAAATGGCACATACTACTGACGTAGGTGCTACAAAAGCTGGGCTTGGCTATGCTGGGCTTGATGCTGCTACACAAACAAAAGTTAATACTGAAGTGGACAATAAAAAGTACGCTGACTCCAGATGGACAAATGCGGCTCCAGCGGATAGGCCAGCTATTGAGCGAACTATTAGAGAGGAAATTGCTGCTGATTATTCAACACCTATCATTAGAAACCCTAGTGCTGGTACCGGTGCACCTGCTGCACCTGCTGCACCACAAGCAAATAAGAATCAAACCGCTGATCTTTCTAAGCCGATAACCTTACCTGCGAAGCCAACTTCTGCTAACATGGTAAACGGGCAAACATACCAAACCGTTCATGGTCTAGGTGTATGGGATTCTTCTAAACAAAAAATGATCTTCCAATAGTATGGCTAAAGAACTTTCTCTGGATGAGTTACAAGCACCGCCCGCAGAAGCTAAAAGCACGGCTAAAGAACTTTCTCTAGAGGAATTGTTAACTCCTCCCGAGCCGACTGCTGAAGAGTTAGAAGCGGCGTCCAAGCCATACATTGGCTATAGGAAAGAAGCTGTAAACCCCGTACCCCAACGTCCAGCCAAACCCGTGAGTGTTTTGGAAGGACGTAATCTTGGTGTGCCTGACTTTGCCACATACGTCAAGAACCAACAAGCGGCAAATCAAGTAATTGCGCAAGGGCAAAAAGAACAAGAAGAAGCGCAAAGAATTGCGAGTAATAAAGCTGCTTACGATAGGGAAGACCTACGCAAGCGTGCAGAGCAACAACAGTATGGCGCTACAGACCTTGGCGCTGATGTTGGGCTTGGTTTGATTAAAGGTGGTGTTGGTCTTGGCCAAATGGCCATGGGTGCTGCAAATATTGCCACCGGTTGGATTCCAGACAATGAGCTTAATCTTGGGCAGTGGGGCAAGATGCTCGACAAGTTGGGTTATGACCCACAGAAAACCAATAACTTTATCTCTGGGTTTCAAAGCCCATTGATGCGTAATCAAGTACAAAACGTTGCTGAAACCAAAGGGTTTTTAGACACCGTCAAAGCTTTGGCAGTTAACCCATTAGCGGTTGTAGACTCAGTGACTGAGTCGCTTCCTGGTACTGTGTTAGCCGGTGCAGCCGGTGGGCAGCTAACCAAAATGTTGATGATGAGGGCTACTCAAGAGGCCGCAGCTTTGGGGCTTACTGGTACTCGTGCTGAAAACTTTATTGCCGACAAGATCAAATCTCAAGCGTACAAAATTGCTGGTGCTGCAAGCGGTGCCGAAGGCGCACAAACCGCTGGGCAAATTGCTGAACAAGCACGTGAAGGCGGAGCAGACTGGGATCAATATGTTGCCCCCGCTTTGGCCGCTGGGCTTGGCACTACAGCAATTGGTATGGTTGGCGGCAAACTTGCTCAAAAGTTTGGTATTGGTGACATCGAAACTGATATTGCTGCTCGTTCAGCAGGAGTTAAAGGTGTCGGCGTTGGTGAAGGTGCATTCCTTACTCGTGCTCTAAAAGAGATGACCAAAGAAGGTTTCTTTGAAGAGTTGCCTCAGTCAGCGCAAGAACAGATATTTACTAACCTAGCAACTGGCCGTCCTTGGGATGAAGGGGTAAGCCAAGCCTCTGCTCAAGGTTTGATTACCGGTATGGCCATGGCAGGAGGCCATGCGTCTACTGTAGAACTATTACAAAAGACTTCAGAAGCTGCACAAAAAGCATTGGGCACACGTGAAGGTGCGTACAAACAAGATACAAGTTATCAAGGTCTGTCCGATTTAATTGCCCGCAGTAAAGGCTTTTTAACACCTGAACAACGCGAGCAGCAAGAATTAAACAAAACTGAAGAACCCCCTGAAGAAAAGCCAACAGGTTTGGGCGCTATCGGTGAAGTACGCCCCAAAGAAGAAGCTGCACCACCCAAAGAACTTTCTTTGGAAGAACTTCAAACTCCCCCAACAGAAATACAGCCCCCAGCTAAGCCAGAAGACAGAGTTGCCCAACGTACAGCGCAGATTGTTGATGAGCGTGGTATACCTGAAGATGATGCTCGCCGACTGGCGCAAACACAAATTGAACGTGAAGACCAAGAAGCCAAAGCCAAAGCTGCGACTCTTGTTAGCCAGCCACAAAAAGATAGAATATCTCAAAGAGCATCCGAGCTTTTGTCAAGCGGTGTAGTTACTACATCTGCTCAAGCCATGGAGATGGCACGTACACAAGTTGAAGAAGAGGATGAAGCCGATGCGCTCGCTAAAGAGGAGGAACAAAATGTTGGAAAGCCTATCGATACAACAGGTAGAGTTAGCACTGGAACACCTGTCCAGCCCACTACCGTTCAACCCACCGGAGAACTTGGAGTCACTCAACGAAATGGAGTGGTTTCTACTAAGCCGAATGTTGGACAGCCTAATGCTGGAGAAGCAGCGCAGTCCACTGCAATAACTGAAGGAGCACCTAGTGGCACTCAAGCCTCTCAAGCCAAGCAAACAAAAGCGCAAAAACAAAAAGCACCCACAACCACAGCAACTGTAGGTCGTCCATCGCTTGATCCTAATGTAAAAGCTCAACAAGCGGAAGAGAAAAAACCCGTTAGGGCTTTGATTGCCAAAGTCAATCGTGCGCTAAGCAGTCATTCAAACCTAATTGATCAACTGAGTAAGCCTATTCCACAGGCCATGTTGGATAAATTAGAAAGTGATGAAGCCGTTAACGCGCTTAATTCTGATCGGCTAAAAAGAAAACGTGACTCAATTAAAAAGTTGTTGCGTCTACAAACTGAGATGCAAGCCAATGGGCAGATGGGTTCCGAACCCGGTAAACGCCTTAAAGCTGCACTTGCAAACTCTGGTCTAAATGCTACTCAGATTGCTGATATACAACGTGGTATCGAGTTAGAGGATAAAGCAAAAGCTGCTCAAGCTGAAGCTCCTTCACGTGCGGATACTTCCGTAGGCAAAGACCCAGCCGATACCCGGTACAACAAGTTCACCACCGGTGCACAGGCTATCTCTCACATTATCAAGACAGGTAATGCATTCCAAAGGACGTTAGCAAAACGCCTAAGAAGTTTTGTAGCGGGCGTGCGTTTTGTGGTCATTGAAGAAGGCCAACCCCTACCAGCGCAGTTGCAGACGCCAAAGAACGCCAGGCTTTGGAATCAATCTATTGGTCTCTACATTGAGAACTACAAAACAAATGATCGTGTGATCTATGTACGTGGTAACTCTTTTGGTAACGCACAGGGTATTAACAACGTCACAGTTCTTCATGAACTACTCCATGCAGCCACTAATCGCAAAATTGCCGCAGCCATTGATGCCATTAAGCGTGGTATCAACCTAGAAAGCAAGTCGGTCAAGGCCGCACAGGATTTGATCCGTACCATGAACAGTGCGGGTCGGCTATTTAATGAAGCCAGCAGACAAGGCAAACTCACCAAAGAAATGCGTGTGTTGGCCGCTAGCGGAGAAATCTTTGATGATCCTCGTGAGTTTGTAGCCTACGGCATGACCGACAGGGCTATGCAGGACTTCCTGATGCAAGCGCATGGATACGAAGAAGACACACCATTCTTCAATCGATTTGTTCGCGCCTTACGTGACTTCTTCAATATGGGCGAAGACGACGTCAATGCCCTGACTGATTTAATCATTGTCACCGACAAGCTCATCAACGCACCAGCCCTACCAATTGAGTCGGCAATTTCTAGTGCGATTGAGCATGCCAGCTCCATGTTTGGTGTTAATAAAAAAGAAGGTGTCACTGAAACAGAGACCAAAGCTGCACCCAGTGCTAACGTACAACGTTTATCCAAAATGTTGGGTAACAAACTTTACGGCACGCCTGATGATATTGCCAAGGTATCAATTAAAGAGCTGTTCCAAAATTCATTTGATGCGATTAAGGAAGCAATTGAAAAAGGCCAGATGGCCAAAGGCAAAGTCAATATTAAGTTGGATCAAAAGAACCGCACTATTTCAGTAGTTGATAACGGTCCCGGTATGCCTACTAGCGTAATGGGGAATCAGTTCTTACAAATTGCTGGTACGGTCAAAGGTACAACACGTGCATCTGGGGGCCTTGGTGTTGCCAAAATGTTGTTCTTATTTGAGAACAAAGAATTGGAAGTTGTATCGTTGCGTAACGGTGTTCTTTCCCGTATGGTCACAACAGGGGATGATTTAAAAGCTGCGCTTGATGATCCTTCTCGTGGCCCTACGATTACTACAACAGATGACTCTAGCGTTATTGAAAAGTATAAAAGTATGTTTCCCGATGGGCACGGCACTTCAGTGACTGTAACCATTCCTGAAACATACGAAGACACATCAACAGGTGAAACCAAAAAAATTCCGTTTGAACCATATTCTTTAGAGGATTCTCCAGTATTAGAAGACAGTCCTTTATTTGATGATATTGATGTTACTTTTGATCGTGGATATGGCCCTAAGACACTTAAAATAGGTGCGCATTTCCCCATAGACGATTACACAGTATTTGCTAATGTGCGGTTTGCATGGGGCGTTGCTCGTGTATATATTTCAAAAGACAAAGTAAACAGTTATTCAGATAACACACATATTTTGTCAAATGGTTTATGGCAGTTCAATACAAACATTAAAGATCGTCCGGGCTGGGATGGCAAAAAAATTAAACGCAACTTTTACGTTGATGTTTCTCCTAGCCCAAATGTAAAACCTGAAGATGCTGGATATCCGTTTGACTTAAACCGTCAACGATTTTCTTCGGCTGCTGATGACGACTTTAAGAAAATATTCAATTACATTACTGCAATTTATAGCCAAATTGATTTGGCTAGTGATGTTACAAACTTTGGTACTGTGCAGTATTTGAATGAAGATGGCACACTAACCAAGCCAGAAGAACTTACACCTAAAGCACCTAAAACGGATAACGCGTTTACGCTTATAAAACCCGGCGATAAAGTTGAGGTTAAAGAGGGCGTGCTTTATGTTAACAATCGTCAAATTCCTGAGTTGACTAATGACGATCTTAAAAACGTTGCCATACGTGTTGATGAATTAACTATACCGCAAGATGAGATTGACCCCATCAAGGTAATGATTCATGACAATACAAAGTATGATGACAATAAAAGCAACTTTACTAAACTGCATGAGTTGGAGTTGTCTGACCCCAAAAGGTATGAGTTTTATTCTGCCCCTTCTGAATTAAATCCATCTGAATTTACCATCAAAGACCCAGATGGTACTGTCACCAAACTCAAGGGTACAGAACCTGAAATTGTTGAAGAATTAGAGAAACGCGGTATCCTTACCAAAGGGGGCGACTCTCTTTCTGATAAAGCACGTAAAGAGTTTGGCAAACGCTACGACAAGTATTTGCAATACATAGGAGAGACATTCCAAGTACTACGTAGTGCATTGGTGCAATCCGGTAATGGTGAATACTTTGATTTGGGTGAAGAGGCCATTGGTGTTAGTATTGATAATGAGTACTATGGTGTAAGTATCAAACTACCTTTTAGGGGTATGTTTCTTAATCCAGCTACAACAGATCAGACTGACACACCCATGCATATTGCGCTATCTATGATAGGCACAATGATCCATGAGCTTGCTCATTACAAACAACGCAACCACGGTGCTGAATTTGCAAGTGAAATGCAAAAGGTGATGATTCTTTTGAAGACTTCGCCTACAATAGATTTGCCCGATATAGAAAAAGGATTGACAAAGTTCATTGATGACAATCAAGACATCTTTGACTTTTTACATAAGGAGTTTAGAAGTGGAAATCTCAAGCCTCGTGGAAACCGCTTTCAAGACGGTAGCTACCAGCAAGTCGAAGCTGGAGGTGGTGCTGAACCAATGGAAGGCGCTGGCGGAGCGGGAGAAGGGCGACGCAGCCTATCCGCAATCTCTGGACCGAGCACTCCGAGTGCTGGAACGGTCGGCGTCGGTGCCGGAAGCACTAGCCAAACTCCGGCGGTTGGAACGGCAGTCAGAAGCCAAAAGCAAGTAGAACGCGACGTCAAAGTAGCAAGTGCTAAGTTTGACGAATCTCAAAGCGGAGAAGAATATTCCAAAGGAGTTTCTTTACTCCAGTTGGCCCAGGACCCCAGAGAGGTTATCCCTGCGCTAAGAGCCATATGGAACGTAGTGCCTAATGCAACTCGTCAGGCCATGGTGCGCATGGTCACGCCAAGCTTTTTGGTGGATTGGGTTGGAAACGCAGTTCCTGAGTTAAAGCATACCAATGAGCTGCTCCAACGAATGAGCGGTATGACAACGCAACTGTTGAAGTCGGCTGGTAAATTGACCGATGAAATTAGACGTGCGTTTCTTGCTGATCCTACGCTACAAGCAAAGCTAGACCGTATCACACATATCACCACATTGGCTGAAGTTGATCCTTCTAACCCCAATGCCAAGGTGCGTAGCGCACAACTTGATAAACTCTACAAAGACCTTGGCAAAGATGGCCAACGTTTGTACAAGCGCATCAAAGATCATTTCGAAGTACTTTCTGATTACTTTACTCAGTTGCTCAATGACCAAATCACCAAGTCCAACGTATCGATTGCGATACAGGCCAACTTGATGAAACAAATTAGAGCAATCTATGAGCAAGGTGAAAAGATCAACCCATACTTCCCATTGGTGCGCAGGGGTGACTATTGGTTATCCATGGGTGACAGAGGTTCAAAGAATCATAAATTCTTTATGTTTGAGTCCATGGCTGAACGGGACCGCGCACTAGATGGGTATCTTAGCGAACGTGTAAAACAAAAGCCCGGGGAAACCAAGGCTGAGTTTGCCAAGCGTCGTGCTGAAGAACTTAAGGAGTTATTGGATACCGAAGAGTTTGTAGTCGGCAATGACATTAGCCATTTGCGCCGCAGCACATTTGATAGTAGTGCTTTGTTGCGCGGTATTTTCCAAACAATCGACTCGGCAAACTTTGGCAACACCGATGCCAAGGAAAGCCTAAAAGATGCTGTTTACCAAATCTATTTGCAAACGATGCCCGAGCAAAGTTTCCGCAAGCAGTTTATTCACCGTCAAGGTAAGGCTGGCTTCCGCACAGACTTATTACGCAACGTAGCCGACACCAGTGCAAAGATGGCTACCCAATTGGCTCGTATCAAGTATGCGCCCCAGTTGCGTTTGTCTTTGTCCCAAGCAAGAGATTCAATCGTTAACCGCACAGACTTTGAACCGTATGTAGCGGAGATGGAACGCCAAGTCACTGAGGCTTTATCTTCTAAAGCTGAAGAAGGTGCAGAAAAAATTGCGGGCTGGCTCAATAAAGCTGCTTTCATTTGGTATCTAGGTGGCCCATCCTCTGCCATATTGCAGGGGCTCAGCGTATTCCAAACAGGATTTCCCGTACTATGGGCAAGACATGGCGCGATTGCCGCTGGCCGTGAGTTGACTCGCATGTTGAACTTTTGGGGTCAGTACGGTCACTATGTCAAAAATGCTGATGGCACGCGGTCGTGGGCAATGCCTTCTGTGGAACACAACTACAACTTGAGCAAGACCGAACGGAGCATGTATAACAAGTTGTCAGAGATGGACGTGTTCAGCTCTACCTACGCAAATAGAGTATTCCAATACAAGAAAACGCCGACTGCTGATCTAAGTGGCCCGATCATGACGTTTGCCAAGGGCACTGTGGATACTTTAGTTCTTGGTGGTTTGATGCACTCTGCCGAACGTATCTCTCGTGAGATGATTGCAATGTCGTCGGCTAGACTACACTATGCAAAGTTCATCAAAGATGGCCTCACATCTGATGAAGCAGAGGATCGTGCAGTTCAAGAAACAGTTCATGATGTCAACGAAGCCCTAGGTAACCAAAATGCATACAACCGCCCAAGGTT